>ERZ772960.203-NODE-203-length-58099-cov-5.234908_pt1 | contig 58099 bp, 50 predicted proteins | sample MGYA00580678_ERZ772960 | MGnify/ENA primary metagenome ERZ772960 (study PRJEB29015, sample SAMEA2737930) | human oral metagenome | biome: human oral; feature: human-associated habitat; material: dental | place: China | collected 2059 ...
TAGGCAGGGTGTGAAGCTCGAAAGAGCGCCACCCCTGATAAGCATGTGTAGAAAGATGAACCCCGTAGGGGTGACGGAGGATTGAGAGCTAGTGTTCTGCCGCCCCTTCAGGGCTTAAATAGTGAGTATCCACGATACAGGGGCTACGCTACCGCTTACCCCTGTCTGCCATCTGTCGCCCCTTTGGGGCTTATTAGAGAAGATTTTCTTATCCCGAACTCGCGTTTTTATTTGCTTGTCGGCATCTTGTCTGCCGCCCTTTCTCGGCGTAGTCCGCTACGTTTTCAACAGGACAACAAGCCATTTGAATGACTAACCAACAAAATCTGTACGGGACAGAATGACCGATTGGGGTTGATTGAGAGGAAGACTCTGGCGTTAGAAGGGAGCCTTACGCTCAAAACAAAGATGTTTTCCCGTAGCAGGATGTTGAAATTCTATACATTCCGCGTGCAGATATAAACGGTCGGAATGTCGGCCGTAGAGTTCGTCGCCCACAATGGGGATACCCAAACCGGCCATGTGTGCACAGTGTACTCGTAACTGATGGGTGCGCCCTGTCTTAGGATATAGCGCGATACGGGTGTGTCCCCGTCCGGTCTCCAAGACCTTATATAGCGTTAAGGCACGTTTCCCGTGTTTACTGTCTACCAGCTGTCGCGGCCTATCCAGCGGGTCTGGGCGCAGCGGAAGTTCTATTCTCCCCTCCTTGGTACCGTTCCATTCACCGTCGAGCACTGCTACATAACGCTTCTTAACCTCCTGTTTCCTGAATTGTTCCTGTAGGTGTTTGTGTGCCGCTTTTGATTTAGCGATGACCAAAAGCCCTGACGTTTGCATATCGAGGCGATGTACCGGCAACACATCAGCATTGCCTCCGCACTGAGACTGCACGATGCCGACAACCGATTCTTTAGACGAACGCCCCGGCACGCTTAACATTCCGGCAGGTTTGCACACAACCGTTAGGTGCTCGTCTTCAAACACCCATTCCAAGTTTTGCTTGCTTGGCTCTTCCAATGGATTGACTTCCACTTCGATACCTTGCAACATAAAGTCGAGAATCGGTTTGCATTTACCCCTGCAGGCGGGGTAAAAAGCCAGATGGCGGCGAAGCTCTGTTGCGGGTGAAGCTCCCCACCAAAATTCGGCCATACAACAAGGGCGAAGGTGATGGGTCAGCGCATATTGCAACAACTTTGGAGCGCAACACTCTCCGGAACCTGCGGGTGGCACACGATGAACGGCCTCTGAAAAGATATGGAGCAAGTCTTTTTGTTCTCCTCGTCCGTTTACCATGATAAAGCGGCTGAACAACCATTGTTGCAGGGCATCCGAGCGTCGCCGACGTTCCTCCCGTTTCTCTTCTATCTCGCGGTCGTATGCAGCCATACCGGCTTCTTTTTCGGCAATGAGTGCCTTGTGTTTTGCCTTCAGCCTTCTTAGTTCCGCCTTCATAAATTGACTTTCTTTTATTCTGTAGGCTTCGTTTCCGGCTCCCGCAGCACGCTGTTTGTCGCGTAAAACCTTGGCTTCGGCCATGAGATGTTTGTATGCGGTTGTCTCTGTCGTAGCCTTTTCGCGTGCCGTTTGCAGGACTTGCAGGGCACGACGTCTTTCCGGCGATGTCTCCAGCACTGTTATTCTGTGGTTGAGACGGTCTATTTCCGTTTCTTCCGCTTTAAAGTATCCCCCGGGTTGCAGATAGTCGAAGACTGCCGGCACGTAGTCTTTCCAATCGCTCCGACCGGCTATTTGTCCTGAATAAGCGGCGAGATAGCCCCGTTGCCCATCGGTATCTTCCACGACCAATACGCCAAACATCTTGCCTTTTCCTATCTCTTTCTGCCATTCCCGGCGCGCGCGGATGCGCCGTTGCAAGTCTTCTGCGGCAAGCAGACACAGCGGGTGCGGCTCATAATAAAAAGGATTGTTCATCCGCTCGGGAGCAGTGATAGACGAAGATAGCGGATGTAGCTTCATTGTTGCAGTTTGCTTCTATCGAGCAAGGTGATGGTTTTTCCTTCCACCCGTATGGCACCCTTGTCGGAAAGTTCAGAAAGACAGCGCAGCAAAGAGAATTTCTGAATGCCGAAAGAGTCGGCAATCTCTTGTCGGGAGCGGTCTAACTTGATGACGTCGCTCTCTGTTTTGCGGGCTGCCTCTAAGAGAAAATAGGCCACTTTCTCGCGCACGGTGAGTAAACTCAATATCCGCATCTTCTTCGTGAGAAAGACATCGATGTTGGACAGCATCTCAATGAAGTTCATACGGATTGTTTCGTCGGTATCGATAAGCCGTTTCAGTTCGCTCGGAGCCATGCGGAGAATGGTGGTTTCAGTATCTGTCTCTACGCTGACGGGCATCTTGTTCTCCTTTGCAAATACGAAAGCAGGCCCTAAGATGTCGCCTTCTCCCAGCCTGCTCACTTCCACATACTTGCCCGAGAGGCCTACCATGCGGGCTACAAGCGTGCCGCTGATGATGATGTCTACATATTTGCACGGCATGCCGGCCAAGATATATACATCTTTTTTGTCGAAATGTTTCATCCGATAGTTCACTCCCGCCAATGTCAGGTCTATTTGCAGCGGTGTCATCTCTTTGAAAAGGGTGCATTTGAGCAGGGCATGCATCGTTTTATCGTTCATCATTGTAACGTTTGGGTTTGGTGGGGTAAAGATAGGAAGAAAAGGCGATACCAGCAAACGACAGTGTTCAAAAAACGTTGTTGTGTCTCATTTATCCTACCATAATGATGGCATTTTTTTCGTAAAAAAAGAGAATTGGTACAGATATACCATGAGTTATATATATCTTTGCCGGTGATTTCGCTGATGTGGACATAAGATAGCTGTTTCTTGCAAGTATGTGTTAGTGGAATCTTAAGAAAAGCCATAAGGAAATCGGTAGTATTAATTACGGAATCTGAAAGGCTCAATCAGTTAAACATAAAAACAAAAAATGTAGACAATGAAACGATTTATGAACTTTATTTTAAACCTTTCGGCATCGTTGAAAGGACTTGGTGTACACCTCATCCGTGTGAGTATATTTATTATTTTCATTTGGATTGGCGGTTTGAAATTCTGGAATTACGAGGCTGAAGGTATCGTTCCTTTTGTGGCCAATAGCCCTTTTATGAGTTTTTTCTATACTAAGGAGGCACCCGAGTACAAAGATTACAAGCTGAAAGAGGGAGAGTTTGATGCGAAGAAGCATGCTTGGCATGAAGAAAACGGAACGTATATATTCTCCAAAGGCTTAGGTATTGCCATCATGACTTTCGGCATACTCACGTTGTTAGGCATTTTCTTCCCACGTGTTGGTTTCGTTGGAGCCGGCTTGGTGATACTTATGACTTTTGGCACACTGTCATTTCTCATTACAACTCCCGAAGTATGGGTGCCTGATTTGGGAAGTGGCGAGCATGGATTCCCATTACTTACAGGTGCGGGACGTTTGGTAATTAAAGATGTCTGCATCCTATCCGGTGCAGTTGTAGTGCTCGCTGATTGTGCACAGCGTATCTTGAAGCGTCGCAATCGATAACAGACATGGCACATAGAGATAAAAAGAGCCGATATGCAATGAAGCATATCGGCTCTTTCTGCGTATCAGAGGATGCGACCGGTAAGCGTGAATTTCATCACAGGATAGATGGTAAACTTCTTTATTAGATCGGAGAAGTCGTCGCTGGCTTTCTCCAAATCGGAGGTCTCCACCATGGAATTACCCTGATAAACTTTCATCCTGCCTTGGAATTGGCAACCCATCTCGAAGCGGAAGCCTACGCGATGGCGTGGCATCTGTCGACCATAACCGAGCCCTAAGTAAGGGCGGACAGCGTTTACTCTGATGCTGCCGTGGATGTCTCCGTGCTCATTGAACTGCACATTGTATTTGTCTATCTCGGCAAAGATTTTGTCTTTCAGCTCCGGATGGTCGGCAATGACATTCTGTACATCGTCGCTGTGGCCTGTCAGCTTCACCAACTTGGCTCCGCCAAACGAGAGACCGGCACTCACGAAGAGCGCGTTGTGCCCACCAAAGGGATAGCAGTTGACTTTCAGTTCTCCCATTGTACGCGCGAAATCGCCTTTCAGGGTCACGTCGTTGGGTTGAATGGTGAGGTGACCTGTTTTTATCTCATTCACACTGACGTCTGCTTTCATGCTTAGGCCGGGCATGAAGTTGAGCCCCATGCCTACTTCCAAATAGGGCGTAACGGGTGCGGCTACGGCAAGTCCGATACCCTCGGTACCGGAGGAAACATTTACACCAACGTGGTTGAACACGCCGTAAAAATCGCTGTTCGTCTGTGCAGACAGCATGCCCGATGCGCTGCAAAGCAGCAATAGAGCAGATAGAAATCTTTTCATATTAGTAAATATTATTCTCAAATTGTAATTAACCGTTGCAAAGGTAACGGTTTTCAAGGAAAGGAAAAGGTTTTTGAAAATAAAAACGTTTCGGGAGTATCCTTAGTCTATTTCCTCTACCGTCACGCCCTCGAACTCTTTTATTAAGTCGAGAATACGACCATTATAACACGACCGCTTTATTTTTACATCCATTGTAACCACATACTTTATGCCTGTTGCGGCTATACGTTCCTCGAGATGATAGTTTTCTATCTCTATATGGTTGTGCGCAATGCGACTGAGAGTGGCTTCTATCAATTCGCGAGTTTGTGCAGAGAATGTGACGGAAACGTTTGCCGTGCCGAAACGATTGATAAAGAAATAGAGTATTTCAAGACATATCAGCACAAGGGCGGTGGCCGATAATGCAACGAGATACATGCCCGAACCGACAGCAAGACCGATGGCCGATGTTACCCAAAGGCCTGCTGCAGTGGTAAGACCACGGATGACATGCTTCTGAAAGATAATGGTGCCGGCGCCGATGAAACCGATACCCGTCACCACTTGCGAGGCAATACGTGAGGGATCGAGCGAGACGTTGGGCGAATGGGTGAGTATCCAAGCGAAGCCATACTGCGAAACAATCATGAAGAGGGTGCTTCCGAGTGCCACGAGAAAATGGGTTCGGAAGCCGGCCTCTTTGGCTCTGTATTCCCGTTCCATGCCGATAAGACCGCCAAGGAGACCTCCAATGAATATACGAAAAATCAGTTCAGGTGTCATTCTATTGTTATTTACTGCCACAAAAGTAATGATTTTCGCTAAAAAATACACACCTTTTAGACGGGAAACTCGACAAGGGGATGAATAGCATGCCATTGCCACAGCTTTCCCACTATGGTATAGAATGTAATTTCGCTAAAGGAAAGAAGACCCAATGAAAGAGAAGAAATAGACAAAACCGAGCGAAGGCTTAAAAAAACAAAAAACTTCCTTATATAATAAGGTATAAGCAAAAGTTTTATTTACTTTTGCCGCTCAAATGAATTTTATGTTCTAAATAGGTATGCAACAAAATCTCGTCATCGTAGAGAGTCCTGCCAAGGCAAAAACCATTGAGAAGTTTTTGGGCAAAGACTTTAAGGTAATGTCCAGCTATGGACATATTCGCGACTTAAAGAAGAAAGGACTCAGCATCAATCTCGATACGTTGGAACCTGATTATGAGGTTCCCGAAGAGAAAGAAAAGCTGGTGAAAGAATTGAAATCGAATGCAAAGAAAGCCGAAAAGGTTTGGCTGGCTTCCGATGAAGACCGAGAAGGAGAAGCCATTTCGTGGCATTTATGCGAGATGTTAGGGCTGGATGAACAGAAAACCAGCCGTATTGTATTCCATGAAATCACAAAATCCGCCATCTTAGATGCTATTAGTCATCCGCGTCACCTCGATATGAATCTCGTAAACGCACAGCAGGCACGTCGTGTGTTAGACCGCTTGGTGGGTTTCAAACTGTCTCCCGTTTTGTGGAAAAAGGTGAAACCATCTCTTTCTGCGGGACGTGTACAGAGCGTGGCTGTAAGACTTATCGTGGAAAGAGAACGTGAGATACAGGCTTTCAAGAGTGAACCTTACTACCGAGTCACTGCTATTTTCGGCATGAAAACTACCGACGGAAAGGTTGCAGAGATAAAGGCCGAACTTGATAAGCGCTTCCATACCCACAAAGAGGCCAGCCTCTTCCTCGAGAAATGTAAAGAGGCTACTTTCTGTATCAAAGCCGTCACGAAGAAACCGCTCAAACGTTCGCCGGCACCTCCTTTCACTACATCCACTTTACAGCAAGAGGCGGCACGTAAATTGGGCTTTACTGTGCAGCAAACGATGATGGTCGCACAGCGTCTTTATGAGAGCGGACGCATCACTTACATGCGAACCGACTCCGTCAACCTCTCATCGCTGTGCATCGGAGCAAGTAAAGAAGAAATCATCAGACTGTGGGGAGAACCATACAGCAACCCCCGAAACTATCATATACATGCCAAAGGGGCACAGGAGGCTCACGAAGCCATCCGTCCTACCTATATGAATACGCTGCAGATAGAAGGCACATCCCAGGAAAAGCGGCTCTATGAACTGATTTGGAAACGTACCGCAGCCTCTCAAATGGCAGATGCAAAGATAGAAAAAACCACTGTCACGATTGAAACAAGCAACGCCGACGAGACTTTCATTGCCATGGGTGAGGTCGTTATCTTCGATGGCTTCCTGAAAGTGTACAGAGAATCTGACGGCGACGATGACCATTCGCAGGAAGAAAGTACACACACCCTCCCCGCATTGCAAAAAGGCGATGTGCTGGAACGCAAGGAAATCACGGCAATAGAGCGTTATAGTCTATGTCCGAGCAGATATACCGAAGCCGGCTTGGTACACAAACTCGAAGAGTTAGGTATCGGACGGCCTTCCACTTACGCACCTACCATCAGTACCATACAACAACGTGAATACGTGCAAAAGGGCGACAAAAAGGGTGAAGAGCGTACATACACTGTTGATACGTTGAAGGGCAACCGTATTACACAGAAAATCAAGAAGGAAATGGCTGGTTCCGATAAGGGCAAACTCTTGCCTACCGACATCGGGATTGTAGTAAACGACTTCCTCATAAAGCACTTTGACAACATCATGGACTATCAGTTCACGGCGAAAGTGGAACAACATTTCGACAAAATTGCCGAGGGAAAAGAGGAATGGAAGAAAATGCTGAGAACCTTCTATAAGAACTTCGAACCGACGGTAGAAGAGGCGCTCAATACCCGCTCTGCACATAAAGCCGGAGAAAAACTGCTCGGCAAGGAACCGGAAACAGGCAAACCGGTGTACGTAAAGATAGGACGTTTCGGCCCGATGGTGCAGATTGGAGATGCCGAAGATGAAGAGAAACCCCGCTTTGCACAGATTCCTACCGGCAAAAGCATGGAGAATCTCACGCTCGAAGAAGCACTGGAACTCTTCAAACTGCCACGTATCTTAGGAGAATACGAAGGTTCAGAAGTAAAAATCGGTGCCGGACGATTCGGACCCTATGTACTTCACAACAAGAAATACGTGACACTTCCCAAGAACGAAGACCCTACGACCGTCTCTTTGGAAAAAGCCATCGCCCTCATCAACGACAAACGCGAACAGGAGAGGAGACGGCATATCAAAACTTTCAAAGAAGAGCCCAAACTCGAAGTGCTCAATGGTCGCTATGGGCCTTATCTGGCTTTTGACGGTACGAACTATCGTTTGCCGAAGAACCTGCACAGCAAAGCTGCAGACCTCACTTTGCAGCAATGTATGGATTTGATACAGTCGGCATCGACCAAAAAGAAATAGCATAGACGATGAAGCGGATTATCCTTTTAGGATACATGGGCTCCGGCAAAACAACCATCGGCAAAGCGTTGTCTCTGGCCTTGGATATGCGCTTCTACGACCTCGATTGGTATATTGAAAACAGAATGCGGAAAACCATTGCCCATATCTTTTCCGAGAGAGGAGAAGAGGGATTTCGCAAGATAGAATACAATATGCTGCACGAAGTTTGCGAGTTTGAAGATGTTATTATCAGCTGCGGAGGCGGCACACCTTGCCACTTCGATAACATGGATTACATGAATCGACAAGGCGAAACGGTCTATCTGAAAGCCCTGCCCGAGGTGCTCTACGGACATCTCAGCATGGGACGGGTCGTAAGACCGCTATTGGGCGGTAAGACCCAAGGAGAGCTTCTCGCCCATATCCGCGAACATCTGGTGCAGCGCGAAACATTCTATCAAAAAGCAAAACATACGCTGGATGTCAGTCTGATGGATGATTACGAGAAAATAAAGATTTCCGTACAGAAACTAAGAAAAATACTCAATCTATAAACAACGATATTTTTAACAGATATGAAGAAATGGACGATTGAAGATGCCAAGGAACTTTACAACATCAACGGATGGGGTACCTCCTATTTTGGGGTCAATGACAAAGGCGACGTATACGTAACTCCGTGTAAGGATGATACGCAAATCGACCTGCGCGACGTGATGGACGAACTTGCCCTTCGCGATGTCTCTTCACCTGTTCTTCTGCGTTTCCCCGACATACTCGATAACAGAATCGAAAAAACGGCTTGCTGTTTCCAGCGCGCCGCTAAGGAATACGACTATCAAGGCGAAAATTTCATCATCTATCCCATCAAGGTGAATCAGATGCAACCCGTGGTAGAAGAAATCATTTCTCACGGCCGAAAGTTCAATCTCGGGCTGGAAGCCGGCTCGAAGCCCGAACTTCACGCCGTCATTGCCGTGCAATGCCAAAGCGATTCGCTGATTATCTGCAACGGATACAAAGACCAAAGCTACATTGAATTAGCACTTTTGGCGCAAAAAATGGGCAAGAGAATCTTCATTGTCATCGAGAAGCTCAATGAACTCGACATCATTGCGCAGGCTGCCAAGAAACTGAACGTAAAGCCCAACATCGGTATTCGCATCAAACTCGCTTCCTCTGGTTCAGGCAAATGGGAAGAGAGTGGGGGCGATGCCAGCAAGTTCGGGCTCACCAGTAGCGAACTCCTTCAGGCACTCGACACCATGGAGAAGAAAGGATTGCACGACTGTCTCAAGCTCATACATTTCCATATAGGCTCTCAGGTCACCAAGATACGCCATATACAAACAGCCCTTCGCGAAGCATCTCAATTCTATATACAACTCCATAAGTTAGGCTATGATGTTGAATTCGTAGATTGCGGAGGCGGATTGGGCGTAGATTACGACGGAACAAGGTCTCCCAACAGTGAAAGCTCTGTGAATTACTCCATTCAAGAGTATGTGAACGACTGCTTGTACACCTTCATCGAAGCGGCCAATGCTAACGGAATCAAGCATCCTAACGTAATTACCGAGAGTGGACGCTCGCTTACAGCCCATCACAGCGTATTGATTATCGACGTGTTGGAGACGGCTTCGCTACCTCAAATGCCAGAGGCTTTCGAGCCGTCTGAAAAAGACCACAAACTTGTCAAAGACCTTTACGAGATTTGGGACAATCTGAACCCCCGCTCCATGCTCGAAGATTGGCATGATGCAGAGCAGATACGAGAAGAAGCACTCGACCTTTTCAGCCACGGTATCGTAAATCTTCAAACACGAGCAGAAATAGAAAGCATGTATTGGAGTGTGTGTCGGGAAATCAATGCCTTAGCCAAGACACTGAAACATGTACCGGAAGAACTGAAAAGCCTCGACAAATTGTTGGCTGATAAGTATTTTTGCAACTTCTCTCTCTTCCAATCTCTACCCGACTCTTGGGCTATCGACCAGCTCTTCCCTATCGTTCCCATCCAACGGCTGGATGAGAGACCCACACGAAGTGCTACCCTTCAAGACATTACCTGCGACAGTGATGGGAAAATAGCCAACTTTGTCACCAACAGACATATCTCCCATATCCTTCCCGTTCATGCGCTGCGCAAGAGCGAACCCTACTATTTAGGTGTCTTCCTCGTGGGTGCTTATCAAGAGATACTCGGCGACATGCACAACCTTTTCGGTGATACCAACGCCGTACATATCTCCGTGAAAGACGGGAAATATACCATCGACCAAATTATCGACGGAGAAACCGTAGAAGAAGTGCTTGACTACGTGCAATACAACCCTAAGAAATTAGTGCGCCAACTCGAAATATGGGTTACCAAAAGCGTAAAGCAGGGACGTATTTCGCTCGAAGAAGGAAAGGAGTTCCTTTCCAATTATCGCTCCGGTCTCTATGGCTATACCTATCTCGAATAAACCTCTGTCCCTTTCGGATACCGCTTTTCCGGCTTCCGAAAGGGACTTTCCTTTCCCCTTTCGCTTGCTTAACGAAAGTTAAAACTTTACTGTTCGCGTAACTTTCACCCCACTTGAATCGTCACCCATACAGAGAGAAGATGAAACCTATCAGTTTTCGGAACGATGTGTTGCCACTCAAAAACCAGTTGTTTAGGCTGGCTCTCCGCATCACACTCAACCATGCGGAGGCAGAAGACATTGTACAAGACACACTGATAAAGGTATGGAGCAAGCGCGATTCATGGCATGAGATAGAGTCGATAGAGGCTTTCAGTCTTACGATATGTCGCCATCTGTCGCTTGACAGAATCAAACGGCAAAGCCATCATAATGAGTCGCTCGACAGCCGACATATTTCCGAGCCCGCCGCATCTTCCAATCCGTATGACCAAACCTCGCAGAGAGACAGTATAGAACTTGTCAGACATCTCATCAACGCATTGCCCGAGAAACAACGCAGCTGCATACAACTGCGCGACTTTGAAGGAAAAAGCTACAAAGAGATAGCCCAAACGCTCGAAATCAGCGAAGAACAAGTAAAAATAAGCATCTTTCGCGCAAGGCAAGTCATCAAAAATAAATTTCAACAAGCAGACGATTATGGACTATAAATACATTGAACAGTTATTAGAACGCTATTGGAGCGCACAAACCTCTCTCGAAGAGGAAGCCATCCTCCGTGCGTTCTTTAGCCAAGACAGCATACCGGAAGAGCTGCTGCCGTATAAGTCTCTCTTTGTTTATCAGCAGACAGAGACCAAGACCGACATACTGAACGATGATTTCGACCGTAAGATACTGCGTCACATCGACGAACCGGTAGAAGTAAAAGCGCGTGTTGTTTCCATCACGCAGCAACTCAAACCACTCTTCAAAGCAGCTGCCATTGTAGCGATTGTCCTCACATTGGGCAATGCCGCACAAGTGCCTTTCCAGCAAACGCACAAAGCTGCCCCTGCTAACGCTGTCTCCGGTTATGGCAAGAGTGCAAGAGGCATACCTGTTGCCTTGGGCGATTCGGCTGCAACCGATACGCTCCGCCAAGGTGTTCAACCTGAAATGCCCCTTATCAAATAGAATTTTTCAATGCTTTCTCTATAACAACATGTTTAGTAAAACGAAACAGAGGCTGTGAAGCCTCTTTTCTCTCTGATTTTCATGACATACCAACTTAGAGAGGGAACCGTTATTCTGTCAAGAATAGCGGTTCCTGTTTTTTTTCTCCCATTTGGTCGTGAGGTTGGTTGGAGGGTATCAATGACCGTGCGTTTCCGCCTTTTTCCTCCCTCGCATGCAATACAATCCTAAGATAATAAAGGGAATGCTGAGAATCTGTCCCATATTGATGGGCATACCCGACTCAAACGCTACCTGTATATCTTTCGTGTATTCAATAAAGAAACGGAAAGTGAAGATGAGTGTCAGGCAAAGCCCGAAGAGGAAACCTGTTCCCACTTTCTGTGGCTGCCGGCGATAGATGATAAGGCCGACGATGAAAAACAAAGCGTAGGCCAATGCTTCATAAAGTTGTCCGGGGTGTCGGGGCACATGGTCTACTCTCTCGAAGATAAACGCCCAAGGCACGTTTGTTACCTTTCCGATGATTTCACTGTTCATCAGATTGCCTAACCTGATAAAGCAGGCCGCTATGGGCGTGGCTATTGCAATGTCGTCTAATACCGTCCAAAGGTTGAGCCTCGTCTTCTTCACATACAGATACAACGCTAACATCAGTCCCAAAGTACCACCGTGAGAGGCAAAGCCCTCATAGCCGATAAACCGCCATCCGCCCTCGGGAAGGAAGCGAACAGGCAGGATAATCTCTGCCACGTGTTGCCAACTCGAAAGAAAATACTGCGGGTCATAGAAGAGACAGTGCCCCAAGCGCGCACCGGCAAGAATGCCGACGAAGCAATAGATAAAGAGCGGATCGAAGAGTTCATCTTTGATTCGCTGCTGTTTATACAGACGCTTCACAATGAAGTAAGCAGCAATCAGCCCTGCCATCCAGCAAAGTGCATACCATCTGACGGAGAGAGGCCCCAGCTTAAAAGCCACAATAGAGGGGTCCCAAACGATGTAAAGCAAACTATTGAATATCATTTCGGTTGTCTTTAGCAATAAAACAGGTTATACATTGAAACGGAAGTGCATAATATCGCCGTCTTGCACCACATAGTCTTTCCCCTCTATGCCTAAGCGTCCGGCCTCGCGCACGGCAGCCTCCGTACCATATTTTATATAGTCTTCATACTTGATGACTTCGGCTCTGATGAATCCTTTCTCAAAGTCGGTATGGATAACGCCGGCACATTGCGGGGCTTTCCAGCCTTTCCGATACGTCCAAGCCTTCACTTCCATCTCGCCGGCTGTAATAAATGTTTCGAGATTCAGCAAGCTGTAAGCCTTTTTGATGAGCCGGTTTACGCCGCTCTCTGTCAGCCCCAACTCTTCGAGAAATAATTGCTTATCTTCGTAGGAGTCGAGTCCGGCGATGTCTTCTTCGGTCTTTCCCGCAATAATGAGTGTTTCCGCACCCTCCGTTTGGGCTGCTTCTTCCACACGCTGACTATACGCGTTACCTGTTTTAGCCGATGCCTCGTCTACATTACACACATAAAGTACGGGCTTAGCAGTAAGCAGAAACAGTTCGCGGGCTACTTTTTCTTCCTCCGGTGTATCGAAGTTCACGGTGCGGGCATTCAGTCCCTTGTCCAACGCTTCCTTATAGGTTGTGAGCACGGAAGCCATGACTTTCGCATCTTTATTTCCCGCAGCCGCCGCTTTCTGCTCCTTAGCCAGCCGGCCGTCAATTGTTTCCAAATCTTTCAACTGCAACTCCGTATCAATAATTTCCTTGTCTCTGATGGGGTCGATACTACCGTCTACATGCACGATATTTTCGTCGTCGAAGCATCGAAGCACATGGATAATGGCATCGGTTTCGCGTATATTGCCCAAAAACTTATTGCCCAATCCTTCTCCTTTGCTGGCTCCTTTCACCAAACCGGCGATGTCTACGATTTCACAGGTTGCGGGAACAATGCGCCCGGGGTGAACGAGTTCGGCCAAACGGGTAAGCCGTTCGTCCGGCACAGTTATCACTCCCACATTGGGTTCAATCGTACAAAAAGGGAAATTGGCCGCCTGTGCCTTTGCACTCGATAGGCAGTTGAAGAGCGTGGACTTACCTACATTGGGCAATCCTACAATACCACACTTTAATGACATTTCTTTATTTCTAATTGGAATCTTTGCTACAAAGGTAGTGTAAAATGGGAGAAATGCAAAGAAAACCCACCCCTTTTCGCTTGGCAGGATACACGCAAAAGGTCAGAAGACGAAAGAGCGAATCATTCCATACGACACCATACCTGCCAGATATCCAATAAAAGCCACCCATGTAACATGCTTCAGATACCAACCGAAAGTGATTCGTTCCAATCCCATCACCACAACGCCGGCGGCACTGCCGATGATAAGCATCGACCCTCCTACGCCCGCACAGTAAGCAAGCAACTGCCAGAAGATACCATCTACGGCCATATCGCCCACAGCCGCTGTGGCATACATACCCATACAGCCCGCTACAAGGGGCACGTTGTCCACAATACTTGAGATAACACCAATGATACCTGTCACCAGATAGTGGTTGCCTTGCGAGAAAGCATCCAGCCCTTTGCCTAACGAAGTCAACACCCCGACCTCCTCTAAGCAGGCTACAGCCATCAGAATACCGAGGAAGAACAGGATAGTAGACATATCTATCTTCGCCAACAGATGGCTTACGCGCTTTGAAAAACTATGCTCGTCGAGGTGGGCCTTGCGATAGAAAACCTCTGTAACCGTCCATAGAATGCCCAAAACTAACAGAATACCCATAAACGGAGGCAGATTCGTGAGATAACGAAATACAGGCACGAAGACCAGACCGCCTACGCCGAGAGTGAAAAGAATACGCCGCTGCAACTCATTAAACTCATCGGCAACCACTGCACTGTTTTTCTGTTGAGGCTCGGGAAGCTCGCCTTTCAAACTGTATTGCATGATGATGAGCGGTACCATCATCGACACAAGCGAGGGCACAAACACCTCTTTGATAACGCCTGCGGTTGTTATCTTGTTGCCAATCCACAGCATGATGGTTGTCACATCACCAATAGGAGAAAATGCACCACCCGAGTTGGCTGCAAGAATCACAAGCGAGGCATAGATGATACGGTCGTTGCGGTCGTGTACGAGCTTGCGTAACACCATAATCATCACGATACTCGTGGTGAGATTATCCAAGATAGCAGAGAGAAAAAACGTCATGAACGCGACACGCCAAAGCAGTGTTCGTTTGCTCTTCGTTTTCAGTAAATCACGTACAAAGTTGAATCCGCCGTGGGAATCCACAATCTCAACGATGGTCATCGCGCCCATCAGAAAGAATAATGTCTCGGCTGTTGCCCCAAGATGATGGGTCAACGTTCCGCTCACATGCGACAAAAGTCCCGCCGCTCCACCGGCATAGGAAGGGTCGGCACTCATCACATAGCTCAACGGGTCTATCATGAAAAGCGTCCAGCAAGCCACACACATGAGCAGGGCAATGGCGGCTTTGTTTACCTTCAGTCCGCTCTCAAAAGCGATACAAGCGTATCCGAACACGAATACGGCAATGATGGAAATGGTTAGAAAAGTCATAAGTTGAAATCGTTGGTTTCAGTTTCTGCGCGGCAAAGGTAGCAATTAAATTTTTATTGCCATTCTTCTTAGAAATGAATTTTGACGTGTGAAGCAAGGAGAAGGTGCGATACATCATTATCAAGCATCTATTAAAATGAAATAAAAGGGTCTTTCGCACCTCCAGCGCTTACATTTTTTACCCCCGTTTACCCAAGGCAACGCCTTGGGTATTATCTATCGCACTTACAGCGCTCCATTTTGTGGCGTTCTCTTACCCAAGGCGTTGCCTTGGGCTATTATCTATCGCACTTACAGCGCTTACCTTTCAATCATCAAGGGTATGTAGTTGCGATTTCCACCAATGTACATTCTACTCGTTCATATAACGGGGATAAGCTCTGAAAGAGCGTAATATATCAGCCCAGCGCATAGCGCTGGGTATATGATGTTCCCCTAAATAGAGCGCTGTAAGTGCGACACATCTTTATCAAACATCTATTTGAAAATGAAATAAAAAGGTCTGTCGCACTTACAGCGCTCCTTTTTCTGCCGGTCGTTTACCCAAGGCGTTGCCTTGGGCTAACATCTTACGCGCCTTCAGCGCTTGCCTTTCAATCATTAAAGGCATGTAGTCGCGATTTTCCCCAATGCATCTTCTACCCGTTTATATAACGGGAGTAAGCTTTGAAAGAGGCACATTGTAGTGTGTATTGATACCATATTATACGCGAGTTCGGGATAAAAGAATCTTATCCAATAGCCCCAAAGGGGCGAAAGACCTTAGACAGGGGTAAGCGATAGCGCAGCCCCTGTGCTGTGGAATCTCACTATCTAAGCCCTGAAACGAAGTTCGCTGAAACGGAGAGGAAGCAAAGGCGACAGAACACTAATACTCCGTCATCCCTACGGGGGTCATCTTTCTACACATGCTTATCAGGGGTAGCGCTTTTACGAGCTTCACACCCAGCCTAAGCTCTGTCGCTCCGTTGGGGCTTACAGTCCAGATAACGTTATCTCGAACTCGTGTAATCTTCTTTTCGACAGCCTTTTATTGAGGATATGAAAGATTCTTGCATAAGACTTTTATTTGTTTTCCGAACAGGTTTTCATGACGTTCTGAAGAGCAATTGTGGGGCATACTACCGAGAGAAAGGCCTGTTTGGGGGAGGTGTCAGCTTGTTTCCACCCCGTGAGGAAACAGCATGAAGAAACCCAAGGCCAAAGACCTTGGGCTTCTTCATGCTGTTTTTTAAATCCAAATCGGTGATGAGGCCATCTTGAAATGATAGATAAGCGGTCTCATAACCGATGGGGTTTTAAGATGTGACCATCTTTTTTTTTACTTTTCGGAACCGATGCCGGAAAGCCTGTAAGGAAAAAGACGATGCTTAGCGTGCTACGTATTTTTTACCCTTTTTGATAACAATTCCCTTATAAGATTTGTCTACTCGCTGGCCGGCTATGTTGTAGAGCGGTGCGTCTTCTTCAGCTTCCTCTGCTTGCAGACGGGCAATACCGGTGGTTGTGGCTGTGAGTTCTGTAGGAAGTACCTGACCGACTTTGTTGTGAAGAGTCATGATTCCTTTCACCGTATATTTCTTAGTGAGGTCTGTAGGCATGGTAATATTGAAGCTGTTATACAGCAATACTTTCTTCCCACCATCTACCATATAGTACATAGGCTTTTCTGCTGTCCCCTCTTTTACAAGGGTCACATCGGTCAGCTCTATGAGGTCGCAGATATGTTGCTTGGCAATCACATCGTCTAAGGTCACGCTCACAGGTGTAGCGGCATCGGAGCTATGCGTTACGGTGAGAGCTGTAGCGTCGGTCTGGACGTTCTTTACCACCTCAGGCATATCGTTGTAAGGGGTGAAATTCACCTTTACACTGCCGGTCAACACGTCGTTTGTTGCCAATGTAAGGTCTGTTTCGTGGAAAATAATCGCCTTGTTGCCCTCGCGTACATAAGCATTCTTTCCGTAAGTGTACACCACCTTGGCATTGGTCAGGTTGAGTTTGATGTTTTCTTTTGTTGCGGTGAGTGCTGAAAGGTCGGCTATCGTCGCATCGGTATAAGTAAGCGGCGTGCTCGAACCTTCATAGGTGACTTCCACTTTCTGGTATCTGAAATGTGTGCCTTTACGCGGAGACAGCTTTAGTTCCAGCGATTGGGTGCCTCCGCTCCATGTTTGCTGGGCGTAATCGTAGGTGCCGGTGTTTACAGTAACAGTGCCGGTTGTGGGCAATACGGCTTGGGTGTTATAAGTACCCATCGTGAATTTCACAGACGTAATCTTCTTATCGGAAGAGATAGTCAGTGTGTTGCCCGGATAAACGCGAATGGCAAGACCCTTCGAATAATAGGCCGGGTCGTTTTTCGACGCACCTTTAGCGAACGTTAAGGTAACATCCGTACCTTTTACCTCTGTGACAGGCTTGGTGTTTGCAAGACCTTTTGTCGAAAAGTCGATAACCTCCGTGCCGGCGAAAGCCGATGTGCCAAGGCATAAAGCCATTACACTTAACATGGCATAGCGTAAAGTTTTTTTCATGTTTCTTTGTTTTTTAATAGTTGATAAATTGTTTATTTCTAAATGAAGATAGTGCAAGCAGATATACGAAAAACGGATTTCCCATTTACCGAGTGCTGCCTATTTTATGCAAAGATACACATTCCTTTTAAATAGGGCAAACCAATCGTAATAAAAATGCAGGGCTCCGTTTATGGAAAAAGAAGATGAGCTGTTTATAATGTCCGTTTTTTTACGTATAGGAAAGAGACGGAAAAAAGTGCAAACAGAAGACTGTTTGCACTTTTTAACTCTTTATATTTGGAATTGTATCTTAAATCTCCTATATTTGAAGCAACTTTTTTGTGGATTTCCGTCTTTGGAAATCTCTCTTTTGAGGTTGGTAGCTTCCTGCACCAACCTCTTTTTGTTTATTGGTTTGGGGGTTATTCCCACTCAATCGTGGAGGGTGGTTTTGAGGAGATGTCATAGCAAACGCGGTTCACCCCTTTGACTTTATTGATGATTTCGTTAGAAACCTTGGCCAAAAACTCGTAAGGCAAATGCGCCCAGTCTGCCGTCATGGCATCCGTACTCGTAACTGCACGCAGGGCAACGGGATGCTCGTAGGTGCGTTCATCACCCATCACACCTACGCTGCGCACAGTAGAAAGCAGCACAACACCGGCTTGCCACACTTGGTCGTATAGCTCTTGCCCGTCGGTATCTGTCCATCGGTGTAATCCTTCGATAAAGATGTCGTCGGCATCTTGCAGTATTCTCACCTTCTCGGGTGTGACATCGCCCAATATCCGCACAGCCAATCCGGGGCCGGGGAAGGGGTGTCGTCGTATCAGATGTTGCGGCATACCCAATTCCTGACCCACTCGGCGCACCTCGTCTTTGAACAGCCATTGCAGCGGCTCACAGAGACGGAGCTTCATTTCCTTAGGAAGGCCGCCCACGTTGTGGTGGCTTTTTATCACCATTCCGGTGATACTAAGGCTTTCTATGCGGTCGGGATAGATGGTGCCTTGTGCCAACCATTTCGCATCGGTTATCTTTTTGGCCTCTGCATTGAATACTTCTACAAAATCGCGGCCGATGATTTTACGCTTCTCCTCTGGGTCTGTAACCCCTCGAAGGTCTGTAAAGAACTTCTTAGAGGCATCTATTCCCACCACGTTCAACCCCAATCCGCGGTATGCTTCCATCACCTTTGCATATTCATTCTTGCGCAACATGCCGTGGTCTACAAAGATGCAAGTCAGGTTTTTACCAATGGCACGATTCAAAAGCGTAGCGCATACGCTCGAATCCACACCTCCGCTCAAGCCTAAAATCACTCGGTCGTTGCCTATCTGCTGCTTCAGTTCCTCCACGGTGGTCTCTATATACGAGGCCGGACTCCACTCTTTGCGGCTTCCGCAGATGTCTACAACGAAATTGCGGAGCAGCTGCGTGCCTTGTGTAGTATGGAAAACTTCGGGATGGAACTGAACTCCCCACAGTGGATAGCTCGTGCTTGCATAGGCTGCAAACAACACATCATCGGTAGAAGCAATGGTGTGACAATGCGAAGGGAGGGCGGTGATGGTGTCGCCGTGGCTCATCCATACCTGCGAATGCGGCTCTATACCTTTGAAAAGCGGGTCTTTTGTGTCGAAAGTCTTTAGTTTCGCCCGTCCGTATTCACGCGTTTCGGTGGATTCCACCTTGCCTCCGTCGGCATAGGAAATGAACTGTGCACCGTAGCAAATGCCCAAAACAGGGTATTTGCCGATGATTTCCGAGAGGTCGGGTTTAAACGCCTCGGGGTCGTGAACAGAGTAGGGAGAACCGCTGAGAATCACTCCAATGACGGCGGAATCGTCTTTTGGAAACTTATTATAAGGCAGTATTTCGCAGAAAGTGTCGAGTTCTCTCACCCGACGGCCTATGAGTTGCGTCGTTTGAGAGCCGAAATCAAGGATAATAATCTTCTGTTGCATAGCGTTATATTTGGTTGGTTTGCGTTTGACGGGGCTGTAGCAGAGGCGTGGTGGCTGTATTCCGAATCATGAACTACAGACGGCAGAACAGTTGTTCGGCCTCTTTTAAAGTGTCTATCTTTCCAACATCAATGAGTTGCAGGCCTTCTTGCAGGCAGCCGCGGATATTCGTTTGATGGCAGACAGACAAATAGAAGTCCATAATTCCGAACTTTTCCGGGAAATTGTCCATCAACTTCAGTAGTCTTGGCGAGAAGAGATGGATGCCGGAAAAGGCGTATCTGCGGCATTTGTCGATGTTTAACCGAGGGTAGGGAGAACGTATTTCGCCCGTTCCGAGGTGAGTCCATCCCACGAGATTCATATCGTTATCGAAGAGCAGATACCGCTTTGTGTCGCGGTTGCTCACAAGGAGTGTGGCATCGTTGGTGAGATTTTGGCTGTAGAAGGCCTGCAAATCGGCGTTGCTAAGAATATCTACATTGTGCAGGAGCACGGGTGATTGGGGGTCGAAAGCATGGCCGGCTTTCTTGATTCCGCCTCCGGTCTCGAGCAGACAGCTACTCTCGTCGGAAATAATTACTTCCATTCCGAAGTTATCTTTGGCGCGAATAAAACGGATAACACGCTCAGAGAAGTGGTGCACATTTATCACCATTCGCTGCACGCCGGCAGCTTTCAACTTGAGGACGACCCGTTCGAGCAGGGTCATGCCTCCCACTTCTATCAGCGCCTTGGGCACTTTCTCGGTCAAAGGCTTCAGTCTTGTGCCCAATCCCGCTGCAAAAATCATGGCTTGCATCATCTTGATGAGGGCTGTCTATATCGTGTATGCAAAGATACGAATTTATTTTCTGTGCGACAAGAAAACGGTTTTTATGTTTCCGTCGCTGAATTTCATTCCTGTCGTAAGGCTCCTTCTGCGGTGCGGCTCCTCGCTTCCAGCACCGTGGAGATATGCTGTTCGCGGTGTATGATGTGTACTTCCACACCGTATTTTGCATGTAAATGTTCTGCCAGATGTTGTGCCGAATATACGCTCCGGTGCTGTCCGCCGGTGCAACCGAAAGCAAACATCAGGTCAGTAAAGCCTCTTTGCAGGTAGCGTTCCACGTGATGGTCAGCCAAGGCGTACACGTTTTCGAGGAAAGAAAGTATCTCTCCGTCGTCTTCGAGGAAACGTATCACAGGCTCATCAAGCCCCGTGAGCGTCTTGTAAGGCTCATATCGTCCGGGGTTATGTGTGGAACGACAGTCAAACACGTAACCTCCGCCATTGCCGGAGCTGTCTTCCGGCAATCCTTTTCGATAGGAAAAGCTGAATACTCGCACAACAAGCGCCCCTTTACCGTCGTATTTTGAGAAAGTGGCAGGCCCGTCTTTGGGGTGTCCGTGGTAAATGTTGAAGTCGGCAACTCTGAACCCGTCGGCTCTGTTCGGCGTGGTTTCTTTCGCCGGTGAGAACTGTTCCAGCTCAGTAAGTCTGTGCAACATGTCCATCATATACGGGTAAGGAAAGACATCGAGCACAAGGAGTTCGCGCAGATTGGCGATGGCCGGTGGTATGCTGTCTAAGAAATGCTGTTTATGTTCGTAGTATCCCCGGAAGCCATAAGCACCCAACACTTGTAGCGTACGAAAGAGAACAAACTGTGAAAGCCGTTCTGCGAAGTGCCGTATCGAAGGTATTTCGGTATAATTCTTAAGCGATTGGTAGTATTCATAGACCAAATCACGGCGCAGTTTGTGAGAGTAAAGCGCCGAAGCCTGCCATAAGAATGAGGCCAAATCATAGTAGAAAGGCCCTTTCCTGCCGCCTTGGAAGTCTATGAAGTAGGGCTTTCCTGCCTCGTCGAGCATCACATTACGAGCTTGGAAGTCGCGATAAAGGAAACAATCTGCCGTCTCGGATGTCAAATCTTTTGCGAAAAGATGGAAATTGGCCTCAAGTTTTAGCTCATGGAAGTCCAGCCCCGTAGGTTTGAGAAAGCAGTATTTGAAGTAATTCAGGTCGAAGAGCACGCTGTTTCTGTCGAACTCCGGCTGTGGATAACAGTTGCTCCAGTCCAATCCGCGGGCACCTCTTATCTGTATGTTGGGAAGCTCGCGTATGGTTCTCTTTAAGAGTTCTTTCTCTCGTTGATTGTATCTGCCGCCTGCATCGCGACCTCCTTTGAGGGCATCGTATAGCGATGTAGAGCCCAAATCTTCTTGTAGGTATCTCAATTCCTCAGCATCTGCGGCCAGAATGTGAGGTACGGGCAGCTGTTTTTTCTCGAAATGCCGCGCCAAATATAAGAAAGCATGGTCTTCGTCGCAACTTGTGCCAATGACACCGATAACAGACCGGCCGTTGCTGTCTGTGAGTCTGTAGTATTCGCGGTTGCTTCCTGCCACGGGCAACTTCTGCACCTGTGCGGCATCCTCTCCTTTCCACCGACTGTATAGTTGTAACAGTTTTTCCATATGGCTGTCAGTTGATGGATTTATTCTCGTCGTCTTGGTTTTTTCCCCGTCGCCTTTCGCCGGCGTAGTAACCTATTATATAGTCGCCGATGAGCAGTAACAGCAGGATGCCTAACGACATCATCCACGATTCGGTGATATAGATAAGGCCACCGGTGATGACTGCAAACATCAGGATATGAAAGATTCCGAACTTATTTATCATGGTGCAAATGTACTAAAAAAATAGCGAGGCGTTGTGGATTCCTTGCTTTTCTTTGTAAGCTCGCTTAGGTAAAAACGTGTTTTTTGTGAAAAAATTTGCACAAACGGGTAAAATCCTTTATATTTGCAACTCAAATTTCAGATAGTAATTTTACCGATTTTTAAATAAAGAAGCGTATAGGAAAAGACTTTACTTCATATTTTAAGTAGTTTAAGAATGAAGCATTTGAATGATAAGACTGACGAAGAGTTAGCATTATCCTATATCAATGGAAACAATGAAGCTTTCGATTTGTTGCTCTCACGCAATCAGAACAAGTTGTTTTCCTATATTTTGTTTGTGGTAAGAAACCGTGATTTGGCCGACGACCTCTTCCAAGAAACTTTCGTAAAGGTAATTACCAAGCTCCATCAAGGTAAATATACAACGAGCGGGAAGTTCAGTGCATGGGTTATGCGCATAGCCCATAACGCCATCATGGACTGGTATCGGGAGCAGAAATCTTCTAAAGTGATCGATGCAACGAAAGACAACGACCTCTCAAACGTAGGCTCCAATGAGTTGTTGGATGAGAATATAGAAGCGCTCTACGTGCGACATCAGGTGATGAACGATGTTACAAAGATGATGAATCTACTCCCCACTAGGCAAAGAGAAGTGATTTATATGCGCTTCTATCAAAACATGTCGTTCAAAGAGATTGCAGAAACCACCGGAGTAAGTATCAATACGAGCCTCGGACGCATGCGTTATGCAGTGCTCAACCTGCGCCGTATGGCCAAAGAACACCACGTTACATTACAAATAGACTGAAAAACAACGGTAAGAGAGCTATCTTTCCAAATGTTTCAACTTACTGATAGTCGCTGCAGGATCTGCTGAACGGAAGAGATAACTGCCGCTTACCAACACGTCGGCACCGGCCTTTACCAGTCTTGGAGCTGTTTCTTCTTGTACTCCTCCGTCTATTTCTATCAGTGCATGACTGCCCTTTTGATGGATTAACTCACGCAGACGGCCGATTTTCTCTATGGTATTTTCAATAAATTGCTGTCCTCCGAACCCCGGATTGACACTCATCAACAGCACCATATCTACGTCTTTCACAATATCTTCTAAGCTTACTACGGGCGTTGCAGGGTTTAACGCCACACCAGCTCTCATCCCCGCACTGTGAATTTCTTGCACTGTACGGTGTAAATGGGTGCAGGCTTCAGCATGGACGCACATCATCATTGCCCCCAACTTTGCCGTTTGGGCTATATAATGCTCGGGATGAACAATCATAAAATGCGCATCTAAGGGCTTCTTACATTGCTTTGACACGGCTTCCATAACGGGGAAACCGAATGAAATGTTAGGTACGAAGACACCATCCATCACGTCTAAGTGCAGCCAATCTGCTTCACTGCGGTTTATCATGTCGATTTCGCTCTCCAAACGAAGGAAGTCTGCGGAGAGCAAAGAGGGTGAAATGAGAGTTTCCATGTGTCGTTTTGTTGATTAGTTGAGGCAGTAGGATTCGGTTCTTCCATACATATGAACGGTTCGATAAGTGTATGCAATCTGCCGGATGAGATTCAATGTACTCTCGGAAGGACTGCTTTCTTTTTCTGTAAAATACTTCATAGGCTTGTCTCCTTATAGTTCTTGTTGTGGAATGTTATAAGTAAAACGCGCCTGTCAGTACTTTATTACATCTTTATCGTAATTATTTCAAGATGCTGACAAATAAAACCGATAAGCCGGAAGTAAAGCTTTGTCTTATTTACCTTTATGTCTGTTCGCCCTTTTCTCTCGGTATTTGGCTTTCTGTCGGGCAGATCCACTGCCGTGGGCACCCGTAATGTATTTCTTTTTCTTTGCCTTTGTTTTAATTCCTGACTTATCCTTGGCGTTGTCGGAAGCGGTCTTTTTAAAGATTTGACCTCCGCCGGCAATGATTTCGTCGATATCGTTCATGTGAAGAAAGGTAGGTTAATGGTGGAACAGACGTATGCCGGTAAAAGCCATGGCGATACCATATTTGTCGCAAGTGGCTATCACATGGTCGTCGCGAACTGAGCCTCCGGCCTGTGCGATGTATGCCACGCCGCTTTTATGGGCACGTTCTATGTTGTCGCCAAACGGGAAGAAAGCGTCGCTTCCCAAAGCTACACCGGTATTACGGGTAATCCATTCGCGTTTCTCTTCACGGGTAAGAGGAGCAGGACGCTGTGTGAAGAATTGTTGCCAGATGCCCTCGGCGAGTACGTCTTCATAGTCATCGCTGATATAAACGTCGATGGTATTGTCGCGATCGGCACGTCTGATGTCCTTCACCCATGGCAGTTGAAGCACGCGGGGATGCTGTCGGAGCCACCAATTGTCGGCTTTGTTGCCGGCAAGACGTGTGCAATGAATGCGGCTTTGCTGACCGGCACCGATGCCAATGGCCTGCCCGTCTTTCACGTAACATACCGAATTGCTCTGTGTGTATTTAAGGATGATGAGTGCAACGATGAGGTCTCTGCGTGCATCGGGCGGGATATTCTTGCATTGGGTGGGAATGTTGGCAAACAGAGAAGCATCATCCAACCGTATCTCATTTCTGCCTTGTTCAAATGTAATGCCAAATACCTGCTTGCGTTCAATGGTGTTCGGACGATAGGAAACATCTATTTTAACCACATTGAAACTGCCTTTCCGCTTCTCGCGTAATATCTTTAAAGCCTCGGGTGTATAGTCCGGAGCGATGATACCGTCGGATACTTCGCGTTTAATGATAAGTGCTGTCGCTTCATCGCATGTGTCGCTCAGTGCGATAAAGTCTCCGTAAGAGCTCATTCGGTCAGCTCCGCGGGCGCGAACGTAAGCGTTGGCGATGGGAGAAAGCGTTATTGACAAGTCGTCGACAAAGTAAATGCGTTTTAAAGTCTCATCCATGGGCAGCCCCAAAGCAGCTCCTGCGGGTGAAACGTGCTTGAAACTTGCTGCGGCAGGTAAGCCTGTAGCGGCTTTCAGTTCGTTGACCAACTGCCAAGCGTTGAGTGCATCGAGGAAATTAATGTAGCCCGGACGACCGTTCAGCACTTCTATGGGCAGTTCACCTTCGGTCATGAAGATGCGCGAAGGTTTCTGATTGGGATTGCATCCGTACTTTAATGCTAATTCTTTCATAAGGTTGGAATCAATGAATGATGGTTTTTGTTACGAAGATATGCTAAATATTTATAATCGTTCTCTGCCCTATTGCGTGAAGATATTTTAGCCGCACGGCTGTTATCAGAGACCGGCCAGCTCTATCACTTTATCTATGGCGGCGTTGATACCATCGAGATTCTTGCCTCCGGCAGATGCGTAATGGGGTTGACCGCCGCCACCTCCGCCGATGAGTTTTGCTGCTTCGCGCACCATTTGGCCTGCGTTGAGTTGTTGTTCTTTCACCATATCGTCGCTTAGCATGATGCTCAACAGGGGCTTTTCGTGAGCTGTAGAACCCACGACGCAGAGGAGATGTTGGGGAATGGCTTCGCGAATTTTGAATACAAGGTCTTTAGCAACCTGTGCCTCGATGGGCAACACGGTTTTCACCACTTTGATACCGCGGCGTTCAATAGCACGTTCTATGAGCATACTCTTCATCCGTTCCACCGCTTGGGCTTGGAACTGTTCTATTTCTCGCCGCATATTGTCGTGCTCATCCATGTATTTTTCGAGTACGGTGCGTAGGTCTTTCGCATTGTTAAAGAGGGCTTTGATGTCGCGCAGGGTATCTTCCACGCTGTAGAACATTTCTTCGCAGAGTTTGCCTGTCAAGGCTTCGATACGTCGGATGCCTGCGGCTACGGAACTTTCACTCACGATTTTAAACATGCCTATTCGTCCGGTACTTGCAGCATGGATACCTCCGCAGAACTCACAGCTGGGTCCGAAGCGCACCACACGCACTTTATCGCCGTATTTCTCACCAAAGAGCGAGATGGCACCCATTTGCTTTGCCTCTTCAATGGGTGTGTCTCTATGTTCGTCGAGCGGAATGTCTTGACGTATCATGGCGTTCACCATGCGTTCCACCTGTCGCAGTTCGTCGTCTGTTACCTTTTGGAAATGAGAGAAATCGAAGCGCAACGTGTCTGCGGAAACATAGGAGCCTTTCTGCTCCACATGCTCTCCGAGCACCTGTTTGAGTACATAGTCGAGCAGATGGGTTGCCGTATGGTTGGCTGCGCTGGCAGCTCTTTTTTCCGTATCTACGCAGGCCATGAAGTTTGCCTCAAGGTTTTTTGGCAATGCGGACACGATATGGATGCTCTGGTTGTTCTCCCGTTTCGTGTCAATCACTTCCACTGTTTCGCCTTCGCTCACAAGTACGCCGGTGTCGCCCACCTGTCCTCCCATCTCTCCATAGAAGGGTGTATAGTCTAATACCAGCTCAAAATACGTATTCTTCTTTTGGGTTACTTTCCGATACCGTAAGATATGGCACTCGTGTTCGGTGTAATCGTAGCCTACGAACTGCTGTTCTCCTTGGCGAAGTGCTACCCAATCGGAGTTTTCCACCTGTGCGGCATTGCGTGCACGGTCTTTCTGTTTCTGCATCTCGGCATTGAATTGAGCCTCGTCCACACTGTAACCATGCTCACGACAAATCAGTTCGGTCAAGTCGAGCGGGAAGCCATAGGTATCGAAAAGGCGGAAGGCCTGCACGCCATCGAGCACCTTTCGTCCTTCCGTCTGCATGCGTTCAATCTCGGCAGTCAGTAGATTGATTCCTTTCTCCAGTGTTCTGAGGAAAGAGTCTTCCTCTTCTTTCATCACGCGACCGATGAGTTCGCGTTGTGCGGGCAGTTCGGGATAAGCGTCGCCCATCTCTTTGATGAGCACGGGAAGCAAGCGATGGAGGAATGCTTCCTTTTGTCCGAGAAACGTATAGGCGTATCTCACTGCCCTGCGGAGTATGCGGCGAATCACGTATCCGGCCTTTGCATTACCCGGCAACTGCCCATCGGCGATGGAAAAAGCTACTGCCCGAAGGTGGTCGGCCACCACACGCATGGCTACGTCGGTCTGCTCTTCTGCACCGTAAGCAATGCCCGAAAGTTTCGTTATCTCACGGATGATGGGCTGGAAGATGTCGGTATCGTAGTTGCTGTTTTTGCCTTGAAGGGCACGCACGAGACGTTCAAAGCCCATGCCGGTATCAATGACCTTCATTGAAAGCGGTTCGAGAGCACCGTCGGCCTTACGGACGTACTGCATGAAAACGATGTTCCATATCTCAATCACTTGCGGATTGTCTTTGTTCACCAGAGCGGCACCGCTGATTTCTGCTTTCTCTTGGGGGGTGCGGGAATCGAGATGAATCTCCGAACACGGCCCGCAGGGTCCCGTGTCGCCCATTTCCCAGAAGTTATCATGCTTGTTTCCTTTTATAATATGGTCAGCCGGCAGGTGTTTCTCCCAATAAGATGCTGCTTCGGAGTCATACTCCAACTGCTCTTCGGGCGAGCCTTCAAACACGGTGACATAAAGGTCTTTCGGGTCGAGTTGCAAGACATCCACGAGATACTCCCATGCGTAGTCGATGGCTTCCTTTTTAAAATAGTCGCCGAAGCTCCAGTTTCCGAGCATTTCGAACATGGTATGGTGGTATGTATCATGCCCCACCTCCTCAAGGTCGTTGTGCTTTCCGCTCACGCGAAGACACTTCTGCGAGTCTGCTCTGCGTCGGGGTTCGGGATTGCCGGTGCCTAAGATAATATCTTTCCATTGGTTCATACCCGCATTAGTGAACATAAGCGTGGGGTCATCTTTTATCACCATAGGGGCGGAAGGTACGATGGTATGTTCTTTCTCCTCAAAGAACTTTTTATACGAGTCGCGGATTTCGTTGGCTGTCATTGCTTTCATTATCCTTCATTGATTAATTTCTGTTTAAAAGTTTTGCAAAGATACCGAGTTTTCAGTACTTTTGCAAATAAATCATCCCATTGTTTTATAAAAGCCAGACATTTATGCCGCTCCATCCCGACAAGAACTTGAAACTCTATTACTCCATACGCGAAGTGGCTCATATGCTGGATGTTTCTGAAAGTACGCTGCGGTATTGGGAGACCGAATTTCCGCGTTTGAGACCCAAGACCACAGCCAACAAAGTGCGCCTTTACACCGAGAAAGACATTCAACAACTGAGATTGATACATAATTTGGTAAAGGTGCGTGGTTTCAAGCTGTCTGCTGCGCGAAAGATGTTGAACGAGAATCGCGACGGAAGCGAACGAAGTGCGGAGCTATTAGATACACTTATTCATATACGTGCGCAACTGCAAGACCTGAAAAGGAAACTTGATGGCTTGGTATAAACGGATGGCATGTCGATACAAAGCAGGCGGTATGCTGAGCCGCCACGGGCTTTCCATAGACGGTAAAACGTTTTTTCAATCTTTGAAACAGGCCGATATACCGTAAAGCGGTATGTTTTCCATCCATTCCTGCTTCACATATCCTTTCATGGAGATACGAAGTCCTTTCAGGCACGCATCGGGATGACCGTCTATATAGGTCTTCATGGAGCGTGCTTTCACATTCTCTTCTGCTTTTACCTCTATGGGAACAATGCGTTCTTGCTGCTGAACAACGAAGTCTATCTCTGCCGGCGTAGCATCGCTACTCCAATAGTAAGGCTTCATTTTCTTTGCTACAAGTTGTTGTAAGACAAATTGTTCGGTAAAAGCCCCTTTGAATTCTTTAAAAACATGGTTGTTTATCACCATCTGTTTTGCAGGTGCATCAACCATACAGGCAAACAGTCCGCAGTCAAGCAGGAAAAGTTTAAATGCGTTTAAGTCTTCATAAAACTTTATGGGCATTTGCATTTCTTTCACTCGAGTCACCTTATGTATGATGCCGGCATCAATGAGCCACTGTATGGCCAGCTCATATTCGCGTGCCCGAGCACCTTTTTTCATGACTCCATAGATAAATTTCTTGTTTTCTTTTGCCAGCTGTGAAGGGAGACTTTCTAACACTTGACCGATTCTAACACTTTCTGTCTTCGAGCTATGCTTGGATATATCTCTTCTGTATGCATTGAGAATATTTTGCTGAAGCTGTCGTGTCTCCGCAAAATCACGATGAGCGATGAATCGGGAGACGACCTCGGGCATGCCACCTACAAAATAATAGTACCGCAGTTGCTCAATGAATTTCGGTGCAAAGAGTTCCATGGTTTTCCAATCTCCTTGTTGAAGAAGCTGCAAAAGGTCGGTTTGCCCGTTTGCCTCTAAAAACTCTTCAAAGTCCATAGGGTAAACAGAAAGCATATCTACCTTACCAACGGGGAAAGAATGGCTTTGATTGAGCGTGACACCTAACAACGAACCGGCCGCTACGACATGGTATTCGGGCGCATTCTCCTGAAAGTATTTCAGACTGTGCAGGCCGCGTGGAGCTTCTTGTATTTCATCCAAGATAATCAACGTCTTGCCCGGTTGTGGCTTTATTCCTGAAATAGCTTGTATGGAAAGCAGTATTCGTTGGAGGTCATAGTCTGTCTCGAACAACTCTTTTGCCAAGGGTTCGGCATCGCAATTCACGTAGGCTACATTTTCGTAACACGCTTTTCCGAACGCTTGCATTAACCAAGTTTTTCCTACTTGGCGTGCACCGAGAATGAGAAGAGGCTTCCGGTTCTCGCTCATTTTCCACGTCTTCAGTTGTTGCAGTGCTTTTCTTTTCATTTGAAATCTTTCTACAAAAATACATTTTTATGAGGATACAAACAAGCAAAACATACATTTTTTCGAGGATAGGACATGTTTACGACCTTTTTCACCATAGGGTTACGTCTCTTTCCATTTACCCCCTCATCGGCCGTGAACCATCTCATGACTGATTGCATACGCGAGTTCGGGATAAGGTTATCTAGCCTGTAAGCCCCGTCGGGGCTATTAGATAAGAATCTCTTATCCCGAATTCGCATATTGGATATAAACAGTTGGAATACAAGCGGATAGCGATAAAAATGGGAAAGCATAGCTTTTAGCGTGTAAAAGCTATGCTTTGAGGATATCGAAGCTAAGGTTTCAGCGGGTGAAAGGATAGCTTTTGACTATCGTGTGCTTTGTTGTTGTTTTCCTACAACGTCAGGATGCAACAATTAGCGGTTCTTTCCTTTCGTCAGACAATTTACCAAACAAACGGTACGGTTACAGTGCCGTCGTCTTCATAAGAAAGCTGTTTGGGGTAATTGTTTTCATAGAACGACCATGTAAATTGGTCGGCTGTGTCATTGTCTGTTTTTGCTTGTACCGGCAAATGACGGGTGGCATGTCCGAGAAGACCAGCCCAATAGGCAAACTCTAAATCCCCCAAATCAATGTTGAACATAAGACCGAAGAACATAACGCAACCTTTGTTCTCATAAGGGGTAGAAAGGCCAGGTCTCAGATAGTCTATTTTCGTCGTTGTGGAGTGACTGTGTGCACCTTTTGTCGTTGTTGTTGTGCTGACAATGTTGCCTTCCTTGTATTGAATGCGTGTTGTCTGCTCTTCCTGTTCGTTTGTTTCGACATTCAGCAACCTGCCTTCTTCATCGTAAGAAAGTCTCCATGCACCCAAAGAAGTTTTGCCTTGGTGTGTGTATTTGTGTTCGCAGTACGACACGAATCGGTCTTTGTTCAGATACAAGTCAAACGTATCTTTCACGCCTTCGTCAATTACCGTCATGATAACATTAGGTCTTTTTTCAACACGCGAGGCCTGCTTGTCCATGTATTCGAATGTGACTTCATTGAAATTAGGGGCTGATACAAACTTAACAACACGCCCGAACTTGTCGGTTGTCACGTCTGCATCGACAGCCTTTTTAGGTAATCCGCCCTTAAATACTTTGGTAGGATGGATGTCTGTCAATGTTTCTTCTCTGCCATTGTTGTCGTTATTGCTGCTGCACGATGTGCCGACAACGGTTGCTGCTACGGCCATTAAGCCGTAAAAAAAATGTTTGAAATTTACTCTCATTTCTTTTTTCTTATTTTAATGGGTTTAAGTAATTCGCGGGCAAAGGTAATGATTTTCAGTGAGAATCATACCTTTTAGCCGTAAAAAGTAATAAAGCAGCTGATGGAAAGCCGGCAACGGCATGGGCATGGATTATGAAAAGAGTCTCCAAACGAATGCGATAAGCGAGGTGGCGATGATGCCCAACACCAAGGGCAGCAAGGTGGCGAGTGCTGTCCACTTTACGCTTTTGGTCTCCTTGTATATCGTGTAAATCGTGGTACTGCACGGATGGTGCAGCAGACAGAACACCATGAGACAAACGGCTGTGAGCAAGTTCCACCCGCCCAGCGTGAGAATATCCTTTGTCTGCTCGGCCGTTCCCTCCATTAATACGCCTGCCGCTGCGGCATCTGTTTGTCCTAAAACAAGCAGAGTGAGCATCAGTATCGTGGGTATCACTATCTCATTGGCGGGAATCGCTAAAAGATAGGCCAGCAGAATGACGCCGTTCAATCCCATGACCCAGCCCGGCGTATCGAGTGCAGCTATCAGATATTGCGCTATGCTTTCACCACCGATGGTGAGATTGCAGCACAACCAAATGACAGCCCCTGCGGGAGCAGCAAACACAAGGGCACGCCAAAGCACGATAAGGGTACGGTCGATGAGCGAAGTGTAAAGCGTTTGCAACAGTTGAGGCGGTCTGTAAGGCGGTAACTCGAGGTGGAATGTGGACACTTCACCACGCAGCACGGTACGCGAAAGCACCCAAGAACTGCCGAACATGAACCCTACACCGGTTAAGACAATGCCCATGACGGCCACCAACGATACCAGACTGCTGTATTGATGGGGAACGGCAGCACCGATAAAGAGCGTAGCCAGCAGTATCTGTGTAGGCCAACGGCCGTTGCAAAGCGAAAAGTTATTGGTGATGATGGCAATCAATCGTTCGCGTGTACTGTCGATAATGCGTGTTGAAACCACACCGGCGGCATTGCATCCGAAGCCCATGCTCATGGTGAGTGCTTGTTTACCGTGGGCACCGGAGCGACGGAAGAGTTCGTCTAAGTTGAAAGCCACGCGGGGCAGATAGCCGAAATCTTCGAGTAAAGTGAAAAGGGGAAAGAAGATGGCCATGGGGGGCAACATGACGGAAACCACCCATGCGGTAGTCAGGTAGATGCCGTCTACAAACAATCCGGTTACCCATGCAGGGGCATGCGCTGCCGTAAAGAGTTGTTGGAGCCAAGGGTGAATGATACCTACCAGCAGTTCGTTGAGCCAGTCTGACGGGTAGTTGGAGCCGATAATGGTAAGCCAGAATACAAAAGCGAGCAGGGCTACCATGATGGGAAAGCCCCAGAAGCGGTGGGTAAGTATGCGATCGAGTTTGATATCCAAAGGTAACCGGCCATGATTGTCGGGTTGTTGCACGACCGCTTGGCAGATTTCTTGTGCGCGGGCATAGATTTCCTCCATCCATTGGTCATGGAAATTACTGCCCATCTGCAAGTGAATCTCTTCGGCAAGGGCGTTGAGTTCGGCATTTCCGAATTGTTTTTGTACGCCGGCATCACTTTCAATCAGTCTGAAAGCTATCCATTCGGCATTTCTTACGTGTGGATATGTCTCGCTCACCCGCTGTGTCAACTGTTTGATAGGTCGTGCCGCGGCCGGAGGCAGGTCGATGTTGCGGAAGGGTTTACACATGTATTCGCCCGTGGCTACTTGGCGGGTGAGGTCGAGCAGCTGGTCGATACCCTTTCCGGAGCGTGCCGAACAACCTGCCACGGGTATGCCTAAGCGGCGTGAAAGGGCATTCAGGTCTATAGAGATGTTGTTTCTCTTCGCTTCGTCGAGCAGGTTGACGCACAACACGGCTTTGTCTGTAATCTGCAACACTTGCAGAATCATGTTCATATTGCGTTCCAATCGCGTGGCATCGGCCACCATCACGGTTACGTCGGGTTGTCCGAAAAGGATGAAGTCGCGGGCTATCTCCTCGTCTTCGCTGGTAGAGGAGAGCGAATAAGTGCCCGGCAAATCCACGATTCGGTAGGTTTCATCCTGATAAGTAAAAAATCCTTCGGCCTTTCCGACAGTCTTTCCCGGCCAATTACCCGTGTGTTGTTTCAATCCGGTCAAGGCATTGAAGACCGTGCTTTTGCCCGTGTTGGGGTTACCGGCTAAGGCAATGACGTAGCGTTCGTGGTCGGCCTGCGTGCCGCGGCGGTGCAGGCTGTGCATGGCAGCTTGCGGACAACCTGCGCAAGGGGATGTATGGGGAGTTTTGTTCATTCTATATATAATAATGAGAGGATAAAAGAAAAGCGGCCGACGACGGGCGACGGCATGCGGATGGTTATGGATTGGCAACGAGAATGTAGCGTGCTTGGTCGTGGCGGAGGGCAATGGCGGTGCCTCGAATGATGTAGGCTATAGGATTGCCGAGCGGACTTTTCATATCGATGCTTACGCTGCTGCCCTTTACGAAGCCGAGGTCCATGAGCCGACGCCTCAGCGCACCGCGGCACGAAGGCGACAGCCCCACGATGAGTGCCTGTGTGTCGGGAGTGAGACGGGTAAGCCGGTAGGCGGAGGTTTCAATGTTGCAGCGGGCTTCTTCTTCGGTGATTTCCACCTTATTCATCGCCTCTTGTGCGGTAAGGGGCAGGGTGAAAGTCTCGCCTTCGTAAGTGAAGGTGAAGCCATTGCTGTTGATTCGAGTAACGAAGATAATGGAATTTTGGGTCAGTCCTTTTTCGGTAATAACGGTGAAGAGCGCCTTGTTGTCGTCTTCCACGTGGGTGATGCGCCACCACGATTGTTCTTTGAACGGGCGGGCGGTATCTTCTTTGGGCGCAATGGCCAACGAATGGGTGGGGATAGGGTCGCCGTGAGGGTCGTAGAGCGGGTTTCCGAGCAGCGAAACGATGCGTTCCTGTTCGGCATCCGTCATCTTATGTTCCATTCGGTGTGCCCTTTCGTGCCATTCGGGAGGAGCGTAGCCGGAATGTTCGGCCAGATATTGTTCGTAGATACGGTGGGCGCGGATGAGTTTCAGGGCGTGGGTGCGCCCTTGGGGAGTGAGTTGCAGGGTGTCGGTCATCGAGATTTCGCGCTGCAAAAGGAGCGTTCCGATGATGCCGGCGAGCTCTTCGCGGCTGATGCCCATGGTCTTTCCCGTGGCATAGGTCTGCTCTACGGAGAGGTTTCCGCCCTGTTCATAGAGCAGTTTCAGAAAGTCTTCCTGCAGTTCTTTCTTGTCGGTCGGCTTGTGTTTCTTCAGCGAGCAGTTGGCCAGCGAGAAGAAGTTGATGGCACTTTGAATGGATTTTATCATGTATGGAGTCTCTCTATTTCCTGCAAAGGTAGAGATTTTATCGGAAGACGATATGCTTTTAAAGAAGTTTATATGCAGCTTTTGTAAAAAGACGGGTCAGCTGCGGAAAGCGTTGAGGGCTTCTGTAATAGCGTGAATCTCGGTATCGGAAAGGGCGGGATGTAAGGGAATGCTGAGTTCTTCGCGGTGAATCTGTTCTGTGACGGGCAGCGAAAGCGTGTGCCACTCGGGGTAACAATCCTGCCGATGGGGCGGGATGGGATAATGGATGAGGGTTTCGATGCCGCAATCGGCGAGGTATTGCTGCAAGCGGTCTCGGTCTTTGCAGAGCAGGGGATAGATGTGGAAGACGTGAGCGTCGGGTTCTGCCATGTCGGGAAGTTGCAGGCGCGGGTTGCGGATGTTGTCGGCATAGTAGCGGGCGATGGTCTTGCGGCGGGCGTTGTCTGCGTCGAGATATTTTAATTTCACGGAGAGTACGGCGGCTTGAAGCTCGTCGAGGCGGCTGTTTACACCCCGATAAGGAAACACGTACTTGCGTGAGGAACCGTAGTTGCCCAGCGCGCGAACGATGTCGGCCAAGCGATGGTCGTTGGTTGTCACGGCTCCGGCATCGCCGAAGGCTCCGAGATTCTTGCCCGGATAGAAGCTGTGGGCGGCGATGTCTCCCAAACTACCCGTCCGTCGGCTTTCAAACAGACAGCCGTGTGCCTGCGCATTGTCTTCGATGAGCTTGAGACCGTGGCGTTGGCAGATGGTTGCAAGGGTGTGGTTGTAGGCGCATCGGCCGTAGAGATGTACGAGCAGAAGGGCGCGGGTGCGAGGGGTAATGGCGCGTTCCACGAGCGAAGGGTCTATTTGAAACGTGTCAATCGCAGGTTCGACCAGCACGGGTGTGAGACCGTTTTCCGTGATGGAGAGGATGGAGGCAATGTAGGTGTTGGCGGGAACGATGACTTCGTCGCCTGCACGCATCACTCCCATCTCGATATAAGCGCGGAAGATGAGCGTCAACGCATCGAGTCCGTTGCCGCAGCCGATGCAATGATGGGTGCCGATGTAAGCGGCATAGGCGTGTTCAAAGGCCTCGACGGCCGGTCCTAACAAGTAACGGCCGCTGTCGGTCACGGCATGAACGGCCTCACGGTATTCGTCGGCGTGCATGGCCGTTATCTTTTGAAGGTCGAGGTATTTAATCATAGAGCGTCCATTCGTAAGCGTCGTAACACATGCCGCGGCCGCCCAATCCCTCTTTTTGGAAGATGAGCGAGGCGTTGAGGTAAGTGCCTTCGTGTTCGGTGGAGCGTCCGAAGTCGAAGAAGCGGTAGCGGTCGGTGTCGATTTGGTTGAAAATGGTGTGATAAAGGGCGTCCATCGCGCCGATTTTCTTGCCCTCTTCGGTGGACGAACTATATTGGGCATGGACGACTTGGGGCGTGAGATAGAGCACGACACCTGCGATGATATTGCCGTCGTGATAAGCGTTGTAGAGGACGATGTTGTCGGGGAAGCGCGCGTGGAGCAGGCGGATTTCGTCTAAGGTGTGGACGGGTCGGACACCGTATTTGTGGTTCAGATTGTCGGTGAGTATCTGCCAAAAGGGAGCGAAGTCGTCTGCTTGTTCCACGGTGATGCCGTTTTGCTGTGCCCGCGCCAAGGCTCTGCGGCGCACGCGTTCCCATCTGAGCGGGTGGGACAGGTCGATGACCGAGGCGATGTCTCGTGCAACGAGCCGCGCATGGCCTGTGCGGAAGAGCGCGTAGAGGTCTTCTTCGGCGGGCAGGCAGTGGTATATCCACGGCATGACTTTGTAGTAGACCTGCCGGATGCCGTCGGCACGCAGCAGTTCGGCCAATTCTTGGAAGAGCACAACGGTGTCGGCAGCTGTGGTATGGGCGTCGGTGATGAGGCCGCCGTAGGTCAATCCGCCGTGAGAAAGCAAGCGGTCGCCTTCTCTGTGGGCAGGCAGCAGGGCGTAGAGGCGGCCGTTGCGATAGGTCATCAGCGAATGGTCGGCAAATCGGTCGGCGTGGTAATCCATGTAGCGGCGGTCGAACAGAAACGTACCGTTTTTGGATTGCGCCACGAAAGCATTCCATTCGTCGTGCCGACGGTCGTCGTATCGTCTTATTTCAAACATCTTACGTGGGTTAAAAACGCGTCGTAGTCTCTGATGTAATCCGCTTCTTCGAAGTTCTCGGATGCCAAAACAAGGCATACTGCGCCTGCCGAGAAGTCGTCGAGGGTACGCCATACGTTGGTATCGATGAGCAATCCTTGGTAGGGATGGTTGAGTAGAAAGGTGCGTCGCTCTGTGCCGTTGTCGAGTGTGACGTGGAACGAGCCGCTCACGGCCACGAGCATCACTTTGCATTGCTTGTGGGCATGGCCGCCGCGGCATTCTCCTGCGGGCACGTCGTACACCCAGTAAACGCGTTGGATGCAGAACGGCACGTGGTCGAAGCACTGCGCTACGGTGAGATTTCCACGCGGGTCGGTGATGCGTGGCAGGTCGATGAGTATGTTTTCAAAGTGTTTCATTCGGACAAGGTGTCTAACTATGGAATGGAATAGGCGAGCGATAGGGGGAGCGTGGAAATCAATGATGCCGGGACTGCTTGGCACTCTTTGCTCCGGAAATCAATGATGCCGGGACTGCTTGGCGCTCTTTGCTCCGGATTTCAATGATGCCGGGGCTACTTGGCACTCTTTGCTCCGGATTTCAATGATGCCGGGGCTGCTTGGCACTCTTTGCTCTCGATTTCAATGATGCCGGCACATCGCGGCACTCATGCGGTCTTGATATCATTGAAATCGGGCTTTGCATCGGGTGTACTGTCCCGAAATCATCGATTTTTTGATTGTGCACTTGATGCACCACCCGAAAATCAACGATTCCCGTACATCTGTTCGTAGTATTTGCGATAGTCGCCACTGGTCACCTCGGTTATCCAAGGTTGATTTTCGAGATTCCATCGGATGGTTTTCACAATGCCGTCGGCAAACTTCGTTTCGGGCAGCCAGCCTAATTCGGCACTGATTTTCGATGGGTCAATGGCATAGCGCAGGTCGTGTCCGAGGCGATCGGTGACAAATGTGATGAGGCTTTCATTGATCCAATCTATTGCTATCTCGCCGTTGGCATCCCGTTCCTGCTTTTTCAGCACGTGACGGAGGCTCTTGTCGGCGGCCATCATGTCGTGGATGTTGCGGATAATGAGCTTTACAATGTCGATGTTTTTCATCTCGTTGTGTCCGCCTACGTTGTACACCTGTCCTTCGCGCCCTTTGCGCACCACGAGGTCGATGGCCTTGCAGTGGTCTTCCACGTAGAGCCAGTCGCGCACGTTCTCGCCTTTGCCGTAGACGGGGAGGGGCTTTCCTTCGAGGATATTGTTGATGATAAGGGGAATGAGCTTCTCGGGGAAGTGGTAGGGACCATAGTTGTTGGAGCAGCGCGTGATGCTTACGGGGATGCGGAACGTGTCGTGATAGGCCATCACAATCATGTCGGCACTCGTCTTTGATGCGCTGTAGGGGCTGTGAGGACAGAGCGGAGTTTGTTCGGTGAAGAATCCTGTCTCGCCCAAGGTGCCATATACTTCGTCGGTGGATACCTGATGGAAGCGTTTGTCCTGCTTCCACGTGGGATAGCCGTCGGCACCTTTGCCCGTATTCCATGCGCGGCGGGCGGCATCGAGCAGGTTTTGCGTGCCGAGGATGTTGGTTTCCAAGAAGAGTTGGGGGTCTTCGATGCTGCGGTCTACGTGGCTTTCGGCGGCGAAATTTACCACGTAGTCGATGTCGTTTTCTGCAAAGAGGCGGTCTGTCAGTTCGCGGTCGCGGATGTCGCCTTTCACGAAGATGCACCTCTTTCCATCGATATCGTCTTTAATGGTGCCGAGGTTTCCGGCGTAGGTGAGTGCATCCAAGGCCACGACCTTGATGTCTTCGTTTTGATACCGCTTGTGAAGCAGGTATTTGATAAAGTTGGAACCGATGAAGCCAGCGGCTCCTGTAACGAGATAAGTCTTCATAATGATACTTTTTTATAGGGTAGTTTTTGTTTTATCCGATAGGGTAATGACCTCGCAGTCCTCGAATCTGTCTCCCTTGATGGTGAGCCTGACGAGGGTTCGCTCTTTGTGCCAGCCTTGCATGCCGGCAGCTCCCGGGTTGATATGGAGAAGTCCGAGCGTTTGATCGTATTGCACTTTCAGGATATGGGAGTGTCCGCAAACGAATAAACGGGGAGGCGATGCGTACAGACGGCTTCTGATTTCGGGGGCGTAATGTCCCGGATAGCCTCCGATATGCGTCATCAGCACATCCACATCCTCGCATTTCCAGCGAAGAATGGTTTTGTATATTTGGCGCAGGTCTCCCCCGTCGCAGTTTCCGCAGACTGCTCTGAGCGGACGGAAGTCGGCCAATCGTTGCGCCACCTCCATGGAACCGATGTCTCCGGCATGCCAAATCTCGTCGCAAGGCTCGAAGTAATGCAGGTATTTATCGTCCCAATAGGCGTGTGTATCGCTGATAATGCCGATTCGTTTCATGCTTTTTCCATTCTCTTTTTGATGTAATCGACCAGCAACTGTTCGGTTCCCTCAATGCCGAGGATGCTCGAATTGACGCAGATGTCGTAGGAAGTGCTGTGCCCCCACTTTTTTCCTGTGTAGTAATTATAATATGAGGAGCGCTCGTTTTCTATGGAGTTGATGAGCTTCTCGGCCGTTTCTTCATCGCAGAGGTGGCGTTTGCTCACTTGCTTGATACGCTCTTCGAGGTTGGCCGTAATAAAAATGCTGACAGCTTCCTTGACATCGCGCAGCACATAGTCGGCACATCGCCCCACGAACACGCACGAACTTTCTTCTGCGGCCTTGCGGATGGCATCGCTCTGGAACTGAAACAGACTGTCTTGAGAGAACTTGTTGTGATAGAAATTGGTGTCGCTGATGTATGGCAAATGCAGATGGAAAAGCGAGCGGACAAAGCCTTTCTGCTCATCGTTCTGCTCAAAGAACTCCTTACTGAACCCGCTTTCTTTGGTGGCAAGATTGAGAATTTCCTTGTCGTACATCTTGCAGTTGAAGTCTTCGGCAAGCATTCGAGCGATGATTCGGCCTCCACTGCCGAGCTGTCGCCCCACATTAATGATAATTCTCTTGCTTTCCATAAGTCAATTCTTTATGTTGTCGGTTGAATTTTTTCATATAGATAAACATCATCACTGCCGCAACAATGGCCGCGATGACATCGGATACGGGTAGCGAGAGCCATACACCGTCTACACCGAGCTGCGGTGGCAGGACGATAAGCAAGGGAATGAGAAACAGCAGCTGCCTCGACAGCGAAAGAAACATACTGATTTTCGCCTTGCCGATGCTCTGAAAGAAGTTGGTGACTACCATCTGATAGCCTACGACGGGAAAGGCTGCCATGTCGATACGGATACCTCTCACGGCCATGGCTATGAGGGTTTCGTCGGAAGTGAACATCCTGACGCAAAGTTCGGGCAGGAACATGGCCACGAGAAAGCCGGTCGTCATGACTGCAACGCCTGCATATACGGAATATCTCAGCACCTTCATCAGTCTGTCGAGTTGCTGGGAGCCGTAGTTATAGCCCGCAATGGGTTGCATTCCCTGTGTGACACCCATAGTAATCATGATAAAGAAAAAGGCCACACGGTTGTCTATACCGTAAGCACCCACGGCCAAATCGCCGCCATAGGCCACGAATCCCTTGTTGATAAAGATGACAACGATACATGCACACACGTTCATGGCAAAGGGAGACATGCCGATGCCGATGATATTACGTACCAAATCTTTTTGCAATCGGTAAGTTCCGGAGGTGAAACGGATGAGCTCTTTTTTGTTGCTAAACAGCTTCATCTGCCAAATCAGTGCCAGAATCTGCGACAGAATGGTAGCATAGGCTGCTCCGCGGATGCCCAATTGGAAGGTATAAATAAAGATGGGGTCGAGTAGGGTGTTGATAACGACGGTGAATATCGTGGCGGACATCGCATGCCGGGGCTTGCTTGCCGAGCGCAAAACGGCGTTCAGACCGAAATACATGTGTGAGAACACGTTACCTGCAAGTATCACTTCCATGTAGTCTCGTGCGTAGACAATTGTTTGATTGCTGGCTCCGAAGAAGCGAAGAATGGGGTCTAAGAACACCAGACATATTACTCCAATTGCTATTCCCACAATGAGGTTCAGCGTAAAGGTATTGCCCAAAATCCTGTTGGCGGAGCTATAATCACGTTGTCCGAGTTTGACAGAAATACAGGTAGATGCTCCCACACCGATGGCAGCACCGAAAGCAGCCGTAAGATTCATAAAGGGGAAAGTGATGGCAAGCCCCGATATTGCCATGGGGCCTACGCCTTGGCCGATGAAGATGCTGTCCACCATATTATATAAGGAGGCAGCTGTCATGGCGATAATGGCGGGAATAGAATACTGCATCAGCAGTTTTCCTACCGGTTTCGTGCCCAATTCAAGTGTCGCTGCTTTGCTATCCGTCATCTTTCTGTCTGTCATAGCCCGTTTAGTTCTCCCGTGTCTTTTTCTTTCTCTTCCATTCCAAGAATGCAACAGCCAAGACAACAAGAATCAATACTGCAAAGGCAATATAAGCAATGCTCTCCGTTGTGTTCACACTCTTGGGGCGGAAACTCAGTTCTATCTTGTGTGTGCCGGGCTTCACGTTGAGTGCGCGCAGGATGTAATTCACCCTGCCGAGTTCTGCGGGCTGCCCGTCTATCGTGGCAGTCCAGCCCGGATAGAAGATTTCAGAGAACACGATGACACCTCCGTCGGTAGAAGTGGCATCATAGGTGAGTTGGTTCGGTTCGTAGGAAGTAATCGTAACGATGGCATTTCCTTTCTGTTTCTTGGCCTCACCGAGCTGTTCTTTAAATTTCACATCTGCTACGGCAGCGTGTCGGAGGTCGATTTTCCCTACCCGTTCTATCTCCTCGTTGGCATTGTTCACGTAGTCTATCTTGTCTACGAACCATGCATTCCCGTATGCGTATGGATTCTGTATGGGTACGGTCTGTTCGCCCTGTAAGGGGAAGATGATGTATTTCGTGTTCAGCATGTTGAGTACCGGATAGATAGAATCTCCGTTTACTTTGCTCATGTCGCCGCCAGCCATGGCTACAGCTTTTATCATCCGTTCCATTTCCGGCGAGATATAGGCATCTATCATCTCTTGATAGCGACGAAGTTTCGCTGCATGATACCCGCCGATACTCTTGTGGTAATACGATGTCTCATTCTCGTTAAACGTATTAGAGGCAAGGTTCAATACCCTGTAGTCGAGACTTTTGTCGCGTAAAATCAATTCATCGGTAGCAGTCTTTTGCTGAGGTGCTTGGCGAATGCTGTTTTCCACAAACATTTCATCATTGAGATAACGCTTGTTCACCTGCCACATGTCGAAGAGACAGAGCACTGCCAACGCCACCACAAGGTAGGTTGCATTCAGTTTCCTCATCCTGTACAGGAAGAGGAAGCCCGTCCCGATGGCGATAATCCAGAAGGAGCGCCACGCGTCAGCACTGAATACCGCCTCGCGCATGCTGCGTAAGTTTGCAAGTAAGGGGTTGAGTTGGTCGGCCGGAATCTGTGAGAGCGCCTTCAATTCCTCTGATGAAATGAAGTCGGAGAAGAAAAGCGAAGGCATCAATGCAAAGAGAAGTGCCACGCCACCTGTCAATGCAAAGGCTGCATAGACCTGCTTAGCGTGGGTTTTCAGTATCTCCGGTTCTTCTATGAGCTTTTTTAACGTTAGCATGGCGAGTAGCGGAATCGTAAATTCCGCTATGACAAGAATCGATGCAACAGTACGGAACTTAGCGTACATGGGCACGTTGTCGAGGAAGAAATCTGTCAGTCCCATGAAATTCTTACCCCATGAGAGCAGGATGGAAAGCACTGTTGCCGCAAGCAACGCCCACTTCATGGGGCCTTTCACGATAAAGAGGCCTAACACAAAGAGCATCAATATGAAAGCACCCACATAGACAGGACCGCTCGTTCCGGGCTGTTCGCCCCAATATTGCCCTATCTGTTGATAGATTTGTGCATAGTCGGGATTGGCTTTCGCCATAGCCGTTTCATTGGCGCTCATGGGCAACATCGACGTACCGCCTTTGGTGTTGGGCACGAGAAGCGTCCATGTCTCGCCGATACCGTAGCTCCATTGTGTGATGTAGTCTCGTTCCAAACCGCTCGAAGTCTGGTTTGCCGCATTCTTTTTCACCAGCTCGCTCTTGCCGCGCATCGACTCTTGACCGTATTCCCACGTGTGATACAGATTGGAAAGGTTGATACATATGGCCAATAAAGCTCCCGCTCCACAAGATAATGTGGCCTTGACAAAGTGTGTGAGCTGTCTTTTTCGGATGGCATCGACAAGGAATGCCAGCACCATCAACAAGATAACGAAGAGGTAGTAATACGTCATCTGCACATGGTTGGCACTGATTTCAAATGCCGCAAACAACGCAGTGACAATCAATCCCCAAAGATATTTACCCCGATAGGCCAGCACAATGCCCGCTATCATGGGCGGAAGATAGGCTAAGGCCATGACTTTCCATATATGACCTGCGGCTATGATAATGAAGAAGTAGCTGGAAAAAGCCCAGATAATGGCACCTAATGCCGCCAAAGTTTGTCGGAAATCAAACGCGCGAAGCAATATATAGAAGCCCAACAGATAGGCGAATACATACCAAACGTTTTCCGGCAACCACAAATGATACGCTTTTTCCACCACCGAAAGCCCTTCCGTGCTGCGATAGGATGGGGCGGTCTGATAGGTAGGCATTCCGCTAAAAGTGGAATTCGTCCAACGTGTACGCTCGCCGGTTCTCTGATAATATTCCAATGCCTCTTGCCCTGCACCGCGTCCTGCGGAAGAGTCATGCCGGTAAAGGATGCGTCCTTCGGTGTCGGCCGGAAAGAAATAGGCAAATGAAACGAGTGCAAAAATCACTACTGCTACCGCGTCCGGCAGCCATTGTTTCCAAATCTTCATATTTTGTTATCAACGTTTATCTTGTTGTTTCGGCAGATGGTGCCGCCCACAGGCATGGCCATCTCTTTTCCCATAGCCGTGTGCAGCCTATGTTATGCAAAGATAGTGCAAACCGAACGCAATCGAACTTGTTCGAGATTGCTGAGGTGTAGCCTATGTTATGCAAAGATAGTTAAAAGCCATAAAATACACAATGATTTAGAAATAATTAGTACCTTTGCGTTCCTATCTCACTTGAAAACGACAGCTATGAAACCTAAAATGTTGCTGTTTGCCTCTTTCGTATTGCTATACCCTATCTTAGGTTGCTCGCAGAGCAAAGAGAAAACAGATAAAAAGAAAACGAACACAATGGAATATCATCAACTGACACCCGAAGAAGAGGCCGTTATCGTGCATAAACACACAGAGAGGCCGTTTACCGGAGAATACAACGACTTCGACAAAGCCGGTACATACGTCTGCAAACGCTGTGGGGCACCGCTTTATAAGTCGGAAGATAAGTTTAAATCCCATTGCGGATGGCCGAGCTTCGACGACGAGATACCCGGTGCGGTGCGTCGTTTGAAAGACGCAGACGGCATGCGCACGGAGATTGTCTGTGCCCGATGTGGTGCTCATTTGGGGCATGTCTTTCTTGGCGAAGGCTTTACAAGCAAGAATACGAGGCATTGTGTGAACTCCATCTCTTTGAAATTCATACCTCAAAGCAAAGCAACAGCTGCTACAGATACAGCTATTGTGGCGGGCGGATGCTTCTGGGGCGTGGAATATTATATGCAGCAGATGTCCGGTGTCTTGTCTACCGAGGTGGGATACATCGGCGGCAACAAAGAAAATCCCACTTATCGGGAGGTCTGCACCCATACTACAGGCCATGCGGAAGCCGTGAGGATTGTCTTCGACCCGAAGAAAACATCCTACGAAAAGATACTGAAAACCTTTTTCGAGATACACGACCCCACGGAAATCAACCGTCAGGGACCCGATATAGGCACGCAATACAGAACGGCCGTCTTTTATCTTGATGACACCCAGCGGCAGACAGCGCAACGCCTTATCGCACGTTTGAAAGCCTTGGGACTGAATGTCGCTACAGAGGTAACAAAGGCCTCAACCTTTTGGAAGGCAGAGAGCGAACATGAAGACTACTACAAACGCCACGGCACAGAGCCGTATTGTCATCGCCGCACCCCGCGCAATTGGTAGTCGGGGCACTGCCTCTATGCCTCTGAAACGGCTTTCAGAGGCCATCATCCCCATCTTATCAACAAATGACTCATCATCTGCTCTTATGAAAATAGGAATCATCGTTGCCATGAACAAAGAGTTCGTGCAACTGAAAGCATTGCTGAATAATGGTATGACAGAAACCTTTCACGGCAAGGAATTTGTTACAGGACGCATGGGCAAACACGACATTATCCTGCAAGAATGCGGTATCGGCAAGGTAAATAGTACCATCGGTGCTGTGGAAATGATAGACCGTTATCAACCCGAGCTTATCGTTTCTACGGGTGTAGCCGGTGGAGCAGACGTTCATCTCAATGTAACCGAGGTTGTGGTCAGCACCGATTGCACATACCACGACGTGTATTGCGGCAGCGAGTGTGCTTTCGGTCAGATGATGGGCATGCCGGCAGTCTATCCGTCGCCGTCTTCTCTTGTAGAAAAAGCGTTGTCTCTTGGCGGCGAAACCCCTGTGCACGCCGGTCTCATCGTGAGCGGCGATTGGTTCGTAGACAGCAGGGAGAAGATGCGAAGCATACTTGCAGAGTTCCCCACGGCCAAGGCCGTGGATATGGAAAGTTGCTCTATCGCGCAGACTTGCCATGTTTACGGCACGCCGTTTATCTCTTTCCGCATTATCAGCGATGTGCCTTTGAAAGACAGTAAGGCAGCCCAATACTACGATTTCTGGGCTCGTATGGCCGAAGGGTCTTTCGATGTAACCCGCCGTTTCCTCGAGGCTATCGCGTAAACGTGCCCCCTTGATTGATGAACGCTTAAGCAATCTTACAGAAAATGGACAAGATACCAAGTTTTACGATTGACCACGAACGCCTTTTGCGAGGCATTTATGTGTCGAGAAAAGACCGTGTGGGCGATGAAACCGTTACCACATTCGATATCCGTATGAAAGAGCCCAACCGCGAGCCGGTGCTCCATCAGGGGGCGATACATACGCTGGAACACCTCGCAGCCACCTATCTGCGCAACGACGAAGAGTGGAAAGACCGCATTATCTATTGGGGACCGATGGGTTGCCTCACTGGAAACTATCTGTTGATGCGCGGCGATTGGCAACCGGAAGATATTCTGGAACTCATGAAACGCACCTTTCGCTTCGTAGCGGAGTTCAAAGGCAACATCCCCGGCGCTGCCCCTCGTGACTGCGGAAACTATCTGCTGCACGACCTGCCCATGGCACGTCTTGAGGCAAAACGATACCTCGAAGAAGTACTCATGTGTGCTACTCCGGCGAATTTACATTATCCCGAATAGCCCGTAACAGTCTATACAGATTTTGTTGGATGGTCATTCAGGTGGTTTGTCGTCCCCTTTAAGACGTAGCGGACTACACTGAGAGAGAACGAAAGACAACATGCTGATAAACAAGAAGATACATCCGGAATTTTAAAAGCATAGCTTTTAGCGTGTCAAAGCTATGCTTTGAGGATGTTGAAGCTAAGGTATGAGCGGCAGAAAGCATAGCTTTTAAATTGCTAAAGCCAAGTGCTTACACAGCCATGTGTTAAGATGTCGGAATACATCCGTATGCAAAAAAAACTCTCTCTTCTATGTTTGGGAACAAAGAAGAGAGAGAAAAGAAAATGTAAAGGGTGGTTTACAAAGCCTCAAAAGCCTTGCGTATTTTATTTGAAATCTCGGTAAACTCCTGCTCGGAGAGTTTCAGTTTCTTTTTTGTGAAATCGGCATCAGCCTCCGATTGCAGCGGGATGAGGTGAATATGGGCATGAGGAACTTCCAAGCCTAATACCACTTGTGCCACTTTTTTGCAAGGAAATGCCGTCTTGATAGCTTTCGCCACCTTCTTGGCAAACAGTTGATAGGCCGCTAACTCTTCGTCTTCGAGGTCGAAGAAGTAGTCTATTTCACGCCGCGGAATAACCAAAGTATGCCCTTTTACCAAGGGGTTGATATCTAAGAAAGCATAGAATTGGGCGTCTTCCGCACATTTGTAGCTGGGTATTTCGCCTGCTGCAATCTTTGAAAAAATATCCATATTTGTTTTGTTTTGAGTGATGGAAAGATGTGGCAACAGAAGAAAGAAGCCGGAAACAATCGCCAACGAATGTGGAGTAGCTTGCCGTTTCTGCTCCCTTTCGTTTGTCTTCAGTCTCTGTTGGCAAACATTTTTCGTATTTATTCGATACTTATTTTGTCGATTCTCAGCTTAATCGTACCCCTTGGAATAGCGATTTCCACCTCATCGCCCACCTTTTTGTTGAGCAAACCCTGTGCTATTGGCGTGGTGATGGCAATCTTTCCTTCCTTCAGGTTGGCCTCATTTTCGCTGACAATGGTATAAGTCATCTTCGCTTTATTTCCCAAATTGGTCATTTCCACCTTCGACAATATCTGCACAGCCTCATTGCTGAGCCGCGAGGTATCTACGATTTTAGCCTCGGCAATGGTGCGTTTCATCTTGTTGATTCTGTCTTCTAAATGCGCCTGCGCTTCTTTTGCAGCTTCGTATTCGGAGTTTTCACTCAGGTCGCCCTTGTCTCTTGCCTCGGCAATGGCTGCCGAAATCTTAGGACGTTCCACTGCTTCCAAACGCTGCAACTCGGCTATCATCTTGTCATAGCCTTCTTGTGACATGTAAGCCATAATCTTTTTATTTTTATGTTTTTTCTTTTCAGACAATAAAATGAAGAATTCCGACATCCTTTCTGCAATGTCGGAATCCCTTATTCCTGCCTTTTGTTTTATCAATCTCTGTACATCAGTGCATCTAAAGAGAACGCTCATCGTTCTGCAAGCGGGCATAATGCTGCCTCGGCACTGTGTATATCTTCTGTGCAAAGATAAGTATTATTTCCGAAACGGCCAACTTTTCTTTATAAATAAAATAGATGGGTCGCAGAATAATATATTTTACATCTTATCGTTATCTTAAAAATCGGGGCACATCAGGTGCCTGTTAATCAAATCACCGTAAAGACACAAGAGAATGATAGAACAACAAGAACGTGAGAACATTATCAATCTGATACATCAGCAGGTGGTTCCTGCCATCGGATGTACGGAGCCTATTGCTGTGGCACTGTGTGTGGCAAAAGCGAAGGAGTTGCTCGGTTGCAGACCCGAACACATTGAAGTAAGGCTTAGTGCCAATATTATGAAGAATGCCATGGGCGTAGGTATTCCCGGAACAGGTATGGTGGGTTTACCCATTGCCATTGCTCTTGGCGCATTGATAGGCAAATCCGACTATGGATTGGAAGTGTTGAAAAAGAGCAATAAGGCAGCTGTGGAAGAAGGAAAGACCTTTATTTCCGAGAAGCGGATAGCCTTTTCGCTGGAAAAAAATGACTCCGACAAATTGTATATCAACGTGGTTTGCAGTGGCGGAGGACATGAAGCGGAGGCACGTATCAAAGGGTCGCATACGAATTTTGTCTTCCTGCGCAGAGATGGCGATGTGCAGTTGCAACGTGAGGCCTGTGCTGCCGATGCAATAAAAGACGAGACTGTCAGTCTCACCCTTCGCAAAGTTTACGACTTTGCCTTAACAACCGACATTGAAGACCTGCGCTTTATTCTCGAAGCAAAGGAGTTGAATCAACGTGCTTCAGCACAAGGTTTGCGTGAGAACTATGGCCATCAACTCGGAAAAACCATGTGCAGCCCCTTGGGAAAAGGAGTGATGGGCGACAGCATATATGCTCATATCCTTGCAGCTACAAGCTGTGCATGCGATGCCCGCATGGCCGGTGCCATGATACCGGTCATGAGTAATAGCGGAAGTGGTAATCAAGGCATCTGTACAACCATGCCGGTGGTAGTGTTCGCAGAAGAGAACCATAACACGGAAGAGGAACTGATAAGAGCTTTGATATTGAGTAATCTGACAGCCATCTATATCAAACAACACCTCGGCACACTGTCTGCCCTTTGCGGTTGTGTAGTAGCCAGCACGGGAAGCAGTGTGGGGATTACCTATCTTATGGGAGGCACATACGAGCAAATCTCGTATTCGGTGAAGAATATGATAGCAAACCTGACCGGAATGATTTGCGACGGAGCGAAGCCCAGCTGTGCTTTGAAACTCACGACAGGCGTGGGGACGGCCGTGATGAGTGCGATGCTGGCCATTCAGCATAAATATGTGACTTCTGTGGAAGGCATTATCGATGACGACGTAGACAAGAGCATACGCAATCTGACGGCCATCGGAAGCCGCGGAATGGATACCACCGATAAATTTGTACTGGATATAATGACTAATAAAAACAAAGCATAAAGAATGAAAAAACAATACTACCGTATGGCCATCGGCGTATTTCTCGCCACGGTTTTGATGACATCTTTCCCACAACGTGTAAGTGCCCAGATGCAAGACCCCGTGCATTTCAGCGTACAACAGAAGCAAACATCACCCTCGGAGGTCAGTCTTATCTTCTCGGCAACTATCGACGAAGGTTGGCATGTTTATTCTACAAACATGCCGGGGGGAGGCCCTATCTCGGCAACCATCAGCCATGAGAAGATGGAAGGGGCTGAACTTGTGGGGAAACTGCAACCGGTGGGACACGAGATAACGAATTTTGATAAGGCTTTCAATAAGAAATTGCGCTATTTCGAGAAAACTGTCAAGTTCATACAACGCTATAAGATAACGGCAAAGGCTTACCGTCTGAAAGGTTATTTGGAATATGGAGCCTGCAATGACGAAATGTGTCTGCCGCCCACACAGGTCGATTTCGACCTCAAAGGCAAAGGCCCTGCAGAAGCACCAGCCAGCCAGCAACGCGATAGCTTAACCGAAGTGTCCGCTGAAACCGACCCTGTGGATACGGCAAAGGTTGTGGGTGCTACAGCGGGAGATGATAAGATGTTGTGGCAACCCGTAGTAAAAGAGTTGCAAGCGCTGAACGGAGATACCGATACGACAGACTCTTCGTGGCTCTATATCTTTGGTATGGGCTTCATCGGCGGACTGTTGGCACTCTTCACCCCCTGCGTATGGCCTATTATTCCTATGACCGTGAGTTTCTTTCTCAAACGTTCGCAGAGCCGGAAGGAAGGCATTCGCGATGCAGTTACTTACGGGTTGTCTATCATTATTATATATGTAGGACTCGGATTGATTGTGACGGGAATTGCCGGCCCTAACGCCTTAAACGCTTTGGCCACAAATGCATGGTTCAATATCTTCTTCTGTCTGTTGCTCATCGTTTTCGCCTTGTCGTTTTTCGGCTGGTTTGAAATCGCCTTACCCAGTAGCTGGGCTAACTCGGTAGATAACAAGGCCTCGGCTACAGGCGGGCTTATCTCTATCTTGTTGATGGCCTTTACGCTCGCATTGGTGAGCTTTTCTTGCACAGGTCCTATCATCGGTTTCCTTCTTGTGCAAGTAACTTCTGCGGGAAATACGCTCGGTCCGGCTATCGGCATGTTAGGTTTTGCCCTTGCTCTTGCCCTTCCGTTCACATTGTTTGCCCTTTTCCCGTCGTGGTTAAAGCAGGCTCCGAAATCGGGTTCGTGGATGAATACGGTCAAGGTGGTGCTTGGTTTCATCGAATTGGCTTTCGCTTTGAAGTTCTTCTCTGTGGCCGATTTGGCTTATGGATGGCATCTGATGGACAGAGAAGTTTTCCTTTCACTCTGGATTGTTATCTTCGGCATGCTCGGACTCTATCTTATCGGCTTGCTGAGGTTTAAGAGCGATGGCAGCGAACGTGAGGCAATGCCCGTACCGAGTATTGTTCTCGGCATGTTTTCGCTGGCTTTTGCTGTCTACATGTTACCCGGATTGTGGGGAGCTCCCTGCAAAGCCGTCAGCGCATTTGCCCCTCCGATGAATACGCAAGATTTCAATCTGAATAATAAAGAGGTGCATCCCGCCTTTACAGACTATGACAAAGGCATGGCCGAAGCTGCTCGTCAGGGCAAGCCGGTGTTGCTGGATTTCACGGGATTCGGTTGCGTGAATTGTCGGAAAATGGAGGCAGCTGTGTGGACAGACCCAGCAGTGATGGAACGACTGACCAAAGACTATGTGCTCATCTCGCTCTTCGTAGATGATAAGACACCGCTTTCGCAGCCTGTTGAGGTGGAAGAAAACGGGAAAAGGCGTACCTTGCGAACTGTGGGTGATAAGTGGAGCTATTTGCAAAGTCACAAGTTTGGTACCAACGCCCAACCGTTTTATGTCGCAGTAGACAACAAGGGGCATCTGCTTACCGGCTCATTCGGCTATAAGGAGGATATCTCCAGCTACATGGATTTCTTGGATTTAGGGTTGGAACGCTACCAAGCGGGTGAATAACCGGTCTCTTTCGCGAGATTGATATAAGTCAAGAAAGCGTGTAGCAGACAAGAAAATGCGTTGAAATAGTTGCACGATGCGAAGATGATGCCTATCTTTGCATCGTGTTTTTCATAGTATTAGATTTAAGGTTAACATTGATTGGAGTACGGCGGTACTCCTTTTTTTATATCCATAAGTTTTTCTTTAGTACTTATAGAAGAAGTCCTTTATGCTTAGAACAAAAAAGTAACAGACAGCTTTGTGCCCGTTGGAATTCCCCCGAATCAACAGCAGAATCTTCCGGAGTTGTCTCTCCTTGTTAAGTCAATCGCTTGCGGCAATCGTTGAGAATGGCGAGGAGTTCGCTTTCAGAGGTAGCCTGCAACATGGCGATACGCGTTTGTTTGAAGTCTGGGATGCCTTTGAAGATGGGACTTGCCGCAAGGTGTCGCCGTGTGTGGAGGATGCCTCGATATTCGTCAATGCGCTCGATATTGATGTGCAACTGCTCTTCTAAGATGCTTATCTTTGCGCGAACATCGAGTGAAGGGTCGGGTTGAAGGTCTTGCAAGCTGTCGTTGATTTCTTTGAATATCCATGGACGACCGAACGTGGCACGGCCTATCATGACGGCATCGACGCCGTATTGCTCAAAAGCCTCTTTCGCCTGTTTGGGCGAAGCAATGTCGCCGTTGCCGATGACGGGAATGTGCAGCCGCGGATTGGCTTTCACCTTGCCAATCCATGACCAATCAGCCTCGCCGGTGTACATCTGCGATCGTGTGCGCCCGTGTATGGTCAAAGCCTGTATGCCGCAGTCTTGCAACTGTTCGGCAAGGTCTTCGATGATGATGTTTTCTGCATCCCATCCCAATCGGGTCTTTACGGTGACGGGGGTATTTACGGCTTTCACCACCTCGCGGGTTATTTCGAGCATGAGCGGAACGTTGCGAAGCATGCCTGCTCCGGCACCCTTTCCCGCTACTTTCTTTACCGGACAGCCGAAGTTAAGGTCAATGACGTCGGGTTTGGCACGCTCTACTATCCTTGCAGCCTCTACCATAGCATCCTTGTCTCGCCCGTAGATTTGTATGCCGACAGGCCTTTCTTCGTCGCAGATAGTCAGTTTCGACATCGTGCTCCGTATGGAGCGTACCAATGCTTCGGCACTGACGAACTCGGTATATACCATTGATGCGCCGTAACGTTTGCAGAGGAGACGGAATCCGATGTCGGTAACGTCTTCCATGGGGGCGAGCAATAAGGGGCGGGACCCTAAGTCGATGTTTCCTATTTTCATTGTTCGAATGGATTACAAGAGGAGAAATAGTGCCGGCTATTTCAGCAAATGACAGGTGCTGCCGGCCATCATGCGTACCACTCCTTTCATCTCGAGGGTGAAAAGGATGGCAGTAAGTTTGCTGACGGCAATGCCCGACTGTATGGTAAGCATGTTGATAGGTAGGTCGTTGGTGATCTGCAACACGGTGACCACCTGTTGCTCTTCGGGCGAGAGGTCGGGAAAAAGTTGGCGTTCGATACCTTTCCGTTGGGCATCCTTGAGGCGTTTGTCGTCGTCCCACTGCATGGCACGCACGAAATCTTCGGCGTTGGAGATGAGGTTTGCCACATTGTCGCGTATGAGGCAGTTGCATCCCTCACTGTGGATATCGTCCGTGCGTCCGGGGAAAGCAAAGACATCACGGTTATAATCGAAAGCGATACGAGCCGTAATCAGCCCGCCTCCTTTGGCAGAAGATTCCACAAGGATGCACGCATCGCTCATTCCGGCAACGATACGATTGCGCTTCACGAAGTTCATCTTGTCCGGTCGGGTATGCGTTGGATATTCGGTAATCAGGCCACCTTGCTGCAACATGGCGGCGGCCGTATCTTTATGAACCGACGGATAGAGATTGTCGTGGCCATGAGCCAGCACGGCTACGGTGTCGAGCCCGCAGGAAAGCGCCTGCCGATGCGCATGGATGTCTATGCCATAGGCAAGTCCGCTGATGACGAGCGTTTGGGGACAAAGGCTGCGCAGGTCGCTGATGAATCGCCGGACGAGGTCTTGACCGTAGCGTGTGCATTGTCTCGTACCCACGATACTGATGACGCGGAGAGGGTTGAGGTCAGCCTTTCCTCGGTAGAATAGCACGGACGGGGCATCGGCGCATTCCCGCAGACGTTGGGGGTAGTGCTCGTCGTTCATGCAAAGCGGCACGATATGATGCTGCACGGCATACTGCCATTCCTCCTCTGCTCGCTGTAGATATTTGTCGATATTCGCCAAACGTTCTGCAAGGCGTTGCGAACAGTCGGGCAGTATGTCGCGTATGTTTTTGCGATGCTCCATCACTGCCGTGGCACTTCCCAAGCGTTCGTATAGTTCCTGTACGATGATAGGATTGAACGTATCTACCAATGTGAGCGCAATGGCATAGATGGTTTCTTGCTCATTCATGATGCGGAGGGTAGGTAAGGAGCGAAGGCGCGGTTATAGTCTTCGCTGTCGGAAAGGCGACCATTGACGATACAGACCAACTCTGCCGTGGCTCGAAAGCACAATTTTTCATCAGATGCCCTGTAAAGGTCTTGTTGGAAGATGTATCTAAGTCCCTTTTTATGTAAGGCCAAACGCGAGATGAAAATATCGTCGCACCGCAGCGGAACCTTGTATTGAAGATTCATACGTGCCACTACAGCATCGACTCCACGGTGATGCATCTCGGCAAAACTGACACCCGTCGATAGCAGGAACAGGTGGCGCGTATGTTCTATATAGTGAAGGTAATTCGCATTGTTTACAATGCCTTGTATGTCACACTCATAATCGCGTACCTCCATACGTGTTTCAAAGATATATTTCATGACGAGGGGGAATCGTTGGTTATCGTGATGCAAACTTACTAAATTTTATCCAATATCCAGCTAAGTCGTCATCTAAAAGTACCGTTTTTTATTTTGCCATACTCTTGATTTACCGTACCTTTGCAGATCGATGGCAACATACAATACACATACCCTGCGTAATGGACTCCGCATTATCCATTTGCCCGACGCTTCACCCGTAGTCTATTGCGGGTATGCTATCAATGCCGGCACACGTGATGAGCAGACCGATGAGGAAGGACTGGCGCATTTTTGCGAACACGTTACCTTTAAAGGAACCCAACGCCGACGTGCTTGGCATATCTTGAATCGCCTTGAGAGCGTGGGAGGAGACCTGAACGCATTTACCACGAAAGAAGATACGGTCTATTACGCTGCGATACTGAAAGAGCATCTCTGCCGAGCCGTAGATTTGCTTTCCGACATTGTGTTCCACAGTGTCTACCCGCAGGCGGAGCTTGACAAGGAGGCCGAGGTGGTTTGCGACGAGATTGAGAGCTATCATGATTCACCTTCTGAGTTGATTTTCGATGAATTTGAGAAGATGCTCTTTGCAGGTCATCCGCTCGGGCGTAGCATACTTGGCAATGCCCAACACCTGCATGCCTATACCACAGCCGATGTCTTGCGGTTCACTATCCGCCATTATCGTCCGGACAACATGGTGTTCTTTGCCTGTGGCAATCTCTCTTTCCCACGGCTTGTACGGCAGCTTGAAAAGTCTACGCCGTCAACGGATTCTCCTGTGCTTCCCCTTCCTAACGGTACACATACGGCCGGTTCCCCGATGCCTGTCCTGCCTGATTACCATCCCCATACCCTCTGTGTAGAAAAAGGTACTCATCAAGCGCACGTGATGATTGGCAATCGTGCCTATCACGCTTACGATGAGCGACGCATGCCTCTCTATCTGTTGAACAATATATTAGGCGGCCCGGGTATGAATGCACGTTTGAATCTTGCCTTGCGAGAGCGACACGGATTGGTCTACTCCGTGGAAAGCAGCATGGTCAGTTACTCTGATACCGGACTCTGGGCGGTATATTTCGGCTGCGACTCCCATGATGTCAATCGCTGTCTACGACTTATTCGCCGCGAACTCGATCGTTTTATCAACAATGATTTGTCTACGACACAGCTTGCCGCGGCTAAGAAGCAACTCAAAGGTCAGCTTGGTGTGGCCTGCGATAATAGGGAAAGTTTTGCCCTCGACTTTGGCAAAAGCTTCCTGCATCGGGGATGGGAGCGCGACGTGAATCGCCTCTTTCGTCGGATAGATGCCGTCGGTGTATCCGACATACGTAAGGCGGCCTGCGAGCTTTTCCCGCAAGACCGCCTTACGACGCTTATTTTTCAGTAATTGCACGATATTGTCTTGCCGACAGCAGACGTACTTCAATCTTGATAGGTGACAAGTGAGAAGTGTACGCCCGGGTAATCGCTCTTATTGTAAGGTGTATAGTGCAGCAGAACCCACACCTTTGTATTGGAATTAAAGAAGATGTCGTCGCCGTCGCCTCGCGTACCGGTCAACTCATACCCCATTCCTTCTATCCATGCACGTACCTGCGGACTGTGTATGTAATCGGGATTCGTCGATTTGATAACGGCCTCGTCTATCTTGCCATCCCACCCGTTCATGTAGCCGGTAAGGGGGAAGAGGGTCTTTCCTGTGTCGAACATCCAGAACCCGGGCATGGATTTGGGATTGCGCTTATGCCCCATTGTCTTCTCCTCGTAAGTAAAACCATCTGGCTCCATTGGCTTGCCAAGGATGCCAACCATGGGGAGGAAGTATTCTTCGGGGTTATCGAGCACGGGATCTTTCGGTGCTTCTTTCGTCCATGAAGCCTGTGAGAGGTCGATGCGTTGCAGCACATATGTCCTGCTCATGTTGGCTAATACGGCGATGTCTGTGGGATTTATCGCTCCGGTAACCACGATATCTGTTGTGGTCTTCTTGTCTGTTTCGGTCAGTTGGGTGCCCAATGTTCCGGCCTGTGTCAGGTTCACAGTCTTCTTTTGTGCGTGGGCGGCGATACCTGCCATGAGGAAAATCGCCATGAGTATCTGTATTTTTTTCATGTCTGTAGGCTTTATGGAATGAGTACTCTAACGGAATGGTGTCCGATGCGAACGATATAGACACCTTGTGTCAGTGAGAATGAAAGAGATTCGCCCCGCAAGGCTGTGCGCTGTGCCTCGCATGTGCCGTCGAGTCGGAATATACTGACGGTGGTCTCATGGTCGGTAGGTGTCACTGTCAAACAGCCTTGGGCGATGCCAATGTGATAGGGTTCGGACGCAACGACCGACGTTATCGCGGTAGGCGTAGCGGTTGTTACACGGGTCTTTATGAAATGGTATTGGGCATAGAGTGCCGCCATTTGTTCGGCATCAGCTACATAGATGACCAATCCCTCACGGTCGGGGAACGCATCGCTGCCCATTGTTGCGAGTTTAGCCGGAGCAACGACTACCTTAGCAAGGGCAGGACAATCGGAAAAAGCATGGGCACCTATGGTCTGCGTATTGGCAGGAAGGGCGATTTCGGTAAGATGCGTGCATCCTTTAAATGCCTCGTCGGGCAGGCCGAATAGGGCATCAACCTTGTTGACTACGGTGAAGTAAGAACTGTAGAGAGCGTTCTTGTCTTTCAGTTTAGGGAAAGCGTCGGTCTTTATCTTGATACGCAGAGGCTTTTCAAATGCCTTGGTAAAGACGAATACCCCCTCCGTACAGGTATAATCATCACCTTCCGACAACATATTGCCGTCGCTGTCGTAGACAAAGAAAGTGGTTTTCTTCTCGCTCTGTGCTACACCTGTAGCCTTAGCCTCTCTGCTCAAATCCATCGGCCGACCGACTTCTATCTGTTTAACCACGGCAAAGTCTTTCTGCGGCCAATAGATATAGGTCGTCAATTCTCCGCGCATAGGTAGTTGCGAGAGGGGCAGATGATTGGCACCACAATCGAGACTGGTAAGGGCATCCATGGCAATATTGAAAGCATGGAGCTGGTTACCGTTCACGTCTAATTCGGTAAGTTCCTTGTTCTCGCTTAGGTCTATGTATTGCAGTTTGTTCTTTCCGATACCTAACTTCTGCAATTCTTTGAGGGCAGAAAGGTCGATATCTGTCAGTTGGTTGTCCGTGAGTTGTACTTCGGTTAGCTGTGTATTGGCCGAAAGGTCGATGGCCGACGTCTTCGTATTTGTCAAGTCAAGCACTTTCAGTTGTGTAAGCGTAGCAAGGCGAGGGTTACTCAGTGAGGAATTATAGGCATACAGACTGTTGAGCGATGTGCACTTGTCTAAACCTGTGAGTACGAGGTTCTCGGTGTTGGATAGGTTGAGAATCTTCAGCGATGTGAGGGTTGCAACATCTACGGTGCGGAGCTTTGTGTTGCCTTGCAGGTACAGTTCTTCCAATTCTCCAAGTCCGGATAGTTGAATGTTCTCAAGGTTTTGATAAGGCAAAGTAATCCGTTTGATTTCCTTACAGCCTTCGAGCGTCACATTTGTAATACCCGTTTGCTGCGAGGCAAAGGAAGCGATGCCCTCCGTTTTGATTTCTATTGTCCACGGGGCGGCAACATCTTTGATACGATGGGCAAACTGAGTAAGGCGGTATTCGCCATCGCTCACGGCCTCGGCTACGATACCATCAGGGAACGTCACGGTAACCTTCGTGTTCGGATAGGTTGTGCGCACGGAAAAGCTCTGTACAGCATTGCTTCCGTCGGCCACATACGTCAGTTTCGATTCACCGCTTTGTGCTTGCAACGGCAAGGACAAGGCGAGCAAAGCTACCCATAACATTGGTAGCAAAACAGAATGAGTCTTCTTTCGGTTCATAAGCGTTTCATTTTAAAACAGTGAGTAATCAATATGTTTTTAAGGTATTATTGCTACGTTTTAGTAGACTTGCGTGTCGCTACACGCCAAGTATTCTGCTGCAAATATAGTTTTTTCTTTTTTATATAACAACTTTTCACGTAGAAAAAAACAGCTTCTGAAAAAGATTGTTATCTCTGTTTAGGGGGAGCGGTATTTAGTAAAATCCAGTGTTACCCCCAACCGGTCATGAGAGTTTGTCAGGGAGCCATGTCATCATAAGATGTTAGATGAGCTGTCTCGTGACCGATTGGAGGTTAATGCACAATGCATCATGTGCCCAATAGTCGTTCGCACACATTGCTTTGCTTCCTTTTCGTGTC
>ERZ772960.204-NODE-204-length-58084-cov-28.912940_pt1 | contig 58084 bp, 37 predicted proteins | sample MGYA00580678_ERZ772960 | MGnify/ENA primary metagenome ERZ772960 (study PRJEB29015, sample SAMEA2737930) | human oral metagenome | biome: human oral; feature: human-associated habitat; material: dental | place: China | collected 2059 ...
ACCAAAACGTACCCACGTATGGGGTATGCTTCCCAGCCTTCTTGATGAAGCTTGGATCAATAACGATGGCATTGCGACCCTTACCCTCTTTGAAGGCGAAAGCACTCAGCCACATATTCATTTCGAGCCAATTCACGCTGCGCTCTGCCGTCTGCCGATAGCATTGTTCGCCACGCTTTCCATAGCGTCCCATCTGCGTGAAATTGCATTTCCTTGGGATGACCATCAAAAGAAAAAGCATTTCCATGACGTTTGTTTGAAGACTTTTGTTTAACTTTGCTCCATCTCCAGCACTAAATGCTGCTTTGCAGAGCTTCATATATCGGCTAATCAAGTTGGTTATCAGCATAAACTTTATTGTCTTTTTACATCTATAAAGTTACTGAAATTCAATGAGATAGCCGATTTTATTATGTTATATTTTGTTACCTAATTATCTCTTTTTTAAAGACCTGTTATGTTTCTTTCTGCCACAATTCCTGTTAGCTTAGGGACGAAAGATTCGCAAACCACAAAATTTTAACGAACTATTGTATATTAAAAGGTTATTAAATTCAGATCTTGCCTCATTAGGCACTTCAAACCTTCTTTTTTAATTACGAAGATTTAGGTTTCCTATCTTTCTTTTTCAAGTACAATATTACGAAGAAAAAGCGAAACTAAAAGCGAGTACAAGCTCCTGTCAATTATAATATAAGTCGTTTTATTAGCCCTATAAGGCTTATAAGGCCCATAAGGCCCTATCCCTCAACAAATTACCAATCACTCCAAAACCCTCACCAACACCCTCCAATACAAAAAAATATAAAGCTTTGAATAACCTTATAAAGCACTCAACCCTAAGAAAGCGGGCACCCAAAAGCCCCAAAACCACAATTTTCAAGGATTCTTCGAGGCTATCACAGGCAACTTGATACCCACCTTATAGAATCGAACATACTCCGACACCTTTTCAAATTGTGGCTCAGCTGTCCTTGTAAAGGTGAACCTCTCTTCTTGCTTTTGGTCCGGATAGATGATTAAACACTTAATAGGAGCGACCAAATCAGCATCCAAGTCCAATTCACGATAGACACTACTCAACCGAGCATAACCACTTACTTCCCTCGCATCGTCGATGGTTATGCCCCCACGCTCCCCATAACGTGGTTTATACTTAGCATCGACAACGTAGGGCTCGCCCCACTCCGTAGGCTTCAAGAGGTAGTCGAGCTCTTGATAATGCGCTTTTACATGATACTGAACCTCCTTTCGTCCTGTAAACACCGCCCTTAACTTACTGTAAACATATAGTTCGAAGAGCTTACTCATGTCTATCCAGAACGGCGGTGTGTCTACCTCTTTCTTACCAGCAAGGGTAATGTCATAACTGAAACGCCTCAACAGCAACTGTGCATACTCAACTGCCGTGTAGTATTCCTTGTACACAGGATTACCCTTAAACGTCCTCATTGACTTAACACTTATCTCATCGCTCACCCGCTCAAAATAAGGTTTTATCTGTCTTATCTTCCTCTCCAAGACGCTTGTGTCAAATGCATTGCGATACACCCCCACCTGTTTTCTACAAAAGGCAAGGGCTTTCTTGAGTATTCTGTTCTCTGGTGAGTCGATGTCATAGACCTGATAACGACATACATTATCCGTTATCCGACCCTTCGCAAGACTGTGTTGTATCGTTCTGCCCACCTGTATGCGCCCTTTAACCTTATTATTTAATGTCTCTTCAACCCTATAGTAGCTTCGCTTCAACCCTTTTCTCACAATACGATGAAGGATATTCAAATATTCAGTAATCAAGAAGATACTCAACAGGTCTTGCTGTTGACTGATACGGATAGACGGCTTCTCAAAGTGAATGGTCAGTAAATCCGTCAGATGTTTGTAGTTGTCTGTCTCGGTCAACGCCTCGTTTAGCATACGAACATAGTCTATCTCAAAACCGTCATTCAGCTTAGGACTGACCTGCACAGCCACGTCCTCTTCCTTTATCCAGTCTACTCCAACAAAGTAAGAACCCGTGGCACGGATTGCATCTGACTCACGTGTTAGCCTAAGACAAAGCTCCTTCTCCTCACGACCTCGCCTAACAGTACACACCACCTCAGCCCCATCATCCATACAGGGAAGGATAGCCTCACACTCCGACTGCCGAAGACAAGTGTTCTCCAACAGCTGTTCTTGAAGTTGCACAACCCTCATTACGCTGTCGCCTGCTTATACAGTTCGTCGATAACCGCCTGTGCATCAGCTGTCAAGACACCGTCCCGAACATACTCCTCTAAGAGTGGGATAAGCTCATATAAGATACGTTCACGGGAATTGTCTACTCCCTCCTCGTCACGCATTAAGAAATAACTATGCCCTATCCAGACGTCTTCTGGCTTATACTCATCGCATAGTGTGTCGGCAGGAAGGAGTCGCATCGTTGCATCCCAACCACTCGCTTTATATTCATCAAAGTTCTTAACAAACAACCGGCTGACCTTCTCAAACAATTCTGCATTGAATCTGTCGTCCACTAAACCAATCGGTCGCTCCGCAATAAAGGCAAACCGACGTCGAATAGCATAATCTAACGACCCTAAAGAGCGGTCGGCTGTGTTCATGGTTGCTATCAGATACACATTATCAGGGACGTGAAAGGACTTCTTAGAATAAGGTAGCTTCACACTCTCCTCATTCTTACTCCCCTTTCGTTTGTCTGCTTCAAGCAGCGTTATCAGTTCACCAAACACCTTTGAGACGTTCCCTCTGTTCAGCTCATCAATGACCATAACGTAGGGCTTATCGTCCTCCTTCTGCTCAATAAACACTCCGTACTTCTCAAGGATGGCTTCTACATCTTCGAGAGAAATCGAGTTCAAATGATAGACAGTAGACTCTACCATCTCCTTACCACCGTTTCTCTCCACGATATTCTCCCGCTTACCTTTTATTAGCCAGTGTACTGGTCGGATACGCTTATAGGCTGGTAGGCTTTCATCATACCGATAGTCACCCGTGATAACACCTATCGCATCTATCTCTTTACTTGAATAACAAGACATTACAATATCCCCTACTTTCATCTTATTGATGTAGGCGTCTAATATCAGCTTACCCTTATCATTGCGAATACTACCATCTGTCTCGTCTGAAACATCATCTCCATACTCATCCCAACCAATACGAATATAGTCGTTCTCCATACAGTCTTTGCGCACATCATTGTCTCCTGTCCGTTTAAGCGAAACCTTCCAAACGTCAGACTTCGAACTGATACCGTACTGATTACCCTCGAGTTTAGAACGCTCGGCAGCCTCACAAAGCCTCTTGAACACACCGTTCTCTATCTCGTAGGTCACTTGACTCGTCTCGTTCACCACAGGGCGCAAGCCCTCAATCCAGTCCTCATAGTCTAAAGACTGATGAAAGGTAGTGAACGTAAGGCGCTCATCGTCCTTAAGCTGATTGTATCTTTTTACTATCTCCTCCCTACTCCGTCCCTTGCTCATAAAGCTTGGGTCGCATAGCCGCACAGCCAACTCCGGTATGTCGTAAGTCTTACCTGTACCCGGTGCACCGTGCAAAACGATGTTCTTACGCCGTCTCCATATACCGACAATATCGTCATACCGAGTACTTTTTGAGCTATTATTTGTATCTGTATTCATCTTCTTATCCAATTTATCTTGCATATAGTCTTTCATGCACCAAAATAAAGTCTGAACCGCAAGGTTGAGTGGTTTGTTTTTGAATCGTTCGATTTCTTTCAGCATAATCTGCTGTATCTCTTCTCCATAATGTTCTACAAAGCCATTAATAAGTTCCATAAAATGGCCATACTTCTCCCCTACCTTTCGAGGAGTATAACCAAAATAGCGCCAAATATTACGATAAATTTCATCCTTATAGAAGGTGTATTTCTCTGGATAAACACATGTTAGCAAGGCTGCGGCTGTACGTTCATCATTTGCATTGTTCTTCCATTTACCTGAACATAATGCTTCTATCTCTGACTTAAAAGCAGCCAATCGAGTCGTCAATGGAACAGACTCGTTTATCAAATGTTGACAACAAACACTTGTCTTGTCGGCTTCATTATCCACCAAATACTTAATAACAGTATCCACACGAGGGTTGTCTACTATGTTTTCTCCCCTAAGAGAGTCAAAGACTTTAAGAACTTCTTTTCCCTCCACCCTATCGAGTAAGTCCCATTTATAGTATTCTCCATATTCTATAAATAACTTTTCTTTCTCAAAGATGTCGATGAGTTCTTCCATAAGATAGACTCTGAAAGCATCTACAAGTTCATCACGCATCTGCCATAGGAAACCTTGTCTTGTCTCCCGACCTTTCTTCATTGCAATGCACCAGTAGGTTTCTTTATTATCTGGCCCTACTACTCTAAATCTATTTAATCGCCTTTGTACCCACTTAGAGAAGTTATATACCTTATTGTTATAGTACTGGGCAGGTTTCCCATACTCTTTAGAGACCTTTGTACAAGTTGCCATATTCCCATCTTGACGTAGGAAACACAGCAATGCTTCATGATATGGCATCGACCGCTCATCACGTAATATATCAAGCCACTCAGCCGTAGTGATTCCTATATCACCACAACTATAATCTCCGTTTGTATTGACAGTTTTATATAATGTCTTTATTGCCATAACTCAACAATCGTATGTTGTTTATTCATTTTATTATCGTTTCAGATCCAAGATTAATTTCATCAAGATAGAAGACTGCCCAGCGTCAAGCGATTGAATGTAGTCCTCTCTCATAGCGTTAGGCCATGGGAAGAGCGAGAGGGGGACTGGGGAAAGAGACCACCCTGCCTATTCTTTCTCCGAGGTGGTGAGCTTCTTTCTATTCTGAATCCACCATTTCACAGCGGCTTGCATGATTGCTTGCATGCCATCATAGATTTCGTCGATATTAGCTTGCGTCAGTTCACCATTACCCTCGCCGCCCGCATGCTTCAAGATAAAGGTCTTGTCTTGTAAAGAATAGCCACAGAGCGAACGGCTCTTCACCTCCTTCAAGTCTGCTTCGAAGCGTTCGGGCGTGGTGTGTAACACTTGTACATTAAGGCGAGGCCACGTAGTGCACTCAATTAACTCAAACTCTTTTCCGTCTACTTCACGAACGGAATAATGGAAATCAAATGTTTTCATTGTCTTATTTTGTCTTTATTAAACTCATTTTGTCGCCTGTTCATCCTTGCTTCCAACGCTGGGATTCGCTATAACCTCACAAGAGTTACAGCAGTACTAAAGCTCATCCGCAAAGTCACAACAGTCCTTGCATGTAAATATTTTTCGTCCCCACCCTATCAGTGTATGCTCTTCTTGCTTCAAGCGGACGGCCTTCTTGCCTGCAGAACATGCCCTTCTTGGGTGTAGAGGAGGCCCTTCTTGATGCTTACTAAGACCCTTCTTGCATCGAGATTATAAGTGATTGATATCTTGTTAGTTGCAATTTCGGTTTTTAATCATATCACTCTATTGACGTAAGGGGTTTCTCGTGCGCTTTTGTCAGGTTTTTTCATGTGCGCAGGAGACTCGTTGGGTGTTTCATCTCTCACAGATTTTCACAAATGAACAGAAGCCTTTCTGCTAACGTTTAGAACTCACAAACGCCTGCAGGCAGGCGACAGATATCACAGAATTTACAGCTAACGTGAGTTGAAAGGCTCTGTGTTATCGGTTGAGAGCAAGGACCTTTGCAGCCTCACCCCCAACCCCTCTCCAAATGGAGAGGGGAGTGATCACCGAGATACCCCTACATGTCCTCCAGATGTTCAGCGGCCCATCTCCTATCATCAGCAGGCCAAAAGGGGTAACCTCACATACTACTCCCCTCTCCATTCGGAGAGGGGCTGGGGGTGAGGCCTCTGTGTTCTCTGTATGCCGAAGGCCTTCTGTGGGCTCAAAACGTGCGCCTAAATGCTCAGTGAACTCTGTGCGCTCTGTGAGAGAAAAACTCCCCACTGCGAGTATCCAACAATCTTTCTCTCACAGAAAATCACAGAAGAACAGAACACACAGCATTCCACAGAGACATTAAGTCAACCGATATCACAGAACCTTACACCCATCTTTAGCTGAAACGCTCTGTGTTCTCTGTATGCCGGAGGCCTTCTGTGTGCTCGAAACGTGCGCCTTAACACTCAGTGAACTCTGTGCGCTCTGTGAGAGAAAAAATACCCTCCATGAGAAAAAGGAACATCCTCTATGAGAGAAAACACGACCACCGCCCCATGCAGCCAGCTGGTTTTGCGCCCTCTACCACTCGTTTACAGTATCATTTCAGCCTCAGCAAGAGGAACAAAAAAAGCCTGCCACGACCATGCAGCAGACTTTCAAACTAATGACCTTATGCTTTTAACTTAAAAGAGTTTTCAATACTTGCGAGCTCAGCATGGAAGCCCTTGTCAACTTTCAGACGGTCTTCTATCTTCGAACAACTGTGGATTACGGTGCTGTGGTCACGATTACCGACCAGCTTACCGATACGGCTTGCAGGCATCTTAGTGTATTTCTGTGCCATATACATGCTCACTTGGCGTGCCATCACTATGTCTTTCTTACGCGAACGAGAGTTGACAGCTGTCATCGTAACATTATAATGCGAGCAAACCTTATCTAAGATATCATCGATGGTCAGCGGTTCATCATCAATCTTCACGGCACGCTTGATGACACGCTCAGCCAGTCGCATATCAATATTACTGTTATAGACAACGCTGTAAGCAAGGAGCGAGTTGATAACACCCTGCAGATCGCGCACGCTACCATTAGCTGTTTCGGCAATGAAGCGCACCACGTCCTCTGGTATATTGAGTCCGTCGCGTTTTATCTTACTATGGAGAATATCCACACAGAGCTGTACGTTAGGTTTTTCTAACTCTGCTATCAGACCACAAGAGAAACGTGTTAGCAGGCGGTCGTTCATTCCCTTGAGGTCGACAGGTGGTCGGTCGCTTGCTAAGATAATTCGTTTACCGTTGCGGAAGAGGTGGTTGAAGATATGGAAGAAGGTGTCTTGCGTCTTCGTAGCAGTAACCCATTCCTGTATGTCATCGACTATCAAGACATCAATCGTCTGATAGAAATTAATAAAGTCGTTGGTAGTGTTCTGTCGAACAGAGTCGGTGTACTGCACCTGAAAGAGGCGAGCAGAGACATATAACACACGTTTCTGCGGATAAAGCTGCTTAGCTTTTAATCCGATAGCATTAATAAGGTGGGTCTTACCGCAGCCCGATGGACCATAGATGAACATAGGGTTAAACTGCGTTGTGTTAGGGTGCTCTGCGATAGAAAGGCCGATAGAACGAGGTAGCTTATTACTGTCACCTTCCACATAGTTGCTGAATGACTTATGAGGGTCGAGTTGTGAGTCGAGGTCTTGCGGTACAGTGTCGAGCACTGTAGGGCTCTGGTTAGCCCGTGCGGTAGGGCGTTGTGAAGCCACGTCCTCGATGGTGTCCTGCTCTAAGTCTTGTGATAAGTGATTTTCCTGGTCAACCATCACGCGGTAAGTAAGCTGTACTCCCTGTCCGAAAACACGTGTGAGGACCTTACGTAGCAAGTCTACGTAATGTCCTTCCAAATACTCATATACGAACTGACTTGGGACCTGCACTAACAAAGTCTTTGATGCTGGCTTGTACGATTGGAGTACAATCGGACGGAACCAAGTGTCAAATTGCTGCTCGGTCACATTCTCCTTTATGAGCTGGAGACAACTATCCCAAAGTGTTTTAGGACTCGCGTTCATAACTGGTTGTCTATCGTTTCTATGTCTTTCTATGGGGTATTGGCATGCCAACTACCCCTTGTTTATTATTTGATAGTGCAAAGATAGTAATTTATTTATAAAGAGAACTATCGCTAACTCTATACCTCTTAATTATAAAAAGGTGTAAAACGTTATATTTGTGGACTTTGCGTCATCTTGCATCTCAGGTAGCATATAAGCGTAGTTGTGTATTTCTAAGTATTTGAAGAACAAGTACTTTACTACTGCTAACCACGAAAACGACCCAAGTAGTGAAACAAATGCAAGGGAGACGGGAAGAAGCTGATACTCAAAAGGCTTCAACACGCATCCCTTGTGTGTGAAACATCGACCGTTCTATTTAGACCTTATTTAAATTACTTATCCTTTCTTCCGAATAGAGAGAGGTGTACATAACGTTTCGGATGAGCCTTGACATTGGTCAAAAGACTATCTGCTGAGCGCACTGTATTATTCAGATTATTATACAGATTAGCGTCATTAAGCATTAAGCCTAATGTTCCCTCGTTGCTATTCAGCTTAGCTGTAAAGGCGTTCATATTGTCGATAGTAGCGTTCACCTTAGCCATTGTCGTCGCAATGTCAAGTTCGTTCACCTTATTATTAAGGTTGCCCATCATCGTGTTAGCACCACGGATGGCCCCACGAGCCTCTGTTATGCCCTTGTTAGCATTGAGCATTACGCCGTTGGCATTATCCATCACTAGGCCAGCCTTCCCTACCACAGTAGGTAAAGCACCATTGGCTTGTGCAAGCAGTTGGTTGAGTTCGCGAGAGGTGGTGGTGAGGTTGGTGGTTATATCTTCCACATTATGAAGCGAAGTACGCAGGGCTGGGTCGGCAAGGAGGCTATTCACGCTTCCAAGGATGCTGTCTACCTTAGGTAACATCTTCTGAATAGCAGGCACCATACCCTTTATGTCGCCCAAAGTACCATCGTTGATGCACCCATCTATCCACCCATTAGCAGCCAACAACTTCTTGCTGTCGCCAAGTTTCAGGACTACCTTCACATTACCCATGATGTCGCTAATAATCTCAGCAGTAGTACCTTCTGGCACCTTCATGGTCTTGTCTACATCGATATCAACGGTGATAGACTCGCCTAACTTATCATAGTTGTAGTCGATATCACGCACTACACCGACCTTAAAGCCGCGAGCGTAGACAGGAGTAGACGTGGATAAGCCCGTAATATCATTGAACTTAATCCTATAATGCGCATCATTCGAGAAGAGAGACAGACCTTTCAGGAACTGGATCCCAAAGAACAATACAACGATCGCAAGTAGTGCTACTACGGCAATCTTTACTTGTGGCGTAAATACTTTCTTCATATCTTGTTTACTTTACTTATTCTTTTTATTCCTTAGAAACTCTGATATCGCTTGGTTGACATCCATTCGTGAGCCGTCTTTATAGGCAATTATAAACGATTGTGGGAAGTCTTTTAATAGATTGTTGCGCATGCGCGCTATCTCATTATAATTCGTACTTGACCCTACCGTGTACTTATAATAATTGCCCTCTTGCGTACAGTTGATGTCTGTGCGGCCTCGGAACAGCGGACTACCAGCGCGTAGCTGCTTGTTGGAGGCCATGACCTGTATCTTAAACACAGGTACGCTCGTCTGGGCAGTAGTACGGTCGTCGCACGTCGGCAGGAGGTCTTTGATAGCAGCCGATATCCGCTTCTTAGCCTCTTCCACCTTACTCATACGACGGGGCTTCTCAGTCTGTGAGACAGTCTGACGTCGCTCCGTTGGCACAACCGTACGAGGTTTGTCGACAGGGGCCGTTGGGATGACACGATCGATGACTATCTTCTTATTCTCAACAGGCCGGTAAGGGACAACGATGCGGGTGTCGTACTTGTTCTTATACTGTACGAAAGCATTGTAGATACCCTTCGCCATGGCATCAATACCCTCTGGTGAGTTAAGATACTCCTCCTCGTCTGCGGCAGTGATAAAGCCTAACTCTATCAGACAACTCGGCATATAACTCTCACGAAGGACGAGGAAACCAGCCTGATGGACACCCTTGTCGATACGACCAGCCGATGAGCAGACAGCGTTCTGTATCATTCTTGCTAGCTCAACACTCCTTTCCATGTTCGCATTCTGCATGAACTCAAACATGATATAGCTCTCTGACGAGTTAGGGTCGAAGCCCTGATAGGTCTGCTGATAGCCTTTCTCCATCGAGATAACGCTGTTCTCTCGCTTAGCCACGTCAAGGTTATCCTTCGCACGGTGCATACCTAAGGTGTAAACTTGGAACCCTTTCACATACCGACCAGAGGCTACAGAATTCGTGTGGACCGATACAAAGAGGTCGGCCTTTGCTTTGTTGGCTATATCAGCACGCTGATGTAAAGGAATGAACACATCGCTCTTACGCGTATAAATCACATTGACGTCGGGCATATTACGCTCTACATAACGCCCAAAAGCCAAGGCTATATTCAAGTTGATGTCCTTCTCTTTGGATATAGCACCTATCGCACCGGCATCATGACCACCATGACCGGGGTCGATAACCAGTGTGAAACGCCCGTTTGCAGCCCATGTAAGACCAGCAAACATGACCAAGAAGACAAAGAGAAGCGATATTTTCTTAAACATACTTAATTCTTTAGGGGAACAAAGATACGGCTTTTCGGTGGGAAACCATGGCTCTAATCTTTGGTTTTATCATTTATTAAGTGTAATTCAACGCCTGCCCCTTCACTATCAGCACCCATGGGTGGGTTTTTCTTGACTATCTTTAAGTCGATACTACTTATCTCTGGGAAGGCGACTGACAGCTCTTTAACAAGGGAACCAGCGGCTGACTCTAACAGACGGGCGGGTCGGCTCATCACTTCTCTAACGATGTCGAATACCGTTGCATAGTTCAGCGTGTCGGCGACATCATCGCTCTCCATGGCCTTAGCAAACGGATAGCCTATACGGAGATCGACAACATAAAAATTACCTACAACACGCTCCTGCGCTCCAACTCCTATGCGAGCATGGAAATGGAGACCCTGCAGAAGAATGTAACTTGTCATTATTTTCATCAATACTTACGAGAAGTGAGGACAAAAGAAGGCCTTTGTCCTCTGGGTTCATACTGAGTGCTATCCGCAACGTGAGGCCCCACAGTTGGTACAGATAAGGCAGCCTTCTTGATAGACAAGGGTCTCCTGTCCACAAACAGGACATTTTAAGCCTGAAGCACTGGTCCCATCAGTGACGTACTTCTTCAATGCGCGCTCCACACCATTCTTCCATGTGTTAATGCTTTCACTCTTTAGTTGCAGCGAGCCGACGAGCTTGATGACATGATCGATAGGCATCCTGTAGCGTAAGACACCAGAGATAAGCTTCGCATAGTTCCAATACTCTGGATTAAACTTCTCTGATAAGCCCTCGACAGTGGTCTTATAACCACGCTTGTTCTCAAACTGAAAGTCGTAACGATGCGTACCGTCTTCTGCGGTCTGCTTGATAATCTTACCCTTTGTAACGCTCTTTGGAAGGGCAATACCTTCCTCGTCATCTTGCAAGCCCGTGAAGATCTCGTAGGGATAACCATCTAACAAACCAACGAAGGCCACCCATTTCTCTTTGTTGTTTTGGAACCTCACGACATCACACTCCAGTTCCTTTGGGCGTACCTCAATGACTTGTGGATGATTGCAGACGTGCTCGTGATGCTCTTCAGCAGAGTTTAAGTCCTTTGCCTTCTCCTCATCAGCAGGCTTGTTCTCCTTGGTCTTGTCTTTCTTTGACACCGATATCATCACACCCGAGCGGCTTCCATCACGATAGATGGTGCAGCCCTTGCATCCACTACGCCATGCCTCGACATAAAGCTTATTAACCAGAGCCTCATCAACTTGGTTAGGTAGGTTCACTGTCACAGATATAGAGTGGTCAACCCACTTCTGTATCTCACCTTGCATACGCACCTTCATCAGCCAGTCGACGTCGTTTGCCGTTGCTTTATAATAAGGAGAGCGTTTCACAAGTTCGTCTATTTCTTCTTGGCTATACCTCTTTTGTGTGTCAATCCCGTTCACCTCCATCCATGTAAGGAACTTACGGTGGTAGACAATGTACTCTTCGAAGGAATCGCCAACCTCGTCGACGAAGTCTACATGTACGTCTGTATCATTAGAATTAACCTTACGACGACGCTTATAGACAGGCATGAAGACTGGTTCGATACCTGATGTCGTCTGTGTCATGAGCGAGGTTGTACCCGTAGGGGCTATCGTCAAGCAGGCTATATTCCTACGACCATACTTCTTCATATCCTCGTAGAGCTGCGCATCGGCCTCCTTTAATCGTAGAATAAACGGATTGTTCGCCTCACGCTTAGCATCATATATCTCGAAGGCACCACGTTCCTGTGCCATTGTCACTGATGAACGATAAGCATTCAGAGCTAATGCACGATGAATGGAAACGGAGAAATCGGTTGCTTCCTGCGTCCCATAACGTAAGCCCATAGCAGCTATCATATCGCCCTCGGCCGTGATACCCACTCCTGTGCGTCGGCCCAGACAACTCTTCTTCTTTATCTTCTCCCAGAGATGATACTCTGCACTCTTCACCTCATCTTGCTGTGGATCGCTCTTAATCTTCGTTAGAATGAGGTCTATCTTCTCCATTTCAAGGTCGATGATGTCGTCCATAAGTCGCTGTGCGAGCTGTGCATGACGTTCAAACAACTCTTTGTCAAAGCGTGCATGGTCTGTGAATGGATCGATAACATAGGAGTAGAGGTTCAATGACAAGAGTCTACAACTATCGTAAGGACAGAGCGGTATCTCACCACATGGATTCGTTGAAACGGTCTGAAAACCAAGGTCAGCATAACAATCGGGGATGCTCTCACGGATTATCGTGTCCCAGAACAGCACGCCTGGTTCGGCACTCTTCCATGCGTTATGTACTATCTTCTCCCACAGTTCCTTGGCCGATACCTCCTTGGTAACGGCTGGCTCATCGCTATCAATAGGGAACTGCTGTACGTAAGGTTTACCTTCAACGACGGCTTGCATGAACTCGTCGGTTATCTTCACAGACACATTGGCACCTGTCACCTTACCTTCTTCCATCTTGGCATCGATGAATGCCTCTGAATCGGGGTGTTTGATACTTACCGAAAGCATCAAGGCTCCACGCCTACCGTCCTGTGCCACCTCACGTGTACTGTTCGAATAACGCTCCATGAAAGGGACAAGACCAGTAGAGGTCAGGGCTGAATTGTTCACTGGCGAACCTTTCGGACGGATGTGGGAGAGGTCATGACCAACGCCACCACGGCGTTTCATCAGTTGTACCTGCTCTTCATCGATACGCATGATAGCACCGTATGAATCGGCATTACCGTCTAAGCCGATGACAAAACAGTTGGAGAGTGATGCTACCTGATGGTTGTTACCAATACCAGTCATCGGACTACCAGCTGGGATAATATATCTGAAATGGTCTAAGAGGTCGAACACCTCTTGTGCCGTCAATGGATTCTTATATTTCTGCTCAATACGTGCTATCTCGTTAGCTATGCGCCAGTGCATCTGTTCTGGCGACTTCTCGTAGATGTTACCATAGCTATCTTTCATCGCATACTTGTTGACCCACACTCGAGCAGCAAGTTCGTCGCCACCGAAATAAGCTAAGGTAGCTTGGAAGGCTTCGTCGAAAGAGTAAGTTTGATTGGTTGTCATTATCGTTGTTTTAGAATTTTTTCGTTTGCGAAGTTACGAATTGTTTTCCAAAATAGAAAACATTTACTTAACTTTGTAGCACTAAAATCATCTAAAATGGAAATGTTTAATAACAGAAAGACTATAAGGAAATATACCTCAAAGGAGGTGTCTGAGGATTTAGTAAGAACTTTGTTGGAGAAGGCGGAACGTACCCCTACAATGGGTAACCTGCAGCTCTACTCGGTTGTCATTACTCGGGAAGCGGAGAAGAAGGCGCAACTTGCACCTGCTCATTTCAATCAACCGATGGTCATGGGGGCTCCGGTTGTTCTCACGTTCTGCGCTGATTTCCGTCGTACTACGCTTTGGGCGGAGAACCGTAAGGCTATGCCTGGCTACGACAATTTCCTTTCGTTCCTCAATGCGGCTACTGATGCGCTGCTCTACTGTCAGACCTTCTGCAACCTTGCCGAGGAGGAGGGATTAGGTACATGTTTCTTAGGAACAACCATCTATAACCCGCAGTCGATTATTAAGACGCTCGGTCTGCCTCGCCTTGTGATGCCTGTTGCAACCATCACCCTCGGTTGGCCCGATGAGAACCCACCCCTCACCGACCGCCTACCTATCGATAGTATCATCCATAACGAGACTTACAACGATTATACTCCAGCCCGCATTGATACGTTCTACACTCCTAAGGAACAACTCGAAGAGAATAAACACTTTGTGGAAATCAACCATAAAGAGACACTCGCACAGGTGTTCACCGACCTAAGATATACTAAGGAGGCGAATGAAGCTATCTCGGAAGTGTTGCTAAAGACACTGAAAGAACAAGGTTTTATGTAGGCTTAACAACCCACTAACAGCCTACCATCATCATCCAACACCCATCACCCAACACCCAACTGGCCTCACCCCCAACCCCTCTCCGAATGGAGAGGGGCGTGATTACCGTGATACCCCTATTTACTCGATATAGTTATCCAAATTACTCTCCCTACTTTTCGAGAGAGACGGCTATTATTATGCTATTACCAAATCCATAACTTGCACACTATCAACCAACTACAACATTCTTCCCTACCCTCTCTTATTATTTCACCAATACTTCGCACGAACTTAGTTAACCCTCTTCATATCACCTATAAATATTCAACAAACTGGCAGCTAATATCTAATACGTAAGCCACTAACGCTCCCCTCATATTCTATTATAGTCATCCTTCAATATTCTTAATCAACTACTCCTTATTTTATATAGCCAAGTTAGGGCTTGAGTGGTGGCTGGTAGGTGTTGAGTGGTGGGTGTTAGGTGTTGAATGGTGGGTGTTAGGTGTTGAGTGTTGGGTGTTAATGATTAGCTTTGGTGGGTGTTGGGTGATGAGTGTTAGGTGCTGATGATTAGCTAACGTTGGCTGTAAGGTTCTGTGAAATCGGTTGACTTAATGTCTCTGTGGAATGCTGTGTGTTCTGTTCTTCTGTGTCTTTCTGTGAGAAATAGAACGTACCCTCTGGATGAGTAAAACGCTAAACATTCAATAGGGATTGTCAAGATATTTCAGTTATCATGCCCCTCTCTTTTCATCGAAAGGCCGGGCTTGATGCAAGAAGAGGGCTTTCAACGTTCGAGAACATGGCTTTCTTGTCCCATGAAGGGCGTCTTCTGCAAGCAAGGAGGGCATATACTCAAATGCTAAATGTAATTAGCTGATTTCTTGTGGGTTATATGCTTGGTTGTAAATGATTATTTTTGCTTGTCTTGTGGTAGTTAGTTTGATGATGTGTAATGATTTTTCACGACAGGGAAGACTTGTTGCATGGAGAGGAAGGGGGCTACGAGGCAGTGTCTCGGAGGTCTGAACAGCAGGACACGGAGGGGTGAAAGGCAGGGGTCGAGGGAGGACAAACCTCTCTCTATGAGCCCTGTGTGTTCTGCTCATCTGTGTTCTCTGTGAGAAAAAGAACGTTTTTGAGATTCGCTGGGGAGTTTTTTCTCTCACAGAACTCACAGAGGCCTCACCCCCAGCCCCTCTCCGAATGGAGAGGGGAGTAGTATGTGAGGTTACCCCTTTTGGCCTGCTACTGATAGGAAATGGGCCGCTAAACATCTGGAGGACACGTAGGGGTATCTCGGTAATCACTCCCCTCTCCATTCGGAGAGGGGCTGGGGGTGAGGCTTCTGATGGGTGTTGGGTGATGGGTGTTGGGTGTTAAAGAGTACCTATAGAGGGAACAAGCCAATGGCACATCCCCATCAAGACACAAGCAGCGAAGTAGGGGTAGCCTCGGTGATCACGCCCCTCTCCATTCGGAGAGGGGTCGGGGGTGAGGCCGATTGGAGTTGAGAGTGAGGTCCTTTATAGCTTCATTCAATTTTACTATGGCATTTTCTTCTATCTTTTTTACCCCAAATCACTTGACAATCAATATTTTTTTATATATTTGCGACATCTTTGAATCTATTATAACAACAACCTAAAAACTTCGAATTATGGAACACATTCCACAAGTCTTTTGGCTTATTCCCATCGCATCGGTGTGCGCCTTGGGGATGGCATGGTATTTCTTCAAATCTATGATGAGGTCTGAAGAGGGCACACCCCGCATGATTGAGATTGCTGAATACGTGCGTCGTGGTGCTATGGCCTACCTGAAACAGCAGTACAAGGTCGTTTTGATTGTCTTTGTTGTCCTTGCGATTGTCTTCGCAATCATGGCTTACGGCTTTAATGCACAGAACGAATGGGTACCGTTCGCATTCCTTACTGGTGGTTTCTTCTCTGGTCTTGCAGGCTTCTTCGGGATGAAGACTGCCACCTACGCCAGTGCCAGAACGGCCAATGCAGCACGTAATGGACTCAACGACGGACTCAAGATTGCTTTCCGTTCGGGCGCTGTCATGGGGCTTGTTGTCGTTGGATTAGGCTTGTTAGACATAGCCATCTGGTTCATTGTCCTCACTTGGTTCTATACTGATAAGATGACGACAAGCGAGATGCTTATTACTATCACGACTACGATGTTGACCTTCGGTATGGGTGCTTCGACGCAGGCGTTGTTTGCTCGCGTGGGTGGTGGTATCTATACGAAGGCTGCCGATGTGGGGGCCGACCTCGTTGGTAAGGTGGAAGCAAACATCCCTGAAGACGACCCACGCAACCCGGCTACGATTGCCGACAATGTGGGCGACAACGTAGGCGACGTCGCTGGAATGGGTGCCGACCTATACGAAAGCTATTGTGGGTCAATCCTCTCTACAGCTGCCTTGGGTGCAACGGCCTTCGCAGCATCGTCAGGTGATATGCAACTAAAGGCTGTCATCGCGCCAATGCTCATCGCTGCAGTCGGTGTCTTCCTTAGTCTCTTTGGCATCTTCCTCGTGAGAACGAAGGAGGGAGCTACGATGAAAGACCTTCTCCACGCTTTAGGCCTTGGCACGAATACGGCGGCTGTACTCATTGCGGCAGCGAGCTTCCTCATTCTCTACCTCTTAGGACTGGAGAACTGGCTTGGTGTTAGCTTCTCAGTCATCACGGGCTTGGCGGCAGGAGTTATCATCGGACAAGCAACGGAGTACTATACCTCACAGAGTTACATGCCTACGAAGGCTATCTCTGAGGCCAGTCACACGGGTGCGGCAACGGTGATTATAAAAGGTATCGGTACGGGTATGATTTCTACTTGTGTCCCTGTCCTCTCTATCTCAGTGGCTATCATGCTGAGTTATCTCTGTGCCAACGGATTCGATATGTCGATGTCTGCCCTCTCTATTCAGCATGGCTTGTATGGAATAGGTATCGCTGCAGTCGGCATGCTATCTACTTTAGGTATCACCTTAGCGACAGATGCCTACGGACCAATTGCTGATAATGCAGGTGGAAATGCGGAAATGAGCGAGTTAGGAGCGGAGGTGCGCCATCGTACTGACGCCCTCGACGCCTTAGGTAACACTACGGCTGCTACGGGTAAGGGCTTTGCCATCGGTTCGGCAGCACTGACGGCTTTGGCGTTGTTGGCTTCTTATATTGAAGAAATCAAGATTGCCATGGCACGTGTCGGTACACAGATGACGAACGTTGCAGGCGAGACCATCGATGCCACAAAGGCTACTATCCCCGACTTCATGAACTTCTTCCAAGTGAACCTGATGAACCCGAAGGTACTTGTCGGTGCTTTCATCGGTGCGATGGCGGCCTTCCTCTTCTGCGGACTAACAATGGGCGCAGTGGGTAGAGCTGCTGGTAAGATGGTGGCAGAGGTGCGTCGTCAGTTCCGTGAGATTAAGGGTATATTAGAAGGAACAGGTACACCAGACTACGGCCGATGTGTGGAAATCAGTACACAAAGTGCCCAACACGAGATGATTATCCCATCGCTCTTGGCCATCATCATCCCTGTCGTCGTGGGTCTTCTGCTCGGAGTGGCAGGCGTCTTGGGCTTGTTGGTAGGCGGTTTGGCCGCTGGCTTCACCCTTGCTGTATTCATGTCGAATGCTGGTGGTGCATGGGATAATGCAAAGAAGTATGTCGAAGAGGGTAATTTCGGTGGTAAAGGCTCTGATGCTCATAAGGCTACTGTGGTCGGAGACACCGTTGGCGACCCCTTCAAAGACACTTCTGGACCATCGCTCAACATCCTTATTAAACTCATGAGCATGGTCAGCATCGTCATGGCGGGCCTCACTGTCGCTTGCCTCTAACGGTCTGATCGGATTTATTTTCACGAGTGGAAAGATTTTTTTTCATGAAAAGAAATATTTTTCTTCACGACAAGAAATATTTCTTTTCATGAACATAATTCGTCGTGATGTTATTTTTCTACGGTCAACATCTTTGTTTTCAGCATACTGCCGACAAAGTTCTCAGACCGTTAAGGGGCTTGGTATGCTCCTAAAAGAGAATATGATAAGAACTTAAAAACTTTTCCTTGAAATGTTTGCGAGCATCGTCTCCTTTCCTTATATTTGTACGCAACATTTATAAAGAACCTAAAAACGAGTCATCATGAGAAGAGTTATATTCCTTCTGTCTATTTATGTCCTTGGCCTCGTATTACTGTTATTAGGAACAGAGGGCAGACTTTCCATCCCACTCATTACTTTAATCATAATGAGTTCGTTCGGTACGCTCTATCTAATTAGGCATCCTAAGAAGGATAAAGAGGCTTAACGAATAAGAAAGGAGGAGTTATGAACCGTCACTAAACGGCTCATAACCATGCGATTATGGTATCAGTATCACGCTTATCGATAGTATTCTGACAAGCGTCAAAGCCCATGAAAGGTTTGATGAGCCCCTATTCAGTCAGGCCCATCAGCTGCTTTGCTGCCAGAAGAATCTCTTTATGGTCGAACGCTAAGTCAGGTAGTTCGGTCAAGAGGAACCACTTTGCTTGTGCAGCATCATCCAAGCCGCTGACCTCCGCAGACTTATCAAGTATCGTGTAATAGGCCACCGTGATAACTCGCTCACGTGGGTCGCGGTCGACAGCATCATAGACTCCCACACGGTGAAGGTCCTCAACGATCAGACCCGTCTCTTCTTTCAACTCACGACGAGCAGCGTCAGCGGTCGTCTCGTCGATATTCATAAAGCCACCAGGGAAAGCCCATTTCCCTTTACAAGGCTCGTTTCTACGCTGAATAAGCAACAACTCCAAGCCGTTTTCAGTGTGTGCAAACACCAAGCAGTCGGCCGTCACTGCTGGGTGTGGATATTTGTATGTATACATTTCAGTCCTCTTTTGTTTATAAAACGCCTTTCTCTCTATATAAGTCTGTTAGGTTATCCATCATATAAATCCGTCTATGTGTTATCACTTGTTACGATAGCTTCAATATAACTGACAACTACACGATTTGTAAAGCGACACCTGTAAAGGCTAATTGAGCCACAACGATATACGAACTAAGATATTCAAGCCTAATAGTAAGGCAAATATACAAATAATATATGAAATGATAACACATCCAAGAGATTATTTACAAAAGGGAAATATTTAGACAAATAAAAGTATTCAAAATAATCTTTAAGGATAAACATTCTCTATTTATTTTTGTTAACTTTGCGTCTATGGAATTTAGGACCATAGTCAACATCCCCCGTCCGACATTCGAATTGGAGCCTTGCGAACGCATCCTTTTCGTCGGATCATGCTTTGCCGATAATATTGGTAAGCGTTTCGAAGAAGAGAAATTCCGTGCTGTGGTAAACCCCTTTGGCGTGATGTATAACCCAGTGTCTGTGCTACATACGGCAAGGAAGATGGCAGGTACGCCGTTCGACACAGCCGTCTTCACCTTAGGGACCAACCATGTCTATGTGGAGCGAGCCACAGGCGAGATTGTAGATAACTGCCAGAAACGCCCTCAACGAGAGTTTGAAGAGCGCAAGCTAACGATTGACGAGTGTGCTGATGCGCTGCGTGAGGCCATCAGCCTATTGCGAACAAGTAACCCGAGACTTAGGGTTATCGTCACCGTCAGCCCTATCCGCTATGCCAAATATGGCTATCACGAGAGCCAACTATCAAAGGCAGTGTTGCTGCTTGCTGCCGATAAGCTGACGAAGGAAGCCAGTGGAGAGGTCTATTACTTCCCTGCCTACGAGATAGTGAACGATGAGTTGCGCGACTATCGGTTCTATAAAGCAGACATGCTCCACCCCAACGAGCAGGCAGTGGTTTATATATGGGAACAGCTGGTGGCAACTTGTTTCTCCGCCACAGCCAAGCAATTCCTCAAAGAATGGCGTCCCATCAAAGAAGCCTTAGCCCATCGTCCATTCCATCCAGAGGCCGCAACCTATCAAGACTTCCTAAAGAAGACAAAAGAAGCAGCACGATTACTGAAAAAAAAATACCCCAACTTGGAACTGAAAGAATAATTATGGAAGAATTAAATGACAAGCAGGCTGAACTGCTACTAAAGGAACATGGCATCAGATTGACTGCTAATCGCATACTCATCGCACGTACCTTATCCACAATGAGCTATCCTGCATCAATGAAGGAACTGGAGGCTAAGATTCAGACAATCGATAAGTCAAATATCTTCCGAACCTTACTACTGTTTAAGCAGCACCATCTTGTTCATCAGATGGAGGACGGCAATGATGTGGTACGCTTCGAGCTCTGCCAGAGTCAGGACGAGAAGACCGACGACGACATGCACGTACACTTCTATTGCGAACGCTGCCAACACACCTACTGCCTTAGTGACACACCCATTCCACTGGTCGAACTGCCTGCAGGATTCGAACAGTCATCCGTCAACTACATGGTGAAAGGACTCTGTCCTAAGTGTTCGCGCAGATATTATCTTAAGTGAAATGACAAAAAACAGACGATAGAATAGGCCTGTATTAAGACTTTTCATTACCTTTGCAAGAGATATAAAAAAATATAAATAGTAATGAATTATACTATTGAGAAAGTAACGACGCTCATCGGCGCACGCCGTTATGGTGACCAGGACGCAAACATCAGCTTTGTACTTACCGACAGCCGTTCTCTTTGTTTCCCTGAGGAAACACTCTTCTTTGCCCTCAAGTCTGAGCGCAACGATGGACATAACTATATCCCAGAACTCTATGCAAGGGGCGTGAGGAACTTTGTTGTGGAAGTAGTACCAGATGATTGGGCTACACGCTATCCTGCTTCTAACTTCTTAAAGGTCGTTGGCTCGTTGGAAGCCTTGCAACGACTGGCTGAACGTCATCGTGATGAATACTTGATACCGATAGTCGGTATCACAGGTTCTAACGGTAAGACGATGGTGAAAGAGTGGCTTTATCAGTTGCTCTCTCCGCAGATGATTGTCACACGCTCACCTCGTAGTTATAATTCTCAGATAGGTGTTCCACTGTCTGTATTGCTCTTGAACGAGAATACACAGGTCGGTGTCTTCGAGGCGGGAATAAGTCAACCAGGCGAGATGATGGCTTTGCGCGATATTATTCAGCCTACCATTGGCGTGTTCACCTCCCTTGGTACAGCCCATCAGGAGAATTTCTCTTCTATTGAAGATAAGTGTAACGAGAAGATAAAACTCTTCCATGACACGGAGGCAATTGTCTATCCGGCTGATGATGAGATCATTACACGTTGCTTAGCACCCTACGATTATAAGGGAAAGAAGCTGGACTGGTCTGTAAAACAGCAGCAGGCAGCTTTCTTTGTGACGTCTATTGAGAAGAAGGACATAGCGACTACGGTCTCATACATGTGGCAGGGAGAGATGAAGGGACAGTATATACTACCGTTCATCGACGATGCTAGCATAGAAAACTCAATCACTTGTGCGGTTGTCTCACTCCATCTTGGTATTACGCCTGCCGTCCTCAGCGAGCGAATGGCACAATTAGAGCCTGTTGCCATGCGCCTTGAGGTGAAGGAGGGCCAGCATGGCTGTACGCTTATCAACGACTCTTATAACTCTGACTTCAACTCCTTAGACATAGCACTCGACTTTATGAACCGTCGTCCCGACCACAAGGGTCGCAAGCGCACATTGGTGCTTAGCGACATACTACAGAGTGGTGACACGGATAAAGACCTATATAATAAGGTGGCATTCCTATGCGAGAAGCGTGGTGTTGAGAAGTTTATCGGTATTGGTGAGGGCTTGTTGTCACAGCGTTCTGCCTTTAAGCACCTGAGAGAGAAGCATTTCTTCGCTACGGTCAATGCCTTTATTCATAGCGACATCCTCGCTAACCTCCATGACGAAGTAATCCTATTAAAGGGCGCACGACAGTTTGGCTTCGACCGACTAACAGAACTCTTGGTGAAGAAGGTGCATGAGACGGTGTTGGAGGTGAACCTCAATGCCGTGGTTGACAACCTCAATTGGTATCGCTCTTTCCTCAAACCTACGACCAAGTTGGTATGTATGATAAAGGCTGATGCCTATGGGGCTGGAGCCGTAGAGATAGCCAAGACTTTGCAAGACCATCGTGTCGACTATCTTGCTGTGGCTGTGGCTGATGAGGGTGTGACACTCCGTAAGAATGGTATCACAAGTAATATCATGATTATGAACCCAGAGATGACGTCCTTTAAGACGCTCTTCGACTACGACCTTGAGCCTGAGGTGTATAGCTTCCGACTCCTCGATGCATTGGTGAAGGCGGCTCAGAAGGAGGGTATCACGGGCTTCCCTGTTCATATCAAGCTCGATACGGGTATGCACCGATTAGGGTTTGACCCACAGAAGGATATGGACGAACTCATTAAACGGCTGAAACACCAGAACGCTATCATCCCTCGTTCGGTCTTCTCTCACTTTGTTGGCTCTGATGCCGATAGCTTCGATGACTTCTCTGCACGTCAGTTTGCACTCTTCGATGAGGGGAGTAAGACGCTGCAAGCTGCCTTCAGCCACATGATCATACGCCACATGGACAACTCTTCTGGCATTGAGCATTTCCCTGAACGTCAGATGGATATGTGTCGATTGGGCTTGGGCTTGTATGGTATCAACCCACGAACGAATAAGACAATCAACAATATATCTACCTTGAAGACGACCATCCTTCAGCTACGTAACGTACCGGCTGGCGACACGGTGGGCTATTCTCGCAAGGGAACTATCGACCATGACAGTGTGATTGCGGCCATCCCTATCGGCTACGCCGACGGTTTGAACCGCCATTTAGGTAATCGTCACTGCTATTGTTTAGTAAACGGTAAGAAGGCAGAATACGTCGGTAATATCTGCATGGACGTAGCGATGATCGATGTCACTGGCATTGACTGTAAAGAAGGCGACAGTGTTGAGATCTTCGGCGACCACCTTCCTGTAACCGTCCTCAGCGATGCCCTCGACACCATCCCCTACGAGGTTCTGACCACCATCAGCACCCGCGTGAAGCGTGTCTACTATCAGGACTAAAAAAGGAAACATCATACTATCTGGCCCCTCCCACTTCCTACCCTCGTAGGAAGGGGTGTAATAGGCGAGATACCCCTATTTATTAGACAAGTAATGAGATAGGATAAAACCTAAATATGTCTCACTTATGGGGGTAACTCGCTGTTTACGCCCCTCCCTACGGGGGAGGGGAAGGGGGAGGGGCCTCTTATTATTATATTATATATGTCTATCTTTTATTTCCTTATCGGTATCTTCATCGGCGCAACCATCATGCTGCTGTGGATGAAGAACAAATCAACACAAGACTTGAGGACGGTCAGTGAGCAACTGGCTGTGGTACGTAACCAACTCGAAACGGAGCGGAAAGGCGTCGACGAACGTATCGCTGCGGTGAAAGAGGCGGCTCGACAACAATTAGAGGCAGAACGGAGACATGGCGAACAGCTGCGTGACGAACTGCAAAAACAAGCTGAAGCGAAGAATAAACTCCTGCAAGAGGAGGTGCGCAACATGGCCACAAAGATGCTGGATGAGAGTCGGGAGAAGATGAATACGGCTGACAAAGAACGCTTGGATGCCCTCCTCTCGCCACTGAAAGAGCGTTTAGAGGCTTTTAATCAGACTGTTACGAACAACAGCAAAGAGAATACTGCGAACAAGACGGAGATTAAGACGACCTTTGAGGAGGCGATGAAACGACTTCACACAGAGCAGGAAATGACCATTAAGACGATGCGTGAGGACCAAGAGCGGGCTGTGAAGGAACTGCGCGAACAGACGGAACGTATCGGCAACGATGCTGCCTCGCTCACTCAGGCCCTCAAAGGCGACTCTAAGATGCAGGGCGATTGGGGTGAGATGATTCTTGAGAAGACCTTAGAAGACTGTGGCCTCACGAAAGACTCACAGTATTTCTTGCAGAAGAACTATAGAGACAATGACGGTAATAACTACCGCCCAGACGCTGTGATAGCCTTCCCTCACAACGAGTATGCCGTCATCGACGCTAAGGTTTCACTAACGGCTTACCAGGCGGCCATCAAAGAGGAGGATGCTGCGAAGCGTGAACGCTACCTGAGAGAACACGTCGCTTCTATCAAGAAGCATGTCGACGAGTTGGCAAAAAAGGACTATGAGAGTCTTGTACCGCATTGTATCGGTTACGTACTGATGTTCGTTCCTTACGAGAGTGGCTATTCTGCGGCTTTGAAGACCGACCCATCCATCCTTCAATATGCTTACCAGAAACATATCATCATACTGAGTCCGAGCAACCTGCTCATGGCCTTGCAGCTTACACACGCCATGTGGCAGAATTTCCGTATAACAGAAAACGTGGAGAACATACTCCATGAGTCGAATGAACTGTATAATAAGTTTGTCAACTTTGCTGAGTCTTTCGTTAAGATAGGTACAAACATCGAACGACTACAGCAAGATTTCAATCGAGCAAAGGGCCAGCTTAACGAGGGCAAGGGTAATATCGTGCGCCGCTTGGAGGGCTTGCGCACATTGGGTATCAACCCGAAGAAGCAAATACCGGAGGGGCTGTGATGCACGAAAAACCAGGTGGCCAATCTTCAAACCCAGCTGGCCCCTCCCCCAACCCCTCCCCCGCAGGGAGGGGAGTGAAATGTGAGGTTACTCCTACTGGCCTGCTTGCATGGGTTGTTATGAGGTTTTTCTCTTATGCTTGGGAGGTTTTTCTCTCACAGAACTCACAGATTTAACAGAACCTCTTTGCGCACAATTTCGAGCTCACAGAAGGCCTCCGGCATACAGAGAACACAGAGCGTTTCAGCTATTGTAGATACTAAAAAGGGACATAACGAAGCTTACATCCACTCTTTAGGGGTATCTCGGTGATCACTCCCCTTCCCTTCGGGGGAGGGGAAGGGGGAGGGGCCAGTTCTTCTCTGCCTGCTCCCCCTGTTAGCAGAAAGGCTTCTGTTCATCTGTGAAAATCTGTGAGAAATAAAATTCCCAACGAGCCTCTTAGGCTTATGAAAATACTTAACAAGCACACACGCAAAAGCCCTCACGAGAAGAGAGCAACATAAGCAAGGGGCAAGGACGCAACTAACACGATATCAAACAGATACAGATACTAAAGGAGAAGGGCATGTTCAAGGGTGAAGAAGGGCGTGTTCATGGGGAAAGAAGGGCATGTTCTTAAACGCTGAAGGGCCTTGTCTTGCACGCTGTTAAGCCTTAGCAATAATAGAGGAGAGGAAATAATTTTACATTACAAGACTCTCCCTGTAAAATTATCTACCATTAAAGCCAACGATGACCCTACTTCAATAGATACTGTCTTCTCGACTCAATGATATCATCCATGTTCTCGCTCGCCCATGAAAGGAGGTTGTCAATAAGCGGCAGAAGACTTTTCCCCTTCTCTGTAAGCGAGTACTCGACACGAGGCGGCACCTCTGGAAACACTTCACGATGGATGAGTCCATCGCCCTCCAGCATCTTTAGTGTTGTCGTCAACATCTTTTGAGAGATGTCTGGTATATTGCGTTGCAGCTCCTTAAAGCGTTGGCAACGGTTGTTTTCCAACGTGAAAAGCACCAACATCGACCACTTGTCTCCTATTCTCGACAGTACATTCCGAACAGGACAGTTTGGGTAAAGGGCATCTCTGACCTCATTTCTATTCATACTCATAAACTCTTTTGAACATATTAGTATACAAAAGTAAATATTAAAAGCTAAGGTTCGCATCTTGATGATGTTAAACTATGTAAAACACCCACCCTTCAACCACCTTATTTTCAGCATTACTTACCTCGAAGTAACCGACTGACATTTGCGTGCCTACTTGTAGAATCGCTTGATGTTCATTACCTTTGCAACATCAAAACAAACAAAACAATAAAACAAAAAAGGATTATGAAAACAGTTGAAACAATTCAGAGCGGCAAGAACTTCACAGCAGTTAACGTTGGTAAACTCAGTGAGATCAAGGATTATGTACTCCCTTTCGGAGACATCGAAATTCCTGGTAAGGTATTCGTTGGACAGGCATTACAGTCAACAGGGAGTGAGCTTTCATTCCAAACCCTTGTTCCTGGTCAGGATAGCGGCTTCCTTCACAGCCACAAGACACACGAGGAACTTTACTTTATCCTCCGTGGTCAAGGTGAGTATCAAGTAGATGGTGAGGTCTTCCCAGTGACAGAAGGCAGTATTGTTCGTGTTGCTCCAGAGGGCAAACGTGCGTTGAAGAATACGGGAAATGACGAGATGTTAATGCTTTGTATTCAGTATAGAGCAAACAGCTTTGGCAAGGACGACACACCAGCAGGTGACGGTGTGATACTGAATGAAGAACTGAAATGGTAATAGACCCACTGTTTCCAACGTGTCCGATACGTAATATTCTCTCACGGATATGCGTTGCGGACACGCTTTACCTTATCCAAACGCTTGGTAAGAAAGGCTGGACAAGCTACGAGGAGTTAAGTAGCTACCTCCCAGAAGGCTCTCTTTCTGCTTCGTTAAAGGTCTTGAAGGAAGATAAGATTGTCGTTGAAAGTGGGAACCGATACTCCCTCTCAAACATTGGGAAAGAACTCTGTCCGCTCATCTCAATGCTTATCACTTGGTGTGAGAAGAACGTTTCCCTGTCTGTAGGACAATTGTTCAGATGACGTAAAACATAATCTTTATCAACATGACAGGCTTTGGCAAAACGAAAAGGAGTGAAAGATAACATCGTATCTTTCACTCCTTTTTCATTCTATAAAGCCCTATCAAAAGTAGAGATGACAATTACTGGCATGCCCTACAACGAATAGGAAGCCCCTTACTTCTCCAATACTTTGAACTCAGCACCCGTTGCGAAGTCCTGTCCCGACTGTTCGATGAGGGCTGTCAGACGTACGAAGCGGGCCTTGACAGGGGTGGTGAGGAGGACGGTCTTTTCCTTTCTATTGTTCTCAAACTCACCTTCTGCAACGGCTTTGCCCCAGGTCTTGCCGTCATTACTTACTTGGATGCTATACTTCTTGATGTTACCATTATTGCTGTCTTGGCGTGGCAGATAGGTGAAACCCTTGATTGTCTTCACTCCACCACAGTCGAAGTCAACCCAGTGAGGGTAGTTCGCTACCGTAACAGAATACATGGTGTGCCAATAAGTACTTGGGTCGCCATCGGTGAGGTGGCTTGCGTCGCCCTCACCACTCTCCTGACTTGATGCAAAGACAACCGATAGTGGGATGCTCTCGATGCGTGAGAAGGATTGAGAAGCTACGAGCCAGTCGTTCTCCTTGGTCCATGCTGAGATCGTTCCCCCCTCGCGCAGGCCGACAGGACCAGTGCATTTCACAGCCTTCTTACTGCCATTGAGACGATAGAAGATGTCGCCCTTCGCACCATTCGCATTGATCGTCACATTGCCCTCAGCGTCACGCACGATGGTAAGTGGCGTAGCGCCGTTCAGACTAACGTTCGCATTGCTAACGAGGTCATTGGTCTCAACAGAGTTCATTGGACGTATCATATAACCGAAGGTATGTGGCGTTGCCATCACACGGTCGCGCTGTAACGGTCCACCCTGCCCACAGCTGTTACCACCAAGACCCGTGATAGCCATGTCGAGGTGTAGGTAAGTGTAATCACTCTGAGGCAGTTCGTGTGGGTGGTTAGCCATAGCGATGGTGTTATCCGACCATGGAAGTGCAGAGAAGCTCATCTTGTCTTTGGCCACGAAGAGGGCCCCATAGAGCGCATCGCCACCATCATTGCCTGTAAGAGAGAGCCAACGAGTGTCCTGATGGTTACCCGTGTCTTGTGGTTTAGGGAATGCCACAAACTCATCCTCCACGTCCTGCTGCTCATAGATACCAATCATCTGACCCGTCTTACGGTCTGGATAGTTATCGACCGTACCACGTCCATAGTAATTCAACAGTCTGAGTGCCTTTGGAACACGTACCGTATAACCGAGCTTAGCGAGCGTCAGATTAGGCTTATTGCTGGTGATTGCGCTCTCACTCTCAATACTTCCATCAGGGAAGATGGTGTAGACAACCTGCGTCGTAAAGCGGAAGTCGTCCTTACCGAAAGGTTTTTCTTTGTTTTCGATGAGCTTCTTCCAGTTGGCATTACCGCCCTCAAGTCGATAACTATAGGGTGCTTGCGACTCTACGTTACATACAACAGAGACAGAGCCGTTGGCATTAGCGTGGGTAGTATAGCTCGTACACTTGTGTTGAAGATTATTCAAACCGTTCGTATACCATCCTTCGTAAGCCCAGTTATCATTGTTGACCCATGCACGGAAGGCGTTCAACTCTGGTCCACAACCGTCTGGGATGATGGTCTTACCATCGTACTGAAGGTTATAGATCGTTCCCTTCGTGAGGTCGAAAGTGGTTGTGAAGGCCTTACCAGAGAGCACTATCTTATTGTCTTTCACGGCCGACATGTTCACCTTACCAGCCGCTGCGATAGCTGGGCGAGCTGCTGCAACCTGCACAGGCAGCTGCTCCTCGGCCTGAATATAGCCCGCCTTCGCCCAAGGCATATCCTCTTTAAGACGATAGACAATGTGTAGGAGATACTCCTTATTAGGGTCGAGACCCTCGTTGAGACCAGTGATAGTGATTGCCTTATGCGTCCTTGCGGGTACGCTACCCAAGTCAAGTTCGCCCTTCTTAACGGCTACTCCGTCGGCAGTCAGCACGTAAGACATAGCATAACCACTGAGGTCATCCGTATAGTAGTTCTTATTGAACACATCCAACGTGGCTGTCTTAGCATCCTTCCAACTGGTACCAATATACTGATAGACCTTCTTCACCTCATAATACTGTGGTTTAGGCTGCTCGTCACCGAAGATGATACCGTTCATAACAAACTGTCCGTCGTTAGGCGTATCACCAAAGTCACCACCGTAGGCAAGGTATCGCTTGCCCTCTTTCGTGTAGTTATACATACTCTGATCAATCCAATCCCAGATGGCACCACCCATGAAGAAGTTCGTAGACTCCATCGCTTCCCAGTAGTCAACGAGGTTGCCTACGGCGTTACCCATCGAGTGAGCATACTCAGAGATATGGAAAGGATACTTAATGCCCATCCTTCCCTTGACCGCATCACGGGTCCATGCGATACTTGGATACTGGTTAGAACCCATGTCGACAATGTCGTTGTTGCGCTCATATTGTACTGGTCTTGAAGCGTCGTAAGCCTTCAGAGAGTCGTAGGCAACAACGAAGTTATGCCCAGGACCAGCCTCATTGCCTAAGCTCCAGATAACGATTGAAGGATTGTTAACCAACTGATGCGCCATAGTCATTACACGGTCTACATGCGCCGCTTGGAACTCTGGCACATGAGACAACGATGCCTTACCATAGAAGTATTCGTGGCTTTCGATGTTGGCCTCGCTCTCTAAGTAGATACCATACTTATTACAGAGATAGTAGAAATAAGGGTCATTAGGATAATGCGAGGTACGGATGTGGTTGATATTAGCCCGTTTCATCAGCATAATCTCATGTTCCATCTGCTCACGAGAGATGACCTTACCCGTTAATGGGTTCGTATCATGGCGGTTAACACCCTTTAGTTTGACGGGCTTACCATTGATGTAATAGTATCTTCCAGCCAGTCCGAACTCGTCCTGACTTGCTGGTGTATCCTTAATCTCGACTGTTCGGAATCCAGTTTGGAAACTTATCGTCTCAAGAACTTTCTTTCCTTGCATCAGTTCACCCACGACAACATACACGTTAGGCGCTTCTGCGGTCCAGGCAGCCACGTTGTCGACCGTTAAAGTCTGTCGGATAGCAGCTTGACCCTTGCTGTTACAAGTCGTTTTAGCCTTAGCATCCTCAAAGGTAGCCACCAACTCGTTGTCATCCGCAAAGAGTCTGTTCTTATAAAGACTCCATCGTATATGCAAGTCCTTGGCTGTCTTCGCTGTAAGGTTCTGCAGTGTTGTGTTGAGGTTAACGGTTCCCTTGCCGTCAGCATAGGAAGGGATAGCCTTAACGTCGGCAACATGTACCTTCGGAGTAGCCGTCACGCTGACGTTACGGAAGATACCTGGGAGGCGGAACATATCCTGTGCTTCGAGGAAGCTACCGTCTGATGAGCGATAAACCTCAACTGCTATCTCATTCTTACCCTTGTTAATATAAGGGCTGATATCGAACCGTGCCGTGTTACGTGAGTTCTTTGAGAAACCAACATAACGGCCGTTAATCCACAAATAGAAGAACGAGTCGACTCCATCAAAGTTCAGATAGACCTCCTTACCATCCCATGTAGCAGGGATGTCAAAGCTCCTTCTGAACGAGCCAACCTCGTTTCGATATTCGTATGTGGTATAGTTCTTAGGCGGTTCACGCATAACTCCCTTCTTCCAGTCGCCCGGCTCGATGTTATACTTGAATATAACCCACTGATTAACATAGATAGGTACACCGTACTTCAGCGTACCGTCCTTCTGAATACCCGCCATATTCCAACTTACAGGCACCTGCAGACGATCCCACCGACTATCATCGTAACCCCTTGTGAAGAAGTCTTTTGGACGCTCATCAGGGTTCTTTGAAAAGTGAAAACGCCACTCTCCGTCAAGCGAGAGATAGTCTTTTGCAAACTCTGGTAATACCTTCCTCGCCTCACCGACCGATGAGAAAGAGGAGAATAACGCACGTGCTGGCAACTTGTTATAGCCTAACTCGCCCGGAGCCTGCCACTCATTACCAGTTGGCGCTGCCGCCTGTCCGAAGAGATAACCACCTGTTGGGTGGTCGTCAGCATGCACAGGTGCAGCCATTAATGACGATAATAATAAACCGAATAAAAATTGTTTATGCATAATAGTTAGGTGTTATACTTTATCAGATTGCTCTTGCGCCCTATCGTGACGACACTCTTTTGCATGCTTCATCGACACTGCTTACACGTCACATCAACACTGCTTGCACGCTACATCGACATTGCTTACATGCCACATCGACACTGCTCAGCACACTATAAGGTCGTGACTCAGAACGCAAACCTTACCCCTCTTCCATCGAAGGCAAAGTTAATAAAAAAAAACAAATATCCCACATGAATGAAAGGATATTATGTAAATAATACACTGTAAAGCACTCTGTCTGCAAATAAATGGCTTTGTATGCTCGATAAGTGACACGCAAATAAGGGGGAACAGGACAGAGGGAAGGACAGTCAAAGAGATAGAAAGTATGACTGAAAAGGCTAACGTAAGTCTTAACAAACCACCCAAATGACACTAACACCTATTCTATTATCATACTGTCAAACCACTCGTAAATACTGCCTAAACCCCTTCTATAAACAAAAACATGCTCTTTTTTGAGAAAATATCTCGTAAATTATGCCAAAACACAGTATTATTTACTATCTTTGTAACCGTAACGAACATCATAAAAGCTTATGTTGATTAATTTTAGTTTTGGTAATTTCCGTTCCTTTCGGGCTGTGAAAAGTCTACGTATGGAGGCTGTTCAGATTAAAGAACTATCTGATTCTATCATCGAAAGAGATGGTTTTCGACTCTTACCAACGGCAGTTCTCTATGGAGCAAACTCCAGTGGGAAGACAAACGTCATCATGGCACTGGGCTTGTTTAGGAATATTGTGGACAAGAACATCAAGTTAAACCCTGGTGAAGACCTTGTTTATGACCCCTTCTTGCTTGATGATTGTTCAAAGGCCGAGCCGACGACCTTTGAAATTCAGTGTTTGTTCGAGGGTGCTGTCTATCGTTATGGATTCGAATACACGAAGAATACGATTATTAGCGAGTGGCTCTATGAGAAGAAAATAGGACCCGGCGCCAAGGAGCACTACCTCTTCCGCAGAGAGCGGCAGACCTTCTCTGTGTCGGCTACTTATTTCTCTGAGGGCAAGGGGAAAGAGAGCTCTACCACAGAAAACCGTCTCTTCCTCTCGCTCGTCGCCCAACTAAACGGTAGAATAGCCCAAAAGCTCATCAAGCACCTTAGGGATTATAATGCTATCTCGGGTCTTAAAGATGATGGATATGAGCGTCTTATGATCGACATGCTTAAGAAGCATCTACGAGGATGCGATGAGGCAATCGATTTCTTTAGCCGGTTAGACTTAGGTTTTACGAACATTGAGATTGAAGAAAGGGATATTCCTAATGACTTAAAAGAGAAGTTAGCAACATTACCCATCGTTTCTACCGATAAATTCAATGATGCTAAGGTTATCAAAACACTGACGACTCATAACATATATGACGCTGAAGGCAGGGCTATCGACACCGTTAGATTCGACGCAAACAACAAGGAGTCGAGTGGTACGAACAAAGTTATCAAACTCTCTGGACCTATCTTTGACACGCTCCTTGGCGGTAAAGTGCTCTTTGTAGACGAACTTGACTCTAAGCTCCATCCGATGATGACACGTGCCATCGTACGTCTCTTCATGGACAAAGAGACCAACCCTCATGGCGCACAGCTCGTCTTTACCACACATGACACACACCTGCTTAACATGAAATATCTACGCAGAGACCAAGTATGGTTCACTGAGAAGGACCCAACAGAGGCCAGCGACCTATACTCACTACTCGACTTCAAAGTCCGTAACGACCGTGACATTGAAAATGACTATATCAATGGACGATACGGTGCCATACCTTTTATCAAATAGAGACATGTGTTCTTACTCATCCCTCACGTCTGATTCTCTAACAATTCGCCCTTTTCCTATAACGTGCGAACCCTCCATACGATTGGAATTAAGACTAACACAAATAGGCGGAGATAGCGTTTACGAGCGTGGGGATGCGTTGTGAATAAGTAAAGAAGACGATATACTCGCCATTCCCTCGGCTACTTTCTTTCTCTTCGAAGGAGTAACAAACTCGTAAAACATCTTTACATCTCATCGAGCAACAGCCCCTCCGAACAAGGGTTAAGCACCTCCCTCCACCAAATCCATAACCCCCAAGTACTCAACCTATTACAAACAACGATTAAGAATATGCCCTTCTTGCATGGAGAAGACGCCCTTCTTGAACGTTGAAAGGCATGTTCTCGAACGTAGAAAGGCCTCTTCTTGCTTCAAGCACAGCCCCTTCTTGAAAAGAGAAGGAAGCTCTCTGTAAAATATCTTGACATTCTCTGTTTATATAGTTAGTATTCTGTCTCTCAATGATGACCTTTTTACTCTCACAGAAGAACACAGAAGAACAGAACACACAGCATTCCACAGAGACATTAAGTCAACCGATTTCACAGAACCTTACAGCCAACGTTAGCTGAAACGCTCTGTGAATTCTGTATGCCGGAGGCCTTCTGTGGGATCGAAATAGTGCGCAAAGAGGGTCTGTTAGATCTGTGAGTTCTGTGAGAGAAAAGCCTCCCCAGCATGAGAGAAAAAACTCCCCCCACAAGTCTCCAATATTCTTTTTCTCACAGAAGAACACAGAAGAACAGAACACACAGCATTTCACAGAGACATTAAGTCAACCGATTTCACAGAACCTTACAGCCACCTTTAGCTGAAACGTTCTGTGAATTCTGTATGCCGGAGGCCCTCTGTGGGTTCGAAATGTGCGCCAAAAACGCTCTGTTAAATCTGTGAGTTCTGTGAGAGAAAGAAATACCCTTTGTGAGAGAAGGAACTCTCCAGCGACTTTCGTGGTTATTATCTCATCCAGAGGGTGCGTTCTATTTCTCACAGAAGAACACAGAAGAACAGAACACACAGCATTCCACAGAGACATTAAGTCAACCGATTTCACTGAACCTTACAGCCACCTTTAGCTAATCATCAACACCTAACAACCATCACCCAACACCCTTCTTTAGCTGAAACGTTCTGTGAATTCTGTATGCCGGAGGCCTTCTGTGGGTTCGAAATGTGCGCCAAAAACGCTCTGTTAAATCTGTGAGTTCTGTGAGAGAAAGAAATGTCCACCATGAGAGATAAAAAAGTCTTCTGTGAGAGAAAAAACTACCCAGCAAGCCTCATAGGCCTAATCTCATCGAGAGGGTGCGTTCTATTTCTCACAGAAGAACACAGAAGAACAGAACACACAGCATTCCACAGAGACATTAAGTCAACCGATTTCACAGAACCTTACAGCCATCTTTAGCTAATCATCAACACCTAACAACCATCACCCAACACCCTTCCTTAGCTGAAACGTTCTGTGAATTCTGTATGCCGGAGGCGTTCTGTGAGTTCGAAACAGTGCGCTATAAGGATCTGTTAAATCTGTGAGTTCTGTGAGAGAAAAACCTCCCAAGCATAAGAGAAAAACCTCATAACAACCCATGCAAGCAGGCCAGTAGGGGTAACCTCACATATTACTCCCCTCCCTATGGGGGAGGGGCAAGGGGGAGGGGCCAGCTGGGGTTGGGGGAGGGGCCAGCTGGGGAAGGGGGAGGGGCCAGTCGTTTCGGGACGAGGGGCCAGCTGGAACCAAGTTTATACTCACCTCTTCAGCCTCACCCACGTACCCTTCGGGAGGTTATAAGCGGCACAGATACCCATGCCATTGAGGACGTTGCTGTAGGTAGTACGGATTGAAGACAGACCTGCCTGGGCAAGGGAATTATTAGAGACATCGTTTAACGCTTGTAGGAAACGGTAGTATTCGGGTGTGAGGTGATAGAACTCTACTATGAAACCCTGCTCTATTCCGTAGCGTTCCTTCATCTCTTTCAGAGCCTCATCAGAGAGGTTCATCAACGCAGTGTTGGGTTGAACGTTCAGGTGGAGTGTGTATTCTCTGCCGTTGATCGTAGCGTCATCAAAGATATAGAAGTCCTGATAGAAGTCACTACTAAAGTCGAAATCATCGTCAATGTCCGACAATGGGTTGAGTAAAGGTTCACTTGCCGTATAGATAGGTATGTCATCCTCTTGCAGGAGGTAGTTGACCGCCACCGAATCCCACTGTTCGTTCTGACGCGCCTGCAAGTAGTTATCATAGTCGAAGAAGGTAGCCACCTCGTTAAAGTCACTCACAATGTCCCTACGGAAACAGTCGATACGACAGCTCATCAGACGTTTTATCTTTACACGCACAGCATAGTAGTCGTGCGACTGGGCAGGGTCGGTGAAGGTGGCCTGCACCTGCAGGAAATCTCGCAAGTAGGATGAGGGATCTTCCTTCATCCTCACCATACGCGTAGAAGTACTGCTGATGGCTACTGGTTGAGGTATCTCAGTTGTCGACTCAACCGTCTCCAAACCCTGCGCCTCTACCTGTAAGTGCACCTTATCACCCGCCTTCTGTTGTCCGACGACATAGTATCGTCCTTGTCCCACGGCCGTTACAGGCAACGACTGTCCGTTGAGTTGATAGCTGATGTTGGCATCGTCGATAAGAACATTCGGTTGTGTCGCATTATACTGCTTCAAGGGAACACTCCGCAAGACGGTGATATAGGTGGTATCAGCAGTAGAAGGCATACAATAGACCACCATCTTTGGCTTCGCATCAGGGAGGTTGCTAACACTAAAATCGTCCTTACACCCTGTCATCAACAAGGCGAGGAGAAGGAAAAGATATATCTTTCTCATGTTCAGAACTTAAAATTTTATGGTGTAACTAAAGGACGGTATCACTGGGATAAAGGCGTTATTCTTTATCATTATCTTGTTTTCACTATTGACTTTCACACGCACCCAGAGTGAGTTCAGATGACAATAAGCGTTATAGAGACTAATATTCCAGATGCGCTCGTGTCCCTTCTTGGTGGTATGACGGAAGTCTATGCCTAAGTCTAAACGGTGATAAGCCGGCAAGACAACGTTGTTAGGCTGCTCGTAAGCAAAGTTTAAGAGATTGTCATCGGGCGAGGTAAAGGTGATGCCCCCGCCAGTCTGTGCCGGAACCGTTGGCAGACCGATATACTGAGTAGGGACAGTCATGCGGTTACCCGTATGGAACGTCCATGCAGCGAAGGCCGAAATCTTCTTCGTAATGTTCCATCTTCCACTGAGCGTAAGGCGGTGTCGGTTGTCAAACTTATCATAGTACCAATCGTTATGGAAGTCATCAAACTTCTTCTCGGCCCATGAGAGGGTGTAAGAACCGTGCAGGGCAAGGTTGGCGATGGTGTAGTCGGCATCCAACTCTACGCCATACGAGCGTCCTTCTCCCTCCATTACCATATAGTCCCAATGGGCTGCTGGCGGCTCTAATCCAGCCCAGCTGGCATACTGCAGGATATGACTTGAGTGTTTATAATAGCCCTCTAAGGTCAGCAACCAGTGAGCATTCGGTTTCAGATAAGCTCCGGCAGCCAACTGCCAAGCACGCATAGGATGGAGGCGAGCTGTGGTAGGCACCCAATAGTCGGTTGGGAGGTCGAGAAAAGAGTTCGCTATCTTATGCACAAATTGGCTCATAAGGGTGTAGCTGGCCTTGAACGACAGGCAGTCGGAGGGTTGGAACTTCATCGACAGACGTGGACTAAGCGTTGAGAAGGTCTTATCACTAATACTGAACAGGTCTACGTTCAGTCCGCCATTGACGCTCCATCGTTCGTTGAGCGTCATCTCGTCCTCGGCATAGAGCGTCACTTGGTGGGCGATGTTCTTGTTATGACTATGGATAGCTATCGTGTCACCCTTCTCTTCTCGACCGCCTTGATAGCCGTCGAAGCGGTTGAATGTCTGTGGTTGAAAGCGATGGTAGGTGTACTCCTGACCGAAGAGGATATGGTGACGAGGCGTGGGTCGGAAGTCGAAGGCGGCCCGATAGCCGATGTCATCGATAGCCGAGCGATAGCCATGCGAGGTCGTTGTCAACTGGTCCTTACCGTCAGAACGCCTCACCGTCCACTCGTCCGAGCTGCTTACCGACGAACGGTTATGGGTGTAGAAGGCAGTAAAATTAGCGAAAAGCTTCGGTGAGAACTGGTAGTTCCAGTCTAAGGCAGCATTGAAGTTACCCCAGTGGAAGGAGTTCTTATATATGTCGTATTCACCGTATCCATTGTCGTCTCGATGGTCGCCCCACTCGTCCTTTGCGTCTAAACGGTCTTCACCAGAGTAGACACTCAGCGACATTCGCGAGCGTTCGTTGAAGATGTTGGTCAGTTTCAGGTTCATATCATGGAAGAAATAAGCCATACTAACCTTGTCTTCGTTGTCCCTCCGACTATTAATAATCGCAAAGGCAGGCCGTGTGAGGAGGTCTAACCAACTGCGTCGTATGCCGATGTTATAGGATGTCTTGCCCTTTCTGAGGGGTCCTTCAAGGTGGACTGAACCGTCTAAAAGGCCGATACGGTAGCTGCCGTGTGTATGATAGAGGTCGCCATCGGCCGTGCGCACATCCGTGACGCTCGATAGTCTACCGCCATAACGGGCAGGGAACCCACTCTTATAGAAGTCTACGTTCTTCACTACATCTACGTTGAACGAAGAGAAGAGACCTAAGGTGTGATTGGTATGATAGAGCGGTGTACCGTCGAGTAGGAAGAGGTTTTCATCGTTATTACCGCCATGTACATAGAGACCGCTGGTCAGCTCCATTCCTTCCGCTACTCCACTCGTACGCTGTAAGGTCTTGATAACGTCAGGACTACTCATCAGTGCGTACTCAGTCATAATGTCTTTCTGTGAGAGAGAGAGCTTACCTGTCTGCGTCTTCAGTAGTGGCGAATTCAAGTCGGTCGTCACCACCACCTCAGTAAGCTCTGCATCGTTCTGCAGCGTGATGTCATAGTTTCGATTGGCCGTGAGCGTCACCGCATCAGTCAGCGTCTTATAACCCACGTAACTACATCTTATTTCATGGTTGCCCTCGGTCAGTGTGAGTGAGAAATGGCCGTATGCGTTCGTCATCGTACCCTGTCGTGTGGTGAGGTCGTAGACAGTTGCGTTGATAAGCGGTTCCCCATTGCGGTCCTTAACATATCCACTCAGCGTGAAGCGTCGCCGCCCCTTGTCCTCATCAGTAGGTTTGCTTGTCGTCACGACCATCTCCTTATTCGTCATGACCATCGTCTTATTCGTCGGGTTTATATGCTCCCACCCAGCCGTTTCATGTGCATATAGCATCAAGGGCGACAGCCAAATGGCAGCCAATAATAATGTTTTGTTCATAAGATGTTAATTTGTTTAGGCTACAAAGATAAACATTTTTTCCGTTTCCAGCTGCTTTTCAGGTAATGTTTGGGTATTTTTTTTGGACAGAAGGGAGATGGCCTCACCCCCAGTCTCAGCTGGCCTCAGTCCCAGACTCAGCTGGCCTCACCCCCAACCCCTACTGGCCTCAACCCCAACCCCTACTGGCCTCAACCCCAACCCCTCTCCGAATGGAGAGGGGAGTGATATGTGAGGTTACCCCTATTAGCCTGCTGAAAGAAGGAGAAGGAATGCCAGACGGACGGAGGGAGAGCTACGAGGCAGTGCCTCGTAGGCCTGAACTGCAGGGAACAGAAGGACCAGCGCTTTCTATGAGCCCTGTGTTCTCTGTTCCTCTGTTACCATGTCTCAAACATACCCTACTCCTATCTCAAAGATACCCTGCCCCTGTCTCAGCCCTCTGTTACTCATCGAACTTGTTCATCTGTTACCCTGTCTTTCTCATACCTTGTCCCTATCTCAGCCCTCTGTTACTCATCGAACTTGTTCATCTGTTACCTTGTCTTTCTCATACCATGTCCTATCTCAGCCCTCTGTTACTCATCGAACCTGTTCATCTGTTACCCTGTCTCCTATTACAAGCAACTTGTTCACCCGTCTACTCGTCCACCTGTCAACTTACCACGTTACCATGTCTTTCTCATACCCTTTCTCCCTATCCACCTTACCCTGTCCCCTTATCCTCCTTACCCTGTCCCTACCCTGTCACAAAAAAAGTGAAGCCTTACAGCTTCACTTTCTTTTTCTTTCCGCTACTCTCGTTACTCATACGGTCGAGGGCAGTGACAATAAAGACGTATTTCGTTTGTCCACCTTGATAGTTGAGGCGCAGTCTATTCTCGTAAGGCATAGCGACAATCTTCGACGGGTCGTCGAGGTTGATAGGTTCATGCGGTTGGAAACAATAGACTACATATCGGTAAGGAGCATCGTTCCAGCCCTCTCCCCTTGGAGCCTTCCATGTGAGGTAATAGCCATCATCCTCATGTCGTGCCTTCACCCGCTTAGGTTTTGATGGAGCATCATCGTCGATGAACGGCATAGAAGGCTGCAGAGCAGGATAGCGCCAATAGTTCGTGCGCAAGAGCGTACCGTAGTTACCGGGGTTATCGACCACCGACTTCGCATACCAAAGGACAGTACCATTGACATTAGCCGACTGCTGATGCAAGCGACGTTTCGCTGGTAGCTGATTAGAGTTAGGGTTCTGTGGGTCGGCAAACTTCACCGTGCGCAGCACATCCTCACCTATATATAATGGTCGCTTAGCCGCATTACGGTTCCACCAGCCAATGAGCTCCTTATAGTCAGCAGCCTTATTACCAATCTCCCAATAGAGCTGAGGCACACAGTAGTCTATCCATCCGTTGTTAACCCACTTAAGGACATCGGCGTAGAGGTCGTCATAGTTCTGCAAACCATTGGTTCGACTGCCAATACGTGGGTCGCTCTTTTGGTTGCGATAGATGCCGAAAGGCGACACACCAAACTTCACCCAAGGCTTACGACGATGGATAGTTTCGCCCAACTGCTTGACGAAGAGGTCTACATTATTACGTCTCCAATCATTGATATTCGTAAACCCTCGCCTGTCACGTTGGAAGTTCTGCTGGTCTGGAATGGTCTGTCCTGCAGCCGGATAGGGATAGAAGTAATCGTCAATATGGAGTCCGTCGACATCGTAACGGCTCACGATATCATCCACCACCGTACAGATATAATTGCGATTCTCAGGTAGGGCCGGATTAAGGATATACTGCCCATCGTAAGAGAAGACACGGTCGGGGTGGGTTATGGCTACATGGTTGACAGCAAGCTGATTGGTGTTCTTCGTCTTAGCACGATAGGGATTGATCCACGCATGTAGCTCCATACCCCGCTTGTGGCACTCGTCGATCATCCATTGCAACGGGTCCCAGTAAGGAGAAGGAGGTGTACCTTGTCGGCCAGAGAGGAACTTGCTCCATGGTTCATACTTACTCGCATAGAGGGCATCACACTCCGGACGCACCTGAAAGATGATGGCGTTGACCCCATCCTTCCTTAGTTCGTCTAACTGATAACGTAACGTACGCTGCATCTCCTGTGTGCCGAGTCCTTGGAACTGACCGTTGACACACTGAATCCACGCACCACGGAACTCTCGTTTCTTAGGCTGTGCCTGTGCGGATGTGGCATAGCTAAGTCCGATGAAAACCACTGCGGCAATCAATAATCTCAATAGAGAATTAAACTGTCTCATGTCTTTTTAGCATTTATAAAGAGTAGCCTTGCTGCCTACCTCTGCTCCGTAAGGAGCTGATGGTGAGGCATTTACACACCGCCACAGGCCGTCAAGGCATTGAAATCACATCTACTTATTTCTTATAACCTATTTAATGGTTCTACCGTCGACCCTTTCCTTCTCCAGCCATCTTCCTAAACACCTGTCGGTGGAAGCGCCGTTCGGCCTCTAATATTTGGAGTAGTTTCTCGGCAGGTATCACCTTTAACATCTCTACATGATAACGTTGTTCTATATGCTTTAATTGTATTTCGAGCATATCCGACTTTGTTATGATGTCACTTGCCTCCCGTGCCGACTTCGGTTTGGTGTTATGAAGGGTGCGAAGGCGGTCGAAATAGACTCGTTGTTTACTACGCATCTTATCATAGATAAGGAAGAAACGCGACGCTTCCTGTGCACTTAGATTAGCCTCTTTTGTAATGAATTTATGCGTCTCCTGTCTTACCTTGTTCGGATCGAAGCGCCCTTGTGCACAGACAAAGGCTGCATTGAGGATAAGACAAAGCATAAGGATTATTCTTTTCAGTCTCATATTGGTATCCTCCTTTCTATTGATTGTTTTCCATGTAAGCATACATATCCGACTCGTCAATCATGAAATAGTCGGCAGCCTGGTCGAATCCGTCCTCTGAAGTGGCCGAAAGTGCTGTCGACGCCTTCGTCCCATTGTGTCCAGCCAATGCGCTGCCTTCCTGTTTCCCCTCGAACGCATGATAAGAGAGGAAGCCGACCAATACGATACCCACCGTCACGGCTGCGGCAGCCAACGGACGAAGATAACGGAAGGTGGTGTGTTGAACGGTCGTAGGGTGCGTAGTCTCCTTCTGTTCCACAGCCGACAGCTGCTCCATCACACGTGTTGACAGGTCAGAGAAATAACCGTCAGGCACCGTGAAAGGGCGTTTATTGCCATATTGCGTTTGTAAGTGATTCGTTGATTCCATAAAGTTTTTTCTTTGATATAACTTAGACTACGGAAAGAGGAAATGGTTTAATCATTAAGGAGAGAATATTACTCATTGCGTTTCAGATAGTCTGTAACCTTCTGTACGGCAACATGATAGGAGGCCTTTAACGACCCCTCACTCGTCCCTAAGAGCTCGCTTATCTCCGAATACTTCATCTCGTCATAGTAACGAAGGGTGAACACCGTACGTTGAACATCGGGGAGCATGGCTATAGCCTGCTGTAACAAAGCCTGCGACCTATCGCCATCAAAGTAGTCATCAGCCATGAGCTGGTTGGCAATAGTCAGGTCGGCATCAGCACTGGCAAGCGTCATAGCCTTCTGACGACGTAGGAAATCAAGGGCCTCATTGATAGCGATACGATAGAGCCAAGTAGACAGTCTCGACCGTCCTTCAAATGTAGGAAGATTCTTCCAAGCCTTTAAGAACGTGTTTTGCAACACGTCATCGGCATCGTCATGAGTAAGTACAATACTACGAATCTTCCAGTACAGCGGCTCACCGTACTGGTCAACAATCATGGGGAAAACCTTCCGTCTTCCTTCAGGACTCGCCAACAAGCGAATCACTTCATCTTCATCAAGGGAGGACACTGCGCTTCAGATGTCGGATAAGAACGTGGGTGGACGTATCAGCCGTTTATCGGATAGAGACCTTACGTACTACGTTGCCCACCTTAACAATATAACATCCCTTTGGGAAATTGAGTGTATAATGCTTATCACCACCGTCAACTTTCACGCTCATCACGCGTACTCCCGTCACATTATATACTGAGAGCTGTTCGTCTTCGGCCCCTACGACATGCAAGACGTTGCCGAGGACAGAGATAGAGATTGTCTGAACATCTAAGTCAATCAGGTCTATCGCTGTGCGCGCCTGTACTGTTGAGGTGAAGCCAACAGATAGTAGTAATGTGAAAAGGAAAGGAGTAAATATCTTTTTTATCATAGATTATGCTTTTATGTCAGCCACAAAGATAGTAAATTTCAAGTAGATAATGAGCTTTATTGCCTTAGAGGGGAAAGATTTAATAATTATTAATACACAAACATCCTCCTTCTCTTTCCCTTCTAAACCTCCCCTGCGTTCTCCTTAACACCTTATTTATATTATCAGCATAGCCATATTACATTATCAGAATAGCCATATTTGTATTATCAGAATAGCCTTATTACATTAGCAGCATAGCCCTTATTTGTATTTTCAGTATAGCCTTATTATATTATTAGAATTGCCTTATATTCATCATCATCACATTCTTATTTATAGTTCTTCCGTTAAATGTGTAGATTGTTAATAGAATGAGATTAATCCACATACATGGTAAACTTACCTCCAATAAGATTGTTTTATAAAGGCTCAACACCCAACAACCATCACCCAACACTGGTATAATTACCTCCAATAAGATTGTTTTATAAGGTGGGGTAAACTATATGATAAATGTAATTAGGTGTGATGTCTATCTGTCGTCTATAACCTGCTTATTCCCTTATTAAATCATGTTTGTAAACTATTTTTGTACAGCTCAGACCCAATACATGCTCTTTTGGCTTCTAAAAGACGCCCTTTTGGGTTGCAAAAGATGCTCTTTAAGACCCTTGCTAACGCCCTTTTGAAGTCCAACTAAGCACCTTCTACTTTACACTTGATAACTAATTGATAATCTGTTGATTGTAAGCCTGCTTCCTGTGTGTATTTTTGTCGTTAGTTATAGGTATTTTCCTTGAAATTATGTAATGATTTTTCAAACCCTTGTCTGCAGATTTTCGAAGTCTTAAAACGAAAAGATTTTCAATGAAAGAGGATGAAAATAGGATAGATAGTTGACTGTCTCAGCTATATTTTTGTTTAATGAGTAACTTTGGCTCTTACGTTAAAGCACTACGAAAAGCGTCCACACATTTAACGGAAGAACCTTATTTGTACTATCACCATAGCCCTTTTTGTACTATCAGCATAGCCTTATTTGTATTATCACTATAGCCTTATTATATTATTAGAATAGCCTTATATTTATCATCATCACATCCTTATTTATATAACTATCCCATCTTTACCTCTCTGTTACTCCCCGAACTTGTTCATCTGTTACCCTGTCTTCTTTCACAAACAACCTGTTCACCCGTCTACTTGTCAACTTGTCAACTTACAATGTTACTCCCCGAACTTGTTCATCTGTTACCTTGTCTTCTTTCACAAGCAACTTGTTAACCAGTCTACTCGTCAACTTGTCAACTTGTAATGTTACTCCCCGAACTTGTTCATCTGTTACCTTGTCTTCTTTCACATGCAACCTGTTAATCCGTCTACTTGTCAACTTGTCAACTTGCCACGTTACCTTGTCTTCTTTCACACACAACTTGTTAACCAGTCTACTCGTCAACTTGTCAACCTGCCACGTTACCCTGTCTCCTATCACAAGCAACTTGTTAACCCGTCTACTCGTCAACTTGTCAACTTACATCATTACCCTATCCCTCGTTAACTTAGTCACAAAAAAAACGGAAGAGCGTTAGCTCCACCGTTATCTCCGAATTACCATCGTCTCCCGACGCTGATTTTTCTCAATCTTTACCTAAAATATAACTAAAAACCTAAATCTATTACTAACCTAAACAAATCTTCTTTCTAACATGAATAATCCTGAGCAATCTTCAATACCTGTAAAAGACTAAACCTTGTAATCAGCTATGTCGCTCTTGAATTACAATGCAAAGATAGGAATAATACACATATCATCAAAATTAAACAGCAAAAAATAACAATCTATTAGTTAATTCTTGATTTACATCAAAGGCGATGTGCAATTATAGTAGACTTTTTCTTGTTTTCTTATATTATATCCCCTCATTTCCTTATAATATATAAGGTGGAACAAATCGACCGTCGTTACCCCACAAACAAAGCAGACAGAGCAAGGCCGAAGAGATTAGGAAACAAAAGAGGAAAAGACCACCTCGCAGCAATAAAACCCCTTAAAGTAGGACAAGCAACCCTTAACAGGCGAAAAAACCAAAACCAACTTTCCTGTCATATCTGTCATGCTATAACCTTGTCTAACCCATTCACTCACAGTAGGGTTACACGAAATGTTAAAAGTGACAGCAACTTAATTATAAAAAAACTCGTATATAAGCTGTAATAATTCCTCCTTTTCTTTGGCACCATCACCCCCTTCATAATTCAAAAGAACCAAAGGCTAAAATCCTCCCCCACCCTTCATCGCTCATCACAACAATTCATCACCACCCAACCCCCACACCCAAGAATAATCGCCAAAAATGTTTCTTTCTATAAGAATTATTGTACTTTTGCATGGTAAAAGATACAAAGGACGTTTATAAGACATTCTCTTATAGACAGCAAGAATTGCTTTCAGATAACAGACAAGACAATGAGCAAGCAAGTATTTCAGACAGACTCCCGTCAGCGTTGGAGTTATTTTAAGTGGACCCTACGTGTAGTCCTTACGATTCTCTCACTCTTTGGAATCGTTTTCTTAGCAATGTTTGCCTTGGAGGGTAGCCCGCAGATGCCTTTCCATCACGACTATCGAAATGCGGTGTCAGCCTCATCTCCTTATACCAAGGACAACAAGACGGCAACACTCTATAAGTCGTTTCGTGACTTCTTCAAGGAGAAGAAGATGCATAATAACTATGCGAAAGCTACCATCAAGAAGCAACGTTTTGTGGGGAAGGCAGACAGTCTGACGCAGAAATACTTTCGGGAGTGGGACGACCCACGGATTGGTGTGCGCTCGGCATGGTATGTTAACTGGGATAAGCACGCTTACATCTCTCTGAAGAACAATATACGACACCTGAACATGGTGCTGCCTGAGTGGTTCTTTATCAATCCTAAGACCGACAAGGTGGAATATAGGCTTGACAAGCAGGCGCTGCGCTTGATGCGTAAGGCTGGTATTCCTATCCTTCCAATGCTCACGAATAACTACAACTCCGACTTCCATCCAGAAGGTATCGGACGTATCATGCGTGATAGGAAGAAGCGTACAGCACTCATCAATGAGATGGTCAAGAAATGTAAACATTATGGTTTTGCAGGTATCAACCTTGACTTAGAGGAACTCGACATACAAGACAACGACCTCCTCGTTGAGTTAGTCAAAGACTTCGCACGTGTTTTCCATGCAAATGGACTCTATGTAACACAGGCTGTTGCACCTTTCAACGAGGATTATAACATGCAGGAACTGGCTAAGTATAATGACTATCTCTTCCTCATGGCGTACGATGAACATAATATGGGGAGCCAACCAGGAGCTGTCAGTTCGCAACGTTGGGTGGAGAAAGCTACCGACTGGGCGGCTAAGAACGTCCCGAACGACAAGATAGTACTCGGTATGGCAACTTACGGATATGACTGGCCTAATGGGGAGACGGCTTCGACGGTGTCATTCGACCAGACAATGGCTACCGCACTGGACGCAGATGCAAAGGTAAAGTTCGATGATGACACCTACAACGTTAACTTCTCGTATCAAAACACTGATGATGGCAAGATTCATCAGGTGTTCTTTACCGATGCTGCGACCACCTTTAATATCATGCGCTTTGGTGCTGAATATCATCTTGCAGGCTATGGCTTATGGCGTTTGGGCACTGAAGACAAACGTATATGGCGCTTCTATGGTAAGGATATGTCGTGGGAGAATGTGGCAAGGATGTCTGTTAAGAAGCTGATGCAGCTTAACGGCACCGATGATGTTAATTTCGTTGGATCTGGAGAGGTGCTGGAAGTAACTACGGAGCCGCACCCTGGAAATATATCAGTGACAATAGATAAGGATAACCGCCTTATCTCTGAAGAGTATTATCACTCCCTTCCGTCAACATATACCATCCAACGACTTGGTAAATGTAAGGATAAACAACTCGTTATCACCTTCGACGACGGACCAGACAGCCGCTGGACACCTACCGTGTTGAGTACGCTGAAGAAATATAATGTACCTGCTGCGTTCTTCATGGTGGGACTGCAGATGGAGAAGAACCTGCCTTTGGTGAAGCAAGTATATGACGCTGGGCACACTATCGGCAACCATACCTTCACCCACCATAACATGATTGAGAACTCCGACAACCGCTCTTATGCTGAGTTGAAGTTGACAAGAATGTTGATAGAGAGCGTCACAGGACATAGTACAATCCTGTTCCGTGCTCCATACAATGCCGATGCCGACCCGACAGACCATGAGGAGATATGGCCAATGATAGTGGCAAGTCGACGTAACTACCTCTTTGTGGGTGAGTCTATCGACCCTAATGACTGGCAACAGAACGTAACGGCTGACCAGATTTACCAACGTGTCATCGATGGTGTGCACCATGAAGACGGACATATCATCTTGCTCCATGATGCGGGTGGTGACACACGTAAACCTACGATTGAAGCCCTCCCTCGTATCATTGAGACCCTACAACATGAAGGTTATCAGTTCATCTCTTTGGAACAATACTTAGGGATGAACAAGCAAACGCTTATGCCTGCTATCAACAAGGGAAAGGCTTACTATGCTATGCAAACCAACCTCTGGCTGGCTGAAATGATTTATCATGTATCCGATTTCCTCACGGCTCTCTTCCTCGTATTCCTTGTCTTGGGTATGATGCGCCTCGTATTCATGTATGTATTGACGTTCAGAGAGAAGCGAGCAGAGAACCGACGCAACTATGCACCGATTGATGCTGCTACGGCACCAGCTGTCTCTATCATCGTACCGGGATATAATGAAGAGGTGAATATCGTGCGCACCATCACTACGCTCAAGCAACAAGACTATCCGAACCTACATATCTACTTCGTCGATGATGGTAGTAAAGACCATACCCTCGAACGTGTGCGTGAGGCTTTCGATACCGATGATAAGGTTACTGTACTCGCTAAGAAGAATGGTGGTAAGGCTTCGGCACTGAACTATGGTATCGCTGCTTGTCGCTCAGAGTATGTGGTTTGTATTGATGCCGATACTCAGCTGAAGCAGGATGCAGTAAGTAGACTGATGAAGCACTTCATTGCTGACAAGGATAAACGCATTGGTGCAGTGGCAGGAAACGTGAAGGTGGGTAACCAAAGGAATATGCTCACCTACTGGCAAGCTATTGAATACACCAGCAGTCAGAACTTTGATCGCATGGCTTACTCTAACATCAATGCCATTACCGTTGTACCTGGTGCTATCGGCGCATTCCGTAAAGAGGTGATTGAAGAGGTGGGAGGATTTACCACTGACACCTTAGCAGAAGACTGCGACCTGACGATGAGTATCAACGAACATGGTTACATCATTGAGAACGAGAACTATGCTGTGGCAATGACAGAAGCTCCTGAGACGCTCCGCCAGTTTGTTAAGCAACGTATCCGTTGGTGCTTTGGAGTGATGCAAGCCTTTTGGAAACATCGCTCCTCACTCTTCTCTCCATCGAAGAAGGGCTTCGGACTATGGGCTATGCCTAATATGCTTATCTTCCAGTATATCATCCCAACCTTCTCACCATTGGCAGATGTACTGATGCTCATTGGTCTCTTCTCTGGCAATGCCTTGCAGATATTCTTCTATTATCTCATCTTCCTTCTCATTGACGCAAGTGTGTCTATCATGGCTTACATCTTTGAAGGCGAGCGGTTATGGGTACTCCTATGGGTTATCCCGCAACGTTTCTTCTATCGTTGGATTATGTATTACGTCCTCTTCAAGAGTTATCTCAAAGCAATTAAGGGCGAGCTGCAGACATGGGGTGTCCTCAAACGCACCGGCCACGTTGGTGAGTAGCAGCCTTACCCTTGCTGCTAAGGGTGGTAATCCATAAGTGTCTCCATACAAACAGGGGGGAGGGCTTTTTATTAAGCTATCTACGACAAGTTACTTATTATCCATGATTTTTAATCTGTCCTCCATCTCTTTAAGGAACTGTTTTCGCTGTTTCATGTTCGTTATAGCCTGTTTACTACCATCTTCAATGCTCGTTTGATGAATATGGACATTGTTCTTTTCATCGTGTTTCACGAAGAAGACACCACTAAACCGTTGATAGACATTGATTGGGAAGAACTCTTGTAAGACATGATAGGCACCCTTAAAGCGTATTGGTATCAGTCTGTTGAAAGCAGGAGTCATGGGGAGATAGACAGAAGCATCGGTCGAAGCGTTAAGACAATACTCTAAACTATTAGCAGGTGCTTTGTTTATTGCAGCGTCCTTCATGCCGAATGTTATATCTGTCGCAATCGCATCGCCACCTTCTGTGACGAGGAGTAAGGGACAATAGTCGTCACCATACGCCTTTCGCAGATAACTTCCCATAGGCAAGCAAGGTACGGCAGGATAGGTCGACACGGGGTTTACATGCACGGCATGGGAATAGAAAAACACCTTCTTACGCTTATCTGTGGCACACCTATCTATTAAGAACTTCGCACAGAGAGCCATCGTAGAATCACGCTGGGCAAACCTTTCAAAAGAAGGAGTCTGCTGTTGCTGTGCATTCAGCTTTAAGACAAAGTCAAAACAGGACATTTCGTCATCAGAAAGTAGCTTAGCTATTTCCGCACGGTGCTTATCAAGATAATTGACAGCGTCAGCCAGTTTGTCTTTCATTATCATTACAGCGAGTCTGTCAGCCTCTGGGATGTGTTGTTCCTTATTTAGTGCAGCGATGAAATCAAACAGATCGAGGGTAGACCACATACTTATCGTCTTTTGATGTGTATAGTCAATACCAAACAACCGCACCTTCTCACTATCTGCCCTACCCCGATTATAAGTCCTAAGTACGTTTAAGAGTGCACTTACTGTTGGGTGTGGTATCAAGGAGGAGTCCATTGTGAAGCTGTCATCTTGTATATAACGATTAAAGAAGAGTGATTTTCCTAAGGGGAACTCCATCAAGACTAATCTACAATCATGCCGTTTGACAGACGCTTCAATCAGTCTGGTAACAAAGCTTTTAACGTCAGAGTTACCATGTAAAGACTCTCCTAAACCAATTATTCGCTTGTCTCTGAGTCCGTCTATCTGTGCCAGGTCGAAACAATGATTACTGTCCTCACGAATAAGGTTGAGACCACCCTCCACCCTCAAAGGATCAAGTGTCCTAACGGGATAATCGTCGATAGGCTTATTATCAAGTGTCACCTTCAGTTTTGAGAAGGCGATACGCGCATCTTTCCTCTCCTCGCCTAAGACGTTGATACCTATATTCAATGAAGACGCATTAGTCAGGTTAATATGTGTCGAATATGTTTTGAGGACAGAGTCAGGCTTACAGATGAATGATCCTGTTGCCACCACCTTCTCTTCTTCATCAATCGCTTGCAGCGTTAGGACCACACGCTTTAGTCCACGCCCCTTACATTCAAGGCCTACCACACCCTCTTTAAGATTGTCGTGGGGCAAGAGGATTCTATGAGAGAACTCCGTTCTTAATCTGTCTACAATTGGAATTTCCTTTATGTACCGCCTTGCGTATAACGTTCGCATTGGTCCTTTAACACCCCAAGGTATTGTGTAGAGCGCAAAGGCACCGTTCTCTATCCAGCGATAGGGGCGCAAAGAGTCTGGTAACATCTTAAAGTCTAAGTCATACGCCCTTGTGTAGTTTTGCTTTCCCGACTGTGCTATACATGGTATTGCAGTACTGATAAGGATTAATATCACTAAGAGCTTGTCTTTCAAAGTGATGTTTCTAATATTCATGTTATTATATTTATGTATAAATGAGTAGCTTAGCAGACCTCACCCCCAGCCCCTCTTCGAATGTAGAGGAGAGTGATTACCGAGTCTGCCATGTGCTTGTCTATATCCTTTCTTGTGTATCCGTTTATGCGCCGACAGGCCTCCCTGTGCATTCAGGGAGGGCCATTGTCAACGGCAGTTATCATTCTTTTATGACGCTGATAGGCCTTCTGTCCGTAGCATTACTTTATCTTGAAGACCGAAGCACCCGTTATATAGTATTCTTTCTCTTTAAAGGCTCCTACGACAGGGTGCACTGGCAGCTTACATTTAGAGTATAGTCGCAGAATCTCATAAATCTGCTCATGGGTTAAGTACTTCGCTGTGCTGCTCATCATATCTATCTTTACAAACCGTTGTTTACTATTTATAAAGACATAGAAATCAGACCAGAAGATGTTACTATCGTCCCCAATGGGATTTAGAAGTTTCTTTTGTTCCTTAGTAAGCACCTTACTCAGAGCTTTCTTAAAACCCTTTTCTATTAGCCACATTGATTTCAAAGAATATGGCATATACCGTTTATCACGGACGTCTTTCCAGCCTCCCTCCTTGATAAAACGTTCCGTTCTTTCCGCATCAGTAGCAATGTAATAGGTCTGAAAGCTATCTTCTTCCCACTTTGAATAGTAAGACTCTTTAATGAGCTTACCCACCCTTGTAATCTTCACATCATTTTGTCCCCATATAGGAAGGCAAAACAAGAATGCTAAAAGAAAAGCATAACAAATGTTCTTAATTCTCTTCATATTCAAACTTAGATTAGAATTTAATAATTAAAAAACAACTTGTTCCAATGAGATGTCGCTCTGCTTTTCTCTTGAAGACTCCCCTCCACCCTGCTTAGGGTGAAGAGGAAGACCCACCTCTGCCCTCTCCGTCCCATCCGTCAAAGACCGAAGGGAACAGTGGAGAGGACAGTGATTATCAACAACCCTTCTTCTCTTTTTCTATAACATTATTTCTCTATATTCTTTCTTGTGTATCAGTTTATGCGCCGACAGGCCTCCCTGTGCGTTCAGGTCAGCATTGTCAGCTGCGGTTATCATTCTTTTGTCCCATCAACAAGAGCACAGTGAGCGTGATTCAGCCCCATCCGTATTACCCGAGGAGCGCCCACTAATTGAACCATATCATCCCCTTCAGCTGAGCAAGATATTTGTTAAGGTCTTTTGCATTATCGTCCGTTAAGAAGAAATACATAAAGACATATCTATAATCCTTACCTATCACAACACAACGAGCACGCGTGAACTTATCCCTACACTCCTGTTGTTTTGTGTCAATAGGATACATCAGCATATAGTCAGCATTAAAGTACTGCTTGGCAAGAGAGGCTGGATAGTCAGTGAGAAGCATCTTTATTTCGTCAACCTCACACGGTTCGACAGCTTCACACATCTTATCCACCTGCCATTTCAGGTCGCACTTAATATAGCCGTAGATGTTCTTATTTATCTTTCCACCCGTAGGGAGCGGTGTGAGGTCATCCCTACTATTCCCACTCCAAATCGATGTCTTCAAATAGAGCTCACAGTCTTTATCTTGATGGACGATACTGGCATCCGATTGAGCAATAATATGTCTAAATATACACCCCTTAGTGTCACAGGGCAGTTGGCTGGGCACGTATCTCCTACTCCTTATCAGTTTGTAAGGTTGTTTGATGTTAAGTCTGATGTTCTGCTGTTCGCACTTGCCCTCTATCGTTGGTGGGTTCCATTTAAAAAGTTCAGTAGTATCAAGGTCTTCTACTGTCACCTGTGCCCAAACAGTTGGTACACAAAGGAATTGTAAAAGGATAATACAGACAGCTTTCATCCCTCTTGAGCAGAAGAATGACACAAGTCTTGTTCTGTGATCTTTCTTCATAACCATAATGTATTAAGTTAATAAGGCAAATATCTTAATTATTCTCAATTACAGAAGACTACTTTCTCAAGTCAGGCTTCTTCGTAGTAGCATCTTCGATAACAAACGAGTTGCCCTGTTCCTTCACCTTAATATATACCACCGTGCGCTTTGTTCCGACATCCTTATAAGGTGTTATCCACAGAAAAGAGACGCAGAGCCAATCATTATTCAGCGGTACAACCTTCAGTGTTCGTATATTCTCTTCATCACAAGCCTGCGCATCGATAAGGACATCACCGTCCATATCAACACTCTTCTTCATGACCGATGGACTAACAAACTTCTCTGCAATGACACTACTAAGGTCGCCGAGTTGAGTATAGAGAAGGCTGTTCATATAGGTTTTGTAGAAACCATAAGCAAACAGCTGTTTCTCCTTTTGGGTCTCATTCAGCTTACATACCGCAGTCTTTGCCTTGCCCTTCTGTGCATAGAGGGCCTGGGGTGCAACAGCCAAGCATAGCGCTAAGCTTATTGCAAGATACAGTTTTCTGATCATTGTGTATAGCATTAATATTGGTAAAAATTGTCTGTATTCTTTCTCAAGTAGTATTACGACAGGCACGTAAAGGCTTAGCGACACAGATATAACTATCCGTCTTCTATCTCACTGACCACCGTCGAAATCATTAATCACCTTAGGTTTTTATGTTTCTGATTGTTTACTCGGGACAAAGATATAAAATTAAAATACGTAAAACAAATTTAAGGACAATTATTTTCGGGTGGGAGAGGGAATTAGAAGGGCAGGGGAAGGAGGGCAGGGAGAGCTGGGGAGGAAGGCAGGGGCGGCTGAGGTCGAGGCCTACGAGGCACTACCTCATAGAACAGGGACAGGTGGGGACGGAGGGAAGGCGGACTGGGAACGGAGGCAGGTCAGCCGAGGTTGATGCCTACGAGATAGTACCTCGTAGAACAGGGGACCGTTGGAGACGGAGGGAAGACAGGCTGGGAACGGAGACAGGGGCAGGTGGGAACGAGGGCAGGAACCGCTGGCGACGGCCTGCGCCCACTATCAGCTATCCCTTAAAAGCTCACGACAAACGAGGAGCCTAACTCTAAGGAATGGAAGCAAGTATGCTTTCCTAAGGCACGATAAGGCAGGAGGTTATAATCTACCAAGAAGCGAACACTGTAATGCTGGCGTGCTCTGAACATCAGTGACAGACCTGTTCCGAGACCCATGCCATGGCGCGAATCGATCAACTCGTCGGTCAACTGTATATTAGGATAGAACACTGACGAGGCTAAGAGCTTACTTCCAAGGAGCCAGCGGGACGTTAGCGGATAAGAGAAATAGGCACCACCGCCTAACTTCCACGTATCGAAGACATTATCCTCGGCCTTGACACCGTCGACGATAACCGATGTGCGGGTCACTGAGAACCGTCCACCAACACCAATATAGGGGTTGAAGAAATACGCACCCTCCACTGCTGACGTACAACCACGTGACACTTTGACATGCGATCCCTTCCCGTCAGGATACTTCCCCAGCGGCTCGTTGATAAGAAAATTCAGTCCGATGAATGAGGGATGATACTTCTCTTCAAACGTCTCCTCCGTTGTTGCCTTGTTCAACCCACGTTGTTTAAAGATAAGATCGGTAAGATAATAACCCATCTCAGTGGCTACGATGCCCACGCCAGCCCCTGTCATCACATCACTCAACCAGTGTTTGTTATTTGCCATACGCATAAGACCGGTCGCAGCGGCTACGCTGTAGGCACCAATACCTATCAATGGACTCCGATAGCCATACTCCTTATTAAGCATGGTGGCGGTCATAAAGGCGGTGGCGGTATGACCAGATGGGAACGAACGGAGATCGGTTCCGTCGGGTCGCTCTACCTGTGCTGAGTATTTCAAGGCGTTGACAATTCCTGCCATCAACGCTACCGACATGGCGTCAGAGGCGAGCATGCGACCCCAACTGCTCCTCCCCTTCACTCCTCCTAACTTGAGTCCTAACATGACGGCAGCTGGGAGATACTGCGTGTAATTGTCTAATCGTCTGTCGAAACGTGGTATATAGTCGTTCCGCAGACCACGAAATCGCTTGCTCTCGCTACGCATGATAAGTCCGTTGAGGATAAGGGGTGCACAGGTGTAGACGACCCTGTCGAGGCGTGTGTCATTCTTGTATCTTACCTTCTCACACGCCTGTCTGACCGTAGCTGCCGTGTCGCCCACCGCACATGTGTCTGTCGTCACGCCCAGGCTGTCGTCTACTGCGATGGAGGACGTGTGCCGTAGGCTATCAGCCAAGGCAACCGAGGCCTCGGCGGGATGGCTAAGACTTACGAACGAGAGGATTACAAGGACTGTTCTCAGGACTTTTAACTTTGGGCATGGAGCACAGAACGCAAGTGACAAAACGTCGAACATGGGAGTTAGAGGTTTGAGTATTGAGGTTTTAACATTTCTATCTGTGGGGGACATGATACCCCCAGAGATACTAACGGATAGAGTAGTAAGATTATTGTGAGAGGATAGTAGAAAATATTAAGAGGACAGGGGACAGGGTATGTATAAGACAGGGTATGTATAAGACAGGGTAACGAGGCAAGTTGACAGGTGGACGAGTAGACAGGTGAACAAGTTGCTTGAGATGGGAGACAAAGTAACAGAGAAACAAGTTTGATGAGTAACAGAGGGGTGGGGATATGGTAGGGGGCGGTTTACACAGGGTAACAAGGCAAGTTGACAGGTGGACGAGTAGACAGGTGAACAAGTTGCTTGAAACAGGAGACAGGGTAACAGAGGAACGGAGGAAAGTAACAGAAGGGGTTCTTTCTCTCACAGAACTACACAGAAGAACAGATTTCACAAAGGTGCACAGAGACATTAAGTCAACCGATAACACAGACCGTTACAACTAATGATGGGTGTAACGCTCTGTGATATCTGTCGTCTGCTTGCAGACGTTTGTGAGTTCCCCCTGTGAGCAGAAAGGCTTCTGTTCATCTGTGAAAATCTGTGAGAGAAAAAAGAACCAACGAGTCTCTTAGGTGTATGAAAAAACTTAACAAGAACGCACACGAAAGGCACTACGCAGGGAGGGCAGCATGGGGCAAAACCTAACCCGAAACTGACACGATATCAGACACATACGGAGACATGAGAAGAAGGGCGTGTTCTTGAACGTTGAAGGGCGTGTTCTTGGGGCAAGAAGGGCGTGGTCTCGAACGTTGAAGGGCATGGTCTCCAACGTTGAAAGGCGTGTGTCGGATTTGAAAGGGACGAAAATACCTGACAAAAGGAGAGAAAGGATGAGGAGGGAAAAGACCTGGCTACGACACAGTGCCTCGTAGAAACGGACCAAAAGAAACAAGAAACGGACCGAAGAAAACGAAAGAGCAGACCGAAAGAAACGAAGAAACAGACCGAAGAAAACGAAAGAGCAGACCGAAAGAAACTAAGAAACGGACCGAAGAAAACGAAAGAGCAGACCGAAAGAAACGAAGAAGCGAAACAAAGGGAACGAAAGAACGGACCGAAAGGAACGAAGATGCGAAACAAAGGGAACGAGGAAGCAGACCGAAGGGGACGGGAGAGAAGATTGCTGGAAACAAAAAAGCGGACTGATAGAAACAAAAAAGCGGACCGCTGTGGATTGGAAAGCGGTCCGCTGAAAACGGGAGGGGGGACAGGTGGGTGGGGCGAGGGGCAGCTGATGGGGGATGATGATTGCCACCAGCTGCGGGTAGGTTTTGTGGTTCTACCCTACTCTACCTTTGCTACTCTACCCTATTCTCCCCTCTCATTTCGGATTATTTACCAACAACAACCTTCTTGCCACCAACGATATAGATGCCGTTAGGTAGGCCTTCGAGGGCTGTCTCTGGGTTCACCTTACTACGAAGGAGGGCACCATAGATGCTATAGACATCTACTTTACCGCCATTTGATGGTGAGGTGAAGGTCTTGATACCAGTTGGTTCTTTGCCTGGGTCGACCTCAGAACCATCTGAGCCACAAACCTTAACTTGGATGTTATTCTCTGCAGCCTCCATCACCTTCTTAGGAATAGTGAATGTCTTGGTATTCGCAAAGTACATGAGATTACCCTTACTATCGTAGATCTTGAAGCCTACCACGTGGCTGTTCTTAGCCTCCATAGTATAGGTGCGACGGCCATTAACGGTCTTCTCTTCCTTAACAACAGCCCAGCCCGTTCCGAGACTGTCCTTCTTAAACTGATCCCATGAGCCGAAGTCGCCCATAGTACCAACACGTACGGCACCATTAAAGTCCTCACGCATTGTGCCAGGAGCCGCACCAGGGAAGATAGCTGGGGTACGACGGATATGATCATCAATGAAGATCATATTGTTCGCAGGCCCCTTAGGATACTGCTGCATAAACTTCTTCGCCGCCATCCACTGTGCGCTTGTGGTGTACATGGTTGTGTTACTGTAGTCACCGATGACAGATCCGTTCACATTATAGAAATGTCCCCATGCTTCAAAGAAGCTTGAGAGGTCTTGCTTAGCTGCATAAGAACACGCCATAGCAAAGAGTAAGTAGTCCTTCTGGCCCTGACAGTTGGCTGTACCCTGTCCTTCAAGACGGTGGGTACGTAGATAATCGAGGCACTTATGCCAGAACTGATCATCAAGACCAGTCGCATGGAACATCAGATAGAGCTTGTAATACATCTGCGTTGTGCCCCATGTGCCATATTCAAACCATTTCTTCTTGTTGGCAAAGCGGTCAGCATAGGTTGAGACAGCACTCTCGCAAACACCATCATACTTCTTACCGTCAACATCTGTATAAGAACAGTTTTCTGAGCGGCTGGTTACACGCCCCGAAGTAAACATCACCATGTTAGAGTACATATTGACCGAAATCTCCGTCATACCAGCCGTGTTAAACAGCTGCTGATGGTTATGACCGAACTCGTGAGCAGGACCCCAGAGTGTACCATTGCCCCATTTCACCTTATCATAGTTGAGAACATCAGCCAAAGTGTTGTAGTTATAGTAGGTACCACCCGTCGTAGCATACATATAACCATGGTCGACAGCCGTAGCGTTGAGCACGTTGTTGCACTTATCACGCTTAGCGGCACGGAAGCCCATGAGGTCGTCTTCACGCTGTACGATGCTGTTCCAGATTTCAACCAACTCCTTCATGTGAACAGGAGTATAGCGCTTGCAATCAGAACCAGGCATGTTCATGACAATCAGTTCGCCCTTCATATTGAACGCCTTAGCCCATACAAGGCCGTCAGACTGCATTGTCTGCCAGTCTTCATTGGTGTTACCCTTAGTGAGATCGAAGTAACCATTCACCTTACCACCCTCGATGTGGATGTTCATAGGCTTATAGTCTTTGAGAGACTTACCGTTGTTGAAGGTACGACCGATATAGTTAACGAATACGTTGTTCTCGCCCTGATTGAGGATAACGTTCAATCCCTTCTTCAAGTTATAGTACATACCAGCACTGCGTGTACCCAATGGTACGAGTTCAATCTGCACTGTTGCATTCTGTGGAATATCATCGCCAAGGAAGATGAAGAGGTCCTCGCCATCACGAGCCGTGATACCTGTTGGGTTCGTCATGCTACCATAATCGTAGCCGATACCCATTGAACGCGCCCAAGCACCATAGTTATTCT
>ERZ772960.205-NODE-205-length-58061-cov-8.136486_pt1 | contig 58061 bp, 55 predicted proteins | sample MGYA00580678_ERZ772960 | MGnify/ENA primary metagenome ERZ772960 (study PRJEB29015, sample SAMEA2737930) | human oral metagenome | biome: human oral; feature: human-associated habitat; material: dental | place: China | collected 2059 ...
AAATAGAAAAGACGTGGGGTGGCACATTGGCATTGCTCGCTACGCATTAGCAATTATCCCGAAAGGTGACCAACCAGCTACAACAGCCACATCACTACCACCACGATCCCGAGGATAAGGCTGGCTGCCGCATAGTATCGGGTGGTCCGCCGAGCCGCCTGCTCCCGCCGCTGGGCTTGGAGCCTGCGGGTTTCGCTTTCCTTGAGCGCCAGCGCATGGTCCGCGTCCGCGGCACGGATGGTGCGGGCCAGCACGTCGATAGTGGCCGAATGCTGGGACATGAGCCGGCTCATTTCCGAGCGGTCATGCGGGGTGCGCAGGTTACGGATGTCGGCGCGCAGCTGGCCGACCAGGTCCAGGACTGATGTGTCGGGAGCCGTGACCGAGACCGCCACCTGGCGGCCGGGTGGGCGCACGGACACCTGATCCCGGAGGCGAAACCGACCTATGGTGGTGGCAACCCTGGTGAGTAGCGCGGTGACCTGGCGGTGCACCGTCGTAAAGCGTTGCGGGTCAAGGGCTTGAAGGGGGTGCTGCGGGTCGGAGTGCGCGGCAATGATATCCCCAACCGTCGCACGCCAATACACATCATCTATCGTTTCGAACAGGTTATCGTCTAGTGGGTTTTCCGCAGCGGATTCCGTCACACCTACCATGATTTCACTATATCCACGGCGACACCTGTGGGTAGCTCATGGTCTAGCCCTGGCTATTTGGTTACCCTGGTATCAGTATGAGTGCTACGTCCCATCACCGTAATTCCCGTAATTCGTCATCCAGGTCGAATGTTGGCCCCGCCGTTAGACAGCAAGGCCCGCCCGCCGTCAAGGCGCTTATTGCGCTGCTCTCTGCCATCATGCTGGTGGTGGCCGGGGTGGGGTATTTCCTCATACCAAAAATAGATTCGCCATCAATACCGCTTAATGCCGGATCCCCCGACGGCGCCATGGATGTTTTGCTCGTGGGCAATGATTCTCGCACGGATGCGCAGGGCAACCCCCTCACCCCAGAGGAAATAGCAATGCTCCACGCCGGCGACGAGGAGGCGGACAACACGGACACCATCATGGTGATCCGCATCCCCAACGACGGGTCATCGGCAACTGCGATCTCTATCCCCCGCGACACCTATATTCACGACGATGACATCGGGAACACCAAAATCAACGGCGTATACTCCGGCCACAAGGCCATCGAAAAGGAGCGACTCCTCGCCGAGGGAGAGAAAGAGGGCCCCAGCCTGGAGCGCAAGGCCAAGGCCGCGGGCCAGCGCGGGCTCATCAATGCCATCTCCGACCTGACTGGCATTAGCGTGGACCACTACGCAGAGGTCGGCCTGGTGGGGTTCGTGCTGCTTACCGACGCCGTGGGCGGGGTCGAGGTGTGCCTCAACGCCCCGGTCAACGACGAGTTTTCGGGGGCGAATTTCCCCGCCGGCAGGCAGGTCCTCAACGGGGCGCAGGGGTTGGCGTTCGTGCGGCAACGGCATGGTTTACCGCGCGGCGACCTGGACCGTATCGTTCGGCAGCAGGCCTACATGGCCTCCCTGGTTTCGAAGATACTTTCGACCAACATGTTGCAGGGCGGTACGCTGCTGAAGCTCCAGGACGCCGCCAAGCGGTCACTCACCCTCGACAGCAACTGGGACCTCTCCCAACTGGCGGTACAAATGTCTAACCTGACCGGCGGCAATGTGAAATTCAATACCATCCCCGTGACCTCTATCGACGGCACGGGTGACAATGGTGAATCCGTGGTGACGGTGGATCCCCGCCAGGTGCATAAATTCTTCGACCAACTCCTGGGCGGCAACGAGAACCTGGGCAGCTCCACCGCAGCCACCACCACGTCGGCGCAACCCGCAGCAACCTCGACAGTGACGGTACTCAACGCCTCGGGGACCACCGGGCTGGCCACCACCGTGGCAAGCGTCCTCAAGAGCGCCGGCTACACGGTCGGCGATACCGGCAACGCCGAGGTGGGCACCTACAGCCAGTCGCAGGTCTTGGCGCCGCAAGAAACCAACGAGGAAGCGGCAGCGATCGCCCAAGAATTAGGCGGACTCCCGGTTGTTGCCGACGCCACGCTCACCAATGGCACCATCACTGTCGTTCTCGCCGCAGACTATGCTGGCCCCACCAGCGCCGACGACAGTAGTGGCTCCGGGGCGGGCGTGGTCGGTCAGGAGGGCACTGCCATGGATAAAAACAGCGCCTCCCCCACCATTGATGCCGGCGGCAACGGACCACGCTGCATCAACTAGAGATCAACTAAAGCACCATGGCTGCCACCCACCCGGACACGATCAGCGGCAGGTTATAGTGCAGGAAGGTGGGAATCACCGAGTCGCGGATATGGTCGTGTTGGCCGTCGGCGTTCAACCCGGCGGTGGGACCTAGGGTGGAGTCGGATGCGGGCGACCCGGCGTCGCCAAGCGCACCGGCGGCACCCACAATGGCAACCGTGGCGGCGGGGCTGAACCCCAAGGCCAGGCACAGGGGCACATAGATCGTGGCAATGATCGGCAGCGTTGAAAACGACGACCCGATACCCATCGTCACAATCAAGCCCACGATGAGCATCACCAACGCCCCCATCGCCTTATTGCTGCCGAACAGCGCCGCAGAGGCGTCGACAAGCGTCTCCACCTGACCGGTGGCGGTCATGACGGCGGCGAAGCCCTGGGCGGTAATCATAATGAACCCAATGAGCGCCATCATTTTCATGCCGGAAGTAAACACGTCATCCGCTTCCTTCCAGTTCACGGCGCCGGTCACCAGGAACACCGCCAGGCCGGTGAGCGCACCAATGAGCAGGGAGTCCGCCTCCGAATCCGCCAACTGCATCACCACCTGCACGATAAACGTGGCCAAGATCGCAATGATCGCCACAATGACCTTGTAGCGCGTGACCTCCTCCACCGAGTGGGCGGCCTCCAGGGGGCGGTTTTCGTAGTCGCGGGGCTTGCGGTAGGAGAACCCCACAGCGATAATCAACCCCGCGATCATGCCCAACGCCGGAATTGACATGACTTGCATAATATTAATTCCAGTGGTGTCTAGGCCGGCCTTGCGAATATTGCCCAAGAGGATTTCATTAAGGAAGATCGACCCGAAACCCACCGGGATCCACATGTAGGTGGTGACCAAGCCGAAAGTGAGCACACAGGCAATCAGGCGCCGGTCGATACGGAGTTTATTCATCACCCCGAGCAGCGGCGGAATAATGAGCGGGATGAAGGCAATGTGGACGGGAATCAGGTTTTGGCTCATAATGGCCATTGCCAACACGCCCGCCACCATCAGCCATTTTGTTACCAGGACCGCGCGACGATTCGCGGATTCCTCGGTGTTGCCAATCTTGGACATGATCCATCTGGCCAACAGCGTGGGCAGGCCGGAACTGGCGACCGCCATGGCAAACGCCCCCAACAGCGCGTAACTCAGGGCGATTTTCGCCCCACCAGCCAGGCCATCCTGGAACGCCACCATGGTGGGCCCGAGGCCAATACCGCTGATGAGACCACCAACCAGCGCCCCAATAAACAGGGAAATAACAACATGCACCCGGGCGACAGACAAGATGAGCATCACGAGGACGGCAATGAGGACAGCATTCATACCGCATAATATTAACGGAAACTGTTAGTGCCACACCAATTGGGCACCAGAGTGACCTGCGCCAAACGTAATAATCAGTGCGACCACCGCCATAATGACCGCTGCGATCTGCGTCACCACGGTCTCCTTGTACCACAGTGCTATGGCCGCAGCCGCCAGGAAAATACTCGCCACCACCAGCGCGTTCCCCCACATCATGTGGGGTGCGACATCACCCGGATTCTGCGGACTGCGACCAATATCCTTCAGCAACTCCGCCCCCGTGGTGTTGGACCAGGCAGTCCCAATGACCCCCAACACACTGCCGCCCACCAGCCAGGACCGAACCTTCGCGCCAATGCTGGGCACCAGCACCCAGGCCAATAATCCCAAGGCGGTAAGTGGAATAATGACGACGGGAAGATGCACCGCCAGGGGATGTAAGGGCATGTCATTAAATGTAACAGCGAACCAACCGGCGACAAATCACAACCGCGGTCGCCGCCTCGCCGCAGGTTCTAGCATGCCGGAATCACATCGAGCACATAGCGCGGCACCAGCACAGTGTCGGGCACGCCCTGCCAGAACTGTTCCGTCTTGGTGCACCGGGTACGCGCCTTCAGCTCCGCACCACTGGCCACCGGAATAGTGACGCCGCCGATCTGAATCTGCTGCGTCCCAGCCACCGGGCCATCCGTGTGTACGGCGCGGCGCACATCGTCGGTGTGTACCTGCGCCGAACCGAACGTGTGGGCGGCCACCACAAACCCTGGGCCGAAGCTCACGGTGGCGTGCACATCGCGCTTATCCGACCACCCAAACTTGGTGCCCTCGATCCCTGGCAGGGTGGCGGTACCAAAATTCTGGGGATAACCGTCGGCGGCAACGGCGGCCGGGTTCCGCATGCCGTCGATCAACGGCCGGGCCGCTGGGTCGGTGCGAACGGCCCGCACGAATGCCGCCATGTCGTGAACGCTGGTGGTGGTATCACCCCACCTGCCCCGATAGTTGGTTTCGGCGAGCCGGAACCGGCCAATGGTGTCGGGAATGGCCTGGCGATATTTCCGATCCAGGTTCGAGGCAATCCCATCGTGGGAGCTGCGGATCATCTCATACACCAGGGCTTTGTCCTCGGGGGCGCCGTGTTGCAGCACCCAATGCCCCAAATACAGTTTGACGATGGACAGTGAGGCGCGGGATTCATGGGCGCCGGGGGTTTCGATCACTTCCCCGTTGTCCTTCATCATGATGATTTGGGTGCGCGCGGGTGCGGCGGCAACGTCAACGGTGGCCGCGGTCGCGGGAATCATGCTCGTGGCCAGCACGATCAGGCCGGACATGGCGGCGGCCACGGTTTTGGTGGCGCGGGCAGCGCAGATGGCGCCTCTACGACCGCCGGAACCGGTGGCTCTGCTGAGTCGCTGAATGATGCACAAAGGTCGTCTCATAAAAGAAAACCCTACAACTGGTTTGCACAGTTGTCTGCATCTGTGAGGAATTACTTTTCCCAGTTCAACCCTATTAGCGGGTAATTTTCGGGTTTATCGTGTGCGATCCCGCTTCACATACCCCATTCGAGGGCGAAATCCCTCAGGTCGCCGCAGTTGTGCTACAGCATCGCCGACGATGAGCCGGAACCTGGGGTTCATGGGTGGCATGTGCATGATGGAGAACCAGGCGGCCTCGGTGTTTTCGTCGTCACTGATGACGGGTTCGTCGCTGTCGCCGACCACGCTGCATCGCACCGCGGTGTCCATGTAGCGAGTGACATCCCCGTTGGGGTAGGTGACCGGCCCGACCGCGCCGACGCCCAGCAGTGCCTCCACCTGAATATCCAGGCCGACCTCTTCCTTGGCCTCCCGGACAGCGGTCTGGTGCGGTTCCTCCCCCGGGTCGGCAATGCCGGTGACCGGGGTCCATTGGCCGTTGTCGGCGCGTTTGACCAGCAGCACTTCCGGCACGGCGGTGATGGGGGCACCTTCGGGCACATCACGGATGATGACGGCGGTCACGCCCGGCAGCCACAGTTCATCGGTGCCGATTTTCTCCCGCAACGCCCGCACAAAATCGGGGATGGGCATTACTCTCCTTCCGATTTCGCCTGGGCTTCCGCATCGGCGGCTTTCTTGGCGGCTAATTGTTCTGCCAGCTGTTTCGCCATTTTTTCGGGGTCAAAATCGTTGAAATATTCGGCGGGGGCGGTGCGTTCTTGGGCCATAATGGTTGTCCTTTCTGACTATGCTTGTCGACGCCTAAAGTTTAGTCGTTTGCCGCAATGAAATCTTTCACCACATCCACATCGTTGGGCAAGTCCGTGACGTGCCGTTCGGCCTGCATGATGGTGGTGAACCGGTCGGGCAGGTCCGGTTCCCGGCCGGTGGCTTCCTTGATGGTGTGGGCGAATTTCACGGGCAGGGCGGTCTCCAGGCAGACGATGGGGGTGTCGACCTCATTCCGCAGGCCACGGGCCACTTTCACGCCGTCGGCGGTGTGCGGGTCGATCATGACGCCCAACCGCTCGTAGCAGTCCCGAATGGTGGCCACCCGATCGGCGTGGGTGGAGGCCCCGGATAGGAAACCGTACTGGGTGCCAATCTTCGAGAATGCGGGATCATCCGCAAGAGTGAACCCGCCCTGGGGAACTTGGGCGCCAAACAGGTCGGCGACCCGAGCGGCATCTCGACCCAGAAGATCGTAGATGAATCGTTCGAAATTGGATGCGCGGGAAATGTCCATTGATGGCGACGAGGTTTCGAATGTATCTGCGGAGGACCGCACCCGGTACACACCAGTGCGGAAGAATTCATCCAACACGTCGTTCTCGTTGGTGGCCACGATGAGCTTGTCAATCGGCACCCCCATTTGCTTGGCAATGTGGCCGGCGCAAATGTCCCCAAAGTTGCCGGTGGGCACGCTGAACGATACTTTTTGCTCGTTAGAGGTGGCAACATGCAGGTAGCAGGAAATGTAATACACCACCTGGGCGACGAGCCTGGCCCAGTTAATGGAGTTCACGGCACCGATGCGGTGGGCGCGTTTGAAGTCGGCGTCGGCGGACACGGCCTTGACCACATCCTGGCAATCATCGAACACTCCTTCGAGGGCAATGTTGAAGATGTTGGGGTCGTTGAGACCGAACATTTGTGCCTGTTGGAATGGGGTCATGCGGCCAGCCGGGGTGAGCATGAATACTTTAATGCCGTCCCGCCCGCTCATGGCGTATTCGGCGGCGGACCCGGTGTCGCCCGAAGTTGCCCCCACAATGGTGAGGGTTTCGCCCCGTCGGCGCAGCTCGTATTCGAAGAATTCCCCGAGCAATTGCATGGCGATGTCTTTAAAAGCTGCGGTGGGCCCCTCGGAAAGATGACCAATGTACATGCCATCTTCCAGCTTGGTCACCGGCACGATTTCGGCATGCGCAAACTTCGGGAAGGTGTAGGCGCGGTAGGCGATGTCCGTAAGATCATCGGCGGGAATGTCGTCGATAAATAATTGCAGGACTTCGGCGGCGAGGGCGGGATACCCCTGCGTGTTGAGCAGTTTCCGCCACCTATCGAGCATATCGCCGGTGACCTGCGGATATTCGGCGGGCAGGTAGAGGCCACCGTCGGGGGCGAGCCCGCCGAGAAGGATGTCACTAAACGGGATTTCGGTGCGGGACTCATCGCGGGTGGAGATATAACGCATGGAATCTACCATAGCGTTTCCCACCCGCATTACACTTATCGACGGTTTTTCCTACCGGCCGCGACGATATTTCAGGGCCTCGATGAGGGAGTCCAGGGCAGCATCCCCGAACTTCATAAAATCAAGGTTACCGGTGCTCGGGAAGGCATCGGGATAGACGGTTTGACGTGGGGTTGCGGTGGCCCGGCGGGCATCGCTCACCTGGCCGCCAGTGGGCTCTACCGTGGCAACCAATTGTGTGCCATCCAGCGTCAGTGTGTCGTGGTCTTTCATGCCTGCGGTTTTCAGGGATTCGACAAAAGTGGCAAGCTCGTCAAAGGTGGCACCTTCGAGATCGAGGGAAAATTTTAGGGCCATGGGAAATTCCTTTCTTCATATTGTGTGATGTGTGATACCTAGCTTAGAGCGGTGATAGTGATACGGCATCGGGGTATCCCCTGGTTTTTGCCCTGAGTTCCTGGCCTGGGGAGTCATCATGACGAAAAAGCATGAGGGTAGGAAAACTCACCCGTTCAGCTTATCCCCAATATCAACAGCACTCTGCGCGATTTCCGCAGCATGATCCCCATCAGGATGGGCCAAAAGTGCCGAGAGAAACTCAATGGCTTCCCGGTCTTCCGCGGCCCGTTTGCGATTCCAGAAATCAACAAACAGCTTGACAGAAATGTCTATCGCATGCGGCAAATACGTTAACTCTAGTAAATAATTTTCACACAGAGCAAGCACTACATCCACTGGCGTTGACGGCGGAAGCAACGGAATAATGCGTTGAGTAAACGCGGAAAACTCCTCAGCATTCTCCTCACCCCATCCATAGAAACCACTAGGCCAATTATCTAACATACTGAAACGTTGAAACGCATGCAGAAGTTTCACATCATCGTCCGCACGAAAACACTCTTTAACCTCATTAATATGCGGGAGAACCATTAACCCCCACTGATGTTTTTCGTTTATCCTGTCGGCAACGCTAACGGCATCTTGTGCGATTTCGACGACCCGCTCACTATCAAAATTACCTATTAAAAGAGAAAAATAAATCACCATAGCATCTTCCTCAGCTGACCGTTTACGATTCCAAAAATTAACGATCGCTTGGGCAACAAGCTCGGGGGCAGCCGGAACATGCGCTAATGGGCCAACATAGTTATCGCATAGCATAAACACGTCCAACATTGACGTAGATATTGCTGGCAGTATTGAAATGACGTGTTGGAGAAGATCCGAAAACTCTTGGGCATGTTTTCTTTTCCACTCATCACATTCTGTTACCCAATCATAGAAATCGAAACGTTGGAATGCCTCCAATAACTTGCTATTATCACCTGCACGGTAATATTCCATGATCTCAACTAGGTCTGACTCGGTCAGCATGATTTTCGCATCCTTAGTTCTTCTCAATGCCCAACTGGTCGGCAAGCCCCACCGCATTGCGTGCGGTTTCAGCAACGTAATCTCCATCGGGGTGGGTCAGCATAACCGAGAAGAAACCAACCGCATCGTCGTCCTCTTCCGCACGTTTACGATTCCAGAAATCAACAAACAGCTTCACGGAAATATCTATCGCATGCGGCAAATACACCGAAGGTTATTCAGTCGCTAGGAAAACTCATCTACACTAACAGAGGGAAAATCAGAAAGAACATTCCATCTAGCTTGCAGAGACTAGTCATGTTAGGGACGCTGAATAAGCTTCAAAAATGGAGTTACCTGTTATGGGGTTACTTGCATTTCAAATTTCTTACGAGATATCCACGCTACCATCATGATAGACCAGCCAAATAACGCCACCTCCGACACCACCGTCAACGGCACCGAAACTTCGTCTGCATAGTATGTACCGACGACCTTTAGTAGTGCAGCACACACGCTCGCTAGTATGATCACCCGAGATTTTGTAATAATTGCTACCGCAATAACACATGCAACCAATGCCAATGCCATCCAATGCAGTCCCGCAAACAGTTGACTCGCCGATAATACGCTTGTTTCTAAGGTAATCGGTAATCCATTTACTGGATAAACAAGTCGGCCGAGCGACATCATCGCGTAAAATGCGCCAATTGCCACAACAACACCTAGGGCAAGCACGACACTCATACCAATAGGGTGTTGCTCCCTGTACTTACCGTACAACACTACAATGATCGCTAACAACATTGACGCTCCACACGCCAGCATTTCATCTGCCATCTGCAAAGCAGTCTGATGCTGTTGTATCCACGCCAGCACGCCTGAAACGTCTCTTGAAGGCATCGGCAGTGACATTGCAATACTGACGCAGGCCATGGCAAGCAAACCAAAACCCATCAACCATACGATGCTACCAACATACGAAATACGCTGACTACTTTGCTTCACCGCCATCTCACTCCTTTGCCATATACTTCTTCAACGTCCATGGATGTATATTCTGATGGCAATATCGAAATAACGTATTGAACAAAATCAGAGAATTCCTGGGCATGGTGCTTTTCCACTCATTGCATTCAGGTGTTTCCCAATCATAAGAATCAAAACGTTAGAATAATTCCAGCAGCTTATCATCGTCACCTGCACGGTAGTAGTTGATAGCCTCGATCATGTCTGTTTCGGTCAACATGATTTCGTGTCCTTAGTTTTTATCAATATCTAGCCTGGCGGCAAGACTACCGGCAGTTATTTGAATGGTTTCCCTCACATGCTCTCCTTTGGGATGAGCCAAAAGCGCCGAGAGAAACTCAATGGCTTCCCGGTCTTCCACAGCACGTTTACGATTCCAGAAATCAACAAACAGCTTGACGGAAATGTCTATTGCATGCGGCAAATACACCAGCTCTAATAAATAATTGTCACACAGAGCAATCACCACATCCATCGGCGTTGACGGCGAAAGCAACGGGACAATGCGTTGAACAAACGCAGAACATTCTTCGGCGTTTTCCTCACCCCACTCATAAAAACTGCTATACCAATCATCCAAAGCGATCAGGCGTTGGAATACTTCAAGGAGCTTGGCATCGTCACCAGCACGGAAACATTCTTTGAGCTCTGTGATGTCTGGAAGTTTTACTGGTTTTTTCCTGCCGCAAAAGGCCTGCATGAGATAGTCTGTGTCGTTGAGCTTATCGACGATGGCAAGAACATCCGGCGCGATTTTTGTGACATGCTGATGACCATCAGGAGTTTTTATTAGAAGCGCTAAATATCCCGCAATATCCTCTTCCGTTGCTTGTTTACGGTTCCAAAACTCAACAACCGTCTGCACCGCAAGAATGGAAGCTGTGGGAAGATCCGCCAGTGACTGGGCGTAATTCTCGCATAAGGTCAACACATCTAATATTGATGTGGATTCTGGCGGCAATATCGAAATGACATGCTGGAGGAACTCGGAAAATTCCTCAGTGTGATGTTTTTTCCATTCATTGCATTCTGTTACCCAATCATGGGGATCGAAGCGTTGAAACGCATCCAACAGCTTACTAGCATCACCCGCACGGTAGTACTCCATGATCTCAACAAGGTCTGATTCAGTCATCATAATTTCGCATCCTTAGCTTTATCAATGCCCAGCTGGTCGGCAAGCCCCACCGCATTGCGTGCGGTTTCGGCAACGTAGTCCCCATCAGGATGAATCAACATAATTGAGAAGAAATCAACAGCATCGCTATCTTCTTCTGCACGTTTTCGATTCCAGAAATCGACAAATATTTTTGCGGCAATATCAATCGACTGTGGTACCCGCACAAGGCTAAGCATATAGTTTCGGCATAGCTCCCCCACCACATCCACGGGAGTGGAAACCGGCAGCAGTGGCACAATGTGTTGGATAAACGCGGAAAATTCTTCGGCGTTTTCTTCACCCCACTTGTGGCAACTGGTGGACCACTCATTCGAAGCGATGAAACGCTGGAATACGTCGAGAAGTTTAGCGTCATCACCTGCACGAAAGCATTCTTTGACTTCTGTAATGTCTGAAAATTCCATTAATTTTCCTTTCGCCTAGGTGGAAACTTATTCAGCTTCCCCACACATAACTAGTTTCTGGAAGTAAGGAAAATAGACAAGCTTGGCATGATTTTCCATGGTGTAAATGATTTTTTCCAGCAGCTAAATAAGCTACCTTTTATTGCCTGTGTAAAACCTTCAATGGCCAAGATCGCTAAGCTAGGGATAATCACTTGTGGTGTCGTTAAATCCGGCGATACCACAAAAACCTCTCCTGTTGCTTTACTCACCAATTCAGCATAAAATTCAGTAGAACCTGAACCAGTGAATCGGAATTTGATCATCTCAAATGCATCAGTTGCACGCTCGCCCTCAATGACTGCACTGACATTCACTACCATTTTGCCGTCTTCCGAGGCAGTTATCTTGACAAGACTTTGAAGATCTCTACCATTGGCATGGTGCTCAATGATTCTCTCTTGGAACTTGGTGGCATCTAATGAAATACCGGGGGATTTCCGCGGCGGTTCCTTCATACCCGTTTTTTGCACGGCTTCGAAGGCCTGATGCGCCTCCGCGCATAGAGAATCATCATGGTATTCTTCCTTGGAAATGTTCATAACCGTGGTAAACAGGTCCCGAATACGCCGGGCATCCGCCAACCACGAATTGGTAGTGCCTGACCCCGCCAAGGTGGCCGCGTAAATCAACTGATCAAGACTCGAATTCGGCATAAGCATCGAACTGCTGGTGAAATATAGACTGATATTCTTGTTTCCTATGAAAATCTCCAATTCGGGATCCAGGCTCTCTTTTAATCGCACGCAGCGCACACTAGAAAGTGAATACATTCGGTCAATAATCCCCTCTCTACACAGCTTGTCTTTACTAGAAATAAAGAATCGAGTCTGGGTGATACCCAGGTACACATCACCGGCAGGAAGCCACGGATGACTTTTTTCCTTAATGAGGGCTAGGGCTAAGAGGGGTTCATCTTCGGGCAATAAATATCGCAACAGCGCCAAGGCCTCATCAGGTGCATCTTTATGAAATACCGTCACCTTCGGGTCGGGTTTCTTCGAGATGGCGGGTACTCGGTTGCGCATCTCCGACACCGTTTTTGCCAGGGTTGCTGCCATTCGCGCAGCCTTGTCGCTGTTACGAGTGTTACCCCAAAACGGCATGCTGCGTTTCCCTGGCAGTTTTGCAGTAAGGCCACACATGCGCTCCAGCTCGAATGTGATGCGAGAAACCTCGTCCATGACCTGGGTGTATTCCCACTTCACTTCCTCCATGTGCGCAAGCTGTTTTTCTTTCAACGCCGGATCCATCGTTGTGTCACAACTGATGTGTGCCGTGCGCAATAGGTGGAAGCACCGCCAGGTTTCCTCCGCCACCAGTACCGCCTGCACATCGGCAAGAATCTGGTTGCTGTTCTCCCGAATGTAGTCGAGCTGCTGTTTCCGATCGGTGTTAAGAGCAGCAACATGCTGCCGGAGGTTATCCCGGAACGATCCCCGTTTGCCCTCCAAATTCGAAAAGTCGGCAGCAACCAGGCTGAAAGTATGCTGGTTGACGACCCCCAATTCTTGCGCCTCCCGAAACGCCCGCATGGCGTTCTTATACAATCCCATGAGGTCATGCCAGCGATCACTGTAAATCGTATGGGCTATGCTCTGAGTTTCCTCCAGGTTTTTATCAAGCTTTTTCGAAACAGACGCCAACTGCGCCTGCAACGCCAGTGCTGCTGCGGCAGGCCCCAACGCGGCAAGAAAATTGGTGGCCTTGGCCCCGTTAGCGGGTACCCACCGGATTTGGTGAGTAATTTTTCCATCCTTGCCCGCCAAAACCCCCAGGTTTTTACCCCCGGAGGTGAGCGGATGCTGCCCAGACTTCAGGGCCTTCCAGGTTTCGGGAGCTAACCGCACCAGCCCTCGGGCAGAAACCACCCCATGCGCGCCCTGAGCCACCAGGTTCAGCCCACCGGTAGCCAGGAAAATTTTATCCGCCAGATTCTGTATATCCTCAGGCGGCATGAGTTGAAATGGACTGACTTCGCAGTCAAATTCCGCAGGCAACCCCAGGGATTCCAGTGGTTGATCCCCCATCACGACCGCCACGCCGGGCTCAATCTCCACCAGGCTCACGCTTGGATCGTTCTCATTATCATTGTCAGAAGCGGAATGCGGGGAGACCATAAGAAAAAACCTTTCCCTCAAAACAGGTAGATTACGGCATTTTCTTATCATAACCCCAGTTACCGTTTAGAGTTTTGTTACTCCCCCAAATCGGTGAACATGTTGTGGTTGAAGATAAACGCCTCGCCGGCCTCGGTGAGCAGCCGCGACCATTGGGCGTCGTCAAGCTACAACAAGTCAACTTCGCCCAAGGACTTCAGCTTTTCGACGCCTTAATAATCGTCGTGCTCGGAAATGACCTCACCCCAAAACACCTCATCCACCACCTTCCGGGCCCGGCGCGTCACCCGAAGATAATGTTCCAGAAACTCTTGGGAATCCTCCGGGTTCCAGCCGGCCGCACCCGCCACCTGTGCCAGTTGCGGCCCGGGTTGTGGGAGTTGGTCGACTCGTTTGCCCCGTACCAGCACTATTGCGTTGCGGGCCAGGGTGGCCATGATCCAGGCGTCGATGAGCGTTTGGGCCTTTTCCGGGTCCACTAGCTTGTGTTCCGCAACCACCTGTAGTGCGGTGAGTGTGGCGGGGGTTCGGAGTTCGGGGATGGCGTCGGCGTGCATGAGGATAAGGAGTTGGGTGGTCCATTCGATGTCGGTGAGGGCGCCCCGGCCGAGTTTGGTGTGGGTGTTGCGGTCGGCGCCGCGGGGCAGCCGTTCGTTGTCGACCCGGGCTTTCATTCGGCGAACTTCCCGAATGGTTTTCTCCCCCACCCCGCCGTCGGGGTAGCGGAAATGGTCGATCATGGCGATGAATCGTTCCCCGAGTTGTTGGGAGCCGGCGATCCATACGGCCCGGAGGAGGGCTTGGATTTCCCAGGTTTCTCCCCATTGTTGGTAGTAGCGGCGGTAGGATTCCAGGGTGCGTACGACTGGGCCGGATCGGCCTTCGGGGCGGAGTCCCAGGTCGACGTCAAGGGGCGGGTCGCCGGAGGGTTTTGCTAGCCGTTTCCGCATTCGATCACATATTCCAATGGACCAGCGGACCGCGTCAGTGTCGGAGACGCCTTCGGCTGGTTCGCAGACGAACATGACGTCGGCGTCGGAGCCGTAGCCGAGTTCCGCGCCACCGAGGCGGCCCATGCCGATGACGGCGATTTCGGCGGGGGCGGTGGTGAGGTTTTCTGCCCGGAGGGCGGCGCTGATTTCGGCCCGGAGGGCGGCTTCGAGTACGGCATCCCACACGAGGGAGAGGCTGCGGCAGACTTCCTGCACGGTCATGAGGTCGAGGAGGTCGGCGGCGGCGATGCGGGCGAGTTCGGTGCGGCGGAGGGACCGGGCGACGGCGATGGCTTTGTCGGGGTCGTCGTGGCGGGAGGCGGCCCGCACCAGGGAGGTGGATACGGTGTCGGGTTTGGTTTCGAGGAGTTTGGGGCCGGTGGCGCCGTCGCCAAGCTGTTTGACAATGTCGGGGGCGGCGATGATGAGGGAGGCTGCGAAGGGTGAGTTGCCGAGGATGCGCATGAGGCGTTTGCCTACGATGCCTTCGTCGCGGAGGAGCCGGAGGAACCAGATGCGGTCGAATGCGGCGTCGGAGAGTTTCCGGTAGTTGAGCAGGCCGGCGTCGGGGTCGGCGGTGGTGGAGAGCCATTCCATGAGGGTGGGCAGCAGCATTGCTTGGATTTTGGCTTTGCGGTTTGCCCCGGCGGCGAGGGCGGTGAGGTGTTCGAATGCGCGGTCGGGGTAGAGGTAGCCGAGGGCCCGGAGTTGTTCTTTTGCCGCGGTTGCGGAGAGTTTGATGGTGTCGACGCTGAGGTTGACCACCGAATCCAGGAGGGGCCGGTAGAACAGTTTGTGGTGGAGCGAGGAGATGCTGAGGCGAACTTTCCGTAGTTCGTCGAGCATTTTTTCGACGCTGGATTGGGTCATGTGTCCGCGGAAGCCGGCGGCGTGGGCGAGCCAGCGGAGGGTTTGGTAGTCGGATTCCGCGGGGAGGGTGTGGGTGCGTTTGACTTTTTGTAGTTGGAGTCGGTGTTCGAGTGATCGGAGGAATTCGTAGCATTCGATGAGGTTTGCGCCGTCTTCGCGGCCCACGTAGCCGGATTCGATGAGTGCGGCGAGGGCGTCGATGGTGGCTGGGGTGCGGAGGGTCTCATCGTAGCGGCCGTGGACGAGTTGGAGGAGTTGTACGGCGAATTCGACATCGCGGAGGCCGCCTTCGCCGAGTTTGAGTTCTCGGTGTTTCATGGCTTCGGGCACGTTTTCCAGGACGCGGCGGCGCATGGCTTGGACGTCGGCGACGAAGGAGTTGCGTTGGCTGGCTTGCCATACCAGAGGGGAGATGACGTCGCTGTAGGCGCGCCCTAACGGCAGGTAGCCGGTCATGGGTCGGTGTTTGAGGAGGGCCTGGAATTCCCAGGTTTCTGCCCACCGGCGGTAGTAGGTGACGTGGGATTCGAGGGTGCGGACCAGGGCGCCGTGTTTTCCTTCGGGGCGGAGGGCGGCGTCGACTTCGAAGAAGCAGTGGGAGCCGAGGCGGATGAGTTCGCTGGCGACCCTGGTGGCTGCTGCGTCTGCTGGTTCGGCCACGAAGACGACGTCGACGTCGGAAATGTAGTTGAGTTCCCGGGCGCCGCATTTGCCCATGGCGATGACGGCGAGTTGGGATTCGACGGGGTTGTCGCCGTAGACGTGTCGTATGGCCACGGCGAGGGCGGCGGTGAGGGCGGCGTCGGCCAGGTCGGCGAGTTGGGCGGTGACGGTGCCGAGTGGTACTTCGGGTTGGCCGACTCGGCGGGAGTTTTCAGGGTAGGTGCCGGCCAGGTCGATGGCGGCGATGCGCATGAGGAGGGTGCGGTAGGTTTGCTTCAGCGTGGTTTCGATGGTGGTGCAGGTGGTGCCGGTGCCGGCGGCCCGGTAGGTGCCTACGTTGTCGAGGGTGTCGGTGGCGGTGTCGCCGACTAGGCCGGCGGGGGTGGCGCCGATGCAGCCGAGGAGTTCGCGGAGCATGTCGCATCTGGTGGGGGCGTCGTGGCGGAGAAGGTGCCAGGTGGTGGGGTTGGCGATGAGGTGGTCGCCAAGGACACTGGATGCGCCGAGGAGGGCGAAGAGTCGGACACGGAATACGGGGTCGGTGCGGATGGCGTGGTCGATGTCGTCGTGGTTACCTTGGTGCTCGTCGAGGGCGACCATGAGTCGGTAGAGGGAGTTGAGGGCCAGGTCGGCGTCGGGCGCCCCGGAGAGCGCCCAGAGGACTTCCACGCTGGCGCTGTTCCACCAGCCGAGCCAGGTGAGGTCGCTGACGGCTCTGGGGCTGGTGAGGCTGAGGGCTCCAGGGGTGGGGATGTGGCTGCGGGTGGTGCGCGGGGTGGTCATGCTTTCTCATTTTAGAAGCTGAGGTTGTTTTGGAGTTCCCAGGGCGTGATTTGTTTTTGGTAGTCGTGCCATTCGCGCCATTTATTACGAAGGAAGAACTCGAAAACGTGTTCGCCCAGGATATCGGCGACGAAGTCGGATTTTTCCATTTCCCTCAGGGCCTGGTCGAGGCTGGCGGGCAGGTCGACGTATCCGAGAGCGCGGCGTTCGCGGCGGGTGAGGGCGGCAATGTCGTCTTCGGCTGGTTCGTTGAGTTCGTAGCCGTCGCGGATGCCGCGCAGGCCGGCAGCGAGGAGGACGGCGAGGGCAAGGTAAGGGTTGCAGGCGGAGTCGGGGGATCGGACCTCGACGCGGCGGGATTCGGCTTTGCCCAGCCGGTAGGTGGGGACGCGGACCATGGCGGAGCGGTTGGACACACCCCAGGTGGCGGCGGTGGGGGCTTCGCTGCCGAAGAGGATGCGTTTATAGGAGTTGGTCCATTGGTTGGTGACGGCGGAGATTTCGTTGGCGTGGGTGAGGATGCCGGCGATGAATTGTTGGCCGGTGCGGGAGAGGCTGAATTCGGCGTCGGGGTCGTGGAATGCGTTGATGTCGCCTTCGAAGAGGGACATGTGGGTGTGCATGGCGGAGCCGGCGTAGTCGGTGAAAGGTTTGGGCATGAAGGTGGCGGCCACGTTATTGCGGTGGGCAATGAGTTTGGTGATGTACCGGAAGGTCATGATGGAGTCGCCCATGGTGAGAATGTCGGCGTGGCGCAGGTCGATTTCTTGCTGGCCGGGGGCGGTTTCGTGGTGGGAGAATTCCACGGGAATGCCCATGTCTTCCAGGGCGAGCATGGCGTCGCGGCGGAAGTAGGGGGCGAGGCTGCGGTTGGCCTGGTCGAAGTAGCTGCCGTCATCGGTGGGTTTGGGGGGCCGGCCGTCGGTTTCTTGGTCTTCGACGAGATAGAATTCGATTTCGGGGCTGACTTTGCAGGTGAAGCCTTCGTCGGCAGCAGTCTGGACTTGGCGGCGCAGCACTTGGCGGGGGTCGGAGTAGAAGGCCTGGCCGTCGGGGTTGAGGATGTCGCAGAACATGCGGGCGGATTTAATGCCGCCGTCGCCGACGCCGAGGGGAAGCAGTTGGAAGGTGGAGGGGTCGGGCATGGCGATGGTGTCGGATTCGGAGATGCGAGAAAACCCCTCGATGGCAGAACCGTCAAACCCGATGCCTTCGGCGAACGCGCTTTCTAATTCGGCGGGGGCGATGGCAACGGATTTGAGGGTGCCGAGAATGTCGCTGAACCAGAGTCGCACGATCCGAATATCGCGCTCTTCCACGGCGCGTAGCACATATTCTTGTTGGGAATCCATGGGTTTAACCATAGTTGCCTTTTCGCTTTTCGACGTCCTCCCAGCACCCACCCATGGTGGTTTTGCTGGTAAAATCTGGTTATGGAGCTCAAGAGTCAGGTGGAAGTTGAGGCAAAGTTTTCCGTCACATCCGACACTGTGGTGCCGGATCTCACCACGATCATGGGGGTGGAGCAGATCGTGTCGACAAAGGTGCATCACCTGTCAGCGGTGTATTACGACACCGAAGATCTGCGGCTCACCCGCTCGAAGATAACCCTGCGGCGGCGCACCGGGGGCACGGATGACGGGTGGCACATTAAGTTCCCGGGGAAAACTGGGCGGTTGGAGATACACCACCCCATTGATCGGGGCACAAAAATACCCGAGGAAATTCATTCGATGGTGCGTTCGATTGTGCGTGATGAGCCCCTGTCCCCCATCGCCCAGGTAGACAATGAGCGGCATGAAACACTGTTGGGGGATGCGGCGGGCACCGTTGTTGCGGAGTTTTGCGACGACCACGTGTCGGCCACATCACTGAAGTCGGATACCGCCACGAGCTGGCGGGAGTGGGAGGTTGAGGTGACCCCGGCCGCCCCGTCGACCCTCATCGCGGCCGCCACTGAGGTCTTGACCCGGGCGGGCGCCGCGGCGTCGAAAAGCCCGTCGAAACTAGCGATGGCGTTAGGGCCGGACCTGCCAACCGAACCCATGGTCGATAATAACCTTGACCCGAACTCCCCCACCGCCGGGGTAATAGCAGCGTTGAAGCGTAACCGGGATAAGTTATTGGCATACGACCCGCGGGTGCGGCGGGACGAGTGGGATTCCGTCCACCAAATGCGGGTCGCCACCCGGGAGCTACGCAGCCACCTGCAAAGCTTTGCCAGCATTCTTGCAGGCACCCACCACAAAGATGTGTCCGAAGAACTCAAGCATCTGGCCGCTACTCTCGGGGTGGCACGCGACGCCGAGGTCATCGCCGAGCGGTTCAAGAACCTGTGCGACCAGCACCCCAGCGGAATCATTGATGCCGCGAGCGGCAAGCAGTTGCACGACGACATGCTGGCGGAATACGCTGCCGCGCACCAAAAAGTAGTGGCGGCACTCAACGATGACCGGTACCTGCGACTATTGGACGAATTGGATGAGCTCATCGCCCACCCGCAGGAACTGGCCGACCCCGACCCCACACCAGCCTCAACACACGTGCTGCTTGAACAGTTGCGGAAGAGCTATAAGCGTCTCATGAAGCTGCACAACAAGGCCATGAGCGATTGGGATGGGCGTTCGTCACTCCGGCCCCAGCAGGAACAAAAATTCCACAATGTGCGCAAAGCCGCGAAGAAACTCCGGTACACCACGGAAGCCGTGGGGGACGCCACCGACATTCCCACAGGTCAACTGTACCGTGCCTGCAAACAGCTTCAAGAGGTGCTGGGGAATTTCCAGGACAGCATCACCTCCCGGAAGAAGCTGCTGGCCAAGTCACACGAGGCCTTCCGCCGCGGCGAAAACACCTTCATCTATGGTGTATTGTACGAAACCGAAGTGGAATTAAGCCGGAACATCATGCAAGACTATCCGGCCACCATGGCCGCGGTCACCCAGGCATATCAGCGTCTTTAACCCACCGGGAATGTTGCCTTAAGGATATCAATCACGCCACCGATCGTCTTGCTCATCGTAGGCGTCGGCGACCCGGTTGCGTTCCTTGGCTATCTCCAGAGCATGATCCGCTTCCTCGCGGGTGTCATACGGGCCAATGCGATTATCGTAGGAGGAAATTTTTCCCTGCTCCACCTGGTGGGTTTCCAGATTATAGTAATATTTCAAATCTTCGTTGTGCATCATGCTACTTTCTGTCAACGACCAACGAACTAGCGTCTGGTCATTTTAACATCTGCGGTGATCGACCGGTTGCCGCTACATTGGATGTATACAACCCCAGGAATATCCTCAAGGAATAGAAAGTCAACAGTCATGCCGGTGTGGCCCACCAATACTGATTCGCAAGCCGACAATAATGATCTCATAGCTGCCGTGGTGGAATATCACACCACGGCAGCAGGTCGAGCCCCCGAAGCTCTCGCCACGGCACCCGCCACCTGGTCGCTTATCGGCGAGCACACCGACCACGCCGGCGGCATTGTGCTACTGAGTCTATGCCAAGCACGGGTCGCCGCGGCCATCAGCCCCCGACCCGACCGAACCATCCATGTAACCGAATACACGTTCGACCCCACCACCAATGGGTTTCAACCTGAAACCACCACCGCGCCCACCCTCGATGACATCACCGCCGACACCCCAAACACCACCACAACATCCGAACCCTCCAGTGCCGCAACCTGCACCACCCGGGCCGAAATATTATCCCAACTCGTTGCCACCCTCATCCAACGCCAACTCCTCAGCCGGGAAACCGCCGGCTTCGACATCACCCTCACCACCACCATCCCCCCGCAGGCCGGCATCGGCGACGACGCTGCCATCGAGGTAGCCACCGCCCTAGCCCTAGCCCATAACGTGGAGGAAATAGACTCCCCACCAATCCGGGCCAAACTTGCGGAAACCTGCTACCAGGCGGCCACCCGCTCCCACGCAATCCCACCGCTCCGCGCCCCCTACCTCGTGACCCTCCGCGGTAAAGACACCGTCATCAACGTGGTGGACTACGCCGACTACTCCATCACCGAAGCCACCAAAAACACCCATCCCATAGTCGAATCGAACACCACGGTCGCCCTACTGGTCATCCCGCCCCGACACACCACCAAACCCGAAGAGCTCCGCCGCCGGCGGGTCTTCCTCGACGAGGCCGCCCGGGCCTTCGGGGTGGAGTCGATACGTCACCTTCCCGACGCCAACACCCGGGTACTCGATTGGCTCCAAGCCCGCCACGAGGTGCAGGGCAGCGACGGACTACCAACCCTCATCGAGGCACAAAACTGGTTGGAATTCCAATCCCAAGAACTAGCACTCATCCGGTCGATCGGCCAAACCCTCCGCGGCCGAGCACTTAACCGGCTATACCCGGCCCTCTCCCAATCCCAATCGAACATGAGCGGGCTATACCAGATAACCGGCTCTGATGAGCAGGTGGCGCAGCTCTGCCTGGGCCGCGGGGCGTTCAGCGCCCGCAGCGCCTACAGCGGCGCCACGAGCGCCGTCATCGCCATCGTCCGCCACGACCGGGAGGCGAATTTCACCGCGGACCTCAGCGACATGGGGCTGACCATTATGCCGCTCTACCAGGGGCGCATCGCGGAACTGGTCGACATAGAACTACTCACAGAGCCACCCGCGGAATAGCGCCAAACGCCCTAGAATCGGAACCGGACCACCCGGCGCACCGGGTCGGCTTCGCTGAGGGTGACACAGTAGCGTTCGCCCTCAACAAGTTCAGCACCGGGCTTGACGCCAGGTTCAGCACCGGGCTCGGCGAGGTCGGAAGCGCCGCCGTAGTCGCAATCGGCTAACACTGGGGGTTTGTCCACAAACACCCGTGCGGTCTTCTGCTTGGAGTTGACTTCTACAACAGTGGCGGGGAATTGGTTCCCCACAAAGGCCTTGAGTACCTCGGCCTCGCAGTAGTCGAGACAGGTGTGGTCGACGGTGGCCGCGAGGCGACCGCTGGCGGTCATGGCGGCAAGCACCTGTTCGAGGTCGCATGTCACCCAGTCGGGTATGGGGGTTCCGGCCACAAGGCTCAACACAATCTCAGTGGCATAACGGTCGGCAAGCCGCCTAAGCGGTGCGGTGACCTGGGCATAATATTCCGGTCGCACACCATCATTATTGGTGATGACCCCCGAGTGTGACCTGGGCGGATTGGCTCCCAGTTCGAGGTATTCGCTGCCGCGGAGAAGTTTTTGCGCTTCCCGCATAATGGCCATGCCGCGGGAAGTGTTGGCGTCCAAGGTGCGGAGGAATTCGCCAGGGGATGCGGGGTGGGTAGTGAAGCCAAGGTGTTCAGCCTCAGCCCAGAAGCGGCTGACCGCGGTGGGTTCGGGGTCGGCGAGGGTGCGGAGTATGCCAATGCCGGCGTTGGCCATGGTGGTGCCGGCGCACCGGCCGGCGAGGAGGGATATTTCGGAGTTATAGTCCATCATCGGCAACCGTGGTTCGATGATGAGTTCGAAGAGCCCATCGGGGGTTTGTTGGACCTCCTGGCTGGGGAAGTTCAGGGTGATGGCGTCCCTACGGGCAGCACTGGTTTGGAGAAGTTTCCCCACCGCGGGCAGGTGGGCGATGGCGGGATGGAGGGTGCCCGCGTCGTGGGCGGCCTGGGTTTCCTCATAGGTGAAGCGGGCCCGAGAGCGCACGATGGCCCGGGCAATGGTGTAGTCGGTCCAGGCGCCGGCGGGGTCGAGGTCGATGGTCCACAGGATGGCGGGCCGAGTGGCGTTGGGGAGGAGACTGGCCTTGTTTTCGGACAGCGCTGGCGGGTGCAGGCAGATGGTTTGGTCGGGAAGATAGATGCTTTGGCCGCGGCGGAGCGATTCGGCGTGGAGGGCACCCCCGGGGGTGATGAAGGCCGCGGGGTCGGCGATGGCGTAGTACACGCGATAGCGTTCGTCGTCAAGCATGGTGATGCCCACGGCTTGGTCGAGATCCATGGATCCGGGCGGGTCGATGGTGACGAGCGGAATGTGGGTGGCGTCGACGCGGCTGGCGGCGTGTTGGTCGGTGGCGGTGGCGGCGTCGGCAAGCACGTCGGGTGGAAAGGCGGGGTCGAGCCGGAATTCGCCGATGATTGCGGTGAAATCGAGGTGGGCCGCATAGAGTTTCATAGTCTCCGATTGTGCCAGTTTGCACGGCGACGGGACACCCGCCTGGCACACCCCAAGGTGGGGCGCAATTGAGTCGACCTATAAGCCGGATTCTGTGGGCGGCGATCATCCATCTGGGCAAACCATTGCTGGCTGCCTCAAGCGGCTACCTGCATACTTCGGGCGAGCAGCCCTCGAACGTATGCCGGGCACAATCGACGGGTGCCGGCTGCGCCTTGCTTGCCTTGCTCCGGGTGGGGTTTACACAGCCGAGGTAGTCGCCTACCCCGCTGGTGCGCTCTTACCGCACCGTTTCACCCTTACCTGGCACTGTGTGCCGGGCGGTTTACTTTCTGTTGCACTGATCCCGCAGGTCACCCTGGGTTGCCGTTAACAACCACCCCGCTCTGTGGAGTCCGGACTTTCCTCGACGTGGCGCCTACCCTTGTGGTCGGTGGGTGGTTCACCTGGCCGCGATCGCCCGGCCGGCTCAATTGCGGGATTTAGCCTACCACGATTTGCCCTGAGATGGGGTTAGGTTGATTGGACTTTCAGGTAGGAGGTGTCGTTGACGAGTCGCACACAGGTGGGGCCGTCGGCATAGAATTCGGCGATAGATAACGACGCCAGGTCGAGGTGGAGCCGGTGGTGGACGCTAGCGGCGGCATCGAGGGCCTGCCCGAGAATGGATTTGATGGGGGTGACGTGGCTGACCACAAGAATGGTGCACCCCTGGTAGCGTTCCTGGAGTCTTTTTCGGGCGGCGGTGACTCGCTCATGGGCCTGGGCGAGGGATTCCCCGCCGGGTGCGGGGAGGGTGGGGTCGAGAAGCCACCTGGCGTGCAGTTTTGGGTCGGCCGCATTGGCCTGGGCGAAGGTGAGGCCATCCCACTGCCCGAAGTCGAGTTCCACCAGACCGGGTTCGGTGCGCACCGGCAGGTTGAGCAGGTCGGCAACGGCCTGGGCGGTTTGTTGGCAGCGGGCCAGCGGGGAAGCGACGATGACGGTGGGAATGTCGTCGGCGGCGGCGATGCGGCGGGCGGCGCGACTGGCCTGCCACTCCCCCAGTTCGGTCAGTGGCGGGTTGGATAGGCCGGAGTATTGGCGGCGCCGGGACATGGTGGTTTGTCCATGGCGGAGCAGGAGCATGCGGGTGGCGTTGGTGGTGGCCCCATTCCAGGTGGTGGGTGCGGGGGTTTCGGCGGCGGTGGCCTTGCTGCCGGCGGCGTCGGTCATGGGCGTCGCCATGGCGGGGGTGATGTCAGCGATGTCGGCGGTTTCGGTGACGTCTTCGGGGTCGTCGTCGAGGGTGAGGAATCCGATGGGGTGGCCGGTGGCGCCGGCGTCCATGGCGAGGTTAGCGAGGACGTCGGCGGCGGCGTTCTGTCTGCGGGGCACCCAGGTGAATTCGGCGGAGTGCAGGGTGCGGAGGATTTTTTGGCATTTGATGGCGAGTCCCCGCATGTCGGGATGTTTGATCTTCCACCGACCGGACATTTGTTCGACTACGAGTTTGGAGTCCATGTGGACGCTGATGTCGGTGGCCCCGAGTTGTTGGGCGACACACAGCCCGTTATAGAGCGCATGGTATTCGGCAACATTGTTGGTGGCGGTACCCACCACGTAGGCAAGCTTCCGCACGACGGTGGTGCCGTCAGCCTCGTAGATGACGGTGCCGGCACCTGCGATGCCGGGGTTGCCGCGGGCGCCGCCGTCGGCTTCAATGACGAGTTTCATGAAGGTTTCACTCCCTTGTCTGGTTGTCTGTAGTTGTCACGTGTGGTCGGCGCCCCGGCTTTCCATCATTTTACCTGGTGAAGCTGGCTGTTTTAGGTGCGCACCAGGTAGCTGCCGCAGTCGGGGCATTGGGGTAATTCGTCGGCGGCGGCACCGCGGATGGCGGCGATGTCGCCGGCGGGCAAGATGATGAAGCAGCCGCCGCAGCTGCGCCCATTGAAGGCGGCCACACCCACGGAGTTCTCGTTGCGTTGGGCATCGTATGCGGCAACGACGTCGGCCGGTAGGCTCTGGCGGATTTCTGCCATGCGGTGTTCCCGATCGGCGGCGGTGGGGGCGGCCGGCGCAGCATCTTTCGCAGCCTGGGCCACGTCGAATGCTTGTTCGGCATCGGCGAGTCGTTGGTTGGCCAGGTCAAGATTGTTTCGGAGGGCGTGGATTTCGTTGTGGGCCTCGGCTAATTCGCTCAGCAGGTCATTGATGCGGGATTTGGTGGTGTACAGGTCCTTGTTGAGGTCTTTGCGGGTGCTTGGGTCGGTGGCCGCCATGAGTTGTTTCTTGTTGTCCGCAATCCGGCTGCGAAGCCGTGCCTCGTCGGCTTGGATGCGGAGGATTTCGCGTTCCATGTCATCGACGGCGCGTTGGGCGGCATGGGTGGCGGAGCGTTGCCGGGCCAGCGCATTGGTGGCCTTGGTGAGTTCGGCCTGTTCCGGGGATTCCGGGGCTTTGCCGCTGGATTCGTGCAGGCGTTGCGTGGTGGCGAGTTCGAGGAGAAGTACTTGCTGCTGCGGATCAAGTTTCATGTGAGTCCCCTTGGGTTTAGTCGGTGGGGTGGGCCGAAATGGTCCACGGATCGGTACGAATAGGTAGCACTGATACGTTACTGTGTGGCAGTGCGGTAGCCAAGATGTCGGCGGCCTGTGAGGTCCAGGGGTATTCGCTGGCCCAGTGGGCGGTGTCGATCAGCAGAGGACCGCCGCCGCGCAGGTGTTCGTCGGCCGGGTGGTGACGCAGGTCAGAGGTGACATACACGTCTACGCCCAGGCCGGTCACGGCGTCAAGGAAGCTGTCGCCAGACCCGGAGCTGACGGCGATTGTTTGCACCATTTGGTCGGGGTCGCCGGCGGCACGAATCCCCCACTCAGTGACGGGCAGAGCGTTGGCGACCTGCTGCACAAAGTCGGCGAATCGCATGGGGTGCGGCAGGTCCCCGATGCGCCCCAGCCCATAGGCTTCCTCCAGGGGCTGGGTGGGTTCGGTGGCCACCACATCGAAGGCAGGTTCTTCGTACGGGTGTGCGGTTCGCAGCGCACCCATGATGGCTTCACGAAGCCTGCTGGGGGCGACGAATTCGATCCGCAGCTCTGTGACCTTGGTTAATTCGTCCCGGTTGCCGATTGCGGGCTGGGCGCTTGTCGACGGCCGAAACTGCCCGGCCCCCTCCCAGGCGAATGCGCATTCGGAGTATTCGCCAATGTTTCCCGCCCCAGCAGCGAACAGGGCCGACTTCAATGCTGGGGCCTGGTCGACGGGTACTTGCACTCCCCACTTGTCCAGGCCCCGCCTGATGGGCTTGATGGGCCGCCCCGGGGTGATGCCCACCAGGTGGGCCAATTGGTCGTTGACGCCGGGCCGGGCGGAGTCGGCGTTGGTGTGGGCTGCGAACAGGGCCACACCGTTGCGGATGAGCGTGTGGATGATTTTGCCCTTGGGGGTGTTGGCGGCCACGCTGGTCACACCGCGCAACAGCAGCGGGTGGTGGACGACCAGCATGTCGGCGCCGGCGGCCACGGCGGCGTCGGCGACTTCCTGGGTGCAGTCCAAGGCCAGGAGGATCGTGTCGGCGGGGTCGGCCGGGTCGCCGCAAATGAGACCAACCTTGTCCCAGCTTTCCGCGAGGTGGGGTGGATAGGCACGATCCAAAATGGCGATCGCGTCGGCAACGGTGGTCATATTTCACTCCTTAAGTGCGGTGATGAGGGAATCTACCTGCGGTTTTTTTCGGACGGCGAGCCGGAAATAGTTCCATCCTAGCCCAGGGAATGTGTCGCATCGGCGCAGGGCAATGCCGCGGGCCATCAGCTTCCGGTAGCGGGTGCGGGCTTGGTCGGGGCTCAGGTCGCCGGGGCGAACCAACACGAAGGGGGCGCGCGAGTCGCTCACGGGCAGCCAGCCGACGGTGGCCAGTTGGCGAAGCATCGCCTCCCGGTCGGCTAGCAGCTGGCTGCGATGTTCCGGCAGGGTGGTCACGCCGTGGGTGAAGACTGCCTCGGCGGCGGCGATTTGCAGGGTGCCGATCGGCCAGTGGGGGCGCCAGCGGCGCAGGGGTCCGAGCACGATGTCGGGGTCGGCCACCATATAGCCCACCCGCAGCCCGGCGATCGCCCACGTTTTCGTGAGGCTGCGGAGCACGATGAGGCGGGGGTGGGTCGGCACCTGGGGGATGACGGAATGCTCCTCCCCCACCACGTCGATAAAGGCCTCATCGACCACGACGAACCGCCGCCCGTCGTCAAGGCCCAGCAGGTCGTCTGGCCTCCACAGCACGCCAGTGGGGTTGGTGGGGTTGCCGATGACCACGAGGTCCGCATCGTCGCTTATCGACGGGAGCACGTTGAAGGGTTCGGGCAGGATCACCCGGTCCACGGGCCGGCCGGCATCGGTGAAAATAATGTCGGGTTCAGAGAACCCCGGGTGGATAATAGTTGGGTGGGTGATGGGCAGGTGGGGCAATAAAACGAAGCCTTCGGCCGCTCCTGCAAGCAACATCACATAGTCCGGGGGCACTCCGTGATATTCCGCAATGAGTTCTTCCGCCGCCGCGAGGCGGTCGGCATCGGGATAAGCCGCAAGATTTGCAATTTCGCTGTTCAAAGCGTCGATAAGCCAGCTAGGCGTGCTAGTAGCAACATTGACAGAGAAGTCGATGCGGGCGCCGCGGGCGGCAATATCGCCGTGAATGCGGGACGGCGGGCAAGCTGGCACATTCATGTTGTAACACTTTACTACCGAAACTTTTAGGGGAAAGGTGACAGAATGTGTGAATCAATGCCAGACTTGAGCACATGACCACATTACTTCTCGACGTAGATGGCACACTCATTGACTCCTACCCCGGGATCCGCGCATCCTTTACCGCAACCCTGCGGGATCTGGGTACCCCCATCCCAGACGAGGCTTGGCTGCGGACCATCCCCGGCCCCCCGATCGAGCACACATTTACCCGGCTCGGCTTAACCCCCGCCGAAGCCCGCGTAGCCAAGGGCATGTATCGGGAGCACTACGAGCTTAGCGGTTGGTTAGATTCCAGCCTCTATCCCGAATGGCCGGAGACCCTGGCGGAATGGAAGGCTGATGGGCACACCCTCTGCGTCGCAACCAGCAAAAATGAAATGAGCGCTAAGACCATGCTGCGGAACTTCGGAATAGAACAATATTTCGATTTTATTGCGGGGGCGCAGGAATATGGTCCGCGGGCAACCAAAGCCGACGTCATCCAATATGTGATTGATTCAATGAATCTCCCCACCGATGGTTCGGATATGCTTATGATTGGCGATCGAATGCATGACATTGAGGGGGCAACACCGTTTGGAATACCAACCGTGTTGGTTTCTTGGGGTTACGGCAGTCCAGATGAATGGCAGGCGGCTTGTCGTACGGCTAGCACCATGACGGAATTGAAAGGAATTGTTCATGACTTCAACCAGTCCCCCCACAGTTTCCAGCCGCGACCACTCACCAACGAATCCGACGACGAGCCCGGAGAAGCTTCCGAAAGGCGCGGCTGGGGGTACAACACCGAACAGTCCTAAACTCCACATCACGGTCATCTGCACCGGCAATATCTGCCGCTCCCCAATGGGGGATGTGATCCTCAATCAGGCGGTAGCGGCGGCCGGGTTGGCCGACAGCGTCACCGTCGATTCCTGCGGGACCGGAGGCTGGCATGTAGGCCAGGGGGCCGACCGTCGGGCGCTCACCGAGCTGGCGAAGGCCGGCTACGATGGGAGCGCCCACCGGGCCGCCCAGTTCGACGATTCGCACGCGGCCGCCGACCTGATTATCGCCATGGATGACCGCCATGTACAGTGGTTGACCACCATAGGGGTAGAACCTGGACGGATTAGATTGCTGCGCAGCTTCGACCCGGCATCCGTGGCCGCAGGCGACCTGAATGTGGAGGATCCTTACTATGGTTACGCCTCCGATTTCGAGCTGGCCCGCACCCAAATCGAGGCGGCTATTCCCGGCATTCTCGACTGGATCAGGCACAAGCTGGAATAACCCCGGCTAGCGTAGAACAGTTCAGCGAATTCTCATTCTCGGATTTTTACTCTCAGGTCAACACTCATGGCACGCATTTCTCGCACCACCCGAACCGCACAAACCGGGTGGCGTGTCTTTATCACCCCCGGCTGGGTCATTACCTTCCTGCTGGTCATCAGTTTCTCCTACGCGGCTTTCACCATTTTGTCGCCCTGGCAATTGGGCAAGGACGCACAGATCGTGAACCGCAATAATCACATCGAAGACGCATTCAACGTGGATCCGAAACCCTATTCGGATATCTTCACCAGCGACGGTGTGATTAAGGACGATCAGGAGTGGATGCGGGTGACCCTCACCGGCCGGTATCTCACCGACAAGGAGGTGATTCTGCGGCTGCGGCCGGTGGAATCTACCCCGGCGTTGCAGGCGCTCACCCCGTTCCAATTGGATTCCGGGGAGATCATCCTGGTCAACCGGGGTTTTGAGCCCACCACCGCGGACAAAGAAACTACGATCCCGCCGGCACCAACCGGGGAGGTGACGATCCTGGCGCACGCCCGGGTCGATGAGCAACAGCCCCAAACCGCACCCCGCACCGATGTGGATCCGAAGCAGGTGTATGGCATCAACACGGAGCAGATCGGCCAGATCGAGGGGTTAACGCTAGCCAAGGACTATGTGCAGCTTTCCGATAACCAGCCGGGGTTGCTGCATTTTATTCCCATCCCCAAGCTGGATCGGGGCAATCATCTTTCCTACGGTTTCCAATGGATTGCCTTCGGCATCATGGCCCCACTGGGGTTTGGGTATTTCCTCTGGTCGGAGGCCCGGGAACGGCGGAGGTTGCGGGAGGAAGAGGCCGAGATGGCGGCGCAGGCCGCGGCCACCCCGGAACGTGAGCCGGACCCGGAACCGCAGCCTGACTCGGCGGCCCCGATAGTCTCAGCGGCAGCAGCGGCACCGGTGGCCCAGCAGGCCCCGGCGGAGGCGGCGTCGCAAAGCACAAGCACGGCGGCGCAGGGGTCGCGGCCGCGGCGCTCACGCTACGGCAATCAACACCCCAACCATTACGAAAAATTCGCCAAGCGGGACGATCAACGGTTCTAGCCAGGCCGCATCCGGCTATGCCTCGGCAGAATCCAGCGACCGGTAGGGGAAGCTTTTGTCGAGGTATTCCAGCTCGTCCCAGTCGAGCCGCACATGCCAGTCGGTCTGGTCACACAAAGTGGTGAACAGGTCGTAGAGGCCGTGGATGCTGGGGTCATCAAGCGAGTGGATTTGGTAGCCGACCACCGTGTTGTCCACCGTCGGCACGATATAGAGCCGCTGGTCGCCGGCGAACGGCAGCCAGTCGGCCTGGCCGTTGGTTTGCTTGGCCACCCCCAGGATGCCGGCAATGGTTTCGGTCGCCACCGAAGCTCTAGCCGGCCCGGAAACCACCTCGATGAAGGGTCGCACACTCATGATTCCGCCTCCCAAAACAGGGTCGCATCGTTATTGAACACGATGATGAGGTCGATGTTCATGCCGTAGTCCTGCACGGCCTGACGCATGCCCGCCTCTATGTCTTTCTCGCCCACTAGGTTCCGGCCGTCGGCGCCCCGGGCGTCGAAGATCATCATGCGGGATTGCAGCACCGCCCACGCGGCCCGCTTGACTATGGATTCTTTCGAATGCACGGTCTTAATCACCGCGGTTCGATCGTCCACAACAATGTCGGGGAGGGTGCTAGGTGCGGGCGCATCCAGGTCGTCGATCCGACCGATCCGTTGCACAGATTTAGCGACATTGCTATTGAGCCAATTGATGATTCGCTGCTCGGATTCGTACACCAAGCGTTCGCGGCCGTTCTGTGGCAACTGCTTAATTGCAGTAAACTTGCTGGTATCACTGTTGTCATACATCCCCACATAGCCTAGCAGGATTTCTCCCACCGGCACCCGAAAGTCTAAGAAAACAGTTTCGCTACCGCCCGCAGATGCTTGTCGACGGCCTACCGGCTCCCCGTACCCGACGGCGGAGCGTGCCCACCCCCACCGCGGCGATTCCGGCGGCCACCCCGGCAATCAATTGGACGCAACGAGAAAGCCGAATGGCTTCCCTTATGGTCGCCACCGTGGGCGCCCCCGAGGCTTTAGAGGTTGCGGGGGTTTCGGGGCCCGCCGCGGCGGGGATGGCAGCCCCCAGCAGGGGCCGCTGCTCTACCCCGTGCGCGTAGGTTGTGGTCCCGCCCAGCACCACCCCCAGGGCGCCGGCAGCGGTCGCTTCCACCGGGCCGGCATTGGGGCTGGGATGCTTCGGCGCATCATTCCGCCAGGCTGCCATCGCCCGCCGCGCCCGCGGCAGTCCCCCACTGGCCGCTGCGTAGACCACATGCACCCCGGCGGTGAAGCGTGCCGGCAGGTAGGCTAGCACGTCATCAAAGGTGGCTGCCGCCCACCCGAAATTCTCGTACCGCGGGGACCGGTAGCCCACCATGGCATCCAGGGTGTTGACCAGGCGGTGCAGCACCACCCCCGAGGCGCCGCAGGTGGCCCAGAGAATGGGGGCAGTGGCGGCATCCGAGGTGTTTTCCGCCAGGGACTCCACGGTGGCACGGATGATGCCTTGTTCGTCCAAATACTGGGGGTCGCGGGAGCATAACCAGGGAACAAGTTCGCGGGCCTGGTCGATATCCTTGGCCTCCAGGGCCCGAGCCATGCGTTCGCCAACACGTTCGAGAGTGGTGCCGCCCAGGGCGGAGAATAATGCCAGGGTCATCGTGGCGGTTGGGTAGCGTTTCTCCAGCCAGTAGGTGGCCACGACCGGCGGCACGACCGCCGCGGTGAGGTAGAGCGCGCCAGCCAGCTTGGAATCCCTATAGAACACTTTTTCTAGCTTGGTGGCAGCGCGGCCGAACAAGGCAACGGGGTGGATGGTGGTGGGCGGGTCGCCAAGCATGCGATCGGCGGCCATGCCGAGGAAGATTCCCAGGGTCATGGCCGCCGCCTTCTCTGTGTGATTTTGGCGTCATCCGCCTCATACATATTGGTGCGCCCTGACGGGCTCGAACCGCCGACCTGCTGGGTGTAAACCAGCTGCTCTCCCAGCTGAGCTAAAGGCGCGCACAACGCGGTAAAGCGTCGGTGATAAATGTTAACAGCAAACCGCGAATGTGCACAAAAACACTGGTTGGTTATTGTTTATTGCCGCGGCGGACGAGGCAGCTTCCCTGCCAGTCACCGAACCGTTCGGCTTTGGTTTGCACCATGCCGGCGAGTTGCGCGGATTCGGCGATGTCTCCGGGAGCCAGAGCATTGGACTTTCCGTTACCGGGGGTGAGTAGCCAGACGCGACCGGTGTCGGCGAGCGGCCGGACGGCGTCGACAAGCCCGTCTACCAGGTCGCCGTCGTCGCTGCGCCACCACAGCAGCACAATGTCGCAGATTTCGTAGCTGTCTTCGTCGAGCAATTCGGAGCCGATAGCATCTTCGATTGCTTCGCTGAGCGTGGAATCGCAATCCTCGTCCCAGCCTACCTCTTGCACTATCAATCCATGGGAGACGCCAAGCCGGGCGGCGATTCCATCGGTTGTGGTGAGAGTGGTGTTTTTCCCTTCGGGTTTTTGAACGTTCATCAAAGCATGATGATACAAGTAATATTTGCGGGATTACACCCTATCTGGGAAATTTTTTGGTATTGCACCGATTTTTCGGGAATTTGCGGGAGTTTCATGAGGGTTTTTAGCCTGGTATTTGGAGATTGGCTGCCTAAAATTACCCCCTGATGTGTCAAGTACACGTAGAGTAGGGGTGTTGCCAGTATTTTGCGCATTTTTACGCTTATCGACGGTGTGACCGTGCGTGATTATTGTGGCTCAATCGTTTTTATGACTGACTCTCTCACATGGAGGTGTGGAATGGCTGACCCGAAACCCGGGAAGCACCCAGATGACACTAATTTCGCGTTAATTCGTGATGGTGTCGCGTCATACTTAAATGACTCAGACCCAGAGGAGACCTCGGAGTGGCTAGAATCACTGGATGGGCTGTTACGGGAGGCCAGTCCAGATCGGGCCCGATATTTAATGCTGCGAATGCTGGAACGGGCATCGGCCAAACGGGTGCCACTCCCGGCAATGACGTCTACGGATTACGTTAATACGATCCCCACCTCGATGGAGCCAGAGTTCCCGGGCGATGAAGAGATCGAGAAGCGGTACCGTCGGTGGATTCGGTGGAATTCCGCGGTGATGGTCCACCGGGCCCAGCGCCCCGGCATTGGCGTCGGTGGCCACATTTCCACCTATGCGGGCGCCGCCCCGCTGTACGAGGTGGGCTTTAACTATTTCTTCCGCGGCAAGGACCATCCTGGTGGGGGCGACCAGGTGTTTTTCCAGGGTCACGCCTCCCCCGGCATGTATGCACGGGCGTTTTTAGAGGGCCGACTTTCGGAAGACGACCTTGACGGGTTCCGGCAGGAGGTGTCCCGCGAGCAGGGCGGCTTGCCGTCGTATCCGCACCCGCACGGCATGAAGACGTTCTGGGAATTCCCCACCGTGTCCATGGGCTTAGGCCCGATGAATGCCATCTACCAGGCAAAGTTCAACCGGTATCTGCTCAACCGGGGCATTAAGGACACGTCAGATCAGCACGTGTGGGCGTTCCTGGGTGACGGCGAAATGGACGAGCCGGAGTCCCGGGGTCTGATTCAAATGGCTGCGCTAAATAACCTGGATAACCTGACGTTTGTCATTAACTGTAACCTGCAGCGGCTGGACGGCCCAGTGCGTGGTAACACGAAGATCATTCAGGAGTTGGAGTCCTTCTTCCGGGGCGCCGGCTGGTCGGTTATTAAGGTCGTGTGGGGCCGCGAATGGGATCAACTGTTCGAAGCCGATAAGGAAGGGGCGTTGGTGGATCTGATGAACACCACCGCCGACGGCGACTTCCAAACGATGAAGGCCAACGATGGCGCCTACGTGCGGGAGCATTTCTTCAACAAGGATCCCCGGACCGCCAAGCTGGTGGAGAACTGGACCGATGCGGAGATTTGGAAGCTGCCGCGTGGTGGGCACGACTACCGCAAGATCTATGCGGCATACAAGCGGGCCCTGGAAACCAAGGACCGACCGACGGTGATTTTGGCGCACACCATTAAGGGTTACGGCCTGGGCAGCAATTTCGAGGGCCGGAATGCTACCCACCAGATGAAGAAGCTGACACTGGAGGATTTGAAGAAGCTGCGCGATAAGCAGGGTATTCCCATCACGGATGAGGAGCTGGAGAAGGATCCATACCTGCCGCCGTATTATCACCCAGGTCAGGACAGCCCGGAGATCCAGTATCTTCAGGCCCGCCGGAAAGAACTGGGCGGGTATTTGCCGGAACGTCGGGTGAACTATAAGCCGTTGCAGGTGCCACCGTTGACGAAGCTGCGGGGCCTGCGGAAGGGCTCGGGCAAGCAGAAGGTGGCCACCACAATGGCCGTGGTTCGGGCGTTTAAGGAGCTGCTGCGGGATCCCGAATTGGGGAAGCGGATTGTGCCGATTGTGCCGGATGAGGCCCGGACGTTTGGTATGGATTCGTGGTTCCCACCATTGGGTATCTACAATCCGCACGGCCAAAACTATGTGCCGGTGGATCATGATTTGATGCTGTCGTACACGGAGAAGGTGAATGGCCAGATTCTGCACGAGGGCATCAGCGAGGCCGGTTCCACGGCATCGTTCATTGCGGCGGGCACGTCGTATGCGACGCACGGCGAACCCATGATTCCGCTGTATATCTTCTATTCGATGTTCGGGTTCCAGCGCACGGGTGACGATTTCTGGGCCGCAGGTGACCAGATGACCCGTGGGTTTATCCTGGGTGCCACGGCCGGCCGGACCACGCTCACTGGTGAAGGTTTGCAGCACATGGACGGGCATTCACCGCTGCTGGCCGCCACCAACCCGGCGGTGGTGTCGTACGATCCGGCGTTCGCCTATGAGATTGCGCACCTGTTGCTGGAGGGTATTGATCGCATGTATGGCCCAGGCCGGGGCGAGGATGTGATGTATTACCTGACGATCTACAACGAGCCGATTTCCCAGCCTGCGGAGCCGGCCGATCTGGATGTTGAGGGCCTGCATAAGGGCATTTACCTGTACGAGAAGGCCGCCGGTGGTGACCATGAGGTGTCGGTGTTGGCGTCGGGTATTGGCATGCAGCAGGCGTTGCGCGCCAAGGAGATCCTGCGGGATGAGTACAACATTGGCACGAATATTTTCTCGGTGACGTCGTGGGTGGAGTTGGCCCGTGAGGGTCACGAAAAGTCGCGGCAGAATCTGCGCCACCCGGAGAATCCGCCGGAGGAGGCATTCGCCACGAAGCAGCTGCGGAAGGCCTCTGGCCCGTATATTGCGGTGAGTGACTTCGCCAGCGATTTGCAGGAGCAGATTCGTCGGTTTGTGCCTGGTGACTACACCACGCTGGGTGCGGACGGTTTCGGGTTCTCGGACACGCGCTCCGCGGCACGCCGGTTCTTCAATATCGACGCGGAGTCGATTGTTGTGGCCGCACTGAATGCTTTGGCCCTGGAAGGCAAGATTGATCGTTCGGTGGCTGCTGAGGCCGCTCGACGGTTCAATTTGACCGACCCAACCAAGGCTTAATAGGTTTTCCCTACCCCGTCGTCGTTAAGTTATTTGCTACTTTTCGACGACGGGGTTAACCATTGCCCCAACGCTTTCAGACACCCAGGTTTCGGCGTATTCTGTGTGGCTGGTTCATAAGACAGAAGGGGCATAATGACAATATCCCATATCCTTTTTTCCATCGCCGGCGTGTTGCTGCTTATCTTGTTCGGCTACCACTTCATCTGGGGCAATGCAGCCTATGCTGCGCTGCGTCCGGAAAGAGGCAGCGAGGACGACGAGGGTGATAAGAAATTCACCGCATGGCTCAATGGCCGGGCGGTATTCCAAATGGGCAGCATAGACCTATTGCTGCCTGCGGCGTTGTTGATTCTCATGGGCTTTAAGTTCATGGAGGTCAATGTGGCCCTGCTCAGCGCCCTATTTTTCTGGTACCTGGGCTATGCCCTGTTTTGGTTGTTGTCAATCCTATTTTCCAAAGGCCGCAAGAAGATGGATTACGCCAAGCAGGGGCAGTGGATTCTATTCCTGGTGGTGGCTGTTTTGGTCAGCGTGGGAGCCACAAAATTTGATGCCGCCACACCAAACCCAGCGGGGAACACGGCAATGTCAACCATGACAACCAGCCAAAACGTCCCCACAGCCCCCCAGCAATAAGAAAATATTTATGGATAGCGTTTGAGGGCCCACTTGCTGTCCATCGGCGCCAACTTAGGCTAGGCTTGCCGGTATGGATAATGTTTCCCAAACGCTTTTCTATCCGCTCTTCGGTAGAGCGCAAGCGAGTGACCGGTGGCCCGAGCTATTCCCCGACCCATGGGCGCACAAGGCCATGGAGATTGCGGCGCAGGAAAGTACCACGGCCCAGCCAATGGATGGGTTTCCCGAACTGGTGTACGGCCTGCGGCACATGATTCTGGTGCAGGAGGCGCGGGCATATTTGGAAACGCACCCGGGTGCCGCGGTCGTCAATATTGGTTGCGGCCTGGACATGCTGGCAGAGGACCTTTCCGGTCACGAGTGCACTATCTATAACCTGGATTTTCCCGACGTCATTGAGTTGCGGCACCGGTGGGTGCCGAAGGCCGACAACGAGATTGATCTCCCTTACTCCGCCACCAATTACGAGTGGTTGAGTAAGGTTGACGCCTCCCGCGGGGTTATTGCCCTGGCTGGGGGCGTGTTTTTCTATTTCCAGGTCGCCGACGTTTCTTCGCTTATCGACGCCTTCGGCACGGCCTTCCCCGGCGGCCGCATGGTGTATGATGCCGAATCCCCGGATGCCACCAAGCGCAGCGAACGCATGCTAGAGAAAAAGGGCACCCCCGCGGAAATGCCGTTTAAGGTCAAAGACCCATATTCGCCACGGAAATGGAGCACGACCGTCACAAACGTAACCGTGGAGTTTAGTTTCCTTAACCGGCTAGCCCCAAAGCTCCGCTCCCAATTGCCAATGAGCTACCGCCTGATTTTTCTCATGTTGAAGTGGAATAAAGGCATGTATTTCGTTCGCGTCGATTTTTAAGGAGAATCCCCATGGAAGACGTTTCCCAAACCCTGTTTTACCCACTACTAGGCCGGGCCAAGGCGGCCAGTCAATGGCCCGACCTGTTCCCCGACCCGTGGGCCACCCAGGCCGCGCACATTGCGGCAGCGGAGAAAACACCCGCGCAGCCGCTCGGCACTTTTCCAACATTATGCTATGGGCTTCGCCACCTGTTTACCGTTCGGGAGATTACCCAATACCTGGACACGCATCCGGGTGCCGCGGTCGTCAATATTGGCTGTGGCCTCGACGTACTATCCGAGGACCTTGCCGGCTACGACTGCACCATCTATAACCTGGATTTTCCCGACGTCATCGACATGCGACACCGGTGGGTACCCAAGGCTGACAACGAGATTGATCTCCCCTACTCCGCCACGGATCACGAATGGTTAACAAAAGTATCTGGAGAGAAGGGCGTCATAGCAGTCGCTCCAGGGGTGTTCTATTACTTGCCAATCCCCGAGGTAGCAGCACTGGTTGATGCATTTGGCCAGGCGTTTCCCGGTGGCCGACTGGTGTATGAAACCGAATCCCCCATGGTGATGCGCGGCAGCGAAAAGCAAATTGCCCGACATGGTACTCCAGCGTCTATGCCGTTTAAGGTGAAAGACCCATACACCCCCCAGGATTGGAGCGACGCGGTGCGGGACTACCATGTCACATTCAATTTCCTGGATTATCTCACCGATGAACAGCGGAAACAAATTCCATCACAGTACCGAATCCTCTTCGAATTCTTCGAACGTATTCACGGCATATATGTGGTAAACATGGGATTCTAGCAGCACGAGGTTTTAGCTGGTGGTACGAATCTGCCAATGATGATGGTACTGGCCGCCAAGCTTCATGAGTTCATCATGAGTTCCCTGCTCTACAATCTGCCCGGCTTCGTTCAACACCACGATATGATCAGCGTCGCGGATAGTGTTGAGCTGGTGAGCCACGACGATAACGGTGTGGTCGGTACGAAGCGCATGCATGGTGTCGGTGATGACCCGCTCGGTGACCGCATCCAGGGAGGATGTGGGTTCATCTAGGGTGATAATGGGGCTGTCTTTTAGCAGAGCGCGGGCGATGGCCACGCGTTGACGTTCCCCACCGGAAAGCAGGGAACCGCCCTCCCCTACATCCATATTCCATCCGTTTTTGTCGATGAGACCATCTAAGGCAGCAGCGGTTACCGCTGCCCGGAGTTCCGCATCGGTGGCTGTTGGCCGAGCCAAGAGCAGATTGTCACGGATGGTGCCCTCAATCAGGAATGTGTCTTGGAACACGGGTGTGACTAATTGGTTCACTTGTTCGGTACCGATGCTTGGCAGGGGCATCCCACCGATAGAAATTGTGCCGGCATCGGGGTCCATGAAGCGGGAAAGCAGCCGCATAATGGTGGTTTTCCCGGCACCAGAGGGGCCGACTATAGCTACAAGAGAATGTTCCGGGACGGTGAAACTAATCTGGCTCAGGATGCGACTCTCCCCGTAATTGAAATCAACCCCGGCAAATTCCACATCATAACTGGTTGGTGTGACAGGCTCGTTCGGTTCTGAAAGCACCGGGATTTCCCGGAGCTTCCGTAGCTCAGCAAGGGTGTTCCTGCCCGAGCTAAAACCACCCGATAAGGCACCAGCGTTGACGATCGGTTCGGTGAAGCAGGACACGACAATAAGTAGGGCTACCAGGGTGGCATAGTCCATACCACCACGAAGCGCGATAATGACCGCCACAATGACGATCGCGGAGAATACTGCTTGCACGAGGCTGCCAAGTCGTCCAATGGCTGCCCCTTGGGTTGCTGTGGCTTGGGCGAAAGCATCATGTTGGCGTTGCAGGGCATCATCAACAACCTGATCACCAATGGAATTTGGCCCAGCAGCCCTGATGGCGCTTTGTGACCTGGTGAATTCGATAAGCCTGGTGGTCACTTCTGCAACAGCCTCGGTGTGGTGGTGATCGGATTCACCGCTGGCCGCACCAATGCGTCGATAGGCCAACCATAATAGTGGTGCCGCACCAATCATGATGATGCCGATTCGCCAATCAATGACGCAGGTAGCTAGGGCAATGACCGCAGGTGTGACTATGCCGGTGATGACGGGGCGAACCACAACATGCGGCACTGCGGCGGCAAACCCAATCCCGGAAGATGCCATGTCAGCCAGGCTGCCATCCACTCCTTGGCGGAAATAGCTCAGTGGCAGCCGGCTGATCCGCTCCCCTAACATTGAGAGGAGGGAACGGAGAATTGCGGCAGAACTGGCACGGCCGATGAAACCGGTAAACAGCACCATCATCCATGTGATAATGGTAGCAATGAGGATAAACATCAGCCACAGACTCACCGCATCATCGTCGGAAATGAAGCTGGTGAGGAAGGGGAATAATCCCGCAAAAGCAATGCCCTGCGCTGCGGCTGCCAGTGTAGAGGCAATGAGCAGCATGATCAGCATGCGCTGGGCTGGTTTATCAACAATGGCGTATAAGTCACGGATCATGATTATTGAGCCTCCGCCCCAGCAAATGTGTGCCACAGTTCTGGGTATAGTTCGCCTTGTTCCAGAAGTTCTTGATGTGTGCCACGTTCTACGATACGACCTGATTCGAGCACGAGAATTTGGTCGGCGGCGATGATGGTGGATAGCCGGTGTGCAATCATAATGACCGTGCGATGCTGTGCTAGCTCATCAATGGCCGCCTTAATAGCGGCTTCGGAGTCAGGGTCAGCATAGGCGGTGGCTTCATCCAAAATGAGGATGGGGGTATCGGCAAGGAACGCCCGAGCAATGGCAATGCGCTGTTCCTGCCCGCCCGATAGGTTGGTGTCTACCCCAATAATGGAATCGAGACCACGGGGTAGTTGGGTAATGTCGGTGTCGATGCGAGCCCGGCGCGCCGCGGCCAGAATCTGATCATCGGTCGCGTCGGGACGGCACATGCGGATGTTTTCGCGGATGGAAACATTGAGTAGTTGGGGGTCTTGGAAAACCATCCCTATGGTGCGGTAGAGCTCATCCGTAGCAATGTCGCGGACATCGACACCGGCAATGCTGATCGTTCCTTCGGCCACATCGTAGAAGCGGGCGAGGAGTTTCGCCAGGGTGGATTTGCCGGAACCGGAGGGGCCAACCAGGGCAGTGATAGTTCCGGGGTCGAATCGGGCGGTGACATTGCTTAATGCTGGGGTGGAGTCGTCATAGCTGAAGGTGATGTTATCGGCGACTAGTGGCCCAATCCCTGGGTGTTGTGGGTTTTTGGGCTCTGGGATGGTCGGGGTATGGAGCACATGAGCGATGGATGTAAGAGCGGCTATTCCGGTGGCGATAGATTCGGAGTTCATGGCGACTCGCACTATTGTTGCGGAAAGTCCGAGGCCGAGGGCAAGGCCGGCAATGAGCCCAAGGGGCACGTCGTGGGTGCGCCAGGCAAGGCCAATGTTGCACATGAAAAGTAGGACGGTGACTGGGGAGGCAATGACGTCGATCAGCCCAAGATAGTTGGTGGATTGTTGGGACCAACGGGACCAGGCGTCTACAAACCCATTGACGCGATCTGTGTAGCGGGAGCTACCGGCGTGGGTGTTGCCGAAGGATTTCATGACGGCAATGCCACGAACGAATTCGATGACTGCACTGGTCATGGCTTGGTTGGCATCACCGTATTCTTTTTGTAGTGTTTGACCGGTAGAGAGCATGATTCCCATGAGGACGATGATGATAATCATGGGGATGAGCGCTACGAGTGCGATGCGCCAGTCGATGGTGAAGAGCAGGATGAGGGAGAAGAGCGGGACGAGGAGGGCAACGATCACTTCATTGATGGTGTGGCCAATGAGTTGGTGCACATCAGCCACATCTTTTTCCACTGATCCGATGATGCCGGCCGAGCGATGTGAATCCAACCAACCTAGCGGTAGGCGACGAATATGCCCCACCAGCTGGCGTCGTAATGCTAGTTGCAGGTCGTTATCGGCACTGTGGGAGAGCATGCCGGACATGCCGTTTGCGACCATTCGGATGATAGCGGCAATGATGATGACTGCGACTATGGTCCAGATATGTTGGTGGTTACCGTCGGGGAAGATTTTTGCGATATAGACGATGCCTGCTAGTGGAATGATTGTAGCAATGGCTGTGAGTACCGATAGTAGTATGACTGCGATAAGCCGCCCTTTGATTGGTGCCAGCAGTTCAGAATTCATCGTTATTTCCTTATGACAATCACAGATTTACCGCGAATATCATAACAAAATGATGGTTAGCCTAAGCAATACTTTGTAGGCTATTGTTGCCGGATCGTTGCACGCCCCACAAACTCACTCCGCCACCAGCCTCGTGGTATTACCTCCCCACGTCCCCCACCTCAATGTCGACGGTGTTCTTACCGGTCGGATCCTCGGTAAATACTTTGAAGTCCTGCTTGTCCGACTGGGAGAACCTAGCGATCGTGAAGGTGTGCCCATTAGGGAACACGAACTCCACCGAGGTGGTATCGGTGTACACCTCTAGGGTGATATCCCGCTGATCCTGCACCAAGGATTGAGCGCTGTACCCATTGCCGTTACCCAAAAGCCCATCAAAATAGTAGTGGGTGGAATCCTGCCCCTTCTTGCTGTTGTCGAGCTCCCCGGCGCGGGCCTTCACGTTATACCAGCCATCGGTGGGATCGTAGTTAAACCGCACCCAGTCACCGCCCTGCCACAGGTCAATGTAGATACGACCCGTGTAGTTACCGGCAGTGTTGTGGAAGCGCAGGGTGTGTTTTTGGGCGGCGTTCTGGTCGGGGACGTCGTAAAGCCCGTACACGTCGCCGTTGGTGTCTTTCCGATCGACCCAGGTTTTTCCGGTGGCGGAGATGGGCTTGTCTTTGGTCACGCCGGTGTGGGTTTTCACATTGCGGTATTTCAGGTCGCTGGTTTTTAGTTTTTGGGTGATGCGATTGTCCGCCCCCAGGGTGAGCTCCCTGGCCAAACTGTAGGACCCTAGTCGGCGCAGGTAGAGGCCGCTACCGTTGTCTGCGGCGTGCACCCCATCGGCCGTGTAGTTCCAGTTGCCCACCCAGCCCAGGGAGGTGATGGTGGCTTCCGCGGTGGTGATATCGGTGCTGCCGGTGAAGTTGGCACCATAGTAGTCGGGGCCGTGGTCGAGGCGTTGGGTATCGGTGTCAGCGACGAACATGCCGTTGGTGTCGAGGTGCCCCACCGTGTAGTAGGTGCCGGTGGTTTCCCCGCGGCTGGCGTCTTTGGCACCGAAAAAGAGGACTTGTTTGTCACCGGTAGGGGTTTTCATGGTTTTCAGGACGGGGCATTCAATCGGTGCGTTCTCGGACCAGGTACGGCCGCGGAAAAAGGTTGCCGGCTGGATTTTTGCTTCCGCTGCCGCGTCAGCCTTGGTCCAGCGGATGCCGTCGGTGGAGCGGTACACCCCGATGTGGTCGCCTTCGGCCACATACATGAGGGTTTTACCGTTGTAGGTGAACACGTAGGGGTCGCGTTCGTCGGTGCGGTTGACTGAGGCGCTGGGGGCGGTGATGTCGAGTACGGGTTTGCCGTCGTTGAGTGGTTTCGTGAAGGTGGCGCCCCCGTCGGTGCTGGCCACGGCCCAAATGTTTTGAGAGCCGTCGGTTTTCTTCAGGCCGGAAATATAGGCGGTGGGGGTGCCACCGCGGTTGATGACGGAACCGGTCCAGGCGGATTTCCACCCGTCGGTGGCGTGCCCGCCGCTGGCGGGTATGGCTTGTTTCTGATCGGTGAAGTGCACAAAGTCGGTAGTTGTGGTGTGGTACCAGTCTTGGCCTCTGGGCCCTAGTGGATTTTCGGCGCCGTCGGCGGAGTGGAGGAAGTACAGGTCGTAGTGTTTGGCTTTTTCGTTCCACACGATGCTTTGTAGATCGTTGGACCAACCATCTTTGGTGGTGAGATGGTAGGCGGCAACCAGACCGTCGGGGTTGGTGGGTTCCGCGGTTGCCGTCGGGGTGACAACCGCAACGGCCGCGAGAATGACGGATACCATCACGGATCTTTTGTTCATAGCACCGATTCTACGGACGGGGGTAGGGGCGTCTTTATGCCTGCTGCTTGGTTCGCAGCGTTGTATGCTCCGCCGACACCCATTCCCGGACTTTATCCCCACTCACCCCCAACACCACAAACACCGATAGGAATGCGAACAACACCGCCCGGAACGATGTGGTTTCCCCCGTTAATGCTACGAGTGTTTGTACCGCAGAGATCACGCACAACACCATGAGCCCGATACGGGCCCATTTGTGCCGCAGAAGGGTGCCTACCAGCAGGAAAATCTCGATGAGGGACATGAATGGCATGAGCAGCAGGATCCACCAGGGTTCGTCGGCACCATCGTCGATAAGCAGCCAACCCCAATCCTGGCCGGTCAGGGCGACTATGCCTAGCTGGATTGCCCCCACAATGTTGAGGACAAGCAGCCCGCCGGCAACAAGGAGTGACACGGGCGGCACCCCATGGTCGGCCGGGTCGCGCCGCTTCCTGGGTGGTTTCTTGGGTGCCGGGATAGGGGTGCGATGGGCGGCATCGCGCACGTCGATAATCGGCAGGTTTCCGTCGGTGTTGATTTTGTCGCCCCCGCCGTTGCGTTGGTGGTAAGCAGTGGAGAAGTCCCGAATCACTTGCACCCCAATGTCGTGGTCACTGAACCGTAGGGTTTTCACAATGTAGTCCCGCTCCAGGTCGGTGTCGGCATCCACCTTGTGGGTGAATTGGAATGTGAAGCTGGAAAACCCCACCGACCGGTCGTAGGTGCCGGCGGCCAGCCAATCCGCCCGGTGACCGCCCGGGAGCACCCACCCTTCCGGTACCCGCCAAAACCGCACGTGGTGCCGCTGTGACGCATTGCCCGACACTTCCTGCTGGTAGGCAAAATCCTGTTTAGTGTCAAACAGGTACAGGTTTGACACGGGGGCCTGTGGGTATGAGGTGCCGAACACCGAGGAAATAATGATGTTCCACGAGGACCGTAACGTGATGGGGTCGGCCGGCACCCACCCCGCGTTCCGCATGGCAGCATGCACGTCTGTTTCCGTACCGTCGAACGCCAGATTGACCGGGTCCCCTAAAATCCCATCCACGGTTTTCGTCCTACCAATAAAATAGTTAGGCACATATAATAGTGTGAAGAGTTGGTGCAGCCTGGGGAGCGCCAAATACGCCAGGGTGGCCCACCCAAACGTCAGGGGAATGACCAGTTTAACCGACCACACGAACGACCCCACCAACAGAATGTAGGCCAGCCACAACGCCAACCCCAGGGCCACCACAATGAACACGGCGTCAAGCACCGCATAGATGGAAAACCGCCGCCCATCAGATACCTTTTCCGGAGGCGACTGGTATTCCGGGTAGTCCCGCGGAATCGGATAATGATTCATCGCTCCCCCACTATTATGGAGTCGCCACGGCCAGCATCGCCGAAATTGCCGCGTTTACCGCGGCCGGGTTTTCCAGGGGCAGCATGTGGCCCGCCGACGGCACCACCGTCAGCCGGGCCGCCGGCCAATGCTGCACAATATATTCCGAGCTGGCCACCGGTGTGAATATGTCATCGGCCCCCACCAGCACGGCCCCCGGTATGCTAGACAGCTGGGCCAAGGACTCGGTTTCGTCTTCCTCCTGCAAATCATCCAGGAAGCCGATGATCGTCGCCAGCGGGGTGTCGTCGATAAGTTTGATGTGTAGTTTCCGCATGTCTTCCTCGTGGGCCAATGCCGCAGCTGCCGTCACCACCGGCGCCACCACATTGGTAACCGCCGACCGTAACGCCTGCACGTCCTCGGGGTTTTCCTCCGCAACATGCCGGAGCGAGTTCACGATCGGCAGTTTCAGCAGTTGCGTCATGCCTTCCGAAGCAAACGGTTGCGCCGATGCCGACACCAGCACCACACCCCGACACCGCAGCCGAAACTGCGGGTAGCGTCGTAAAAAATTCAGCACCACCATGGTGCCTAGCGAATGACCCACCAAAATAATCGGGGTTGTGACCCCGGCATCGTCCAACACCGCCATCACATCATCCGCGGCATCAGGAATATTGCATTCCGACGCCGGAACGGGATCCGACTTTCCGTGCCCCCGCAAATCCATGGCTATACACCGCACCTGGTCGGCAAACGCCGCCACCTGCACGTGCCACGCCTGCGCGGCCAATGTGTAACCGTGTACAAAAACCAGGGTGACCTGCGAATTCTCGTCACCCTCGGTGTAGTAGCGTAGCTTTCCTACCCGATGCCCCTGACTGAATTGGGGCGGTTTGAATTCCTGGCCCCGCGTATTGCGGGCAATTCTCCAGGCCCGAAACTTCTTGGTCACAAGAGCAAACACCATGGGTCCCAGATTACCCTTTTGCCCTGTCCTATTTGATTCTTATCTGCATTCCCGTAACCGTCTCTATTAAGGTCAAACTATGACTTCCTTGCAAGAACAACTCGCCGCGTTACACACCGACACCGCCGCAGCTTCAACCAGCGCCGAAGCCACTACCGCGACTAAACTCCGCACCCTCATGGCATCTATTGCCGGAGTCACCACCGAGGACATCGCCGATAATTCGCTGCTTATCGACGACCTAGGGTTCCAATCCCTTGATCTTATTGAATTAGCGGTACGCTGCGAACAAACCTTCGGCGTGAAAACCAACGCCGAAGCCTATCTCACTATGCGCACCTTCGCAGACGTGCTCCGCTTTTGTGAGCAGTCTACGAACTAACCGACAAGCTCCACATAGGCTTGGAAACCGTACTCCCCGGCCATGAGGCTCATGACCCCGGAGAATATATCTAGTTCTTCATCAGTGCCGCTAAGCACCTGACGGCAATCAACGGCACCGGCAGCAACACCGGAGCGCTGCCACCTGGTGCACCACGTCGCGTCCAAAACGTCCGCGCCGGGTGCTGCTGACATGGGTTCGGAGGTGATAACGTCGAGCATTGCTTGTTCTACTCGGGGGCGGTAGGCGCGGGGCATACCGCTCACATGTAGGACAGCAATGCGCTGCACTTCTTTTTCCACTGTAAGTAACCGTTTCTCTACTGATGGTGAAAGCGGGAGTCATGGGGTACTCCCGCTAAGACGAGGATCGTCTTCCCCAACGGCCTAGCCTCAACACCAATACGAAACAGTATCAATATGAACATCTGTCACTTTGATTTACTTACGATTCAACTACAACTCTGCCCCCATCAGCAACTCTAAACTTGCACTTTAACCAGGTCTTTTAAAGTTAAACCAAAAGTTTAGAGTAACCTCTTACCAGTTGTTTTTATCAAAATTTCAGTCGCTCTTATTAGCATCATCCCTATAAAAAATCTTTTCATCTATCGCCAATTACTAAGATCCGGTGGGCGGCTATGTCGCCAATGCCTGCCACAGCTCATCATTGAGCCGCGTCCAGGCCGGCTTCGCCCACTCCCCGAATGCCCGATCGGTCAAAACAATCGCCCCTCGGCGCGTGGGTGGGTGCACCCACACGAATGTGCCTGATTGGCCGAAATGCCCCACCGTGTTGCTTGGCAGTTGGGTGCCGGTCCAGTGTGGGGTTTTTGCCCCTTTGATTTCAAAGCCCAACCCCCATGGGCAAGGCTTAAACATGCCGTAACCAGGGACAATGCCATTGAGTTCCGGGTATTGGGGTGTCCACATTTTCGCAACGGTGGCGGGGTCGAGCAGGGTGGGGGCCATGATTTCGGCCACGAACCTACGAAGGTCAGCCACGGTGGAGCGCGCCTCGTGCCCCGGCGATCCCCATAGCGTAGTGTTCACCATTCCCAGCGGTTCGAACACGGCCGCGGTGAAGTATTCACCGAGCCCCATTTGGGTCTCCGACACCAACCTATCGCCCAGCAGTTCGAAGCCATAGGAGGAGTAGATGCGGCGCGTGCCCACGGGCTTTCTTGAGTCTTCTTCTCTAAATCCCACCCCGCCAGCGTGGGATAATAGGTGTCTGACCGTGGCGCCTTGCTTGGTGATGACCGTGTCGAGATCGAAGACCCCTTCCTCTACTGCCACCATGAAGCTGTAGGCTGACAGCAGTTTCGTCACGGATGCCAGTTCGAAAATCCTATTTTGGTCGCCGGCGGTTGCCACCGTAGTGCCGTTAGTGAACACCGCGCCGGCGGCGTTCGGCACTGGCCAAGCGGAAAGATGATGGTCAAGGAGGGAGGAAAGCGCATTGGTCACGAGATATATGCTACCGACCTGCGGGAAGGAATCTCAGTTAAAACTCTCCCTCGATTTTCTTTTTTATCCGCCGCGCCATATTCCACCCCTGCCGTTCGGAGCGTTTTGCGAGTTCCCGGAGTTGCACCGCGGTCATATTCACGGGCGCCCACTCGCTGCTGCGGAACAGGACCCAACCCTTCCAATAGGCGAGAATGACCAGGCCACCGCCTATTATTGGGGAGATAATCATGCCCAGGGCTTGGTGTCCAGTGACGTAGAATAGCGTCATGGCACCGGCGCTGATAGTGGCAGGCACGGCGTAGAGGGTGCCACCCCCGAATATGCTAGGGATCTGGCCGGTCACGACATCCCGGATCATACCGCCCCCGACGGCGGTGAGTACGCCCATGAATACTGCGGACACGAGGGGCATGTCGAAAACCAGGGCCTTCACGCAGCCGGTGACGGACCACACGCCCAGGATGATGGCGTCGCCGTGCACCTTAAAGAGCTCCCAGGTGTTCCCCTTAAAATGCGTGACCAGGGCGATGGTTGCCCCACAGCAGGCCAGGAGCAAATAGGTGGGGTTGGCGATGGCAGCGGCGGTGCCTTTTTGCATAAGCACATCACGCAGCATGCCGCCGCCGAGGGCGGAGAATAAGGCAAGGAACACGAAACCCACGAAGTCGAAGTTTCGTTGCCTGGCGATGGCGCCGCCGATGATGCCGTTGAGCACCACCCCAATGAGATCGAAAGTTTGATAGAGGTTATGAATTACGGTATCTACGTCACCCACGGCTATTGATTGTAAGTGCCCGCCAATAATTGGGCGGCCGTGATGACCGATTCGCGGCGGCGAGCATGCTCGGCGTCGGTTTCGGGGCCGGTGAACATGCGGGCAACTTGGGGGACCGCAGACCACCAGCCGGCGATAGATAGGATGAGAAAGGCCAGGTGATCAGCGTCGATAGTAGTGGCTAGGGTGCCGGTCGCCTGCCCAGCGTGGATGGCCTGGATTTTCCGATTGTAGTAGGTGCTACGTAGCTCCTCGTCGGGTACTTCCGCGTCGAAGTAGAGGCCTTCCCACCGCATGAGTCGGTTGAGTTCGGGGTGGACGCAGTGATAGTCGTAGACGCGGCCAGCCCAGTCGCCAATGTCTTCGGTAGCGAAGGAATGCACGGGCACGGCTTGGGCTACCTTAGCGAGTTCTTCCCGGAGAACGTGGGTGAAGAGTTGGCGTTTGTCGCCAAAATAATTGTAGATGCGTTCCTTATTGACTCCGGCCCGAGCGGCGATTTTAGCGACGGTGGTGCCGTCGGGGCCGTTGTGGGCAAATTCGGCGAGTGCGGCGGTGAGGATTTTGGTTTTCGTTCCTTCAATGTCCCAGGCCATGAGGGTCCTTTGCGGTGAGGGGGATTGTGGGATAGGCGGGCCGCGGCAATGCCAACGGTGGTGTCGCGGTCTCTAGCAGTGTACCGCGACAATTCCAACTAAAAGGTTGGAAATTATGCCAAGGTCGCCTATACTCAACTCCAACCAAAAAGTTGGAATTGAGGTTTCGCATGTCACAACAACCATCACAACCACCATCGCCCGACCACGCACCAGAGTATCCAGCCACCACCAGCACCGTGGTATTCCTGGTGGCCACCGCACTTGTGGTACTCACCCAGCTCTATCTGGCCATCCCGCTGATCACACCGGTCGGCCGCGGTCTTGGCGGGGATGCCACCCTCGCCCTCTCCACCGCGTTTAGCCTGTGCTACGCCAGCGGTTTTCTCATCTGGGGGCCGATCTCTGACCGGTATGGCCGCAAGAAAATCCTGCTCTGCGGCATGACGCTTCTGATCCTCACCACCGCCTGCTGTGCCATGGCACCAAACCTGCCGACGCTTGGTGTGCTCCGGGGATTGCAGGGGTTTTCGGCCGCGAGTTTCGCCCCCATCGCCCTGGCCTACCTTGCCGAGGCGTTACCAATCACCCACCGCCCCACGGCGATCGGGGCCATGTCCACCGCGTTCTTGGTGGCCGGCATTGTCGGTCAGGTATTTGCTGCTACGATCAATCTCACATTCGCCACGTGGCGGGCGGTTTTCCTCAGCAGCACGATTCTCCTTATTTTGTGTTTTCTATCACTCTTCCCGACGCGACGCATGGTGGAGATTCCCCACGCCACCACGGCCGGCAGCATGAGGCAGAGTTTTGTGGTAGTTGGCCAGATCATCGCAAAGCCGCGCACGCAATTTCTGTGTTTAGCGCACGTGACCGTGCTCATGAGTTTCGTGGCCATGTATTCCGCGTTGGGACCGCACTTGGGGAGCATTGGGATGTCGCAGTCACAATTGATTTGGCTGCGGCTCGCGGGCCTGCCGAGCATGTGCGTGTCGCTGGTTATTGGTCGCATCGCGGCCCGCATCCCCATAGGGACCATTGCTCGCGCCAGTTTTATTGTCGCCGCCCTGGGGTTGCTGTTGGAGGGTTTGTTGTCCGCAACGCTGTGGGGGATTATTGTCGCCAGCCTGGTGTTTGTGGCGGGTATTGCCATGGCCGTGCCCACCATGATTACATTGTTCGGCCAGGCCTCGGCACCCTATCGTGCCGGCGGCATGGCGGTCAATGGTGCGGTGCTGTTTATTGGCGCCAGCCTGGGCCCGCTTGCTGCCCGCCTGCCCGTGGGCTTTTCGACGCTCATGTGGGCGCTCGCGGGCGTGCTGCTGCTGGCCTGCGGGTGTGTGATGGTTTTCCAACGGTTATCGCCACCCGACGAGCGGTAATGACGGATCTGCCGCAGGTCATAATCAGTGGAGCAGGGTTCCCATTTTCGAGTAGGGGGTGATCTGCACCCGGTGGGCGGCGGCCAGGTCGACGAGGGTCTTCCCCACCGAGGCGGGGGTTGCCGACCATAAGCCAAGGGCGGGCCGCACCCGCCCCGGCCACTGCTTATTGAGGGCGGACACCAGGGCGACCGCCTTCGATTCTTCCCCAGTGTCGTAGTACACCCATGGCTGGATTTCGTCGGCTACCCGCAGCAGTTTGGCATAGTTGTGTCCGCTGTCTGGGCGGCCCGCTAGTGGCTGGTTCCAGTTCACCCGCACGTCCATGACCAGCGGGATGCCGGCAGTCAGGCTTCGGCAGTGGGCAATGAAATTCGCCATTTTGGTGGTGAGCCATTCCTGGTATTCGGGGGTTTCCTGGAGTGCCCCATCATCGCTGCGGGGCCAGTCGGTGGCGCCGGTGTCGCTGCGGTAGAGCAGCAGGTCGTTGTCGGAGAACGACCCGGAGTCCCAAAAGAGTTCGGTGATGATGATCCCGTCAATGATGTCACCGAATTGGGTGGCAACCTGCGCCACGGCGCCGGCGAGCATATCCCGGATCGGGCTGCGGGTGAGGGCCGCCGGTGAGGGCATGTTCCGAATGGTACCGTCCCTGGATATTGCCTTCCATTCCGGGAATTTCGCCAGCGAGGTCGAGACCATCATGTCGAGCGTGAGGTAGATTTTTTCGATCCCATTGGCCCGGAGCGTGGCGATCACGTCGCGGAGGGGGTTTTCCTGCGGTTCTAACGACACCCATTCGGGGTGGGTCGGCCACTGGAAGAGGGTCCATTCGGGGCGGCCCGCGGCCAGGTCGATGGTGTTATATCCCCTGGTGACCGCCGTGCGGGCGATTTCGGACCAGTTGCGGCGTGCCGCATTGGAGGTGTCTTCCCAGCCGATGCCGATGGCGCGGGTGGTGATGCCGGCGTGGTCGGCGAGGCGGTTCAGCCGCGCCGATGCCTGCACCTGTTCGGCCACGGTGGCGGCCGGGGTTGGTGTGGCCTCTAGGGCGGCGAGTCGCCGCATGATGGGGCTAAGGTCGGCCGCCGGGGATGGTTCCGTTGGTGGTTCTACCGCCACATTGGGGTCGCCCGCCTGGTCGATCACCAGTGAGGTGTCCGCTAGGTTTTCCACAATGATGATTCGGGATTGGACCTTTTCCCCGGTTTTCCGGGCGGTTTCCGCCACGGTGCGCGCGGTAACAACCTGCGCTCTTGTGCGATCGTTGGTGAGTTGGGTGTCGTTGGTGTTCGGCATTCATCACTTCCCATGATTTGTCGGCGATTGACGGATTGCCGCCACCTTAACTAATTCGCAAGGCGGTCACCATGAAGATGAGGAATCCCCCACCTGACGCGCTGCAAGACGACTGCTACCCGAATGAGGTAGCACCGTTACGGCGTCGTAAAGCACGCCGATAATGGCAAAACCCCAGCTCCTGGCGTGGAACTGGGGTGTGATTGTGGGGCCACCGGGGCTCGAACCCGGGACCGACGGATTATGAGTCCGCAGCTCTAACCGACTGAGCTATAGCCCCAAATTTAAAGCGATCCTGCTACATAATAGCCATTGCAAGGCACGAATGAAAAGTATAGCGGGTCATAGCACATAGTAACGAACTCAACACCCGAATACCCAAATTTTCCTCCCACCCCGGAACACCCGCACGCCGCATCGCCCGCCGACGCCGAATCATTCTTGCGACCAATGAGGGATTTTATCGCATTGACCAGCAAATTTGCCTTAAATCAGCGGGGCACTGTATAGTTTCATTCGTTGCCAGCGCAGTGATTGTGTGGCAAAATCCATTCCCCCATAGCTCAATTGGCAGAGCATTCGACTGTTAATCGAAGGGTTACTGGTTCGAGTCCAGTTGGGGGAGCTTTTTATTTCACTACCACCGCCACTAGGGCGGTTTTTGTGTTTGTGCGACCTGACCCACCCCGAAATCTTTGCGGGGCCTATGGGGCTAGCGGGGGTTACTGAATGCGCTAACCACCGTTGTGGTTTCTTCGGTAATGTGGCAGTCACACTACTTTCTTCCTTGACAAGCTTTTATATAAGGAGTGGGACTTTCCATGATCCAGTTCGTTATCGGTGCTGCCGCGGGTTACGTCTTTGGCACCAAGGCGGGTCGCCGGCGCTACGAACAAATTAAAAAGGGATACCAGGTGGCAATAAATTCCCCAGCTACCAAGCAGATTTTGACGGCAACCCGGAAGGCTATAGCCAATAAGCTTGATCCGCAGCCCCGCATGAAGGAAGTAAAAAATCTCAATAAATCTAAGTTTAATAAATCGGATGATATTACTATTCTGGAGCGGGACGACGATTAATCCTATAGGGGAAAATTCGTAAAATACCACGATATTTAGGGCGTGTCGTAATTAAAAGTTCATATCGAATGCGTAACATTTGGGGTGGCTAATCTTTAACTTTCGTGCGAAAGGATCCCCCATGTCTAGTATCTTCCGCCGCTCCATCACCACATCGTGCGCCATCATCGCGCTGGGAGCCTCCCTGGCCGCCTGCTCCCCACCCAACGAGATTGATTCCAACCGCAAGATTGAGACCGCCATCAGCGGAATCGCACCGAAACAAACCACAAGCACCGCCCCTAGGACGTCCAGCGCCGCCCCCTCGGTCAGCGCTACCCCCACCACGAAGGCAACCCATCACTAAAAACGCATAGATAGCATGACCGGCCCCGCAATGATCGGGGTCGTTTTGCGTTACGACGCCCTACCGCGCGGCACCCACCCCCAATTACTGAAATGCCCGGGCAAGCAACTGCTTCTTCTGCTGCTCCAACGCAATAAGATTGGCGAACATGGACCGATAGGCCTGCTCGTCATCACTAGGTCGCATGCGCTGCATTTTACTCTTCAACTGGGAAATCTCATTGCTTACCTGCTGTTCCTGCAACCGGGCCACGGTGCGATCCCAATACGTTTCCACGCTCTCACCCTGCAGGTGGATATCCTCCACCACAAGTTCCGAAACCAGGGACCGGCCAATAAGATCATCAATCTCCGAGGCGACCATGCCCGCCCACTCCCCCGCCACCGCGGCGCGACACCCGCCCGCCTGCGCGATGGCGTGCCGAATCACCCGGTAGGTCTCAAAGCTAAACGCCGCCTCCGGGACCGCATCAAAACCATCGGCCACCACGCCTGGGTACTGCAACGCTAGCTTCAGGCTCTCCCGCTGCGGCCACAACTGGATACTCTTGGCATCGGGCTGCGGCAACCGGGCCTGCGGCGCATCCACCGCCACCGCAGCATCGCTATCGAACCGAACGGCGCGACGAGGCTCCACCGGCCGCGGGTTTCGGGCCGCGACTCGCACCTGGGACAACACCTCGTCCTCATCCATCCACCCCACCCAGCCGCTGAGCCGCCGAGCATACTCGGACTGCAGGGCCCTGTCGTGAATGCTGGCCACAATCGGCACGGCGCGTCGCATTGCCTGCAACCGGCCTTCGGGCGTGTCCAACCGATAGTCGGCAATCACCGCCCGGATCATGAACTCAAACATGGGCACCCGAGATGCCACCAAATCCCGAACCGCCGCATCCCCCTTCTGTAGCCGCAGATCACACGGATCCAGGTTATCGGGGGCGACAGCAACATACGACTGACCGGTAAACTTTTGGTTTCCTTCGAACGCCCGTTTGGCCGCCTTTTGGCCGGCCTCATCCCCGTCGAAGGTATAAATGAGTTCGCCGCGGAAATAAGTGTCGTCAAGCATGAGGCGGCGAATCATCTGCAAATGATCATCCCCGAACGCGGTACCACAGCTGGCCACGGCCGTTGCCACCCCAGCGGCATGCATCGCCATCACATCCGTGTACCCCTCCACCACCACGCATTGACGACTACTGGCAATATTCTTCTTTGCCCGATCCAATCCAAAGAGCACCTTGGACTTCTTATACAACAATGTCTCCGGGGTATTCAGGTATTTGCCCAGCTGGTCGTCATCGAATAGCTTTCGGGCGCCGAACCCAATCACATCACCGGAAATATTTTTAATCGGCCACAACAGGCGACGCCGAAACCTGTCAATGGGGCCACGTCGCCCCATCACCGACAGGCCGGCGGCCTCTAGCTCGGGGAACGTAAACTTTTTCAACAGGTGCTTCGTCACGGCATCCCACTCCTCGGGGGCGTAGCCGCACTCAAAACTATAGATGAGTTCCTTGGAGAAGCCTCGGTCCAAAAGGAAGGTGCGGGCCACCTGCGCCTGGGGAGTCTCTAACTGCTTCCTATAGAACGCATGTGCGGCACGATTGGCTTCGATCAATCGTTTTCGGGTGCCGGGCTCTACCGCCGGTGCCCCGGTCGAACCCCCCTGGTAGTTGATGTGATAGTTTATCTTGTCTGCTACCAGCTCGACGGCTTCGGGGAAGGTCAAGTGTTCCATCTCCATGAGGAAGTTAAACACGTCCCCACCTTTGCCCGTCGAAAAGCAATGGTAGTAGCCATGGTTCGGTCGAACATGAAACGACGGGGTTTTTTCGTCTTTAAACGGGCTCAGTCCCTTCAACGAATCGGAACCGCTGGGCTTAAGCTGCACATATTCGCCGATGATTTCTTCGATCGCGGCGCGTTCGCGGATCGCTTGAATGTCGGAGTTGGGGATGCGTCCTCTGGCCATGGTTAAAGCGTACCAAGATGGTCAACCACGGCACGCCACTGCTATGCGTGGGACTTGGGGTGTGTAACAATACGTATCATGGCAGACAGGAAAAAGACCCTTCCGGTAATCATCGGCGGCCTCATTATGGCGGCGGTGGCCTCGTATTTTGGAATTGACACGCTACAGGAATCATCCCAACAGTCGGCGGTTGCGGCGGCGGAAACCACGACGGCCGACACCACCGCACGCGCCGCAACCGGCACACAGCATCGCACCCGCAGCGGCAATGCTTCCAGTGCTGCGCCCACGTACACAAAAAACCAGACAGCCAATAAGGGTTTTGAAAAATTCCGGGAATGCCAGGTTGATTCGCTGCCTAAGGAGGCCATGAACACCATTGACGACATTCTGGCTGGCGGGCCCTACGAATACCCGGAGAACGACAACAAACGGTTCGGCAACCATGAAAAACAACTCCCCGACATTGGCCGTAACTATTACCGCGAATACACCGTGGACACACCCGGCCTGAATCATCGGGGTAAGCGGCGCATTGTGACCGGCGGCGGGAGCGAAACCGACCCGGACGTGTGGCTTTACACCCAGGACCACTACCAGTCCTTCTGCGTCATCCCGGATGCTGAGAAGTAGCAGGAGGTTATTGGGGCAGCTGCGGTGAGGTACGGTGGGTTTGTTGGGCATGCCTCACCTGGGCGATGTTCGAGACTAGTCGCTGAACACATTGTGCAGAGGCTCTGACCGCCAGAAAAGCGCTAATTGCACCTAATAATTATTCGCAATGCTCATGTGCAGATACCCGGAAGTATCTAGCGCCACGAATCTTGCGGCTAATCAGGTATGGTGTCATCGAAGATGAGCTTATGGAATCGGGTTATTTCCTCCACTTCCTTTGCCGACATGTCGTCCCGGAGAAACTGCCATGTTGTACGGGGATCTGGTGCAGGAAGATCACGATCCGTAACGAAAATTTCGTCTCCAGTGAATATGAGCTCTGTTTTCCTAGGGTCGAGGTACTCGTTATCATCTGTCACGAACCGGATCGTGTTTTCTGATAGATAAAACGGTTTCGTCACCTTCGGGTCGACCGTCCATAATTCGAGGATGTACTCCTGGACAGAATACAAACGCTCCACGCTCACATTACGGATATAAAACCTATAGTAGGGAGGATAGTTTATTGATACCCCGGCCGTGATATAAACGTCTTTGCCTAAATACCATGCTGCGTGATCGATCCATAATTCATTACGGGTGGTTTCCTCAACGTAGGCGAGGAAATCTTTTGCTGTCATCACGGAATAATCATCTCCTCTGGTAGGAATGGGTGGGTATGTCAGGGCTGGCCCAATATCAGCCGAATTCGTTAAGGAAACCCCACTTATCCAACTGCACCATATAAAGATGCAAATTTTCTGCTGCGACCACAGCCTTAACCTTACGGGCATCGTTTAGAGAGTCAATCAACATCAAACACTCCCACATCAACTAGCACCTGTTTCCCACAGTCTAACGAACAGGAAACAGTTCATTAACCATCACGCATAGCCCCTAGGCTGTGTTAATCATCGGAAATATGGTTCGTCATGGAATACCCGCATTCCTCGTAGTGATTCTAGGTCAACTACCGGATCCATTGCCGCGAACTTCCGCACATTCTTCTGAGTACGACCAATAATAGGATCTTCCCAATCAGGATTGTCAAAATCCCTATCATTAACCCACAAAGCCAAAAACGGCCTCTTTAGCTCCAGGTCAAGCCATGCACCAGACTCCACCAAATCATCTAAAAGTACCTCAGTAAAATAATCAGGCATCCCTGGATACCGCCCCAACACTGCTGGGGGACGTGCTTCATCAGCAACCCGCTGAAACAAAAGTTTAACCATCATTATCACTACCTTGAAGATCATTTTGGCTTCAAACTATTCAGTCAACAATATCTCTATGACTAAAGATTCAAGAGATTAGTAGCCTTCCCCCGGATACGGCGGCAACGTCTCCAACATTGTGCGGGACCACTCATGCCATAAAACCTTATCTTTGCCCGTCATGCTCACTACCCGAATGCCGTCTTCCCCGAAATGCGCAAACACTTCCGCGTTTTTCTCGTCGGTTGTGTACACCGCACCATCTTTTTTATCAACGATACAATTATAAAACGGTTGACCAGGCACTGAATGATGCTGCATCGGCCGATCCTGAAACAAAATCGCCACCACCAAAAACTGTGTAGGCGACTCAAACCCCCACGTATCAAGCAACGATAACGGACGATCCAAGTCCCTCCGGCTAGCTACAGCCTTACGAGCATCACCCAACGACACAATAGGAGTAGAAAACGCAATAACCGGTGGCCGGAAATCAGGCATCCCCGTCTCCCGGTCCAATTCCGCGAAACTATCCTGTATCCGCTCCTCATCCCAACAAAAACCCTTAACGCTATAGCAGATATGATAGATCAATTGTGAGATGGGATCCTCTGAACCACCTAAAATACTCTGTACTACATCATATTTTGCCGTGACCCTGATGTCTTCATCTATGGTAGCCGCTGAATCTTCGTCTATGATTTCCGCGTACTTCGCATAAATCTGCTCTACTTTGCGAAAATATACAGGATCCTCGGAGAAAGATTCCGATAAGTCTATTACGCACTGCCATGCGTCACCATAAGTCACACCGTTTTCCCGCATGTAGTGAAACAAAAACCGCTTCGACAACTCCAACGGGCCATACTTAGCCGCCCCGGCGTCGATAGCAGCATTCAGCTCAGGAGAAAAACCAAAATACACAGGTCAACAACTTTCTACCATAAAGATTACTCAAAATACTTGAAACCTATTCAGCTGCTGGGGACTCAAGGCATTAGCACACATGACTGCTCTCTGGAAACGGGAAAACCAAGGTAGATGGCATGTGCTTTCCAAGTTGCCATCTCTTGGTATGAATAGGTTTTCTTAGCAGCCGGATCAGCTTCGTATAATCATCCACAGCGTAAATTCTTGGAACCAATCCTACTGATCCATGATCCACGCGACACCCTTGTACATTTTGTCATCCGGCCAAACTCGACAAATCAGACTTTCACAAACAAGATACGGCAGTTCAGAAAGGGACGCATCCAACCCCATCACTAACGCATCAGAAACAGCAAAAAATGCGATGCACATTTTAGGACCTCCAGGATACCCAAATACATCATCAGCAAGAAGATTGTACTTATCTGCCAGCCGATTGATTTCGACAACATACTCCGGATCCTCATATGCTTCCTGCGATAACCGCATCACAGCATCCCACACCTCCCCCTCATGCACCCCTACTTCCGTAAGCCGAAACGTCAACATCTGCTTCACAAAAACCATAGGCCCCACTTGCGCAACAGCCTTTTTAATTTG
>ERZ772960.206-NODE-206-length-57862-cov-11.561074_pt1 | contig 57862 bp, 44 predicted proteins | sample MGYA00580678_ERZ772960 | MGnify/ENA primary metagenome ERZ772960 (study PRJEB29015, sample SAMEA2737930) | human oral metagenome | biome: human oral; feature: human-associated habitat; material: dental | place: China | collected 2059 ...
TCACCCGCGCGTACGGCGGCACGTTCTTCGTGTTCTCCGACTTCATGCGCGGCGCGGTACGCCTCGCCGCCCTCATGGACCTGCCGGTCACCTACGTGTGGACCCACGACTCCATCGGCGTCGGCGAAGACGGCCCGACACACCAGCCGATCGAGCACCTCGCCTCCTACCGTGCGATCCCGAACGTCGCTGTCGTGCGTCCCGCTGACGCCGCTGAAACCGCCGCATCCTGGAAGGCCATCCTCGAGCAGTCCCACCCGGCAGCCATCGTCCTGTCGCGCCAGAACCTACCCAACCCCGCACGCGGCGAAGGCACCGGCCTGGCCACCACCGAGGACCTGGCGCGCGGCGCCTACATCCTGGCCGACACCGAGGGCACGCCCGACGTGATCCTGCTTGCCTCCGGCTCCGAGGTCTCCGTCGCCCTGCAGGCACGCGAGAATCTGGCAGCCGAGGGCGTGGCCGCCCGCGTCGTATCCGTGCCCTGCCTCGACTGGTTCGAGGCCCAGGACCGCGAATACCGCGACTCCGTCCTACCCCCGTCGGTGCGCGCCCGCGTCTCTGTCGAGGCCGGCATCGCTCTGCCGTGGTACCGCTGGATCGGCGACGCCGGCCGCGCCGTCTCCATCGAGCACTTCGGCGCCTCCGCGCCGGGCGAGGCCCTCTTCAAGGAGTACGGCATCGATGCCGAGCACGTGGCCGCAGCAGCGAAGGAATCCATCGAGGCCGCTCGTTCGTGACTTTTTAGTCAACTGAACTGAACATAGGGCTGCTGGCGCGCGAGGGCGTGCCAGCAGCCCTATTCTCATAGACATGTGTGGGTCCTCGGTCCCGTTCCGCTCATCCTACGGTTGACGCGTTCGGGCCCCGGCCTCGTCCCAATCCTTCTGCGAACGGAGACCACTCGTGACCAACGAGATCCCCACCCTACGCGATCCACAGGACCGCAGGCTTCCGCGTATCTCACCGCCCTGCGGCCTCGTCATCTTCGGTATCACCGGTGACCTCGCCCGCAAGAAGTTGCTCCCCGCGATCTACGACCTCGCAAACCGCGGTCTGCTCCACCCCGCGTTTTCGCTCACCGGCTTCGCGCGCCGCGACTGGAGCCCTCAGGACTTCGAGGAATACGTGCGCGCATCCATCGAGGCACACACACGCACCGGTTTTAACGAGGGCACCTGGAACCAACTGCGCTCGGGACTGCGCTTCGTCTCCGGTACCTTTGACGATCCGGAAGCCTACCGTCGCCTCGCGCAGACCGTCGCCGAACTCGACCACTCACGCGGCACCGGTGGCAACCACGCCTTCTATCTGTCCATTCCTCCGTCGTACTTCCCAGTCGTCGCCAAGCACCTGTCGGACACCGGCCTCAACAAGCGACAGGGTCGCGAATGGCGACGCGTCATCATCGAGAAGCCCTTCGGACACGACCTTGAGTCGGCGCGCGAGCTTTCCGACGTGATCTCGCAGATCTTCGATGAGCAGGACGTCTTCCGCATTGACCACTATCTGGGCAAGGAAACGGTCCAGAACATCATGGCCATGCGCTTCGCGAATGCCATGTTCGAGCCCCTGTGGAAGGCAATCTACGTCGACTCCGTCCAGATCACGATGGCGGAGGACATTGGCATCGGCACGCGCGCTGGCTACTACGACGGCATCGGCGCAGCCCGCGACATCATCCAGAACCACCTGCTGCAGCTCATGGCGCTGACCGCCATGGAGGAACCCGTTCGCTTCACGCCCGAGGAAATCCAAGCGGAGAAGGAAAAGATTCTTTCCGCCGTACGGCTGCCCGATGACCTGGCAGCCGACACCGCACGCGGCCAGTACGCCAGCGGTTGGCAGGGAGGAGATCGCGTACGCGGTTACCTCGAGGAGGAAGGCATTCCCGCCGACTCGACAACCGAGACCTTTGCAGCGATCAAGCTTTTCGTCGACACGCGCCGCTGGGCGGGCGTACCGTTCTACCTACGTGCAGGCAAGCGCCTCGGCAAGCGCGTCACCGAAATCGCGGTGATCTTCAAGCGCTCGGCTCACGTGCCCTTCGGTAACTCCGCCCTCAGCGAATCCGCTCAGAACGCGCTCGTTATCCGCGTCCAACCGGACGAAGGCCTCACCCTCAAGCTAGGCGCCAAGGTTCCGGGCACTTCGATGCAGGTGCGCGATGTGACCATGGACTTCGCCTACGGTCACGCGTTCACCGAGGACTCCCCCGAGGCCTACGAGCGTCTCATCCTTGACGCACTCGTCGGTTCCGCTCCCCTGTTCCCGCACCAGCACGAGGTCGAGGCCTCGTGGAAGATCCTGGACCCGATCCTGTCCTTCTGGGAGACCCAGGGTCAGCCCGAACCCTACGCTCCCGGCACCTGGGGTCCCCAATCCGCGCACGACATGCTGGCCCGCGACGGCCGTTTCTGGAGGCTCCCGTGATCATCACCCTGAAGAACACCACGTCCGCCGAGGTCGCCTCCCGCATCGTCGAGCTGCGTGACGAGCGCGGATCGGCCGCCCTCAGCCGCGTCCTCACGCTGCTCATCTGCGTGCCCGACCTCATCGACGTCGACAACGCGATCGAGGTATCCGACGCGGTGTCACGCGAGCACCCCTGCCGCGTCATCGTCATCGTCGAGCCCGAGTCTACCGAGGGCATGGCTCGACTCAATGCCCAGATTCGCGTGGGCGACGCAGCGGGATTGTCCGACATCATCATCCTCGAGCCTCGCGGTGAGGCCGCGTCGAACATCGACTCGCTCGTCATGCCGCTTCTCCAGTCGGATACGCCGGTCGTCACGTACTGGCCGGTCGCTCCCCCGCAGAACCCGGGCGCGCACCCGCTTGGTCGTCTCGCGGTCAAGCGCATCACCGATTCGCGCGCAACCGAGTGCCCCATGGACACGCTCTCCGCGCTGTCGGCCGTCTACACCCCCGGCGATACGGATCTCGCATGGGCTGGCGTCACGCTGTGGCGGGCACTGCTCGCCGCCGTCGCAGAGGACTTTGACCGCCTGCCCACGTCGATCCGCGTCGCGGGTAACGCCACGCACCCCTCGCCTTTCCTCGTAGCCGCGTGGCTGCACCACCAGCTCGGCGTGCCCGTCGAGCGAGTCGTCGACCCCGAGGCCCTCACGATCACGGACATCACGTTCTTCTTCGACGACGACACGACCGTCTCGCTGTCGCGTAGCGCCTCCTCGTCAGTGGCGTGCCTCTCACGCCCGGGCCTCGAGGATCGGAGCGTAAACCTGGCACGCCGCTCCGTTCAGGACTCGCTCATGGAAGACCTGCGTCGTCTCGATCCGGACGTCTACTACGGAGAGCTCCTCGCCGAGGAGCTGCCGCGGCTAGCTCTGTCCACTGAAGGCGAGTGACATGGTTTCTGTTCACACGCTCGAGGTCTTTCCAACTATCGACGAGCTGAATACCGCCGTTGGTCACGCATTTTTCGCACGTCTGCGCGCGCTCATTGACGAGGCCGACGCCGATGTGCGGGTCAACGTTGCCGTTTCCGGCGGAGCTATCACCACGTCTCTTCTCCCCTCTCTGGCACCGCGTGTCGATGAGGTTGACTGGTCGCGCGTTCGTGTGTGGCTGGTCGATGAGCGCTACGTTGCAGCCGGGGATGCGGACCGTAACGACGAGCAGGCCTGGGAAGGATTCTTTCACGCGGCCACCGGCGTGAACCTCGTGCGTATGCCGACCGCCGACACTTGCGCACCTGGCGCTGGCTCTCTCGACAATGCAACCGCGGCGTTCACCCAGACCTGGCGCTCACTCATGGGCGATCGATCCTTCGATATCGCGCTGATCGGAATGGGACCCGACGGGCACATCTGCTCGCTCTTCCCGGGCCGCGTCAACATAGACGAGGCCTCCCCCATTCTGGCGATCCGCAATTCCCCGAAGCCTCCGCCTGAGCGCATCACGGTGTCGATGCCCGTCATGCGTGCGTGCGGCGAGGTGTGGCTGACGACGGCGGGTTCCGCGAAGGCAGATGCCCTCGGACGAGCATTTGCGGGTGCATCGCCCCTCGACCTACCCGTCGCAGGGATCCTCTCCCCGACGACACGCATCTACTTGGACGAGGCAGCGGCCTCGCGATTAAACCTCGCATAGAGAAACCACACCATGACGCTGTGGGGCCGTGTTCTGACAGAAGACGGCCCCACTTTCTACCGTTTCCCAGGGGTATAAAATGGCCCCCCGCTCACGAGCGGAGAGCCACAGGGTGACGTCAATGACGACAGATCAGCCGCCGAACTTCGCCAGAAGAACGTATCCGATGATGCATGCCAGCCAAATAAACAGCGTGCCCATCGTAATGCGGTTCAGGTTACGCTCAGCGACGCCGGAGGAGCCTGCCGACGAGGAAATTCCACCACCGAACATGTCCGAGAGGCCGCCGCCCTGTCCCTTGTGCATGAGGATGGTCAGGGTCAGCAGGATGCTGGTCAGGAAGATCAGCACGATCAGCACATTGTTCAGAATGGTCACGGTGGGTCCAGTTTCTATCGCAGGTCGCCCCGGCTCGGGGTACATATAGCCCTATCTTAACTGAGAATGCCAGTGGGGCCAACCGGCACACCGGTTGGCCCCACCTCGCGTCCACTCCGACCCGGCTCAGGTGGCCGGCTGTCGCGGGCACACGAGCGTTGCTCAGGCGTAGAAGTTCGCCATGGCGGCGAAGGAGTCAGCCTTCAGCGACGCGCCACCGACGAGCCCGCCGTCGACGTCGGGCTGAGCCATGAGCTCCTTGATGTTGCCGGGCTTGGCGGAGCCGCCGTAGAGGATACGGGTGGACTCGGCGGTCTCGGCGCCGAAGTCCTCGGCCAGGGCGGCGCGGATGGCGCCACACACTTCCTGAGCGTCCTCGGCAGATGCCGTCTCGCCGGTGCCGATGGCCCAGATGGGCTCGTAGGCGATGACAATCTTGGCGACCTCTTCGGCCTTCCAGCCAGCGAGGGCAGCGCGGATCTGGCCAAGCACGAAGTCGACGTAGGTGCCGGCCTTGCGGATCTCGAGGGCTTCGCCGCAGCACAGGATCGGGGTCATACCAGCGTCGAAGACCTTGCGGGCCTTGGCGCCGACGAGCTCGTCGGACTCACCGTGGTACTCGCGGCGCTCGGAGTGACCCATGACCACGTAGGTGACGCCGAGCTTGGTGAGCATCTCGGTGGAGATTTCGCCTGTGTAGGCACCGTTGTCGTGGGTCGAGACGTCCTGGGCGCCGTACTTGATCTGTAGATCATCGGCGTCGACGATGGTCTGAACGGTGCGGATGTCGGTGAACGGCGGGATCACGAGGACCTCGCACTTGGAGTAGTCGTGGCCAGCGTCGGACAGAGCCATCGCCAGGCCCTGGACGAGGTGGTTGGCCTCGAGGTGGTCGAGGTTCATCTTCCAGTTGCCGGCCATCAGGGGCGTACGTGCCATGAGTCAGTCCTCCAGAACTGCGATACCGGGCAGAACCTTGCCCTCGAGGAGCTCGAGGGAGGCGCCACCACCAGTGGAAATGTGGGAGAAGGTGTTCTCATCGAAGCCGAGCAGGCGCACGGCTGCGGCGGAGTCGCCGCCGCCGATGACGGAGAACATGGAGCCCTTGGACAGGGCTTCGGCGACGGCGCGGGTGCCGCCGGCGAACGCGTCGAATTCGAAGACGCCCATGGGGCCGTTCCAGGCCACGGTCTTGGCGGTGGCCAGCTTGTCGGCGAAGAGCTTCGCGGACTCGGGGCCGATGTCCAGACCCATCTGGTCATCGGGAATAGCGTCGACCGTGACGACGGTCGCGGGTGCGTCGGCCGCGAACTCGGGGGCGACGATGACGTCGACGGGCAGGACGAGGTCGACGCCGCGCTCGGCGGCCTCGGCGATGTAGCCCTTGACGGTGTCGATCTGGTCTTCCTCCAGGAGGGACTTGCCCACCGAGTAGCCCTGAGCGGCGAGGAAGGTGAAGACCATGCCACCACCGATGAAGAGCATGTCGGCCTTCTTCAGCAGGTTGGCGATCACGCCGAGCTTGTCGGAGACCTTGGAGCCGCCGAGCACGACGCCGTAGGGGCGCTCGGGGTCGCCGGTCACCTTGGACAGGGACTCGATCTCCTTGAGGACGAGCAGGCCGGCGGCCGAGGGCAGCAGCTTGGCGATGTCGTAGACGGACGCCTGCTTGCGGTGGACGACGCCGAAGCCGTCGGAGACGAACGCGTCGCCGAGCTTGGCGTACTCGCGGGCGAGCTCTTCGCGCTCCTCGTCGACCTTGGAAGTCTCACGGGGATCGAAGCGGACGTTCTCGAGCAGGGCGATCTCGCCCGCACCCAGAGCGGCGACCGTCTCGGCAGCGGAGGGGCCAACGACGTCGGAGGCCAGCGTGACCTTCACGCCGGAAAGCTCAGCGAGGCGCTTGGCGACGGGGGCCAGCGAGAAGGCGGGATCGACCTTGCCCTTGGGGCGGCCGAGGTGGGCCATGATGACGACCTTGGCACCGGCGTCGGTGAGGGTCTTAAGGGTAGGCAGCGCCGCGCGGATACGGCCGTCGTCGGTGATGACGCCGTCCTTGAGCGGAACGTTGAAGTCGGAGCGGACGAGGACGCGCTTGCCGCGCAGGTCGCCCAGGGTGGAGATAGTCCTCACGAGGAGTCCTTTCGGTCTGAAGGCGGTGGCGATGTACGAGATGCCCGTGCACGAGCGTGCACGGGCATCTCGCTGATCAGCTCATGGCTGGTGTATCAGCTGTGTGCTCAGGCGAGCTTGGAGCCGACGAGGGCTGTGAGGCGAACGAGAGCGTTCGAGTAGCCCCACTCGTTGTCGTACCAGGACAGGACCTTGACGAGGTTGCCGATGACCTTGGTCTCGGTGGCGTCGAAGATCGAGGTGTGCGGATCGCCCACGATGTCGGAGGACACGATCGGGTCCTCGGTGTACTCGAGAACACCCTTGAGCTCACCCTCGGCAGCGGCCTTGACGGCAGCCTTAACGGCCTCGACGGAGACCTCCTTCTTCGCGATGAAGGTGAGGTCGGTCAGGGAGCCGGTCGGGGTGGGAACGCGGACGGCGAGGCCATCGAACTTGCCCTCGAGCTCGGGCAGAACCAGGGCGACGGCCTGGGCAGCACCGGTCTTGGTGGGGATCATGTTCAGGGCAGCGGCGCGGGCGCGACGCAGGTCCTTGTGAGGAGCGTCGAGAACGCGCTGGTCGCCCGTGTAGGAGTGGATGGTGGTCATGATGCCGCGCTCGATGCCGAAGTTCTCCTCGAGAACCTTGGCCAGGGGGGCGAGGCAGTTGGTCGTGCAGGAGGCGTTCGACACGATGTTCATCGTGGCGCCGTCGTACTTGTCCTCGTTCACGCCCATGACGAAGGTGCCGTCGACGTTCTTCGCGGGAGCGGAGATGACGACCTTCTTGGCACCAGCATCCAGGTGAGCCTTGGCCTTCTCGCCGTCGGTGAAGAAGCCGGTGGACTCAACGACAACGTCAACGCCGAGCTCGCCCCAGGGCAGGTCGGCGGGGTTACGCTGCGCGAGCACCTTGATGTGCTTGCCGTTGACGACGATACCCTCGTCATCGTAGGAGACCTCGCCCTGGAAGCGACCCGTGATCGAGTCGTACTTCAGCAGGTGAGCGAGGGTCTTGTTGTCGGTGAGGTCGTTAACGGCGACGATCTCGATGTCCGCACCCTGCTCGAGAGCGGCGCGGAAGAAGTTGCGGCCGATGCGGCCAAAGCCGTTGATGCCAACGCGGGTGGTCACTATGTTCCTCCTGCTCGTGCCCCACGCGGGGCACGGTTTTCGATGCAACCGGGCGTGCGGGTTGCCTGCCCGGCCCGCAGATGTCTGCGGTTCCAGCAGTTCCTAATCTACACCTCGTAGCGGACTCTGTCACAATCCAATTAGAAAATCTGTACGTGGGGTAATTCTCGTTCAGATCGGGACGAAGCGACAGGAAACAGGGACCTCAGTCCTCATCGAGCATGTCGAGGGTGAGTGCAGATTCGGTGTCCGGGATGCCTCGTTCGTGTGCGACCTTGTCGGCAAGGGCCAGGAGTCGGCGGATGCGCCCGGCGATGGCATCCTTGGTGAGCGGCGGATTCGTGTGTTTGCCGAGCTCTTCGAGGGACGCCTGCTTGTACTTCAGTCGCAGGGTACCGGCCTCGAGCAGGTGGGCGGGCACGTCGTCCCCAAGAATCTCGAAAGCTCGCTCAACGCGGGCACCGGCGGCGACCGCAGCGCGAGCGGAACGGCGCAGATTGGCATCGTCAAAGTTGGCCAAGCGATTGGCGCTGCCCCGCGCCTCGCGGCGTTCGCGTCTCTCCTGCCAGGCCTCGAAGGTCTGGGGCGCACCCATCGCGGAAATCAGGGTACTGATCGCATCAGAGTCGCGGACGGACACGCGGTCAGTGCCGCGCACCTCCTTCGAGCGCGCTGCTGCTCCCAACTTACGCGCACAGCCCACCATCGCGAGAGCCACCTCGGGGCCGGGGCACGTAATTTCGAGCGACGAGGATCGACCAGGCTCCATGAGTGAACCGCGGGCAAGGAAAGCACCTCGCCAAATCGCTGCGGCCTCTGCGGTTCCCGAGGCAACGAGAACGGGTGGTAGGCCACGCACGGGACGGCGCAGCGAATCGACGAGACCAGTCAAGCGAGCGAGCTCGTCGGCCTTGTGAACGACGCGCACAACGTAGCGCTTACCGCGTCGCAGAGACGATCCGGACACGACGACAACAGAGGACTCAGCGTTGTATAGCGCCTGCAGATAGGTACGCAGGCGTCGCGCGGCGACGGGTGAGTCAAGCTCGGCCTCGACGAGGATGCGACCGCCCACGAGGTGCAGGCCACCCGCAAAACGCAGTGTCGCGCTCACCTCGGCGGCCACCTCGGACGGCGTCGTGATGATGGCGCGTGCCAGCTCGTCCTTCATGTCAGATGTCAGAGACACGGATTCTTCCTCGGGTGTGATGTCGTTTGTCCACAGGCAACAGGTTCTAAGGTAACCACGTTTCGGGCTGTCCGACCTCACCAAGGAAGCCGTCGAATGCGTCACGCAGGGCAGCGGCAAGGCGCAGCGGGTCGTGATGCGGGGCGCCATCTCCCGTACGAACCTGGCGCAGAAGAACGCGCGCGCCGAGCTCCTCGGCTGCAACGATGAGCTCGTCAATGTCATCGCAGGCCGTGGGGTCTGCCACAACGACGTCAAGCTTGAGCATGGGCGCGTACTCGCGCAGAACACGCACGTGATCGGCGGTTGACATGAGGTCGGTTTCGCCGCGCTGGCGTGCCAGGTTGAGGACAAGCGCGCGGTGCGCGTCCGTCGTCGCGAGCGCGCGGTTGATGTCGGGGACCAGCAGGTGCGGAATAACCGACGTGTACCAGGAGCCGGGACCCAACACGACCCAGTCGGCCTCGGAGATGGCGTCGGTGACCGCAGAGGGGACCTCGGGGGCTTCAGGCGTGATGCGCACGTGCTCGACGGTGCCGGGGGCGACGGCGACCTTCGATTGACCAGACACGACGTAGCGGCGTCCTCCGTCGTTCATGTCTGCCTCGATGTCAATGGGCGTCGTCGACATGGGCAGGACGCGGCCCTGCGCGCCGAGGAGACGGCCGACCCAGTCGAGGCCCTCAACCGGATCGTCGAGGAGCTGCCACAAGCCAGAGATCAGCAGGTTGCCGAGCGCATGGCCGTTGAGTGGCCCACTCGTATCCAGGCGTAGCTGCATGACGTCTCGCCAGGTCAGTCCCCACTCGGACTCCTCGCACAGAGATGCAAGGGCCATTCGTAGGTCACCGGGAGGCAGGATCGGCATCTCCTGGCGCAGACGGCCGGAACTACCACCATCATCGGCGACAGTCACGACTGCCGTGAGCGCTCGGGTAATGTGGCGCAGCGCGCGCAGGGTGGCGGACAGGCCGTGTCCGCCACCGAGGGCGACGATGTTCTGGCCGGATTCTCCACGTTGAACCCAGCCGGCTGCATCAAGATAGGGCATTAGTCTCTCCCAATGTCACGGTGCATCACGCGAACCGTGTATCCGTGTGTGCGCAGGCGCTTGGCGATCGCCTCGGAGCAAGCAACAGAGCGGTGCTTTCCGCCCGTGCATCCGACGGCGATCGTAACGAATGGCTTCAATTCTGCCAGATACCCGCTCAGCATGGGGGCCAGTAGGTCGGCATATCCGAGAGCAAAATCGCGTGCACCCGGCTGAGAGAGCACGTAGTCGGCGACGGCCTGGTCCTTGCCGGTGAGGTGACGCAGCTCGTCCACCCAGTACGGGTTCTTGAGAAAACGCACGTCAACGACGTGATCGGCGTCGAGTGGGAGGCCATGCTTGAAACCGAAAGACTCGACGGTCACCTGCAGGGGGTGCTCCTCCCCCGCCACGATGTCGCGGATGCGCCTCGTCAGATCGTGGACACTCATGGTGGACGTGTCGATGACCTCGTCGGCGGCGCGGCGCAGGGGCGCGAGGAGACGGATCTCGGCCTTGATGCCGTCCATGAGCGTGCCGGCACCCTGGAGGGGATGGGGACGACGGTTGGATTCGTAGCGGCGCACGAGGGTCTCGGGGCTGGCCTCGAGGAAGATGACGCGGTAGGCGATGCCCGCGCCCTTGAGCTGCTCGAGTGTAGCGTCTAGTGTGCGGAAGAAGGTGCGCGAGCGAACGTCTACGCCGACCGCCAGGCGGTGCACGCCGGCCGCGGGATCATTCGACATCATGCCGACGAGAGCGGGCAGCATGGTCGGCGGCAGGTTGTCGACGACGTACCAGTCCAGATCCTCAAGCGCGCGAGCGGCACCGGTTCGGCCCGCTCCCGAGTAGCCGGTGATGATGAGAACCTCGTTGGAGGCGCGCGGCTCGTACTTGACGCGCATCATGTCACGCACGGCGATGCCCTCGGGAACCGTGGGAGGGTTCTCCTCGTTCATCGACGAGGCCTGGGCCTGGCGTTCGTCGCGGTCATCCGTGGGTGTGTGGTCGGGCATGGCGTCCTCCTGACGGGTGGGCTGGACTGATGGGTGGGAGCGGTTACGCGCAAGGCGCGGGGGCCTCGTCGATGGAGATGCCTGCGGCGGCGCGTCTGGCGATGACTCGTGCTTCCTTCGGCGTGCTCGCGGTGGCGGCGACCACGCCGACGCGCCTGCCGACACGACTGATCGGCTTGCCGAAGATGCGTACGATGTCGGCGGTGGCCAGGGCATCGGCCACGCCGTTGTAGACGGGGGCGTCGATGGCGCTGGTTGACTTGACGACGGCAGAGGCACCGGGCGTCTTTTGCGTAGTCGAGACGGGCAGGCCCAGGATGGCACGGGCGTGCAGTTCAAACTCGGACTGCGCTTGCGTCACCATCGTCACCATGCCGGTGTCATGGGGTCGGGGCGAAAGCTCGGAGAACCAGACATCATCACCCTTGACAAAGAATTCGACGCCGAAGATGCCCAGGCACGGGCCGCTTCCAGACGCTGCAAGGGCATCGGTGACGGCCTTGGCCATCGAACGGGCGGCGTCGAGGGCTGCCTCGCTCATGGCCATGGGCTGCCATGACTCGACGTAGTCGCCGCCCTCCTGGCGGTGCCCAATGGGCGCGCAGAAGGTCGTGATGACGCTCCCCGACGCGGCGTCCCAGGAGCGCACGGTGAGCAACGTGATCTCATAGTCGAAGTCGACGCCTTCCTCGACGATGACGACGCCCGTCGTCGCACGCGCGTCCTCCTCCGCGTGCTCCCAGGCGGATGACGCTTGCTCGGGGCCGGTCACGCGGGACTGGCCGTGCCCGGAGGAGGACATAGTCGGCTTGACGAAGGCGGGGTATCCGACCTCGTCGAGAGCGGTAGCCAGCTCTGCCTCGCTGCGTGCGAATCGGAATGCGGAGGTACGCACGCCGGGCAGGGATGCAGCGAGGTTACGGATGCGCTGGCGGTCCATCGTGGCCTGGACGGCGAAAGCGTTGGGAACGACGCGCACACCGCGATCCTCACACGCGCTCAGTTCGTCCGTCGCGATGGCCTCGACTTCGGGAACAATGAGGTCGACATCGACGCCGTCCAGCACCTCACGCAGAGCGTTCGGATCGCTCATATCGAGAACGCGAGACTCGTCCGCGACCTGCATGGCGGGGGCATTCGGGTAGGCGTCACATGCGATGACGGTGCATCCGTAGCGCTTCAGAGCGATCGTCACTTCCTTACCGAGTTCGCCCGATCCAAGCAGCAGCACGCGCGCCGGCAGCGGCACGGGAAGTGTCAATGTCATGGTGTGTCCTCCCTCGACGATGTCGCAAGCCTATCGCGAATCGTGCGCGCGAGACCGAGTCCCACGCCCTTGACCTCGGCAATGTCCTCCACGGATGCCTCACGGATCCGCTTAACGGAGCCGAAATGTTTCAGGAGCGCAGCCTGACGGGCAGGTCCAAGCCCTGGGACGGAATCGAGAACCGAGCGACGCTGGGCCTTCGACCGGCGCTTACGGTGCTTCGTGATCGCGAAGCGGTGGGACTCGTCGCGCAAATACTGCAGGAGGTAGAGAGCCTCCGACGTTCGTGGGAGGATCAGCGGGAAGTCGTCACCGGGGATCCACACCTCCTCCAGGCGTTTCGCCAACCCGACGACGGGCACGTCCGCACCCACGGCGTCGAGGGCGGCTCGCGCGGCATTGACCTGCGGGAGGCCACCATCCACGACGACCAGGTCGGGGCGGTAGGAGAAACGTTTCGGGCGCCCCGTCGTCGCGTCGATTGGACCGGACGCATAAGCGACGCCGTCCTCGTCTTCTCCTTCGACGCCCGCTTCCTCGGCCAGCAGTCGCGAAAAGCGCCTGGTGAGGACTTCGTTCATCGCGCTCGTATCATCTGGCGTACCACTGCCGTCCTCGCCGCGGATATTGTAGGTGCGGTAGGCGTCTTTGCGCGGCATGCCGTCCTCGAAAACCACCATCGACGCGACCTGGTTCTCACCACCCGTATGCGACACGTCGTAGCACTCGATGCGCAAAGGTGCCGCTGGCAGATCAAGGTTCTCGGCGAGCTGCTCAAGCGCCTTCGAGCGCGCCGTAATGTCGCCCGCCCGCTTCGTGCGGTGCAGAGCCAGGGCCTGCCGCGCATTCTCCGTCACCGTCTCCATGAGCTGAGCCTTCGGGCCACGCTTGGGCACGTGCACGGACACGGACGCGCCGCGCACCTCCCCCAGCCAGCGTGCAACCGTCTCCATCTCCTCGGGCTCGACGGAGACGAGCACCTCGCGCGGGATCGCCGATGTGGGCGTGTGCGCGACGTCGTCCACGCTCACGGCCGCCACCTTTTCCGCTTTGCCTACCCCGGCCTCGTCGGGTGTTGCAGAGGAATACACCTGCTCGAGGAGACGACTCATGAGAGCAGCGTCATCCGCACCATCCACGCGCTCGATCACCCATCCGCGGGTTCCTCGGATGCGCCCGCCACGCACATGGAAGACGTGTACCGCAGCATCCAGGTCGTCACTGACGAGAGAGAACACGTCCGCGTCCGAGCCGTCGTCGAGCACGACCGCGTTGCGCTCCAGCACCGTACGCAGTGCCACCACATCATCGCGCAGCTTCGCCGCACGCTCGAAGTTCAGCTCCGCCGACGCCTGGCGCATCTGCTCTTCCAGGTCACGGATGATGGGACCCGTCCGTCCCTCCATGAACTGACACAGGCCCTCTGCAAGCTCGCGATGCTCCTCCATCGAGATGCGCCCCACACACGGCGCCGCACACTTATCGATGTAGCCGAGCAGGCACGGACGTCCCTGAGCCTTCGCCCGCTGGAACACGCCCGCCGAGCATGATCGCATCGGGAACACTCGCAGGAGCTGATCGATCGTTTCGCGAATCGCCCACACCTGCGTGTACGGACCAAAGTAGCGCGACACCGCGCGCTTGCGCTCACGCGTCACCTGCACCCGGGGGAAACGCTCCCCCATCGACACTGCCAGGTACGGATAGGACTTATCGTCCTTGAACATGACATTGAAGCGCGGATTAAATTCCTTAATCCACGTGAACTCCAGCGTGAGGGCCTCCACCTCGGAGCGCACAACGGTCCACTGGACGGCGCTCGCGGTCGTCACCATCTGCTGGGTGCGCGGATGTAGGTTCGCTAGGTCCTGGAAGTAATTCGTGAGCCGATTGCGCAGGTTCTTGGCCTTGCCGACGTAGATGACGCGGCCCTGCGGATCGGAGAATCGGTAGACGCCCGGCGAGGTCGGAATATCTCCCGTGCGGGGTCGGTACGTCGAAGGATCAGCCACGCTCCCAGGGTACGAGGCCGGGGCTGGGTGCGCCCGATGCCCACCGCGGGCGTGCTCTATGTCATGAAACCTTTGAATATTGAAACCAATACGCGCAGCTGCCACCTGTGGGCATATACTGAACTTGGCCACGAATTGACCCATTCTTGACCAATGAGTACAGCTCTCCCACAAAGAAGGACGTTCATGTTCACCTCCACCCAAGAGGTCGCAGACTTTATCTCCGAGCAGAACATTGAACTCGTCGACGTGCGCTTCTGCGACGTCCCCGGGGTTCAGCAGCACTTTACGATCCCCGTGAGCGAATTCTTGGACGCCGCATTGTCGGACGGCCTGATGTTCGACGGCTCCTCGGTGCGCGGCTTTACCGCGATTCACGAGTCCGACATGAAGCTCATCCCGGATATCTCCTCCGCGTTCGTGGACCCGTTCCGCGATCGTAAGACCCTGGTCGTCAACTTCTCGATCGTCGACCCCTTCACTGACGAGCCCTTCTCTCGCGACCCGCGTCAGGTGGCCGCGAAGGCCGAGGCCTACCTGCGTTCGACTGGCATCGCGGACGAGTGCTTCATCGGCGCGGAGGCGGAGTTCTACCTCTTCGACGACGTGCGCTACCAGGTCACCCCGAACAACACCTTCTTCTCCGTCGACTCGCCCGAGGCGTACTGGAACACCGGTCGCGTCGAAGAGGGCGGCAACATGGGCTACAAGGTGGCCGTCAAGGGCGGTTACTTCCCCGTCTCCCCCGCCGACAAGTACGCCGACGTGCGCGACGAGATGAGCCGCCTCCTTGAGGAGGTCGGCCTGACGATCGAGCGCGCCCACCACGAGGTCGGCTCGGGTGGCCAGCAGGAGATCAACTACCGCTTCGCGACGCTGCAAACTGCGGCCGACGACATGATGAAGTTCAAGTACGTCATTAAGAACGCCGCCCTTGAGTTCGGTCATTCCGCGACCTTCATGCCCAAGCCGCTGTTCGGCGACAACGGCTCGGGTATGCACACCCACATGTCGCTGTGGAAGAACGGCGAACCTCTCTTCTACGACGAGCGCGGTTACGGTTCCCTGTCCGACACGGCCCGCTGGTTCATCGGCGGCCTGCTCAAGCACGCGCCCGCGCTCCTTGCCTTCACGAATCCGTCGGTGAACTCCTTCCGACGCCTGGTTCCCGGTTTTGAGGCCCCCATCAACCTCGTGTACTCGGCACGCAACCGCTCCGCGTGCATCCGCATCCCCGTCACGGGCACGTCGCCCAAGGCCAAGCGCGTGGAGTACCGCGTGCCTGACCCGAGCGCGAACCCCTACCTGGCGTTCTCCGCGTGCCTCATGGCGGGCATCGACGGCATCAAGCGCCGCATCGAGCCGGCCGCGCCGATCGACAAGGACCTGTACGAGCTGCCTCCGGCCGAGTACCAGGACATCGCGAAGCTGCCGAGCTCCCTCGAGGCCGCCCTCGACGCACTGCGCGAGGACCACGAGTTCCTCACCGAGGGCGACGTCTTCACGCAGGACCTCATCGACACCTGGCTCGAATACAAGGAGACCAAGGAGGTCGCCCCGATGCGCGCCTACCCGCACCCCTTCGAGTACCAGCTGTACTACGATCTGTGATCTAATCGTCACTCAGCGGCCCCCGCCCCGATTATGGGGCGGGGGCCGCACCATACCCAGTAGACTCACAACGGACCTGTTGTTCAGTCTTTGAACCGATACCCAGGAGGATACGATGAAGCGCATGCGTGATGGCTCGTACACAATCAAGCCGACGTACAAGGTCGGCGACCATGACATCGTGCCCGACATGCTGGCCAAGCGGGCACTCACCCATCCGCACCAGGTGTGCGTCGAGCAGCGCTCCTCCGTCGGCTCCACCCGCTCTCTGACCGCCGGTGAGCTCCAGCGTCAGGTCGAGTACACCGCCTGCGGCCTCATCGGCCTCGGCGTGCAGGCGGGAGACGCTGTCGCGATCCTGGCCCCGACCTCGTACGAGTGGCTCCTCCTCGATCTCGCACTGCTCTCGATCGGCGCGATCACCGTCCCGATCTACGAATCCGACTCAGCCGCCCAGATCGAGCACATCCTCACCGACGCACACGTGACCCGTGTCTTCACAGCCACGACGCAGCAGGCCGAGCTCGTGCACTCCGTGGCTCCCGGACACACCGTTGCCATCGATTCCTTCGATCGCGGCGCACAGCGCATGATCGCCCGCGCCGCCACCGGCTTCACCATCGAGAACGTCGAGCAGCGCCGCGCCACCATCTCGTCTTCGGACATCGCGACCATCATCTACACCTCGGGGACGACCGGTAACCCCAAGGGCGTCGCCCTCACGCACGCAAACTTCATCGCAACCGCGCAAGGTGCCCGCCAGATCCTCGGCGAGGTGATTGACTCCCCCGAGACCCGCCTGCTCCTCTTCCTGCCCGTCGCCCACGTGCTCGCGCGCCTCGTCATGCACGTGATCCTGTCGGGCCAGGGCGTCCTCGGCTTCTCGCCCAGCATCAAGAACCTGCTGCCGGACATCCAGGCCTTCAAACCCTCCGTGCTTCTGGTCGTCCCCCGCGTGCTCGAGAAGGTCTACAACGCGGCCTCATCCAAGGCGGGCGGCGGCATCAAGGGCCGCATGTTCGCGTGGAGCGCCAAGCAGGCACGAACATACTCGATCGCCTCCGAGAAGACTTTCGGCCCCGGTATGTTCAAGAAGATGCGCCACGGCATCGCCGACGCGCTCGTCCTCAAGAAGATCCGCTCGGTGCTCGGCCCCAATCTGCGCTACATCGTGTCCGGCGGTGCCCCCCTGGCCACCGACCTCGCACACTTCTACGCCGGCATGGGCATCACTCTCATCCAGGGCTACGGCCTGTCCGAGACGACCGGCCCAATCGCCGTCCAGCACATCGGCAAGAACCCCGTCGGTGGTGTTGGCCTGCCCTTGCCCGGCAACTTCATCAAGCTTGCCAAGGACGGTGAGATCCTGGTGCGCGGCCAATCCGTCATGCCCGGCTACTACCACCTGCCCGAGCAGACCGCCGAGGTCATGCCCGACGGCAAGTGGTTCCACACGGGCGACCTGGGCTCGATCGACCGCAAGGGTCAGCTGACCATCACGGGCCGCAAGAAGGAACTCATCGTTACCGCTGGGGGCAAGAACGTGTCCCCCGAGGTCCTCGAGGACTCCCTCGCCACGCACCCGCTCATCGCAAATGTCATCGTCGTTGGCGATCAGCGCCCCTACGTCGGCGCGCTCTTCACCCTCGACGCCGACATGCTGCCCGACTGGCTGGCCAAGCATGGCCTGCCGCAGTGCTCGCCCACCGAGGCCGCCGAACTGCCCGCCGTTCGTGAGTCCCTCGAGAAGGCCGTCGAACGCGCCAACAAGGCCGTCTCCCGCGCCGAGTCGATCCGTAAGTTCCGCATTATTGACGCCACTTTCACCGTCGCGAACGGCTACGTGACCCCATCGATGAAACTACGCCGTCGCAAGGTGCTCACCGACTATGCGCACGAGGTCGACGCCCTGTACGGCGGCCCCGTCTCCGCAGAGCCGACGAAGAAGCGTGGTTTCTTCCACCGCTCCAAGAAGAACTGATTCCACCGATACAGCGCAGCGCGCTCACCCCATGAAAGGACCGCAATGACGGTACGCAGGCTCGCAGACGGCTCTTGGGAGTCGATCGCAACGCGAGAGGCCACCGAAGACATGAACCTGCCGAAGATGCTCCACCAGCGCGTGGCATCTCACCCCGGACAGGTCGCGATTGAGCGGCGTTCCAACGTCGGCGCGTGGCGCCGGGTCACCATGGAGACGTTCCTGGGTGAGGCCGACTCGATCGCGCGCGGTCTCATCGGCATGGGTCTCGAGGCCGGCGAACACCTGGCGATCCTGGCGCCCACCTCCTACGAGTGGGCACTTATCGATGTGGCCGCGCTGTCCTGCGGCGCTATCACCGTGCCGATCTACGAGACGGACTCCGCCTCCCAGATCGCGCACATCCTGGCCGACGCCGACGTGCGCATCGTTATCACGGCCACCACCCAGCAGGCCGAGCTGGTCGAGTCCGTGCGCACCGAGGGCGTCCGCCATATCCTCTCCCTCGACCGCGGCGCCGAGCGCGTCCTGACCGGCGCCGCCCAGGGGGTCACGGTCGAGCAGGTGCGCGAGCGCACCAACGCCGTGACGCTTCGCGACGAGGCAACTGTCATCTACACCTCCGGCACGACCGGCATGCCCAAGGGCGTCGTGCTTACGCACGGCAACTTCATCTCGCCGATGCTGCAGGCCTACGACTTCCTGCCCGTCCTCATCAACGACCCGAAGTCTCGCTCACTCCTCTTCCTACCGGTCGCCCACGTGCTCGCGCGCTTCGTCATGTACTGCCTACTCGCAGGGCAAGGCGTCACCGCGTTCTCCCCCGACACTCGTAATCTCGTGAACGACATTGCGACATTCAAACCGACGATGCTCCTGGTGGTTCCGCGCGTCATGGAGAAGGTGTACAACGCTGCGGCCGCGAAGGCCGGAGGCGGCGTGAAGGGCCGCATGTTTGCGTGGGCCGCCAAGCAGGCACGCGCTTTGTCTCGGGCCACCGCGTATGTTGACTCTCCGCTGCCCGAGTCCGCCGTTGCGGGCCCCGGCCCCGACACCACACCCGTCCCGGACGCGTCAGCGATGCCCTCCCCCGGTCCGTCGACTGCGCTGAAGCTGCGCGGCCGAGTCGCCGACGCGCTCGTCCTGTCGAAGGTCCGCGCGATCCTGGGCCCGAACCTGCACACGATCATCTCGGGCGGCGCTCCCCTGGCCCTCGACCTGGCGAACTTCTACCGCGGCCTGGGCATCACGCTCCTCCAGGGCTACGGCCTGTCCGAGACGACCGGCCCGATCTCCGTGGAGACGCCCCAGGACTTCCCGCCGGACTCGGTGGGCTTCCCCTGGCCCGGCAACCGCATGAAGATCGCTCCAGACGGCGAGCTGCTGGTCCAGGGCATCTCCGTGTCGAAGGGCTACCACAACCTGCCCGAGGCCACGGCCGAGGCATACGTCGATGGCTGGTTCAAGACCGGCGACCTCGCCTCCATCGACGATCGCGGCCACCTGCGGATCACGGGCCGCAAGAAGGAACTCATCGTCACCGCGGGCGGCAAGAACGTCTCCCCCGAGATCCTCGAAGAGTCCCTGTCGACACACCCTCTCATCGCGAACATCATCGTGGTTGGCGACAACCGCCCGTACATCGGCGCGCTCATCGCCCTTGACACGGAGATGCTGCCCGAGTGGCTGGCCACCCACGGCCTGCCCGTCGTGGATGCTGCGCAGGCCGCGAACCTGCCCGAGGTGCGCGAGTCTCTCGAGAAGGCGATCGCCCGTGCCAACAAGGCCGTCTCCCGCGCTGAGTCGATCCGACGCTACCGCATCGTCAACGCTGCCTTCACCGTAGAGAACGGCTACATGACGCCCTCCCTCAAGCTCAAGCGCCGCCGCGTCCTGGCGGACTACGCCGACGAGGTCGACGCCCTGTACGCGTCGGGCGAGGCCGCGAAGAATCAGGACTAACCCGGCCACCTGCCCGGTGATTCCGAACCAACGAAGCGGCCCCGGCCTCGTGACGGACGAGGACGGGGCCACTTCGTGCGTTGACGCCTCCTAATCCCGGCTGTTACGACCGGCGACGAATGCACAGAAGAGAGCGAGGAGGACAGCGACACCCGCGACGGGCAACGGAATCCAATACGCCAGACGGTAGGCAAACTCCATGATGCCGGCGATCACCATCGCGACCACCAGGAACAGGTGGAAGGCCCGCGACCACAGGAATCCGCTCGATCCACCGCTCCACAGAGACACAAGCGTCATCAGTAAGAAGACGAACGCGACAGTGTAGAGCGCGCCCACCATGCCCATGTGCCACGTGTGCCGGGCCTCGGCCTGCACGAGAACGCACAAGCTCAGGTTTCCGATGCCCGCCACGAAGCCGCAGCTCAGCCCGAAGACGCGCGAACGACCAACCCCACGTGCCATGAGCGCGGAGATCGTGAGCGCGGCTGCGACGCCCATGAGCGCAATGACAATCAGGTGGACCCACGCGGGCCAGTAGTAGGTGTATCCGAAATAGCGGTAAGCCGGAAGCATGAGATCCATCCTAACCGCTCCCGCTACACGGCTGCGGCGTCGCGCTCGGCTTCCTTCGCGAGGACCTCGGCGAGGTACTGGCCGGTGAAGGATTCCTCGACCTTCGCAACCTCTTCGGGCGTGCCCTGGGCGACGACCGTGCCGCCTCCAGCGCCGCCTTCGGGACCCATGTCGATGATCCAGTCGGCGCTCTTGATAACGTCCAGGTTGTGCTCGATGACGATGACCGTATTGCCCTTGTCAGCCAGGGACTGCAGCACGAGGAGGAGCTTGCGGATGTCTTCGGAGTGCAGGCCGGTCGTGGGCTCATCGAGCACATACACCGTGCGCCCGGTCGAGCGTCGCTGCAGCTCGGAAGCCAGCTTCACGCGCTGCGCCTCGCCGCCCGACAGTGTCGTCGCGCTCTGGCCGAGGCGCACGTAGCCCAGGCCAACCTCGACGAGCGTGTTGAGGTGACGGGCGATGCGCGAGATCGGCGCGAAAAACTGCGCGGCCTCGGCGATCGGCATATCGAGCACGTCGGCGACGGTCTTGCCCTTGTACTCAACCTCGAGGGTCTCGCGGTTGTAGCGAGCACCATGGCAGACCTCGCAGGGCACGTACACGTCGGGCAGGAAGTTCATTTCGATCTTCAGGGTGCCGTCGCCCTTACAGGACTCGCAGCGTCCGCCCTTGACGTTGAAGGAGAAGCGTCCCGGGCCGTAGCCGCGCACCTTCGCTTCCTGGGTCTCGGCGAAGAGCTTGCGGATCTGATCCCACACGCCCGTGTAGGTCGCCGGATTCGAGCGCGGCGTCCGACCAATCGGGCTCTGGTCCACGTGCACGACCTTGTCGAGCTGCTCGATGCCCGTGATCGTGCGGTGGCGGCCGGGCACCATGCGCGCACCGTTGAGGCGCGAGGCCAGGGTGCGATACAGGATGCCGTTGACCAGCGTCGATTTACCGGAACCGGACACGCCGGTCACCGCAGTCAGGACACCGAGTGGGAAGGACACATCGACATTCTTCAGGTTGTTTTCACGCGCCCCCTTGACAGTCACGACGCGCTTCTTGTCGACCGGACGTCGCGTTGGTGGCAGGAGAATACGGCGTTTACCGGACAGGTACTGACCGGTCAGCGACTTGCGGTTCTTCAGGAGCTCGGAGAGCGGGCCCGAGTGGACGACCCAGCCGCCGGTTTCGCCCGCGCCGGGACCGATGTCGACAATCCAGTCGGCCGCCTCCATCGTCTCCTCGTCGTGTTCGACGACGATGAGCGTGTTGCCCAGGTCCCTCAGGCGCTCGAGGGTGGCGATGAGCTTACGGTTGTCTCGCTGGTGCAAGCCGATCGAGGGTTCGTCGAGCACGTACAGGACGCCGACGAGGCCGGAGCCAATCTGCGTCGCCAGGCGGATGCGCTGTGCCTCGCCGCCCGACAGCGTGCCAGCGCCACGTGAGAGCGTCAGGTAGGTCAGACCGACGTCCACGAGGAAGGCCAGGCGTGCCTCGATCTCGGTGAGGATGGGCGCCGCGATCGAACGGGCGCGCGGTTCGAGCTCAACAGTCGAGAGGAATTCGCGAGCCTCCGAGATGGACAAGTCGGAGAGCTCGGCAATCGACTTGTCCCCGATGCGCACGGCCAGGACCTCGGGGCGCAGGCGCGCACCGTGGCACGTCGGGCAGGGAATCTCACGCATGTAGGAGTCGAGCTTCTCGGACACGGCAGCCGACTCGGTCTCTTCGCGCTTGCGCTCAATGTAGTTGACCGCGCCCTCAAAACCCGTCGTGTAGGAGCGCTCGCGCCCCCAGCGGTTACGGAACTTCACCGTGACCTCGTAGTCCTTGCCGTAGAGGACAGCGTCCTTAACCTTCTTCGGCAGCGACTTCCAGGGCGTCCCCATCGCGAAGCCCAGCTCCTTGGAGAGGGATTCGAGGAGCTTCTTGTGGTATTTGAAGTTCGAGTTCCAGGGAATGACCGCACCGTCGGCGAGGGAGAGTTCCTCGTCGGGGACAACCAGCTCGGGGTCGACCTCGAGGCGGAAGCCGAGGCCCGAGCAATCCGGGCAGGCACCATAGGGTGCGTTGAAGGAGAAGGTGCGGGGCTCGATCTCGTCGAGCATGAGCGGGTGGTCGTTGGGGCACGCTCGCTTCTCGGAGAAGCGGCGGCGGCGCTCAGGATTATCGGCGTCCAGGTCCACACAGTCGATGACGACGAGGCCGTCGGACAGACGCAGTGCGGTCTCGACAGAATCGGTCAGGCGCTGGCGCATGCCCTCGCGCACGACGAGGCGGTCAACAACGACCTCGATTGTGTGCTTGAGCTTCTTCTCCAGCTTGGGGGCGTTCTCCAGGCGAACCATCTCACCGTCGATGATCGCGCGCGTATAGCCCTCGGAGCGCAGCTCGTCGATGAGGTCCTGGTACTCGCCCTTGCGACCGCGCACGACTGGGGAGAGCACCTGGAAGCGCGTGCCCTCGTCCATCGTGCGCACACGGTCGACGATCTGCTGGGGTGTCTGCGCCTGGATGCGCGCCCCACACTCGGGGCAGTGAGCCACGCCGGCGCGGGCGTAGAGCAGACGCAGGTAGTCGTGGATCTCCGTGATCGTGCCGACGGTCGAGCGCGGGTTGCGCGACGTCGACTTCTGGTCGATGGAGACGGCGGGTGACAGGCCTTCGATGAAGTCGACGTCGGGTTTGTCCATCTGCCCGAGGAACTGGCGCGCGTAGGAGGACAGGGATTCCACGTAGCGGCGCTGTCCCTCGGCGAAAATCGTGTCGAAGGCGAGGGATGATTTACCCGAGCCGGACAGGCCGGTGAAGACGATCATGGAGTCGCGGGGCAGCTCAAGGCTCACGTCCTTGAGGTTGTGTTCGCGGGCACCCTGGATGATTAGCTTGTCATGCACCATTCGATACTATCCGTCATCTAGGCAAATGCCGGGATCAGGGCTAGTGTTATGCGTATGGCTTACTACGCAGTTGAATACGTCTACAACCCGTCGATGACGCAGACCATGGACGAGGTTCGTCCGACGCACCGCGCGTTCCTGTCCGGCCTGCTCGAGCAGGGGATCAACATCGCGTCCGGTCCCCTCGTCGGCGAAATCCCTGGCGCACTGCTCCTTATCAACGCCGAGAGCGAGGCCGACGTCGAGCGCATCCTCAATGAGGATCCCTTCTACATCGCCGAGGTCATCCAGGCGCGCCTCATCCGCGAGTGGAACCCCGTCATTCGGGCGTTCTGATCCATACATACGTTCGAGGCCGGGGCCGGGTTCACACCCGACGTCGGCCTCGACTCGTATCGAGCGTTCTCAGCCCTCCAGGGAGCGCTTGAATTGGCGCGCGTAGAAGATGCGCTGCGCAACCTCGACGAGCAGGGCAGCGCAGGCACCGACGCACGCAATCACGAACCACTCGTGGCCGGTGGGTGCAACCATCGAGAAGAAGCCGCGAACCTGTGGAATGAAAACGCCACCAACCGTTGCCGATATGACGCACGCCAGCAGGACCCACTTCCAGGTCGACAGCGGTCGTGAGGTGATGACGAGGAGCCAGATCGCACCCAGCATGAGCGAGAGGATCGCAGCCGTCGACTCGCGCGACTGCGGCGGGCCGTCAACAATACCGAAGGCGGTGAGGGCGGCCGCCGCAAGAATCACGCCCGTGGGCATCGCGAGCGACAGTGTGCGCTTGAGGAATCCGGGCACGTAGCGTCGCGGGTTTGGCCACAAGGCGAGGAAAAACGCGGGGATACCGATCGTCAGCGAGTCGATGTAGCTGAACTGACGTGGCAGGAACGGGTAGCGCCAACCGACCAGAGCCGTCACGATGACGAGCACGGCCGCGTATGTAGTCTTCGCCAGGAACAGCGACGACACGCGCTCCATGTTCGCAATAATGCGGCGTCCCTCGGACAGGACACCCGGCAGAACAGAAAACTTCGAGTCGACAAGGACGATCTGCGCGACAGCCTTCGTAGCCTGCGTGCCGTTGCCCATCGCGATACCAAGGTCGGCGTCCTTGAGCGCGAGCGCATCGTTGACGCCATCGCCCGTCATCGCGACGCAGTGATCGCGAGCCTGCAGGGCACCGACCATCGCACGCTTCTGTTCGGGTGTCACGCGCCCGAACACATCGTGTTTTTCGATCGCGTCTATGAACACCTCGGAGGTGAGGTCCTCGGGCAGATCGCGCGCATCCATGAGGCGAGCGGGCGACCCGTCGGGGGCGGTCAGGCCCGCCTGCGCGGCCAGCGCCCCGACCGTCGTCGGATTGTCACCCGAGATGACGCGCACGTGCACGTCCTGCGAACGGAAATACTCCAGTGTCTCAGCCGCGTCGGGGCGCAGGTCCTCCTCGAGCACCACGAGGGCAGCCACCGCACGGTGGGCGGGTAGCTCATCATTGACGACGGCCTCATCAGCGCGAACCAGCGCAACAACGCGGGAACCTTCCTGCGCGATGCCACGAACCTTCGCGAGAAGCTCGGCATTGGCAGCCGAGGCCTCGTCAATGACGAACTCGGGAGCGCCGAGGACCCACGATGCACCCTGACTCCCCCACGCGCTCCACTTACGGGCCGATGAGAAGGGGACGGACCACTCGATACGCGCGGTGGCGTCGGCCTGCTCGGCTTCTCCCAGGTGCTGCCAGATCGCTTCGGCGGTCGCATTCGTGCGGTCGCTCGCGGAGCTCGCCAGCGCACGAAGGACCACGGCCTCGTCGCCCGAGACCACTTCGACGCGACGCACGCGAATGCCACCGGTGGTCAGCGTGCCCGTCTTGTCCAGGCACAGGCAGTCAACGCGCGCGAGTACCTCAACCGCCGGGAGTTCTTGAACGAGCACACCACGGCGAGCCAGCGTCGCCGAGCCGATCGCAAAGTTCATGGACGTCAGCAGCACGAGCCCTTGCGGGATCATACCGATGACAGAAGCAACCGACAGCACGAGGGCCTCGCGCCAGTCTCCCCCATGACCGCCGGCAATGCGATTCTGCGAGTAGAACGTAAGGACAACAATCGGGAGCAGCATCACCGAGACGACCTGCAACACTCGGTTGATCGATGTCTGAATCTCAGAGACCGTACGCGTAAAAGCACGAGCCTGCTCAGACAAACCCTGAGCATAGACCCGCTCGCCGACCGCCGTGGCAACCATGCGCCCCGAACCCGCGACGACGCTCGTGCCCGCCAGCAGCTGATCGCCCTGCTTCTTCTTCACAGGACGCGATTCACCGGTCAGCAACGATTCGTCGATCTCCAGACCTGCCGAGGAGAGCACCGTACCATCCACACTCACCTGGTCGCCGAGCGTCAGATCGATGACGTCGTCGAGAACAACATCTCGCGCCGGGACAACGTGCAGCGTGCCATCGCGCAGGACACTCGCCTGCGGAGCATCGACGATCGCAAGGGAATCGAGGGTGCGCTTGGCTCGCAGCTCGGAGACGATACCGATCACCGCGTTGATGATCATGACTCCTCCGAAGATCCCGTCACGCAGATCACCGAAAAGTAGCACGATGACCGACGCCGCGACGATGATCGCGTTGAAGAGCGTCAGCACGTTCTCACGAATGATCGACACCACCGACCGGGAGGTACGATCCTTCACCCGGTTCACAGCGCCGCGCGCAACACGCTCGCCGACCTGAGCCGCACTCAAGCCACGTTCGTCAACCTTCAGGATCTCAGCGATCACCGCCGCTCCCCTCGTCCATAGCGGTACGTACCAGCGACGCGACAACGGTGATCGCGAGGGTCACGACGATGACTCCCAGCGACACCGACACAGAAATTTCGGGCGCCCACTCGACGCCGCGCCCGCCGTTAACGAACGGCAGCGTGTTGGCGTGTAGGGCCTCGAGAATCAGCTTGATTCCGATGAAGCTCAGGATCACGCCAAGGCCGTAGCCCAGGAACACGAGCTTGCCGAGCAACGCGTCCACCAGGAAGAACAGCTGGCGCAAACCCATGAGCGCAAACACGTTGCACGCGAACACGAGGAAAGCCTGTGACGTGATGCCAAAAATCGCGGGGATAGAGTCGAAGGCGAACATCAGATCCGCCGAGCCAAGCGCCAAGACGACCACGAACAGTGGCGTCAGATAGGTGTGTCCACCGTGACGGTACAGCATGCGGTTGCCGATGAAGCCGTCGGTAATCGGCAGGACGCGGCGCACGACGCGGATGAAGGCGTTCTCCTCGTACTCCTCAGCGTCTCCGCCACCGGTCGCGGTCTCCTTGATCTGCGAGAAGGCCGTCCACAGCAGCCACACGCCGAAAATGAGGAAAACCCAGGAGAAGCGCGCAACAAGCGCCGCACCGAGTAGAATAAAGACGAGGCGCAGCAACAGCGCAATCACAATGCCGAACAGCAGCGCCTTCTGCTGGTTTTCTCGGGGCACCCGGAATGCTTTGAGGATCAGAATGAACACGAAGAGGTTGTCCACGGACAGCGACCATTCCATCGCCCATCCCGCATAGAACTCCTGGGCGTAGAGCCACCCGTTCGTGAGCCATATTCCGACGCCGAAGACGGCCGCCAACCCCACGTAGAACAGGGTCCAGCGGGCTGCCTCGCCAGCCGTGGGAGGGTGTGGATTACGAGCATGCCCGAGGAAATCGAGCACGACCAAACCGATGGCGACGAGGGCGAGAATGCCCCACGCCCACGGATGAACAACCATGAGTACCTCTTAACTATCCAGCGAGGAAATTTTAGCGCTCTGCCTCAGCAGGCTCTTCTCACGCACGCCGTTTGCGAGAAACCGCGAGAGAAGCCACGACCGTGACGAGAATTGTCACCACGATAAAGGCAAGCGAAAATGCGATTGGCGGCTCGGGGATCACACTGACTTCATGACCACCATTAACAAAGGGAAGCTCATTCGTGTGCAGCGCGTGGTTGATGAGCTTGAAACCGATGAAGCCGAGAATAGCGGCGAGGCCATAGTGGAGGAAGACGATACGATCCAGCAGGCCGTCGATGAGGAAGTAGAGCTGACGCAGGCCAAGCAACGAGAATGCGTTGGCAGCGAAGACGAGGTAGGCCTCGGAGGTCAGCGAGTAGATCGCGGGGATCGAGTCGACGGCAAACATGACGTCGGCGGTGCTGATCGCAATCACGCACAGGAGCATCGGCGTGATGTAGGTGCGGCCGCCGTGACGGTAGAGCATACGCGAACCGATGAAGCCATCGGTGACCGGCACGATCTTCGACACCCAGCGCACGATTGACGGCGGACGATACTCGTCATCATCATCGTCGCCAGATCCTTCACGGACCTGGCTGATCGCAGTCCACAGCAGCCATGCGCCGAAAAGGTAGAAGACCCACGAGAAGTTTTCGATGAGCGCTGCGCCGGCCAGGATGAAAAGAAGCCGCAACACGAGGGCGATGACGATGCCCGCCAGCAGGACCTCCTGTTGGTTCTTACGCGGCACGCGGAAAGAGGACAGGATGATGACAAACACGAAGAGGTTGTCAATACTGAGTGCTTTCTCGGTGATGTAGCCGCCGAGGTACTCCTGGCCGTATTCCGGCCCCCACAAGGCCCAGACAATACCACCAAAGATCAGGGCAATGGCGATGTAGGCGAGCGACCACCAGGCCGCTTCCTTCAGAGTGGGTTCGTGGGGAGTACGGACGTGGCCGACGATGTCGACAACGATCATGGTGAGGATGATGGCCGCCAGAACGATCCAGGCGAGCGCGTGCACGTGCATACGGGTGCCTCCGGTACGAGTCGGGTACCGGAGGTCTCTTCCCGCCAGAAAGACCTGGCCAGTGACGCCGGAGGCCACGCCGCGTGGGCGGGCCGTCGTGATGACGACGCCACTGTTGGTGGGAGTACTCCCCTCCGCTTACATCTCTATCCTAGTCGGACACAGCCACTGTCCGGTGATTCATAACAAGTGGCGTCTGTCGCCTTGACGATGCGCGCTGCTCCCAAGAGACGAGGCCGGGGCTACCTTCCACGTCTGACCATGCCGGGCGGAAAGCACGCTCAGTGTGCTCGCTTCATGGCACGCAGTTCCTTCTTGAGGTCTTCGATTTCGTCGCGCAGGCGAGCAGCGACCTCGAATTGGAGGTGCTGGGCGGCGGTCATCATCTGGGCAGATAGCTCCTCGATGAGTTCGGCGAGCTCGGCCTCGGCGCGCTGGCCCGACGTCACGGCGCGACCACCACCGGTCGCGTCGGTACGCTCCCGCTTGCTCTTCTCCTTACGGTACCCGCCCTCAAGGAGCGTGCGTGTATCGACCTGCTCGCGTGCCAGCATCTCGGTGACGTCGGAGATCTTCTTGCGCAATGGCTGGGGGTCGATGCCGTGTTCCTTGTTGTACGCAATCTGAATTTCGCGACGACGCATGGTCTCGGAGATGGCCTCGTTCATCGAATCCGTCATGTTGTCGGCGTACATGTGGACCTCGCCGGACACGTTTCGGGCGGCGCGGCCGATCGTCTGAATGAGGGAACGGGTGGAGCGCAGGAAGCCTTCCTTGTCGGCGTCGAGGATGGAGACGAGGGAGACCTCGGGCAGGTCCAGGCCCTCGCGCAGCAGGTTAATGCCGACGAGTACGTCGAAGGTGCCCAGGCGTAGTTCGCGCAGCAGCTCGACGCGGCGCAGCGTGTCGACATCGGAGTGCAGATACTCGACCTTGACGCCGCGCTCGGCCAGGTAGGTCGTGAGCTCCTCGGCCATCTTCTTGGTGAGGGTGGTGACGAGGACGCGCTCGTCGCGTTCAACGCGTAGCCGCACCTGTTCGAGGAGGTCGTCGATCTGTCCCTCGGTGGGTTTGACCACAACGAGCGGATCGACGAGGCCCGTCGGACGAATGATCTGCTCGACCACGCCGTCGGAGCGCTCAAGCTCGTAGGGGCCGGGGGTCGCGGAGAGGTAGACGGTCTGGCCGATGCGCTGCGTGAACTCATCCCACTTGAGGGGGCGGTTGTCCATCGCGGAGGGCAAGCGGAATCCATAGTCGACGAGGGTGCGCTTGCGCGACATGTCGCCCTCGAACATCGCGCCGATCTGTGGGACGGTCACGTGCGACTCATCGATGATGAGCAGGAAGTCGTCAGGGAAGTAGTCCAGGAGCGTGTGCGGGGGCGTGCCCGGGCCTCGCCCATCAATGTGGCGCGAGTAGTTCTCCACGCCCGAGCATGATCCGATTTCCTTAAGCATTTCCAGGTCGAAGGTTGTGCGCATACGTAGGCGCTGCTCTTCGAGCAGCTTGTTCTGCGCGCGGAACCACGCGAGGCGATCATCGAGTTCGTCCTTGATCGAAGCAATCGCCTTCTTCATGCGCTCCTCACCCGCCACATAGTGCGAGGCGGGGAACAGGTAGGTGTGGTCAACCTGGTCGATCACGTCTCCGGTGAGCGGGTGCAGCACCGCGAGGGAATCGATCTCGTCGCCGAACATTTCGATGCGAATTGCGAGCTCCTCGTACACCGGGATGATCTCGATCGTATCGCCGCGCACGCGGAAGGTGCCGCGCGTGAACGCCATGTCGTTACGCACGTACTGCATGGCGACGAAGCGACGCAGCAGAGCGTCGCGGTCGATGATCATGCCGCGCTCGAGCTCGATCATGCGCGCCACGTACTCCTCGGGGGTACCGAGGCCGTAGATGCAGGATACGGAGGAGACGACGACAGTGTCTCGCCGCGTGAGCAGCGAGTTCGTGGCGCTGTGGCGCAGGCGCTCGACCTCATCGTTGATCGACGAATCCTTCTCAATGAAGGTGTCCGTCTGGGGAACGTACGCCTCGGGCTGGTAGTAGTCGTAGTACGACACGAAGTATTCGACAGCGTTGCCCGGCAGCAGCTCGCGGAATTCTGCCGCGAGCTGGGCGGCGAGCGTCTTATTCGGTTCGAGCACCAGCGCCGGGCGCTGCAGCTCCTCGATCAGCCACGCCGTGGTTGCGCTCTTGCCCGTACCCGTCGCGCCCATGAGGACCACGTCCTGCTCGCCGTCGCGAATGCGCGCAGCCAGCTCACGGATCGCCTTCGGCTGGTCGCCCGACGGCGTGTAGGGGGAGATAACCTCAAAAGCCTTGTCATGGCGGATGACGGGAGTTTCGCTCACCCTCCTACGCTACCGCCCAGGTGCGTGAGGTGCCCGCACAAAGCGCCCGGGGTCGCGACGAGTGTGGAGGGCCCCAGCCTCGTCAATCAACGACGGGAACGCCCGGGGCCAGCCAACGGTCATAGACGAGGCCTGCAACCTCCTCAAGGTCGGTGACGCTGCCCTCGTTGTCGATCCAGATGGAAGCGATGGCACGGCGCTCCTCGGACGAGGCCTGGGCGCGGATGCGTGCACGCGCGTCCTCGGGGGCCACTCCCCTGCCCTCCAGACGCTTGATACGTGCCTCGATGGGCGCATCCACAATGACAACCGCGTCGAAGCGATCCGCTTGGTCTCCTTCGATGAGGAGCGGGATATCGTAGACCGCTAAGCCACCCGTCGGGGCGCCGCGCAATATCGACCAGGCGCGCGCCTCGATCTTGGGGTGAGTGATGGCATTGAGACGCACGACTCGCCCCTGAGAACCCACGCCACCGAACACACGCGATGCGAGAAGCGCGCGATCCAGACTGCCGTCCTGCCGGATGAGGTCGTTTCCGAACTCCCGTGCGACCTCGGCAAGCGATGGTTCTCCCGGCTCAAGTATCTGTCGCGCAATGGCATCGGCGTCGGCAATGACAGCACCCCTGGACGCGAAGACGCGCGTCACCGTTGACTTGCCAGAGCCGATACCACCACTGACCGCAATGATGCGGCGTGGGCCCTGACTGCGGGAAGCGGCAGGCGGACGGACGAGCACGGCCGTACAAGACCCGGAGCGAAGAGTCGTGTTCACTCGCCCAGCCTATCGCTCCTGCGGTTGCGCATATATGCCCTCATGCAAGAATTGGAGCTGTTAGAGAACCCACATCATCAAGTGAGTAGCAGTGACGCAGACAGTCAACGACGATTCCACTGAGCGGTCAAGCATGGCGGTCCTCATCGCGACCTCCCTGACGCTCTTCTCCATGTTCTTCGGTGCAGGCAACCTGATCTTCCCACCGATCATGGGCGCGTCGGCCGGCACCAACTTGACCCCCGCGATGATCGGTTTCCTCATTGGCGGAGTCGCTCTGCCCGTCATCTCAATCATTACGATTGCCCTGTCCGGCACGGATATCCGCGATCTTGTCAGTCGTGCGGGAAAGCCCTTCGGACTCGTCTTCTCCGTCATGGTGTATCTATCGATCGGCGCTTTCTACGCGCTGCCCCGTACGGGTGCCGTGTCTTTCTCAACGGCTGTCGCGCCCATTATCGGGACAAAGTCTCTCACCGCTTCAATCATCTTCAGTTTTATTTTCTTCGCCATCGCCTTCTATCTGTGCTGGAATCCCGGCCACATCATCGATGCGCTCGGCAAAGTGCTCACACCGATCCTGCTCGGTCTCCTTGTGCTCCTGGTGTTCCTCTGCCTGGCTTCCCTGCCAGCCTCGCACGATGCGCCGACCGGGGAGTACACGGCGTCTCCCCTTGCCGCGGGCCTCCTGGAAGGCTACATGACGATGGACTCGATCGCCGCTCTAGCCTTTGGCATCATCGTCGTCACGTCGCTAGGGCATACGGGGGGTGGCATCGGCGCCAAGGTCATTCGTCGGACATCGACGGCGGCGATTATCGCAGGTTCGCTGCTCGGCGTCGTATACGTGGGGCTCGGCCTCATCGGCCACGTGATCCCGAATGCTCAAAGCTACAGCGACGGTGCAACCCTGCTCGCCGATGCTGCCCAGATGACAATGGGCTGGCCCGGCCAGATCGTCTTCGGCCTGATCGTTCTGACGGCCTGCATGACGACGGCCGTCGGCTTGATCGCCGCGACATCGGAGTTCTTCCACCGCCTTGCCCCGCAGATTTCCTACCGTGCGTGGATGATCGTCTTTACGATTATTTCCTTCGCACTGTCCTCTGCAGGCCTCAGCTCTGTACTCGCGATCGCGGTCCCGATCATCACGTTCCTCTACCCCGTCGCGATCACGGTCGTGTTCATCACGATCATCACCCACCCCATGCGCCTCACAACGTCGGCACTGTGGACGTTCCGTCTGAGCGCATGGATGGCAGCGGCATGGTCTGCGGCGACGACGCTGGCACATGTCGGTGTAGCGAGAGACGCTTTCAACTCCGTGCTCATGTTGAGCCCGCTCCAGGCAAATCAGCTCGGCTGGATTCTGCCCACCGTCATCGCGGCGATCATCGGCGTGTGCGTCGACGTAGCAGTCATAAAGCGTTCGGCTACCTAAGCACAACGCGCGCAGGGCCCACGGGCCGCTCGGGCCTGGCTGCGGCGGCCGGAGATCTGGCGGATCGGCAAACAGAAAAAGTGGTGGCCCCCAGGAAAACCTGGGGACCACCACTCATGCGTTCACATGCGTGAATCGACGAGTCACACGTCAGTCAGAAAGACTGATTCAGTTGTTCGTCAGCTTCTCACGCAGCGCGGCCAGGGCCTCGTCGGAAGCAAGGGTGCCCTCGTTGTCGACCGGGGTCGAGTAGGAGGCCTGCTCCTCGATGGAGGGAGCCGCTTCGGCGTCCTCTTCGAGGGCCTTGCGCACCTGAGCCTTGTGGGCCTCCCAGCGGGCCTGAGCCTCGGCGTACTGAGCTTCCCACGCCTCGCGCTGAGCGTCGAAGCCTTCCATCCACTCCTGGGTCTCCGGATCGAAGCCCTCGGGGTACTTGTAGTTGCCGTTCTCGTCGTACTCGGCGGCCATACCGTAGAGCGAAGGATCGAACTCTTCAGAGTTCGGGTCCACGCCCTCGTTGGCCTGCTTGAGGGACAGGGAGATGCGGCGACGCTCGAGGTCGATGTCAATGACCTTGACGAAGACCTCTTCGCCAACCTTGACGACCTGGTCGGGCAGCTCGACGTGACGCTGAGCCAGCTCGGAGATGTGGACGAGGCCCTCGATGCCGTCCTCGACGCGGACGAACGCACCGAAGGGAACCAGCTTGGTGACCTTGCCGGGCACAACCTGGCCGATGGCGTGGGTGCGAGCAAATGCCTGCCACGGATCTTCCTGGGTGGCCTTGAGCGACAGAGAGACGCGCTCGCGATCCATGTCGACGTCGAGAACCTCGACGGTGACTTCCTGGCCGACCTCGACGACCTCGGACGGGTGGTCGATGTGCTTCCAGGACAGCTCGGAGACGTGAACCAGGCCGTCGACACCACCGAGATCGACGAATGCGCCGAAGTTGACGATGGAGGAGACGACGCCGGTGCGCACCTGGCCCTTCTGGAGGGTGTGCAGGAAGTTCGTGCGGACCTCGGACTGGGTCTGCTCGAGCCATGCGCGGCGGGACAGGACCACGTTGTTGCGGTTCTTGTCGAGCTCGATGATCTTCGCTTCGATCTCGCGACCGATGTAGGGGGCGAGGTCGCGGACGCGACGCATTTCGACGAGGGAGGCAGGCAGGAAGCCGCGCAGGCCGATGTCGAGGATCAGGCCGCCCTTGACGACCTCGATGACGGTACCGGTAACGACACCGTCCTCTTCCTTGATCTTCTCGATCTGGCCCCACGCGCGCTCGTACTGCGCACGCTTCTTCGACAGGAGGAGGCGGCCTTCCTTGTCTTCCTTCTGGAGGACGAGCGCCTCGATCTGGTCGCCCACGGCGACAACGTCGTCGGGGTTGACGTCGTGCTTGATGGACAGCTCGCGAGAGAGGATGACACCCTCGGTCTTGTAGCCGATGTCGAGGAGGACCTCGTCGTGGTCGACCTTGACGACAGTGCCCTCGACGATGTCGCCATCGTTGAAGTACTTGATGGTCTCGTCGATGGCTGCGATCAGGTCTGCTTCCGAACCAATATCGTTGATAGCGACCTGCGGCGTGTTGGTGGTCATGTAGTAGTTTCTCCGAAACGGACTGGATAGTAGATGGACAGTTCCAGCGCCTGACAACTGATGCGGATGCACCTGTCCCCAGACACTGGGGTTTAGTTTAGCAGCCTTTGACGGGCAAATGTGACGAATTTGGCGACACTTTCCGTGGCGTGCGTCGCGTCATCGTGACCGTCAGTGCGCCGCGAGCTGCCAAGACGCGCCAATCCCAATAGCGACGTCAAGCGGCACGGAAAGCTCGACGGGGGTGGCCATCTTGTCTCGGACGATATTCTCGACATCCGCTGCCTCACCAGGAGCGACCTCGAGGAGCAATTCGTCGTGAATCTGGACGAGGAGCCGCGACGCGAGTCCCGCCTCGGCCAGCGCAGTCGCAACGTTCATCATCGCGATTTTCACAATGTCTGCCGCGCTGCCTTGAATGGGTGCATTCAGGGCGGCACGCTCAGCCATCTCGCGACGCTGGCGGTTCGAGGAACGCAGGTCGGGCAGGTAGCGGCGTCGACCAAACATGGTCTGGGTGTATCCGTCAGCTCGGGCCTGAGCAACGAGTCCTTCGAGGTAGTCGCGGACTTTCCCGAAGCGTTCAAAGTACCGATCACGCAGGGCGGCGGCCTCGGGCACGGAAATACCGAGCTGGGCGGCGAGGCCGTAGGAGGACAGCCCGTAGGCCAGACCGTAGGAGGTGGCCTTAATACGCGAGCGTTCCTCGCCCGTCACCTCGGCGACCGGAGTGCCGAACACCATCGATGCCATGGTCCGATGCAGGTCCTCGCCGGAGTTGAACGCCTCGATGAGTGCCTCATCTCCGGAAAGGTGCGCCATCAGGCGCATTTCGATCTGCGAGTAGTCCGCGCTCATCAGCGACTCAAAGCCCTCACCCGCAACGAAGGCACCACGGATACGCATACCGTCGGCGCTGCGCGCGGGGATGTTCTGCAGGTTCGGGTCGGAGGACGCCAGGCGACCCGTGGCCGCGGCGACCTGAGAGAACGTCGTGTGGATGCGCCTGTCCGAGGCGACGGTAGCGGACAGGGAGTCCACCATCTGCTTGAGCTTAATGCGGTCGCGGTGGGTGAGCAGGTAGCCGAGGAAGTCGTGCCCCGCTCCCTCTTCGTCTGCGGTCTTCGCGTGCAGGTCCGCCAACGCCTCGGCGTTCGTCGTGTACCCGGTCTTCGTCTTCTTCGTCTTGGGCAGGCCGAAGTGGTCGAAGAGAAGCTCCTGGAGCTGCTTAGGGCTCGAGAGGTTCACCTCGCGTCCGGCTGCCGCCCACGCACCCTCACGCGCGGCATCGACGGCCTTTCCGAGTTCAGCAGACAGACCGTCAAGAACGTTCGTGTCCGCAGCAATGCCGATCACTTCCATCTCTCCGAGCAGGATCGACAGAGGCATTTCCATGTCGGTGAGGAGTGAGGTCTCGGCGCTTTCTTCCAGTTGGGCGCGCAGCGCCTGCGCAAGCGGGTGCAGGTGGGCCGCTAGTTTCCCGGCGCGCAACGCGGCAGCGCTTGGACCAGCGCCGATGTCCCCCAGGCCGAAGAGAGCATCCGAATCACCGTCCTCCTCGTCGATGACGACGCCGAGGACACGCGACAGCACATCTTCGAGCTTGTGGGAACGTTGGTCGGGGTGCGCGAGGTAGGCGGCCAGCATCGTGTCGCACTCGACGGGGCCGAGGACCCAGCCGCGCGAAGCGAGCGCATGACGTGCTCCCTTCGCGTCATGCACAATCAGGGACGAGGCCGTGGCAAGAACGTCACCGAGAACTTCCTCCTGCGCGGGGCTGAGCTCGACGGGATCGATGACAAGTGCGTCACTGTCGGACGCTAGGACGACGCGGGTGATATCCCCACGCACGGGCCGCGAGTCGCCTTCGACGAGAAGAGCGAGGCCGGAGTGACTGCCCGCCCATTGCGCGATATCGCTCGAGGCGTCGGCAACCATGACCTTGATCTCGACTTCGGCGGCGGGTTCGCGAGTCTCGTCGACGGGTCCCTCCCCCATACCGATACCTGCGACCTCACGCACTTTGGTGCGCAGGCGTCCAAACTCGAGAGAGTCGAAGAGACGGTCGACGGCGGCGATATCCGTTGGACGACGCGCAAGATCGCTCAGCGACACCTCAAGGTCCATGTCGGTGAGCAGACGATTGAGACGACGATTGCGCAGCACGTCGTCCATGTGCTCGCGCAGTGCAGCGCCGCGCTTTCCACCGATCTCATCGGCACGCGCCAGCAGGTTGTCGAGACCGTCAAACTCGTTGATCCACTGCGCGGCGGTCTTCGGTCCCACACCTGGCACGCCAGGCAGGTTATCCGACGTCTCCCCCACGATTGCAGCGATCTCGGGGTAACGATGCGGCGGTACGCCGTACTTGTCTTCGACTGCCTGCGGAGTCATACGGCGCAGATCACCAGGCCCCGTACCGGGATAGAGCACGGTCACGTTGTCGGTCACCGTCTGGAACGAGTCACGATCGCCGGACACCACCAGAACAGTCGATCCCTCGTGACCAGCGCGATACGCGAGAGTCGCAAGGATATCGTCGGCCTCAAAACCCTCACGGGACAGAGACACGATACCCATCGCATCGAGTACCTCGCGGATGAGCTCCACCTGCCCCTTAAATTCTTCGGGCGTCGCGTCACGCGTGCCCTTGTACTCCGGGTACTCCTCAGTACGGAATGAGTGCCTCGACACATCGAAAGCGACCGCGATATGCGTCGGCTGCTCGGTCTCCAACAGGCGCGTCAGCATTGAAACGAAGCCGTAAACCGCGTTCGTGTGCTGGCCTGTGGCCGTCACGAAGTTATCCGGCGGGAGCGCATAGAAGGCGCGAAACGCCATCGAATGGCCATCAATAATCAGCACAGTGTCACTCACACATGCCACCCTAGATGCCATGACATACGATCACCAGACGAAACACACGCAGTCTTCCTCACCCGATCCACTTGCCCGCGGTGGCTGGGTCGGTGCACACTGGCCCGGAACCCTCATGGAAGCCACCGGCATGGAGGTTGTCGAGCACAGTGCTGTGCGCACCGTCATCTCGATGCCGATCGACGGAAACCGCCAGAGCGCCGGCATTCTGCACGGAGGTGCTTCCGCAGCACTCGCCGAGACTGCGGCGTCCTTCGCGGCGCAGATTCATGCACGCGAGACAAACCCCGGCAAGCAAGCCTACGCCGTCGGCACCGAACTCAACGCATCGCATATCAGCGCTGGACGCGAAGGGATCATCACCGCGACCGCAACCGCCGTCCACCTGGGGCGCTCGTCAACCGTCCACACTGTGGAGATCAGGGACGAGGCCGATCGCCTTATCTCAGTCGCGCGCGTCACTAACCGAATCCTCGTGCGCTCGAGCCACGAGTGAGGGCCAAGAAACAGTAATGGGGAGGGTCACGTGACCCTCCCCATTCGCATGCGCGACTCTCAGTCGTCGACCTGGTTGATGACCGCGTCAGCGACCTCACGCATCGACAGACGACGATCCATCGACGTCTTCTGGATCCAGCGGAAGGCCTCAGGCTCGCTCATTCCCATGTTCTTCATCAGCAGTCCCTTGGCGCGGTCAACACGCTTACGAGTCTCGAAGCGATCAGACAGATCGGCGATTTGGTCCTCAAGCGACTCGATCTCAGCGTGACGCGACAGTGCAATCTCAACGGCGGGAATCAGGTCGGCCGGGCTAAACGGCTTCACAACGTAAGCCATCGCACCGGCGTCACGTGCGCGCTCGACAAGCTCCGTCTGCGAGAAGGCAGTGAGCATGACGACGGCACACGACAGTTCCTGCAAGATCTTTTCCGCTGCGGTGATGCCATCCATCTTCGGCATCTTGACATCCATCACACACAGGTCGGGTTCGAGCTCGAGTGCCAGCTCGACAGCTTCCTCACCGTCGGCGGCCTCGCCGACGACCTCGAACCCCGCCTGGGTGAGCGTCTCAACGATATCGAGACGAATCAACCCCTCGTCTTCTGCGACGAGGACGCGACGCGGTTCAGCCTGCTCTTCACTCATTGTCATATTCCTCAGTTTGATCGGTTTGCTCAGCTGCTCTATTGTGGTTCTCGCACACGCGAAGCCCCGATAGCCCAACTGGCAGAGGCGGTCGGCTCAAACCCGGCTTGTTGTGGGTTCGAATCCCACTCGGGGTACCGCCAGTGGAGTACGTGCTCCTAATGGTACCGGCATTTCAGCGCATATGCGACGTGCGCACCACAATTGATACATCAAAATCGCAGACGGAGAAGGGGCCGACAAGCATTGCTTGTCGGCCCCTGTCACGACTCAGGCCACGACGCTCAGTTCGAGACCGAGGTACTCGGCAGCCGCGCCCCTGCGGGCCGGCTCGTCAAGATCGGCGATAGCCTGCTTGACCCTCGAATCGTGGAAGTCAGCAAACCAGGGCTCAACGGCGCGCGAGAGCTGGCCGACCTCCAGGTTGTTGGCCACACGGCCAAACAGAGTATCGTGGACCGACACGGTCCGGATGTTCGTATTCATTTTTCTTCCTCCATCTTCTTCTCTTCAGGCGCGCCAGAAAACATACTTTGATCGCACAGGCATTTCTGAGCACGCCGAGCAGCACTTTGCTGCATGTGCCGCGCCGTCGTTGGTGCGGCGTCCACGTGTCACAACGTGTATCCGAGTACTTTATTCCACGAAACCCGTTTTGTCCACGTGACGAAACAAAAACAGTGGGGGCGCTGGCTCGTCGCCAGCGCCCCCACTACTCACGCATCTCACGCGTGGCGCAGACCGCCAATCGCATAGTCGGCTTCATCTCCAACTTCGTGGATACGCAGCATGTTCGAGGAGCCAGCGATGCCCGGCGGCATACCAGCAACGATCACGAGCTGATCACCGATGTCCGCCAGGTGCGAGGACTGCACGACCTGATCGAGCTGCCACACCATATCGTCCGTGTGTTGCACCTCGGGAACACGGTAGGTCTGAATGCCCCACGAGAGCGCCAGACGACGACGAGTCGACTCGAGCGGCGTGAACGCCAGCATCGGGATCGGACGGCGCATGCGCGAAAGCAGACGCGCCGACGTGCCGGACTGGCTAAACGTCACCAGGTAACGGGCATCCAGGTGCTCGGCGATACGAGCGGCAGCTTCGCAGATAACACCCGCACGGTCAGCGTAGAAACCGGGGATGGAGGCGATGCGCTCACCACCGTTTTCTTCCGTCGACTCGATGATGGCGGCCATCGTACGGACGGTCTCAATCGGGAACGCGCCGACCGACGTCTCACCAGACAGCATGACTGCATCGGCGCCATCAAGGATGGCATTCGCGCAGTCGGAGGCCTCGGCACGCGTGGGGCGCGGGTTCTTGATCATCGAGTCCATGACCTGCGTCGCGACGATAACCGGCTTGGCGGCGATACGAGCAAGCTCAATCGCTCGCTTCTGAACCAGCGGCACGGCTTCCAGGGGCATCTCCACACCGAGGTCACCGCGGGCGACCATGATGCCGTCAAATGCCTCGACAATCTCTTCCAGCGCCTCAACGGCCTGCGGCTTTTCAATCTTGGCGATGACCGGAATCCGCTTGCCCATCTCGTCCATGATCTCGTGGACGTCTTTAATGTCCTGCGCAGAACGCACGAAGGACAGCGCGATAAAGTCAGCATCCTGCTCAATGCCCCAGTGCAGGTCTTCCTTATCCTTTTCAGACAGTGCGGGGACGGACACGGCAACGCCAGGAAGGTTCAGGCCCTTATGGTCCGACACCATGCCGGGAACCTCAACGCGGGTGACGACGTCAGTATCCGTCACCTCGACGACGCGGACCGCGACGTTGCCGTCATCGATCAGCAGGCGGTCACCGGGAGCGCAGTCGCCGGGCAGCCCCTTGAAGGTCGTACCGACGAGTTCCTTCGTGCCGGGAACATCACGGGTGGTGATGGTGAACGTGTCACCGATCTTGAGTTCCTGGGGGCCATCCTGAAAGGTTTCCAAGCGGATCTTGGGGCCCTGGAGGTCAACCAGGACAGCGACCGCGCGACCGGACGTCGCAGACGCCTTCCTCACGCGCTCAATGACGGCCTCGTGTTCCTCAGCCTTTCCATGCGACCGGTTAATACGCGCGACATCCATGCCGGCGTCCACCAGCGCCTGGAGCTGCTCAGGAGAATCAGTAGCAGGTCCAATAGTGCAGACAATCTTAGCTCGACGCATAAATAAGAGTTTACCGCCCAATCACAGTTGGAAGGAAGAGGATCCACTCCGGGTCGGCGTGATCATTCCCATGAATCCGCCTGTGGTAGGACCTCAGCGCGGAGAAAAACGACCAAGCTCAGGATCAGAACGACTCGAGAGTACTCTCGTGCGCGGACCCTTCTTCACTCACGCCAGCACCGACGATATCGTCAGCGTCACTGTCTTCGGGGGCAGCCTGGTCCTCCGTTTGCTCGTCGTCCGCCGCGGATTCTCCGTCGCGTGCAACGACGGTCGTCGAGCGTCCCAGCCGACCAGCGACGACGAACACAAGCACGCCGAGCGCGAACACGAGCAGGGACGTCCACACGTTGAGGCGCAGACCGAGAACTCTGTGCGCATCGTCGATGCGCAGCATTTCGATCCAGCTGCGTCCCGCTGTGTACGCCATCAGGTACAGACCGAACACCTGGCCACCGGCGAAGCGGTGACGACGATCAAGCCACACGATAATGGCGGCTGCTGCAAGGTTCCACAGGCACTCGTAAAGAAATGTCGGGTGGAACAAAGTGCCTGCCGGATACCCGGCGGGCATGTGGGCCACATCGATCTGAAGTCCCCACGGCATTGTTGTCGGAGCGCCGAAGAGCTCTTGGTTAAACCAGTTTCCCCACCGCCCGATGGCCTGTGCAACGAGCAGCGCCGGGGCCAAAGAATCAGCAATCGGGCCGAAGCGCACGCCCGCACGCTTGACGGCAATAAATGCACCCAGCGCGCCGAAGGCAACGCCACCCCAAATTCCGAGGCCACCGCGCCAAATCTGGAAGGCAAGCATCGGATCACCACCCGGGCCAAAGTAGGCATCCGGGGACGTAACGACGTGATAAATCCGCGCACCCACAACTCCGAGCGGAATCGCCCAGAGCGCCACGTCGTAGAGCGTGTCAGGATTTCCTCCGCGAGCACGGTAACGGCGAGCGGTCCACCAGACGCCGATGATCATGCCGACGGCAATGATGATGCCGTAGGCGCGCAGCGGGATCGGGCCGAGGTGCCAGACGCCCTGCGAAGGCGATGGGATGCCGACAGCGACGAGAGTGTTCACGCGCGGGCCCCGCTGACGCCGGCCTTCAGTTCGGTGGCAAGCTCGCCCAGCGCCTTCAGACCACGGTCGATCGAGTCGTCGAAGAGCGTCTTAACCAGCGCGGAACCGACGATGACTCCGTCCGCATATGCGCCGATCTCGCGGGCCTGCGCGCCATTGGACACGCCGAGGCCCACGCACACGCGCTCGGCACCAGCGGCGCGAGTACGCGCGACAACGTCGCCGACATGCGCGCCAACAGCCGCACGCGCGCCCGTGACGCCCATCGACGAGGCCGCGTACACCCAGCCACGCGAGTGCTCGGCGATGAGCTTAAGGCGGTGCTCGGGGGAGGAGGGCGCGCTCAGGTAGATGCGTTCCAGGTCGTACTTATCCGACGCGGCCTCCCACTGTGCGCCCTCTTCGGGCGGCAGGTCAGGGGTGATGAGGCCGGAACCGCCCACGGCAGCAAAATCCTTTGCGAAACGTTCAACGCCCCACCACTCAACGGGATTCCAGTAGGTCATCGAGCAGGTCGAAATTCCGCACGAGGTCAGCTCGTCCACCGCGTGGAAGAGGTCCTCGAGGTGGGTGCCGCGCTCGAGAGCAGCGACGGTCGCTCGCTGGATCGTCGGACCGTCCATTCCGGGATCCGAGTATGGGAAACCGAGTTCGATGACGTCAACGCCGCAATCCGCCAGAACTTTGCCCGCACGAATCGAATCATCGACCGACGGGAAGCCGACGGGCAGGTAGGCGATGAGCGCCGCGTCGCCGCGCTCACGGGCAGCATCAATGGCAACGGCTGAATGGGGTGCACGCGTCATGTCACTTCTCCTCGTTTTGATCCAGGACGGCGACGCCCGACGGCCCGGCACTGGGGTCGATGACCTGCAGCTTCGCTTGTCCGTAGCCGAACCACCGCGATGCGGTATCCACGTCCTTGTCGCCGCGCCCGGACACGGTCACGATGACGATTGGCTCCTCCCCAGGTTCAAAGGGGCCTTCCGCTTCGACCTTGGCCAACGCCCACTTGCGGACACCAGCAAGGGCATGGGAGGACTCAATGGCGGGAATGATGCCCTCAGTGCGGGACAGATGCAGGAACGCGTCCATAGCCTCGGCGTCAGAAATAGGCATGTACGAGGCGCGACCCGTCCGCGCCAACCACGCGTGCTCCGGGCCGACACCCGGGTAGTCGAGGCCGGCGGAAATCGAGTGCGAGGCCTTCGTCTGGCCGTCACGCTCCTGCAGGACGAACGTACGCGCGCCGTGAAGCACGCCGACCTCGTCAGCCGTGATGGAAGCGGCATGACGCCCCGTTTCAAAACCATCGCCCGCAGCCTCGCAGCCGAGAAGCTCGACACTCGGATCATCAATAAACGCGGTGAACGAGCCAATGGCGTTGGAGCCACCGCCCACGCAAGCGACCACCACGTCGGGCAGGCGGCCCTCAGCAGCGAGCAGCTGAGCACGCGCCTCATCGCCAATGACACGCTGGAGGTCGCGCACGAGTTCAGGGAACGGGTGCGGACCCGCAGCGGTACCGAAGATGTAGTTGGTCGTCTCGGCGTTGGTCACCCAGTCACGGAAAGCCTCGTTGATCGCATCCTTGAGGGTCGCGGAACCCGCAGTCACAGCGATGACTTCGGCTCCAAGCATCTGCATGCGTGCGACGTTCAGAGCCTGGCGCTCCGTGTCCTCGCGGCCCATGTAGATCGTGCAATCCAGGCCAAGAAGCGCCGCGGCCGTCGCCGTGGCCACGCCGTGCTGTCCCGCGCCGGTCTCCGCAATGACGCGGGTCTTTCCCAGCTCCTTGGTGAGCAACGCCTGCCCAAGCACGTTGTTAATCTTGTGCGACCCCGTATGGTTCAGATCCTCGCGCTTGAGGAAGACACGCACGCCACCCAAGTCGGCAGCGAAACAGGGGGCCTCCGTCAACAGGGAGGGACGTCCCGCGTAGTTCAGGAACAGATCGCGCAGTCGGCGCTGGAATGACCGGTCACGCCACAGGCGCTTCCACGCGGCTTCAACCTCTTCGAGGGGGCCCATGAGGGACTCGGCGACGAAGCGGCCTCCAAAATCACCGAAGTACGGTCCCTCCACAAAGTTATCGGATGCCATCACTGTCCTTCCTGACGCGCCGCAGCGACGCGAGCCTTACGATCCGTCCGCAGCGCGGGATGCTGTCCAGCGCTCACCATGTCCTGAATGCTCGCCATCGGATCGCCCGACGTCACGAGTGCCTCGCCAACGAGAACCGCATCTGCACCCCACTTGGCGTATTCAAAGACGTCGTGGGCGCTGGCGACGCCGGACTCGGCGACAGCGACAACGTCCTGCGGAATGACGTCAATGACCTGCTCAACGGTCGAGCGGTCGACTTCCAGCGTCTTCAGATTGCGCGCGTTCACACCGATGATCGAGGCGCCTGCCTCCATCGCACGGAGGGCTTCGAGACGCGAGTGCGTCTCCACCAGGGCTTCCATGCCCAGCGAGCGGGTACGCTCCAGCAGGGACACGAGCACGTTCTGTTCAAGCGCCGCAACGATCAGAAGCACGAGATCAGCGCCGTGAGCACGCGCCTCGTGAATCTGGTAGGGCGTCACGATGAAATCCTTGCGAAGGACGGGAATGTCGACGGCTGCGCGTACCGCATCAAGATCGGCGAGCGAACCGTTAAAGCGACGCTGCTCAGTGAGCACCGAAATGACCGTGGCTCCCCCGGCCTCGTACGTTGAGGCGAGCGCAGCCGGATCCGGGATCGCCGCCAGCGCGCCCTTCGACGGCGACGAGCGCTTCACCTCAGAAATGATCTTGACGGCGCCGGCGAGGCCCCGCAGAGCACCAAGCGCATCCTTCGCCTCCGGAACCTGAGTCTCCATCTCCTTGATCCGAGCCAAAGGGACGCGGTCTTCACGCTCCTTCAGGTCCTGTCGGACCCCGGCGATAATGTCATCGAGAACGCTCACGACGCTCCCCTTTCAGGCAGAAACGATCATTCCTCACCTAGGCTAGCGAAAAATGGCCGACGGCGGGTGAGGCATCCCGCAGGACGGGTCAGGACAGGGGCACAAGGGTCGATGCCCGCACGACGGACTCGACTGCGGCAGCGGCCTTGTTACGGGACTCCTCGTACTCAAGCGCCGGAACCGAATCGGCAACGAGTCCCGCACCCGCCTGCACCGAGGCAACGCCATCCTTCAGCGATGCCGTACGGATCGCGATCGCCAAATCTGCATCCCCCGACAGGTCGAAGTAGCCGACGACACCACCGTATACACCTCGCGCAGCGGGCTCGAAGTCATCGATCAGCTGGATCGCACGAGGCTTGGGCGCTCCCGACAGGGTACCCGCGGGGAACGTCGCAACCAGGGCGTCAAGAGCGTCAGCATCCGGGCGCAGCACACCCGTCACCGTCGACGAAATGTGCTGAATGTGCGAGAAACGCTTGAGCTCCATGAGCGTGGACACCTCGACCGACGCGGGATCGCACACCTTCGACAGGTCGTTGCGAGCCAGGTCAACGAGCATCACGTGCTCCGACAGTTCCTTGGGGTCCTCGAGCAGCTCAGCCGCCAGTCGGTGGTCCTCGGCAGAATCCGCACCACGGGGACGCGAGCCGGCGATCGGATACGTCCAGACGCGGCGTCGCTCACTCTTGACAAGGGTCTCCGGAGACGAGCCGACAACCTCGAAGTGGCCTCCCTTTTCATCGGGTAGGTCCAGGAAGTACATGTAGGGTGACGGATTGACCGTACGCAAGACGCGGTAGACGTCGATACCACTGGCCGATGTCGACACATCAAGGCGCTGCGACACCACGATCTGGAACGCATCACCGTCTTCAATGGCGCGCTTGGCTGCATGGACGGAAGACTCGAAATCAGCGCGGCTCGTCCGTTGACGTACCTGAGGCGGCGTCGTGTCGCTCGTACCCAGGACCGCCGGTGCAATCGGGGTCGCCAGCTGTGCCGTCATCGCGTCGAGGCGTTCGATAGCACGGTCATAGGCTCCCTCAACGCCGTCTGCCGAACCATTAAGATTCCAGGCGATCGCCATCAGGTACACCGAGCCCGTCGCGTGGTCGAGAGCCGCGACCTCTGTCGCCAACACGAGCGTCGCGTCCGGAATATCTGACTCCTTCGGGGCTGTCGCGGCGAGTGTCGGCTCCCACTCAGGAATGATGCCCCAACCGAGAGAACCAACGAGAGCGCCCGTCAGCGGAGGCAAGCCTTGAATCGGCGGCGCAGCGAGCTCCTCGAGAGCGGAGTGAACGACCTCCAGGAACGTTCCCTCCTCACGAGCACCTTCCGGGTGGGAACCGATCCATTGTGCATGGCCGTCGCGTGCGACGATGGCACCGGCACTCGAAGCTCCCACAAAAGACCATCGCCCCCACGAACCACCGTGCTCAGCGGACTCAAGAATGAAGCTGCCGTAGTTGCCATGGGCGAGCTGCCGGTAGACTCCCACCGCACTCAGCTCATCAGCGAGCACCCGCCGAACGACGGGGATCACGCGCCGTTGGGCTGCAAGATCGACAAAGACGTCCCGCGGGGGCCAGGTCTGGCCCCACTCGAGGCTCACAGGCTCACACTGATACGAAGGCGTCAAAATACTCACCGGCTCATTGTCCCATCCGGAAGCGGACTCGTCCCAGTGGGGTCCACAATGAGACCGAACAATAGTGCTAGAGCCAGTCCGGAACAACACCCCAGGCAATCGCAGCCATCAGCGCAGATCCGATCATCCAAGGCCCCATCGGCACACGTGACTTCGTCCCCGCCGAGCCGATCACGATTTTCCAGAGCGCAGCAAACCCGGCCAACACAAACGACAAAGCCAGGGAGGAGACCGCAGCCTCTATACCGACGGATCCTGCCATCGCACCCAAAACGGGTGCAAGCTTCACGTCTCCCCCACCCATACCGCCGGGCAGACGGTTGAGCAGCGCGATCGGAATCGTCCAGATGAGAGCACCAGCAAGGCATCCGATGAGGCGCTGCTGCCACAGGGGCGAAATGATGACGCCAACAACAACGCCCACCGTCACGCCGATACCCATCGCCGCTGTATACGCGTTGGGCAGACGATGAGTCTGAGCGTCAACGTAAGCGCTCAGCGCCCCAATCATCGCAACCGTCATGACCGCGGGCATGCCGGGACGCATCTGCGCCGCCACGAATAGGATCGCCCCAACGATCGCGGAACTCCACACAATCGCGTTGCGCGTCAGCGGGGTACGAGTCGCTTCAATAAAATACCGCCGCTGGATCTTCCACCCGGACCTCCACAGCCACACCAGCACAATGATCCATGTGAGGAATCCCGAGACGAGCGGCAGATCCGCACTGATGCGCTGGGGAAGCCAACCGACGATCACAACGACGCACCTTCATGTGAGCGCCGTTCCAGTTCCTCCTCGAGAGCCCCGCGCATCACGTCGATATCCGGGCTGCGCCCGGTCATCAGCTGAACCTGTGCACCTGCCTGATAGACCAGCATGTCCGTGCCCTCAGCGACAATGCCGCCGCCTGCCTCATAGGCGGCGCGCAACGCCGTATCACGTGGGGAATAGACAACATCGAGGAGGACCTGTCCGTCGCGTACATCGAGACACTGCGCGAGCGAATCCGCAACACCAGCGGGCAGGGTTGAGATGATGAGGTCAGCAGCGCGCGCCGCCTTCGACACGGCCTCGACGTCGGACCACAGAACCTGTTCGATGACCACGCCCAGACGCGAGGCAGCAGCAACAACCGATCCGTGACCGCCGAAACGGCGCGCAGCGACAGTCGACGTCGTCATCCCCAGCTCGCCAAGCGCGGCGAGGGCAGACGAAGCCGTGGCGCGGGCACCGAGGATCAGAGCACTCGAAGGAAGTGAGCGCCCCTGAATCGAACACGCGCGGCGGACGGCCGACGCGATACCCGTCACGTCGGTATTGAAACCCGCAAGAACGCCCGAGGACGGAACAACCGTATTGACCGCGCCAACCGCGCTCGCTAACGGATCAATCGCATCCAGGAGCGGCATCACCGCCTGTTTGCAGGGCATTGTCACCGACAAGCCCGCGCAGTCGCCACCCAGGCCACCAACGAAACCGGGAAGTGACTCGCGGTCTTGCTCAAGCCGACGGTACTCCCACCCCTCGATGCCGAGCTGCGCCCATGCCGCGCGGTGAATGACCGGCGACAGAGAATGCTCGATCGGCGAGCCGATCACGGCGGCCCACGTCATGACGCCGTGCAGACCTTCGGATTCGCAGCGCAGTACGCCTTGAACTGCTCGCGGTTCTTCTCCTGTTCTTCCAGAGTGGAGGCGAACAGGGTCTCGCCCGTGTCCAGGTTAACCGTCACGAAGTACAGCCATGTTCCGTCGGCAGGGTTCAGCACGGCCTTGATTGCCTTTTCGCTCGGCTGGCCAATCGGAGTGGGTGGCAGTCCCGGGTGCAGGCGCGTGTTATACGGGTTGTCATTATCGAGATCCGCCTGATCGGGCACCCCGCTGGTCTTCCCAACGCCGTACAGGACCGTCGAATCCATGCCCAGCATGCCCTTCGTTTCACCGTTTGTATCCGCTAGACGGTTATCGATGACGCGGGCGACCATCGGCATATACCTGTCGATGTTCATCTCACCATCAACGATAGACGCCTTGATGAGGACGGTTTCGCGGTCTGCGGGAGCAACACCCAGACGGTCGAGTTCATTGATCGTGCCCTTAACCATGCGCGCAATAAGGGTGGTCGGCGTGTCTGTTTCGCCGACCTCATAGGAGCCGGGAAGGAGCCATCCTTCGGCGTTTCCGTCAGCCTCAGAGGGCAGACCGATAGCCTCGGTATCGGCGAATGCCGCATCGACGTCGGCCTCGGAAACGCCCATGATATCGACGATGCGTTGCTTCACTTCCGACAGCTTCTGGCCGGAACCGATAGTCACCGTCGAGTCCACACGATTCGTCTCGTCCAGCAAAGCGGCGAGCGCCCCGGACGCGCTCATCTGTTGCTTCAAACGGTACGTACCCGGGCGAATCGACATTGCCGCCGAAGTCTTCTCGAACTGGCGCACGAAAGCACCCACGGACTTCACGACGCCCGCTTCCACCAGGGTCTGGCCGATCGCGCGGCCCGAGGCCTCTTCATCAATGGTCACCTCGACCGAGCCGGAACCGGGGCCAGGGTAGTCATCCGACGAGGTTGTCGATGAGTTGAAGAGCTGATCGTAGGCAACGTAGCTTGCGCCGACAACTAAGCCGAGCACGAGAACAATGATGAAGAACGAACGAATGCGACGACGACGCTTGCGTTTACGGGCTGCGCGGCGTTCGCTGGCGAGCCTGCGCGAACGCATACCTGTCGTTTCAGACGTGGCCTCAACGTCCGTCGCAACGCTGCTGACACGGGCGGTCGAAGCGGACACACGCGATGCTGCACCGCTGTCGGTCACCTCGTCGAAAGACGGTAGCGGCGCCGAGCGCTGACGAAGACTCGCACCACGCGCAGGTACAGCCTCTGTGTCGGCCGAGGCCGGGGCCACCGCAGGCGTGCCGTGAAGCGGGGTCGACACGGAGTCCTTCGGGGACTCGACGCTGGAGTTTTCACGTGGAGCGTCGGAGTAGACCTTGGGTTCACCGGAGTGAATCTCACGGCGAGAACGGAAGGGGTAAGGGGGAGGCGTACTCACGTGTGTACTCCTTCGTTGGGTTCGAGGATGATCTCCTCACCGGGAGCTCGACCGCCCATGCGTTCAAGCTCGAGCGCCTGCTCCAAGATGATCTGGGCGGCCACCTGGTCGATGACACTGCGATGGTCGATTTCCGGGATGCCGGAGGCGCGCAGCCGCGCATGCGCCTGGTTGGACGTCATGCGCTCATCGACCATCGCGACCCGAACACCGGGAACAAGCTTCTTGATGCGGCGCGCATACTTGCGCGCTCCCTTCGCAGAAACGCCCTCTCCCCCGCGCAGATGACGGGGCAGCCCAACGATCACTTCGATCGCGTCATGACGACGGACAATGTCGGCGAGGCGATCGAGATCAGACAGGTCAGGGGCCCTGTGAAGGGTTTCGACGGGCATCGTGAGAATACCGTCGGGGTCGCACCGGCTGACGCCGACACGCACGGTGCCGACGTCCACGCCGATGCGGATACCCCGACGAATACTCACAGAGCCTCGATTTCCTTGCGGATCGCGTCGATCGCGTCCGCAATGCCCTCGGGCTTCGTACCGCCACCCTGAGCAATGTCATCGCGGCCGCCGCCGCCACCGCCCATGTACTTGCCAACGGCGCGAACGAGGGCGCCTGCCTTCACTGAGTGCTCACGCGCGGCCTCGTTCGTCGCAACAACGAGCGAGGGCTTACCGCCAACGAGACCACCAAGGGCAACGACGACGCCGCGCTCATTACCGAGGCGGTCGCGGACGTCGAGCGCAAGGGTACGCAGGGCGTCGGCCGACGGCATGTCGCCAACGGCGGCAGCCACGACGCTGACGGCGCCAATAGCCGAGGCGGAAGTCGCAAGATCGGCACCGCGGCTGAGAGCCTGAGCGGTGCGCATCTTCTCCAGTTCCTTCTCGGACTCGCGCAGCTTGGACAGAAGGGACTCGATGCGATCAGGCAGCTCATCCGCACGGCCACCAACGAGCTGAGACAGCTGGGCAACGAGCGCGTGCTCCTTGGCCTGGAACTCGTATGCACCGTCGCCGACGAGCGCGTCGATGCGGCGCACGCCGGACCCAACGGAGCCTTCGCTGAGCACCGTAATGCGACCGATGTGTCCGGTCGTCGGCACGTGGGTGCCACCGCACAACTCACGGTCGAAGCCATCGCCAATCGTGACGACGCGGACCTCCGATCCGTACTTCTCGCCGAACAGCGCGATGGCGCCGGCGGCCTTTGCCTCGTCGAGGCTCATCACCTCGGTCGTCACGGCCAGATCCTGGGCGAGCTTCTCGTTGACGAGCGCCTCAATATCATTGATCTGAGAGCCGTCAAGCGCCGCACCGTGACGGAAGTCGAAGCGCAGTCGCGACGGCGAGTTCTCCGAACCGGCCTGCGTCGCATCCTTCGACACGACGTTGCGCAGACCCGCGTACACCATGTGCGTGGCAGTGTGGGCACGAGCAATCGCCAGACGACGCTCGCCATCAATCTCGGCGTATGCCTTCTCGCCCACCGTCATGCCACCCTCGGTCAGGGTGCCGCGGTGAACGCTCAGGCCACGGATCGGCGCCTGCACGTCGTGAACCTCAACGACGCCTCCACCAGCGAGGCGGATCGTACCGTGGTCGGCCAGCTGGCCACCCATCTCAGCGTAGAAAGGCGTGCGATCAAGGATCACCTCAACCTCGGCGGGTGCGCTTGCAGCGGGTGCCGCAACACCGTCAACGAGCAGCGCTTCGACAGTGGCCTCGGCGGCCTGCTCCGTGTAGCCCAGGAACGTCGAGCCGCCACCCATCGCCTTCTCGATGTCGTGGAAGACGCGCACGTCAGTGTGTCCGGTCTTCTTCGAACGAGCATCGGCGCGCGCACGCTCCTTCTGCTCGGCCATGAGGCTGCGGAAGCCTTCCTCGTCAACTGACACACCCTGCTCGGCGGCCATCTCGAGGGTCAGGTCGATCGGGAATCCATAGGTGTCGTGCAGCGAGAACGCAGAGGCACCGGAAATAACGGGGGCCCCCTTCGACTCCTTCGCGTGTGCAACCGCTGCGTCCAGAATCGTCGTACCGGAGCTCAGCGTGCGACGGAACGCGTCTTCCTCCGCGTAGGCGACCTCAGAGATCGTCTTCCAGTTGGTCTCGAGCTCGGGGTACGAGGCCTTCATCGCGTCCTTCGAAGCGGTGAGCAGGGTCGGCATGGTCGCCTCGTCGACGCCCAGCAGGCGCATGGAGCGAACCGCGCGACGAATCAGACGACGCAGCACGTAGCCGCGGCCATCGTTACCGGGACGCACGCCATCACCGATCAGCATGAGAGAGGAACGCACGTGGTCGGCCACGACACGCATGCGCACGTCATCGTCATAGGCGGCACCGGCCTCGGGGCCCGCAGCGCCCAGACCGTAGCGCTTGCCACTCATCTGCATGGCAGCTTCAATGACGGGGAATACCTCGTCGATCTCGTACATGTTGGGCTTGTCCTGCATGACGAAGGCCAGACGTTCGAGGCCTGCGCCCGTATCAATCGCCTTCTTGTCGAGCTCGCCCAGCAGCGGGTAGTCCTTGCCGGAACCCTCGCCGCGCATGTACTGGTCGAAGACCAGGTTCCAGACCTCAAGGTAGCGGTCGCCACCCGGGTCGACGGTGCCACCCACGGCCTCGGGGCCATACTCGGGGCCGCGATCATAGTGCCACTCCGCACAGGGGCCGGCGGGACCCGGCTGGCCGGTGTCCCAGAAGTTTTCCTCACGAGGCAGGCGCACGATGTGCTTGGGATCCATGCCAATCTGCTTGGTGAGTACGTTGAATGCTTCCTCGTCCTGGTCCCACAGCGTCACCCAGAAACGATCACCGTCAAGGCCATACATTCCCTCGTCACGCGAACCCGTCAGCAGCTCCCAGGCGTAGTTGATCGCGCCTTCCTTGAAGTAGTCACCGAACGAGAAGTTGCCGTTCATCTGGAAGAACGTGCCGTGACGCGTCGTCTTACCGACGTTATCGATGTCATTCGTGCGAATACACTTCTGTACCGACGCAGCACGAGGCCACGGCGCGGGCTCAACACCCGTGATATAGGGGATGAACGGAACCATGCCCGCGATCGTGAACAGAATCGAGGGCTCCGGGGAGACAAGAGAAACGGAAGGACGAATCTCATGTCCCTGCTCCTTGAAGTATTCGAGCCAGCGGGTGCGGATTTCAGACGTACGCATAGTCCCCCATGTTAGACGCTCAGCGCCGGTCGCGGCACGTCGGCACGCGCAAGCGGACAGTTGGATAAAAGAAAAACCGCGCCCCCGAGTATGGCTCGAGGGCGCGGAAATGACTAGTGTCAGCGCGAGTAGTGCTCGACGACCATCTGAACGTCGACGGTCACGGGGACCTCAGCGCGCTTCGGGCGACGCACCAGGGTCGCCTTCAGGCGGGCAAGGTCAACGTCCAGGTACTCCGGGACGGCGGGCAGCACGTCGCGGTGGATACCCTCGGCAGCGATCTCGAAGGGAACCGTGGTCTGCGACTTGGGCTTGACCTGCAGGGTCTGGCCGGGCTTCACGCGGAACGAAGGGCGATCAACGATCTTGCCGTCAACGAGGATGTGACGGTGAACGACGAACTGACGAGCCTGCTGGATGGTACGAGCGAAGCCGGCGCGCAGGACGAGGGCGTCCAGACGCATCTCGAGCAGCTCAACCAGGTTCTCACCGGTCAGACCAGCGGTACGACGGGCCTCTTCGAAGGCGCGGCGCAGCTGCGACTCACGGATGCCGTACTGGGCGCGCAGACGCTGCTTTTCCTTCAGACGAACGGCGTAGTCGGAGTCCTGGCGGCGGCGGGTACGGCCGTGCTCACCGGGGCCGTAGGGACGCTTCTCGAAGTAGCGAACAGCCTTGGGGGTCAGAGCCAGACCGAGGGCGCGGGACTCGCGCACCTGCTTGCGGGAACGATTCGTTGCCATGTTTCTTCTTCCTGTTTCTCATGTCATGCCGGAAATCCCGGCATGGGGCCAACTCCAGGATCGCATCGATCCGTCGGCTAAGGCCCCAGGTGCCCGCTGATGCGGACAACTGTTCCATCCTAGCGTCTTTTCAACAAATTGCGAATCACACCGAGCCGCTTCGTGAGCATCGCCTCATGCCCATTCTCGGTCGGCTCGTAATACTGTGTGCCTTCCAGGTCGTCCGGCAGGTACTGCTGCGCAGCAACATGGTGCGGATGATCGTGCGCGTACAGGTACCCGTCGCCATGGCCGAGTGACGTCGCTCCAGCGTAGTGCGCGTCGCGCAGATGCTCGGGCACCGCACTCCCACGTCCGGCGCGCACATCGGCGATCGCACGGTCGATCGCCAGGTACGTCGCATTCGACTTCGGGGCTGTCGCCACGGCGACGACTGCCTGGGCGAGGAGCAGACGCGCCTCGGGCATACCGATCAGCGCAACCCCCTGGGCAACGCTCACGCAGGTCGTTAGCACCTCGGGAGCAGCCATTCCTACTTCCTCCGAAGCGGCGATCATGATGCGGCGCGCGATAAAACGCGGGTCCTCACCCGCCTCGATCATACGGGCGAGGTAGTGAAGAGCTGCGTCCACATCAGAACCGCGCATCGACTTAATAAACGCGCTCGCGACGTCGTAGTGCTGATCCTTACTCCAGCGAACGAGAGCCTGATTGGCCGCCGCTTCGACGCTCACGACCGTAATCTCACCGGATCCGTCATCGCTGGCAACACCCGCAGCTGCTTCGAGGAGCGTCAGAGACTTTCGGGCGTCCGAGCCCGCCAACCGTACAAGGCCGGCCACAGCCTCGTCCGTTATAGAAAAACGCGCACCAAGGCCGCGCTCATCCGCCAGTGCACGACGAATGAGCCCCTCGATTGCATTCGCATCAAGAGGACGCAGGGTCAACAGTAACGAGCGCGACAGGAGCGGAGAAATCACCGAAAACGATGGATTTTCAGTCGTCGCCGCAACAAGGACAACCCACCGATTTTCGACCGCAGGAAGGAGCGAGTCCTGCTGCGATTTCGAGAAGCGGTGCACCTCATCGACGAACAGAATGGTTTCTTCTCCCCCGCTGGCGAGAGTTCGACGCGCATCATCGACAACACGCCGCACGTCACTAACGCCCGAAGAAACGGCAGAAAGCTCAATAAATCGCCGCCCAGATGCGCGCGCAATCAAATACGCGAGCGTCGTCTTACCAGTACCCGGAGGACCCCAGAGCACAACGGAGGACACTGCGACACCATCGCTGGCTCCAGGCGAGAGAAGGCGCCGCAACGGTGCCCCCTCACCGAGCAGGTGCGACTGACCAACCACCTGCGCAAGCGTCGTAGGGCGCATACGAACGGCGAGGGGCGCACCCGCATGAAAAGCAGGCACGCCCGACTCGTCGACAGATTCAGAATCAAACAGATCCATGAGCCCTAGCTTAGGACAATGTGACTCCATTCGAAGAAGAGCCAATCTTGGGACCGGAGAGAACCTGGACGACCACGAGGCCACCGAGGATCAGCATGCAGGCACCGGCACCCAGGAGATAGCCATTCAGTCCTTCAGACTCGTCGCCAGCCAGGGAGGAGGACAGCATTTCAGCGTGCAGCTTCACGCCGCCCGAGGCGTCAACAGAAGACCCCGCACCGGCTGCAGCAACCGTTGAAGCGACCTTGAACTCAGCCCAACCAACCAGTTCATGCTGGCGGTTCGCGACGACGACCTTGTAGTCGCCCATCGGAAGGCCCGTCACATCCATCGACACCTGATTGGAGTCTTCGACCCGAAGCCAGCGGGCTTCAGCGGTCTGCATGATATTCGCGCTCACCCAGTCGCCAGCAACGGCCTTATCTGACGGAACGTTAATCGTCAACTGTCCGCCGGTGAAAGCTGCGCTCACGCCGCCCTTATTCGCATCCGTCAGCTGCGACACGTCCGAAATAGGTGACACCGGGGTGTCGGACGGCTGCGCGGATCCAGCAGAAGCACTCGCAGAAGGTGTCGAACTCGGCGTTGCGGAAGGCGTCGGGGTCGGACGGACGGCGGGGAGCTGCGGATCATCGGGCTGAGCCGCGGGCTGTTCAGTGGTGGGCGCGGGCACAGGATCGGCGCTGGGCTCGCTCGTCGGTGCGGGCGCGGGTTCGGTCGTGGGCTGAGGCGCAGGATCGGTCCTAGGCTCAGCCGTGGGCTGAGGCGCTGGATCGGTCGTCGGGTCCGCCGTCGGTTCAGGTGTACGCGTGTCGTCGTTATCAACAGGCTGATACACGCTCACGGTGTAGCTGACAGGGTCACCCTCAACGAGGTCTCGCCCTTCCTTGAACATGAGCACCGTGACTGTGTGCTTCGTTCCAGGCTCCCACGTGATGCCCTCGACATTGTTCTGTCCATTGGGCACAGGGACCTTCAGGGTGTAGTTATGCGGACTGGTAGCAACCCACACATCATCAGCGGTCACGGGCACCGTTTCGCCATTACGCTCATACGTCGGCTGTTCAACGGGTGTCACGCGACCCGAGTCGAGCATCACGCCCCAGTAGCCCTTATCCCCGTACTGCTTCTCAAAAGAAGAGCCCTGTTCGATTCGAACAGTGAATGCCGTGGTCGGGACGGGGATAGCCCAGTCGTTGCCGTCCGCGCGAGCAGCAAATCCAGGGATCGCAAGCGCGATGGCAGCGAACAGGCACAGAGCCATCAGGAGGCTCATCAATCGACTGCGCCCCCCGAGGCCGCGCGCGGCAAGGGCAGAAGCGGCCCGTGCGTGCTGCATACCGTTCTCCTTAGTGACTTAATCCTCAGAAGCATTTGTTCTGAAACTAGAGTAACAGGCGTGGCGCGCGAATGCTAAATTCCAACGCACACCAATCGGTTAATGTACATTTTCTCAGAGCGCTAGCCCAGATGAAAGGTGATTAGCGCGGCAATCCGTGGGAGCGGCGAACAATACTGACCGTCACGACGGCACCGAGCAACGCAAGAGCACCGCCACCAGCGAGAATCCAGCCATTCAGCCGCGACTCCTCCTCGCGGGCAGCCTGATTCGAGGCCTGCTGCTCCGAGTGAGCTTTGGGACCAATCTGCGATGCGGACACGCTTTGCTGAGTGGATGAGGTTGAAGGCTCCGGAGTAGGATCCGCGCTGTTACCTGATCCACCAGACGACGTAGACGACGACTGCGTTGACGATCCCCCACTAGCAGACGTCGAGCTGGGAGAAGGAGTCGACGCAGAAGATGTCGCATCATCAGCCTGTGTTCGTTCGGACGTCCGATTCTCTCCAGACGCACTCGTCGACGACCCGCTTAGCACAGAGGGGGCGTCGGTCGGGCTCGCGGAGGTATTCTCAGAGCCCGGATCGTGAGTCGGGACGACACTGTCATCCGTCACAGGATCAGTACCATCGGTCACTGACGGCTCGGTCGGCGCCAGCGAACAGGAGCGGGCCTCGGCTGCTGATTCGACGACCGTCACCTCAACCTGAACATAGTTACCCGTCACCCCATCACCGATCATGACCTGGTGCTTCGTTCCAACCGTCCACGTAGCCGACAGGTCAATATCAGCCACGAAAGTGCCGTCCGCACCAACTTTCGCAACCGCCCATGCAGACCTATTACGTGAGACCGAGGACGGAACCCACGCTGGCAGGACCATGTCACCAGAGCGCTTTTCCTGACCATCATCGAGCGTCACAATCACGAAACCGAGGGCCCCCTCGGAAGACGGCCCCCACCCAGAGCCTTCCACATGCAGCGGCACACCGGTCGCAACAACCGACGACGCTATGATCGACGCCCCTTCTTCAGAAGCGGTCAAACACTGTCCTGCATGATCGCCAACGCCATCCGCGCTGTAGGCGGGAGCGACCGACACGAACATTCCACCGACGACGGAGACAGACGCAGTCAGTGCAAGCAGGGACATACGAAGGCCCCGGCTCTGCGAGCGCACCTGTGTCGTCATGCGTATTCGTTTCCTTCTGTCTGGGATAGTCTCAACCAATCGACACTGTCACGCTCAGAATAAGTATGTCAGTGCCTGAGTAACCACTCGATACGAGCACCATACTATTGCCTGCCTTGCGAGATGTAATTGCGAGCAACAAGCAAATTCATGACACACCCGCTCAAAAGCTTATTTTACCTGGATTTACGCGATTTTGTCACGACAACTGTGAGCAATATTATCGAGCAATCATGTCTGCTGGTGACCTGCTGGTCAGCATTTGAGATGCTGAGAAACACAACGGTGGTCAACGACGCGGGATGACGAGAGGCACCCCCGTCTCCGGATCCTCGATGATGCGGCAGGGCACTGCGAAGACACGTTCCACAAGCTCAGGCGTGACTACCTGGGCAGGCTCACCGTGTGCGAGGATCTGCCCGTCCTTCATAAAGACAAGGTGGGTGGCATACCGGAACGCAAGATGCAGATCGTGCAGCACAGCAACGACAGTTGTGCCCGCGCGCTGCAAACGCTCGGCAAGACGAAGTACCTCCAGCTGATGATTGAGATCGAGATACGTCGTCGGTTCATCGAGCAGCAAGATCTCCGTCGACTGCGCCAAAGCCATCGCAATCCAAACGGGCGTGTTTAATTGTCTGTATATCCGTCTTTTTGTTTGAAAGGATTGATGCGTGATGAATGATGATGATGTTGTTGTTGT
>ERZ772960.209-NODE-209-length-56976-cov-11.136364_pt1 | contig 56976 bp, 39 predicted proteins | sample MGYA00580678_ERZ772960 | MGnify/ENA primary metagenome ERZ772960 (study PRJEB29015, sample SAMEA2737930) | human oral metagenome | biome: human oral; feature: human-associated habitat; material: dental | place: China | collected 2059 ...
AAGAAACCAATAGTCGTAGAGTTGCTTTGCCATCGCCTCTAAATTATGATTTATCAGTTCAATCCTCTTTTTCCTTTCCGAGATCAACCGTGAGGTTGATTGCCTGTTCCTGCATGGATTTTTTCATGGATAAGTTTTATGGTTCTCCCGGAATAGGGAGTGATAAAGTAAGCCTGCTACATAATAAGGCGGAGAAAAGAGAGGGGGAATATTATCCCGAAGGCACAAAAGAGCGACAGAGAGGTAATGTGCGGGGTTCTTTTATTTTTGAGATCAACGCATTCTCATTCTTACAAACCGATGGAGCCGGGCGGTAAGTCCAGCGCGCCTGCGGCGGCATTCCACGGCGGAACTTGTCCACGGTGATCACCTTGTACCGCTCCCGGATAATCCTGCACATACGAAATCGGACCGGAGACATTGCGCCTGCCCGTGGATGGAGGTCTGTCACGGGAAGCAGGGTCTTCGGGTCGGGCAGGCGGATGTGCCGGACGTCCCGTCCATCGGTCAGGTCACCGCACCTCTTCGATGCCCTTTCCCTTGATCTGCCGCTTGCCATGCGCTCCGCTTTCGGGGCCGGCGCCGTCCGCACGTCCTGCTGTTTTTCCCTTCTCGCTCTTCCGCCTTCCGCTCCTGTAGTCTGCAAATATGCCGCCCCGTCTGCACGGATATAGAAAAAATTGCTTACTTTTGCCTTTGAATAAAAACAGGAAGCGACATGGAACCACTGGCAGAACGGATGCGGCCGCGCACCCTCGACGACTATATCGGACAGCAGCACCTCGTGGGCGAGGGGGCTGTGCTCCGGCGGATGATCGACTCGGGGCGCATCGCGTCGTTCATCCTCTGGGGACCGCCAGGCGTGGGCAAGACGACGCTGGCGCAGATCATCGCCCACCGGCTGGAGACGCCGTTCTACACCCTCTCGGCGGTGACGAGCGGCGTGAAGGACGTGCGCGACGTCATCGAGCGGGCACAGAAGGGCCGCTTCTTCAATTCCGCCTCGCCGATCCTCTTCATCGACGAGATCCACCGCTTCTCCAAGTCGCAGCAGGACTCGCTGCTCGGCGCCGTGGAGAAGGGGACGGTGACGCTCATCGGGGCGACGACGGAGAACCCGTCGTTCGAGGTGATACGGCCGCTGCTCTCCCGCTGCCAGCTCTATGTGCTCAAGCCGCTGGAGAAGGACGACCTGCTGACGCTGCTCCACCGGGCGGTGGCGGAGGACACGGAGCTGAAGAAACGGCACATCGACCTGCACGAGACGGATGCCCTGCTGCGTTACAGCGGCGGCGACGCCCGCAAGCTGCTGAACATCCTCGAGCTGATCGTCGATGCCGCACCGGACGGCACGGTCACCGTCACCGACCGCATCGTGGAGGAGCGGCTGCAGCAGAACCCCCTTGCCTACGACAAGGACGGCGAGATGCACTACGACATCATCTCGGCGTTCATCAAGTCGATCCGGGGCTCCGACCCCGAGGCGGCTCTCTACTGGATGGCGCGCATGATAGAGGGAGGCGAGGATCCGAAGTTCATCGCCCGGAGGGTCGTCATCAGTGCGGCGGAGGACATCGGACTGGCGAACCCCAACGCCCTCCTGCTGGCGAACGCCGCCTTCGATGCCGTGACGAAGATCGGATGGCCCGAGGGACGCATCCCGCTGGCCGAGGCGGTGGTCTACCTGGCACGGTCGAAGAAGGACAACTCCGCCTACAAAGCCATCAATGAAGCTCTGGAGCTGGTGCGCCGCACCGGCAACCTCCCCGTCCCGCTCCACCTGCGCAATGCGCCGACGAAGCTGATGAAGGACCTCGGCTACAGCGACGGTTACAAGTACCCGCACGATTACCCCGGCCATTACGTCGAGCAGCAGTACATGCCCGATGCGCTAAGCCTCACCCCTGGCCCCTCTCCGAATGGAGAGGGGAGTGATTAGCGATGAGGATTGAGGTCAGCTGCTATCCATCCCCACTTATCCTCGCCTATCCCCGCCCATCATCGCTTATCCCCGCCCATTAATCACCCATCCCCGCCCATTAATCACCCATCCCCGCTTATCATCGCCCATCATCGCTTATCATCGCTTATGAAAATCTCCATCCTCGACTGCCATGCAGTCAACCCCGGCGACCTCTCCTGGGAGCCGGTGAAGTCGCTCGCCGACTGTACCATCTACGACCATACCTGCCAGGAGCAGGTGGTGGAACGTGCCAGGGAGGCCGACGGCATCCTGATCAACAAAGTGCGCGTCACGCGCGAAGTGCTCGGCGAGCTGCCCCGCCTGAAGTATATCGGCGAGCTGGCGACCGGCTACAACAACATCGACCTCGAGGCCGCCCGTGAGCGGGGCATCGTCGTCTGCAACATCCCGGCTTACAGCACCGACAGCGTCGCACAGCACGTCTTCGCACTTTTGCTGAACGTCGCCACCCGGGCCGACCACTATGCCCGGGCCGTGCGGCAGGGCGAGTGGAGCCGACAGCGCGACTTCTGCTACTGGGACACGGCGCTCATCGAGCTGGCCGGCAAGACCATCGGCATCGTCGGGCTCGGCAACATCGGGCAGCGCGTGGCGCACATCGCCCACGCCATGGGCATGGACATCTCCGCCTGCACCAGCCGGAACAGCAGCGACCTGCCCGAGTGGATCCGCAAGACGACGCTCGAAGGGCTGCTCAGCACCTCCGACGTCATCACGCTGCACTGTCCGCTGACGGCCGGCAACACCCGCATGATCAACGCCGGAACGCTGGCGATGGTTCATCCCGGTGCCATCCTCATCAACACCGGACGCGGCGGTCTCGTCGACGAACAGGCCGTGGCCGCCGCCCTGGAGAGCGGACAGCTCGCCGCCTACTGCGCCGACGTGCTGACCGACGAGCCGCCCCGCCCCGACAACCCGCTCTTCCGCCAGCCCAACGCCTACATCACGCCCCACATCGCCTGGGCGACCCGTGAGGCGCGCCAGCGGCTCATGGCGGTCTGCGTCGAGAACATCAGGCGGTTCATCGCAGGGAATCCGCAGAATGTGGTGTAAGGCCATCACTCTCATCTCCGCTTATCATCGCCTATCCCCGCTTATCATCGCTTGTCATCGCCCATTATCGCTTATCTCTGCCCATCATGCCCTACGCTGACCCCCAGCTCGTCCACACGCTCCAGGTGATCCTGGAGTTCCTCGGGACATTCGCCTTTGCCATCTCCGGCATCCGCCACGCCGCACAGAAGCATTTCGACTGGTTCGGAGGCTACGTATGCGGCTTTGCCGTCGCCATCGGCGGCGGTACCATCCGTGATACCATGCTCGGCGTGCGTCCGTTCTGGATGACGGACATCATGTACGTCCTCTGTACGGCGCTCGCCCTGCTGCTCGTCATTCTGTCGCGCAAGTGGATCAGGCGGCTGCGCAATGCCTGGTTCGTCTTCGACACGCTCGGACTGGCACTCTTCACCATCGCCGGCATCCAGAAGACCATCGCCCTCGGACATCCTTTCTGGGTGGCCGTCATCATGGGCTGCATCACCGGTGTGGCGGGCGGCGTCATCCGCGACGTGCTGCTGAACAACGTGCCGGTCATCTTCCACAAGGAGATCTATGCCATGGCCAGCGTGGCAGGCGGACTGCTCTACTGGGTGCTCCTCGCCCTCGGACTGCCCCTGCCCCTGACGGTCGTCGTCACCTTCCTCACCATCTGCATAATCCGCTTCATAGCAGTGGGTTATCACATCTCCCTGCCGACACTCCAGGGTGAGAATGAAAAAAAACGGGAAAAAAGACACTGAAACTTTTGGCAGAACCGATTAAAAGTCCTACCTTTGCACTCGCAATTAAGGATTGGAGCTTCGGCTTCTCCGTCGTTGCGACCATAGTCTTATGGTTCCGTAGCTCAACTGAATAGAGCACTTGACTACGGATCAAGAGGTTACAGGTTTGAATCCTGTCGGAATCACACAAGGGAATACTCGAAAGAGCGTTCCCTTTTTTCATCTCTCCCTCTCCTCATTCCAAACTTTCTTCCTACCTTTGCAGGTATCATCCATCACACGTCAACCGCTATGTTACGTTATATCAATACAGATATTGTCTTTCAGGAGTTTCCCGACGAGGTGACGCTCGCCATCAACATCTCCGGCTGTCCCTGCCACTGTCCGGGCTGTCACAGCAGGTTCCTGTGGGCAGACACCGGCATAGCACTGACGGAGGATGCGCTCTCGGGCCTGATCAGTGCGGCGGCCGATACGATCACCTGTGTCGGTTTCATGGGCGGTGACGGGGATCCGGCGGCGGTCGACAGGCTTGCCTGCCACGTCCTGCACTGCCACCCGGGACTGAAGACGGGATGGTACACGGGGCGCACGGCCGTCTCGCCGCTCGTCTCGCCGAAGCATTTCCATTATATAAAGGTGGGACCCTATCTCCGCCATCTCGGCGGGCTGGACTCTCCGCGCACCAACCAGCGTATGCTCCGCCGCCGCCCTGACGGCTCCTTCGAGGACATTACCGCACGCTTCTGGAAGAAGTGAGGAGGGCGTTCCCCGGCCCTTTGGAAGGATGGGAAGCCTCCCCCGCCCCTCTCAGAGGGAGGGGCGGGCAGGATGGGGCGGGGGCGGAAAAGACAGGGACAGACCCTGACAAGCGGTGGCAAGACGCTTCCTGACCGACTTCCGTCAGGCACTTGTCTTCTTCTAAGAGTTTGAGGGAGGTTGTCTTCGGAGAGGGAGGAGACGCTCTTCGGATGGTCTGGGCGGGTCTTTTATCCGCCCTTTCCGTTTTCTATTGACACAACTACACAGCTCTTGTTTGGAAACGGCTTATTTCTGCCGTACCTTTGCATCGTCATCAGGAATAAAGATGACGGCACAATCTCTATTACACTGACTGAAGGGTCTTTGATAAGAATTTATACTGACTGAATAGTCTGCAAAAATTTACACGGCCTGAAAGGTCTATAATAAAACTGGAAGTTCTATAATAATATGTATATGGCAAACGAAACGAAATCTACAGACCTCGATTACGAAGAGCGGCTCTCTCCCCACTTCACCGTGGGAGAGATGCTCCGCTCGGGGACAGCGCTCACACTGGGCATTCCGAATCTGCCGCCGGAGCAGTCCGCCGGCGACGAAACCGGCAGGGAGGAAGTCATGGCGAATCTCCATGCGCTCTGCGAGCAGGTTCTCGAACCGCTGCGGCGACAGGTAGGGAGGGTGATCATCACGAGCGGTTACCGCTGCGAGGCACTCAACGAGGCGGTAGAGGGCGCACGGCATTCACAGCATCAGAGAGGTGAGGCGGCTGACATTCACGTCACCGGGACGGAAATGTGCCGCAAATACGCCGCCATCCTCCGGCGCACCCCCTTCGACCAGCTGATCCTCGAACCGCGTCTTTCGGCGAAGAAACGGTGGATTCACGTGAGTTACAGACGTACAGGACTCAACCGGCACCAGGTGCTCGGGATGGGGTAGGGGCGACATAAAGGGAAGATGTGGGATGTTCCCTTTTTGTCGGAGGAAGATGGGAATCAATTGCGTGGAAGCTGGACTGCCCCACGGAAAACGTACGGAATCGGCGCAGGAGCGGATGCCCGAAGTCCCCGGAACCGGCACAGTCGGCATGGTGCCGGAAGCTGAAAGGGGAGGCGGGAGGCGGCTGAACGGCATGCTGCCGGAAGTCGGAAACAGAGCAGGGAGATGCCGAAGAAAGCAGACACGGATGCAGGCTGTGGTACGAAGCGGCCCCGTGAGGAGGGACTGGAAATGCCGGATAGTAAACGGAAACAGCTGTTTTCCTGTTCCCGGTAATCTCTCTGCGGGATCTTTTCCGCTGCCGTGAGATTCTGTCAGTGCGGGGCGGGGCAGCCTGTTCAGTCCTCTTTTCTGAAAGGCAGAGGAGGCCTGATTGTTCTATAAGTAACTTATCTGCAAATTTTTAATTAATTGTATTTTTAATTTTATACATCTTTATATTTATGATGAATTATGTCTATACGTTTTTGCGCTTTCCGCTTTTTACCTTTATATTTTTATATGTTTTTGCATTATTGATTATTTAGGTTTTCATTTATTTATCTTTCCATCTTTTTACTTTTTTACCTTTTTACTTTTTTGTTTTTTCATCTTTTTACTCTTTTATTTTTTTATTTTTTCATTTTTTTGTCGCATTATCTTTTTATACCTTTATAGGTTTAGTCATTTTATTCTTTAATTTTCATTATTTATTCACCTTTTAAATTCTCAAGTTATGTCCATCAAGTATTGTATGTATCAAGACAACCGTAAGAACAGCAAGCGTAAGGGTTTCTGGTATGCCCGCGCCATTTCTCCCGACGTGGTCGGTGTGAAGGAGCTTGCGCAGCGCATCGGCAACCGGTGTACCGTCACCGAGCCGGACATCCTGGCAGTGATCAGCGCCCTGGTGTTCGAGATGAACCAGGTGCTCAAGGCCGGCAGTCGTGTGAAGATCGACGGATTGGGAACATTCCGTGTCGGTTTCCATTCGCAGGGTGTCGAGCACGCTAAGGACTTCAATGTCCAGAAGAACATCTACGGTGCGCACGTGCTCTTTGCGCCGACCGTGACGGTCGATGCCACACGCCGCCGCATCAAGACGCTCATCAGCGGTCTCCGCATCCAGGAGGCTGTCAAGTACGATGCCCCCGCGGGGAAGGGAAAGGCCAAGGACGACGGCAAGGTCAAAGAACCCGAGCACAGCACGCCGTCCGGTCCGCAGGCCGGTGAAAACAACGGCGGTCACGAGAAGGACACCCAGCCGCAGGCGTAAGCAGTTGGGGCGGAGGAGGCCGGTCGGGTGAGTAGGGGAGGGGAGAGGCCGAAAAGGGATGTGGGAAAAGCTGCGAGCCTGCTTTTCCGCTGGTCTTCAGAGGAGACGGCGATCTTTTCCGGACTTCAGGCCGGCAGGTTCCGGGAGCGGCTCCCGCTGTTTTCCAGCAGTCTCTCCCACCTCTCCCGCTTCTGTCCTCCTCCTGCCTTTTCCGGGTGCTTGCAGATTCTATTCATTCATTTCTTAAATTCTTTCATCTTATGAACAAACCAGTCTGGAAAAACATTCTGAACATTCTGATCTCCGTCCTCACCGCTTTGGCGACGACCCTCGGTGTGAGTTCCTGTCTTTAAGCCCTCACACACACAACCGTCTCGCCCTTAGACTTTCTTTAGGAAGTCAGGGTTTATAGACTTATTTGACAGGTTGTACCTCTTTGTACGGCAGATACTTACACTGGCTGTGAACGACGCATGGGTAGCTTTCGTGCGACACTTTGGTAAGTTCTCTCCGACAGACCGGTAAGTTCTGGCCGACAAAAAGGGAGCCTGTTTCCTGTATGGGCGACAGAAAGAGAGGTTGTGGGCGACAGAAAGGGAGCTTTCCGTCCTCCGGTTTCTTTATTCTTTACAAAGGCGGCCTTTCTGTCTTCTTTTCTTTGCGATTCTGTCGTTACTAATTTGTCCTCTGTCTTATGACCTTTGATTTGTCTGTTTTCTAATATCCTATCAATCAACGGTATATAGATATGTGCGACAAATTAGTAACATTCTTCAAATGGATCGCCCCTGTATCTGCGACAAATCAGGAAGTTGCTGAAAATATTTGAAAACGATCCCATGGACTCCCCCAGCGGTTCTGCGGCTTCCCTCCTTGTGCCCCATGGAATCCCCAACGGTTCTGTGGCTCTCCCCTTTGTGATTTCGTGGTTTCTTCAAAAGGTTCTTTAGAAGTCCTCAACGGCGGTCTGTATAGTCTGTCTGGAATGATTTTTTACACTTTTTTGTCGCCGTATTATATAAATATATATTCCTTTGTTTATGCTTCCTGATAAAAATAGGGTTTCATCCGGTTTTCTCCCTTATGGGTCTTCGGGAATTTGGAGTGATGAGGTTTGTCTCGTGCGTTGATAGCTTTGATGAAATGTCACACAGAGGGGGGAACGGAGGTAAAGACCCCATGACGGAGGCACCGCCGTCATTCTATATTTCGGAAGAACCTCATCTTTCCTCTGAAGAAAAAAACTTTCTTTGTCCGATGGGCTGATAAATCACAGTCTTTGTGTAATTTTGCAGTGGTTTTAAAATATTAGACAGATGTCTCAACTGCGCCTTGGCAGGCGGCTCGCATACATAGGAGGCGGCATGACGGCCGTTCTCCTATTTGCCTGTCTCATCATCCGTAGTCTTCCTCCCTCGCAGCGGGAGGTGGAAGAGAGTGCCGTGTCTGTCGCCCAGACCTCGTACTACGTGCTGGAGGCGGACGGAAAGGCGGCGGCCTGCTTCGCCGACTATGCCGATTCGGTCTTCACGGGCGGGACGGTCGGCCGGGACTCCATCCCTGCCCGGCGCATCGTACAGCGCGGCTACTGGGTGAACCGGCTGCCTGTCGTCCCCTCCTGCTTCGGCCGGATCGTCATCCGCTGGAACTGCCGTCCCGACCCGGTCGTCAATCTCAGGGACGCCGCTCTGCGCCGGGTGCTCTTCCGCACGCTGGTCAGGATGGATACGGAGCTGGGCGGGCTGCAGACCGTGCGCAACGAGACGGGCTATTACCTCCGCGTACACAGCGTGCAGGACTACGGGTACAACAGAATCGCCGGCTATCATGCGGAGGTCGTGCGCCGGATGGACTCGCTCCGCAGCGTGCTGAAGACGGTACACGACCTGTCCGCCTCGCCTGTCCGCCTCCGTGTCCGGCAGGTGAACCGTTATTCCATCGCCTCCGGTCCGGGGGAGCGTACCGTCTGCAACCGCCTGAGAATCTACAAGGGACGCGGTGCCGTGCTCTTGCAGACGGCAGACGGCATGACACCATTCCGTGTCACGACCCGCCTGCAGTCCGGCAAGGCGATGGACGAGCTGGAGAAATACCGCCGGAAGCATCCTGCCGTGGCGGCGGGACCGCAGCCCAAGGGCATCCGCGTGGCCGGCGGCCGCTACGACGGTGAGGTGCGGAAAGGGCTTCCTGACGGCTACGGACGGTTCTACGGCGATGACGGCGGCTTCTACGACGGCCACTGGAAGGACGGCCGCCGTGACGGATTCGGGATCTATGTCGCCCCGCATGAGTATCTGCAGGTGGGCGAGTGGAAGGAAGACGTGTTCAAGGGCGAACGCCTCACGTACAATGCGGACCGCATCTACGGCATCGACCTCTCGAAGCACCAGCACGAGCAGCGCGGCCGGTACTATCACATCTATTGGAACCGGATCCGCATCACGCACCTCGGCACGCTGAGCAGCAAGACCGTCAGGGGCCGGGTGGACTATCCCGTCTCGTTCGCCTATGTGAAGTCGACGGAGGGCTGTACGGTGCGCAACGCCTATTATCTCACCGACTATGCCGAGGCGCGGCGGCACGGCATCCGCACGGGGACCTACCACTTCTTCTCCACCACGTCGCCCGGCGGGGCGCAGGCCGGCCATTTCCTGCAATGCAGCCGTTTCGGCAAGGGCGACCTCCCGCCGGTGCTGGACGTGGAGCCGAGCGACGCACAGATTGCCAGGATGGGCGGTGCGGCGGCGATGTTCCGCAGCATCCGTGCATGGATGACGCATGTGCGGCGGCGCACGGGCCGCCGGCCCATCCTGTATGTCAGTCAGATGTTCGCCAACAATTACCTGCCGCTGGCACCCGACCTCGTCGACAACTACCTCGTCTGGATAGCCCGCTACGGCGAATACAAACCCGCCATCAAGCTGGCTTACTGGCAGCTGAGCCCTGACGGGAAGGTGCGGGGCATCCACGGCGACGTGGACATCAACGTCTTCAACGGCTACCGCAACCAGTACGAGGATTTCCTGAAGCGGCACTGCTTCTGACCCGTGTCGGCATCCGCCGTCCTGTCCATTTCCCGTCTGTCATTGCCGGTTCTGCCGGCCTGTCCGGGCGTGGGGGCGGGGCAGAGCCTCTGCCAAAGGGAATTTATCGGATCTGCCGGACTTCCAAGGCAGAAGGGCAGTGCCTCCTTCTGCCCGCTCCCTCCCCCTTCCGTTCTGGAGATTCTGAGGATTCGGGCTGCCTTAAGAAAAACTAAATTATATCCTTTTCAATCCGCCGTCTCAACTTAAAATGTTACCTTTGCATTTATGGAATTGAAAAAACTATTGTTCTTTATCCTCTGCATATTCTCCTTCACAGGACTCCGGGCACAATACAACATCCAATGCGAAGACACCTGCAGCCACATCCACGGACTCGACATGAGCCATTACCAGGGTGACGTATGGTGGGAGACGGTGGCCGAAAACAGCAACCACAAGCTCAACTATGTCTACCTGAAGGCGACAGAAGGCGGTTCGCGCACCGACCAGCGTTACCTTGACAACATCGAGGCGGCGCAGCGGTACGGCATGAACGTGGGTTCCTATCACTTCTACCGGCCTGCCGTCCCGCAGGAAGAGCAGCTGCGCAACTTCCGTATGCAGTGCCGCCCGCAGGACCAGGACCTCATCCCGATGGTCGACATCGAGACGACGGGCGGCCTGGGGCGCGAGGCGCTGCGCGACAGCCTGCAGCGGTTCCTCGTCCTCATGACGAGAGAGTACGGCGTGCGGCCGCTGGTGTACACCTACACCAATTTCTACGACCGCTACCTCAGCGGTGCGCTGGACGGCTACAAGCTGTTCATCGCACAGTACAACGGACGCGAACCGGTGCTGCAGGACGGCAGGGACATCTTCGCCTGGCAGTACACCGGAAAGGGACGCATCAACGGCGTGAACGGCTACGTGGACAAGTCGAGGCTGATGGGAAAGCACAGCATGAGGGAGATACGCTACCGACGGCGGCGATAGTCTGCGTGGAGAGAGACTGCGACAATTGACAACACAACTATAATCTTACATTACGTAAATGATCATCAAATGCCCTGAATGTGGCCATCAAGTGAGCGACAAGGCACCTGTCTGTCCGAGCTGCGGCGTGGAGATCGCCGGACACATCGTCAGATGTTCCCACTGCGGCGAACTCTATCTCAAGGAGGAACCGTCGTGCCCGAACTGTCACCATACGGAGACGGAGAACCCGTCTGCCGGAAAGAAAGGCGGGACGGACGGGACGAAGGAAGCGGGACCGATTGTCGTCCTGCCTATGGAAGAACATCCGGCGGACGGGAAAGAGACTGTCCGCACCGGCGCACAGAAGCCGGCCGGCGAAAGGAAAGAGGCTGCGCGCGATGCCGTGCGTACCCCGTCCGCGGATGCCGAGGCCGATGAAGCGGCGGTAGACGCCGATTTCCTCATGGAGGACGATGCCGATGAGGATGTGATCGCTGCCGCTGAGGCGGTGCAGGAAGCGGACGAAGCCGGCGCGGAGAAGCCGGCGCAGAAGCACGGCCATGTATCGCTGGCGGTGTCGCTGCTCATTGCGGCCATCACGGCCGCCGTCCTGCTGTTTCTGTACAACCAGGGAGCCGGGGTGAGCCGGGCGAACGGGGAGCAGGAGGCCTATGCGCTGGCGCTCTCCAGCGACGAACCGACCGTCCTTCAGAACTATCTCTCCGACCATCCCGCTGCTCCGAAGACCCACCGGGACAGCGTCTCCGCCCGGCTGAAGAGGCTGGTGGCGGCCGACCGCAGCCTGCAGACTGCCGACAGGGAACTGGAAGCCGCCATGTCGGGCAATTCGACGGAAGAACTGAAGCGCTTTCTTGCGAAATATCCCGCCTCGAAGCACCGCAAGGAGGTAGAGGCGCGGATCGACGAGATGGACTGGGCGCAGGCGGCGGCGAAGGACGACGAGAATGCCTACCTCGGATACAAGGCGCAGCATGCGGACGGCATACACAGCAGGGAGGCGGATGAGAAGCTGAAGCGGCTTCTGGTACATACCGTCTCAGATGAAGAGAAGTCGTCTGCCCTCGGGGCTGTCCGACAGCTGCTGCAGGGTATGAACAGCAAGAGCAGCGACAAGATAGCAGGCGCCGTCGCACCCTCGCTGAGTTTTCTCGGTGCAGGCGGTGCAACGGCGAAGGACATCCGCCGCTACATGACCGACAGGCTCTATCAGGCTGATGTCAAGACCATCAACTGGCGCCTCGGATCGCCTGCCGAGATTACCAAGGACAGCAACGACGAGGGGGCGGAGCTCCGCCTGAAAGTGCCTGCAACGCTCGACATTGAGCGTAAAGGCGGCAGGTCCAGACGGAGCTATGTCATTTCGGCCGTTGTCAAGGGCGGAAGAATCACAAGCGTGAACTGGAACCAGATATAGACAGGCGGGACTTCAAGGAAGCTGCACACCGACAGGATTCATGACCGGATCCTCTCGGTGTGTTTCTTTTTACAGGGGGCTGTTCTGCGGGCGGTCTGCCTCTGCGGTTTATCCGTCCCCGGTCTCCCGGTGTGTTTACGGAGGCCTGTTCCCTGGAAGAGGATGCTGTTCAGCCGTCTTTCCCATGTGTCTGCAGATGACCGCCCCGTCGCCCGGAAAGACGGTTCGTCCTTTCAGCGGGAAGTGCAGTCCCGGGCGTTGGCCTGCCGCATCCTCTGCTCCACGCACCGGCGGCGCCTCTGCTATAGGGTTCTTACCTCCCTCTCTGCCTCTATGGGGTATTTCATCAAAGCATCAACGCACGAGACAGACCTCATCGCTCCAAATCCCTGAAGTCCCTGATTTCTCCCGATAAAATTTGCATCATTGTAAATTTGTTGCTATCTTCGCAGACAGGAAGTCCGTGCAGGAAGCCGGTAGCCGATGTGGGCGGCCTGCAGAAGGGCATGCTGCGGGATGGGCCGAGGCGATGTCCGAGATTGTCAAGCGGATGCGGGAACTGGGAACGCCGACCGACATCACCGCCGCGGCCACAGGCCTTGCACCGGAAGAGATAGCCCGTCTGTAATCATCCCGTCATCATCTGTCCTTCCATCCCCGGCTTCCAGGAAACTTTATCCCCCGGCACCCCGTCAGACATTCCTCTCCGTCGGAGGGGGGACTCTCTAAGACATCAAGAAAACAATGACACTATATCCAAAACTCATCACAGAAGCCCTGGAGAAAGTAATCTACCCGGGCACAAAGAAGAACATCATCGAGAGTGAGATGCTGGCGGACACCCCCAGCATCAACGGCAACAAGGTGCGCATCACGCTCATCTTCCCGCGTGAGACGGATCCGTTCCTCAAGTCCACCGTCAAGGCGGCCGAGGCGCAGATCCACTACTCCGTGGGCAAGGACGTGGAGGTACACGTCACCACCGAGTTCCGCAATGCGCCGCGGCCGGAGGTGGGCAAGCTCCTCCCGGAGGTGAAGAACATCATCGCCGTCAGCTCCGGCAAGGGCGGCGTAGGAAAGAGCACCGTCTCCGCCAACCTCGCCATCGCCCTGGCACGGCTGGGCTACAAGGTGGGACTGCTCGACACCGACATCTTCGGACCGAGCATGCCCAAGATGTTCGGCGTGGAGGACGAACGGCCGTACGGCATACGGAAGGACGGCCGCCAGCTCATCGAACCGATCGAGAAATACGGCGTGAAGCTCCTCTCCATCGGATTCTTCGTCAATCCCGACACCGCCACGCTCTGGCGCGGCGGCATGGCGACGGCGGCACTGAAGCAGCTCATCGCCGATGCCGACTGGGGCGAACTCGACTACTTCATCCTCGACACGCCGCCGGGGACGAGCGACATCCACCTCACCCTCATGCAGACACTCGCCATCACGGGAGCCGTCATCGTATCGACACCGCAGAACGTCGCCCTGGCCGATGCGCGCAAAGGCATCGACATGTACCGCAACGACAAGGTGAACATCCCCATCCTCGGGCTGGTGGAGAACATGGCCTGGTTCACGCCGGCCGAACTCCCTGAAAACAAATACTACATCTTCGGCAAGGACGGCGGCAAGAACCTCGCCAGGGAACTCGACTGCCCGCTGCTGGCACAGATTCCGATCGTGCAGAGCATCTGCGAGAACGGCGACAACGGGACGCCGGCTGCCACGCAGGTGGACACTGCGACGGGACGGGCTTTCCTCAGTCTGGCACAGTCGGTTGTGACGGTGGTGAACCGCCGCAACAAAGAGCAGGCTCCGACGAAGATCGTCAATGTGAAGAACGAATGATCCGTTGTCTCCGGAAATCCGGCAGGCCTGCCTGAGACCGGTTCTGAGAAAGCACAAAGGGCCGGCGATCGCCCTCAGCGGCAGACCGACGTGAGGTGTCTTTGCATATTCCTTATGACATCCGTTAATCGAGAGCCTTGTCAGTACTCATCGGCAGAGGCTGGCAGGGCTCTTTTTCCATGGAATCGGGACAGGGGCAGCTTCGTTTTGGCGGTATGGCGGCATGAAGCCTTCCGGACGGTCGCTGTCCGGCAGGGACTTGGAGGTCATGGACTTCCCTGCGCAGCGTGGATGCTTTTCGTATAGCCTTGACGGATGAGCCAAGGTGATTCATTCAACAAAGACATAGCCGGGACTGGCAACGATCCATTCTGTTATCCTCCGCTGATACAAAGACCTTTTCATTTTAATACGTGAAAAAGACAGATAAGATTTTGAAAAAGCATTACATGATTTCAAACAAATCATCTGCAAATACAAAAGGAACGTGTAAAGAGCAGGACTGTAACCAGCAGTCTATCAAATGGTTATTAATCCGTTCGTAAAAGGTGACTGATTGGCCTCCAAAAGGGCGTTGGCAACACCTCAAAAGAGCACCTGTTGCAAGCCGATCAGGCATCTTTCAGGAGCTAAAAGGGCATGTGTCAGCTTTGAACCGCATAAAAATTTTTACAAACACCGGTGGTAAGGGAATAAATTGTTTGTAGAAGATGGAAAGACAGGCTGATGGATGGACATTGTGTCAATTTACTTTTTCTGCATTTTATCCTGTATTCCATCCTCCTTTGTAAGACCATCCGTTTTCGGAGAGTCATACTATGCAAGTGCACAAGCCCTTTATTCTATCCCCACCTATCCATTTAAAGGAAGAACCGGAAATGTCTGCCGGACAGCTGTCTGTCAGAACATCGTCTGAAAATTTGTACGGTCCGTTGTTTTTCCGTAACTTTGAATACGGATTCGGCTGCACACGGGGGCTTCCGGATCCGACAGTTCTGTCCCCCCCGTGCGCAGACCGGGACCTGCGTCTTGGACAGACGGAAAAGGAACGGGGACAGAAACGGATGAAAAAGGAACAGAAATGTACAGCATAGCAATCACCTCAAGGACACTTCACTTCCTCCAGCCGGCAGGAACGTCAAGGGGGGTCTACACTACAAGGAAGAGTTTTTACCTCACCCTGTCGGACAGCGGACGGCCGGGCGTGACGGGACTGGGAGAGTGCGCCACCCTCCCGGATCTGTCGTGCGACGCGCTGCCCGACGAGGAATACGAACGGACGCTGCGCCGCTTCTGCGCCGACTTCTGCCGCACAGGCCGTCTGGACATCGATGCGCTGCGCCCCTATCCGTCCATGCTCTTCGGTCTGGAGACGGCGAAGGCGCAGCTGGATGCAGGGGGCAGCACCGACTTCTTCGGCACGCCGTTCGGGCGCGGGGAGGAGGGGATTCCCATCAACGGCCTCGTCTGGATGGGGACTTTCGACGAGATGTACAGGCGGCTGGAAGCGAAGCTCGAGGCGGGATTCCGCTGTGTGAAACTGAAGATCGGAGCCATCGACTTTGACAGGGAACTCGACCTCGTCCGGCACATCCGCCGGACGTTCCCCCGGGGACAGGTGGAACTGCGTGTAGATGCCAACGGCAGCTTCCGTCCGGAAGAGGCGCTGCAGCGGCTGGAAGCCCTGGCACCGTATGGCATCCACTCCATCGAGCAGCCCGTCCGGCAGCACCAGTGGCGGGAGATGGCGCGCCTGTGCGCCGCATCCCCCCTGCCGGTAGCCCTTGACGAAGAGCTCATCGGCGTGAACGATTCCACGGAGAAAGCGAGGCTGCTCGATACCCTCCGTCCGCAGTACATCGTCCTCAAGCCGAGCCTCCACGGCGGCATGGCGGGCACGAGGGAATGGATCCGGCTGGCCGGGGAACGCCACATCGGGTCGTGGATAACCTCTGCCCTGGAAAGCAACGTCGGGCTGAACGCCGTCGCCCAACTCGCGGCCGATGTCTACGGACCGCACATCAGCCTGCCGCAGGGACTGGGTACAGGCCGGCTCTTTGCAGACAACATTCCCATGCCGCTGGCGATGAGGGGCGACCAGCTGTGGGCATGCCGTCAGGAGAAGGACCGCCCGGACGTGACGGCGCCGGCTTCCGACAAAAACCGTTGACAATGACACTACAGGATTTCCTTTCCGAATGGCGGAACGACAGTCCGCGGCTTCTCGTCCATACAAGCGGATCGACCGGTCGGCCGAAACCGCTGTGGGTGGAGAAGCGGCGGATGCTCGACTCTGCCCGCATCACCTGCGATTTCCTCGGACTGAAGGCCGGCGACACGGCGCTGCTCTGCATGCCGCTCGACTACATTGCGGGGAAGATGGTCGTGGTGCGAAGCATCGAACGCCGGCTGCATCTGCTTTCCGTACCCCCTTCCGGGCATCCGCTCTCCGACTCCTCACTGTCCCGGCTGCCCGACCCTGACGGCGAGATCACCTTCGCCGCCATGGTACCGCTGCAGGTTTACAATTCCCTGCAGGTCGCCGGGGAGCGCGAGAGGCTGCGGCGCATCCGCCATCTGATCATCGGCGGCGGAGCGGTGGACGACAGGCTGGCTGCCGCCCTGCACGACTTCCCCCATGCCGTATGGAGTACCTACGGGATGACGGAGACGCTCTCGCACATTGCCCTCCGGCGGCTGAACGGCCCCGGTGCCGACGACTGGTACCGGCCTTTCGAGGGCGTGGAGGTATGGCTCGACGAGGACGGCTGCCTCGTCGTCAATGCCCCGGCGGTCTGCTCCCGTCCGCTGGTGACCCGCGACAGAGCCGAACTGCGCCCTTCCCGTCCGGCGGATGCTTCTCCGGTCCGCGGCTTCCGCATCCTCGGGCGGAAGGACAATGTGATCGATTCCGGCGGCATCAAAATCCAGACAGAGGAAGTGGAACGCCGTCTGAAACCGCTCCTTGCAGGCGGTTTCGCCGTCACAAGCTGCCCGGACGAGCGGTTCGGCGAGGCGGTCGTATTGCTTACCACACAGACCGACACTCCTGCGGTCGATGCGCTCTGCCGGCGGTGTCTGCCTAAGTTCTGGCAGCCCCGCCGTATTTTCCATGCCGCCGTCATCCCGCAGACGGCGACCGGCAAACCTGCGCGGGCGGAAATCAAAGCCCTGGCCCTTGCGCTGTGCAGGGCGGGCGACGGCTCCATCCGCTGACGGCGCTGCCGTCCGGTGACCGGCCCGCATACCGCCTCCCTGGACCGGCGTACACGGCGGCGCAGCCCTTTTCGGCATAGACACGAGAAACCCCGGAAGTCCTTTTGTCAGACTTCCGGGGTTTCTTCATGTCTGTTGCAGCCCCCGGCGGGTCGCACCGCCATGTCCTTCTGCCGTCCCGGCGGCCGTGAGATGAGGCTGCCGCTGTGGTCTTAGAAGTTGTTTTCCTGTACCTGGAAGAAGCTCTGCGGATGGTTGCAGACCGGGCAGACAGCAGGTGCCTTCTTGCCGACTACGATGTGTCCGCAGTTGCGGCACTGCCAGATGCAGTCGCCTTCGCGTGAGAACACCACGCTGTCCTCGATGTTCTTCAGGAGTTTGCGGTAACGCTCCTCGTGGTGCTTCTCCACCTGGCCTACGCCGCGGAACTTGACAGCCAGCTCGGGGAATCCCTCCGCCTCGGCATCCTTTGCCATCTGGTCGTACATGTCCGTCCACTCCCAGTTCTCACCGGCAGCGGCGTCTGCGAGGTTCTGGGTCGTTGTCGGGATGTCGCCCTCGTGCAGGAACTTGAACCAGATCTTGGCGTGTTCCTTCTCGTTGCGTGCTGTCTCCTCGAAGAAACCGGCGATCTGCTCGTAGCCGTCCTTCTTGGCCTTGGAAGCATAGTAGAGGTACTTGGTGTGCGCCTGGCTCTCACCGGCAAAAGCATTCTTGAGATTCTGCTCGGTCTTCGTGCCCTTCAGGGCTGCCGGGTCGAAAGCCTTGAACTTGCCGGCTTTTGCGTGACATACCGGGCACTCTGCCGGTGCCTCTGTTCCTTCGTGGATATAACCACAGACGGTGCAAATAAATTTCTTCTTCATAATGTCTTTGTATTATAATGTAATCCAATCTTGTTCTTTTGTGGCTGCAGGCCGCTTCACCCTACTGGTGTACAGCCGGATAGGGCATCGTCCGATTCCTGTAATTATTTCAACCTTTCGGGTGCAAAGTTAGGAATTTAATCCGATACTATCCAGGTTTTCATCGATGTTTTTTCTCGGATCCGACCTATTTAGACGGTGGATAATTAAAAGGGAAAAGCCTCACGCCGGAATCACCTTGAAGCGGATGCGGAAGGCATGCTTCTGCTCGTCCCAGTTGGTGCCTAACAGCTCGAAGCGGCCGATCTGTGCAGTGGAGCGCACGTGCCTGCCGATGCAGGGGCACACGTCATAGTCGCCGATGCGGACAAGGCGCAGCATTTCCGATGCGTCCTCGGGCAGGCGGTCAAGGCTGACGCCTTCGGGGAGGCTGTCGCGGTCGACCAGCTCGAAGGTCACCGGCAGGTCGTCGGCGATCAGCCGGTTCATCTCGTCCTCTATCGCCTTCTCTTCCTTGCGGTCGGGCTTGTGGTCGAGGATGAAGGTCATCTTGCTCTTCTTCCGTTCGATGTGCGCATTGGTGCTGCGTGCCGCGCCGAACAGACGGAACATCACCTGGTTCAGCAGATGCTCGGCGGTATGCGCCGGCGGGAACTCCTCTTTGTTGTGCGAATTCAATACGTATTCCACGGTTTTCTTCTTTATGTTGAACTTGTAAATCCGGCCATAGTTCCCGGGGACATCCAGTGCGATCTGTCCGTCACGTTTCAGTTCCGCCGTCTTCGTGAAGCCGGAAAGCAGGTCGGTCATCTCCACCTCCTGCTCGGGCAGACCGAGGAAATCGTAGGCATGGGCCGGCACGGTGACGCTGATTTGTACACGGCGGTCGTCGAAGTTGGCGACGACCAGCAGCACCTCGTCATCGGCCTTGCGCAGGAAGGCGAACTGCCGGCGGGGATTGAACTGGTAGCTCTGGTTGTTGGCGTACATGAGGTCGAAGGTCTGTCCTTCACGCACGGCCTTCTCCCGGTTGCAGAAACGGAGGATGCCCTGGTAGACCAGCGACAGCTTCTTCTCGTCGGTCGTCAGCGCGTCACGGTGGAAGAATCCCTTGTAGACGGCCTCGCACGTCCAGTAGTCGAAGATGGTCGAACGGCCGTCACGCCCCGAGAAGCCTTCCTTGTCCATGCCCCTTTCGCCGAACTCCTGTCCTGCATAGACCATGACGGGGTTCTGCTGGAGGAGTGCGGAGACGATCATCCCCGGCACCCCTTTCCACGGATTGCCGGCGAAGAAGGCGGAGGCGATGCGCTGCTCGTCGTGGTTCTCGAGGAAGTAGAGCATGTGGTCGCGGATGTCGTCCACCTGCTGCCATTCGCGGGTGATGGACGATGCCGGCCGCTGGTCGCAGATCACGCCGCGGATGCAGTCGTACATCCCCACCTTGTCGTACAGATAGTCGAACCCGGACTCCACGTACATACGGTACTGGCCGGGGTCATAGACTTCGCCGATGAAGATGGCTTCCGGATAAAGGGCCTTGACCTGCTGCGTGGCGTATGCCCAGAACTCATGCGGCACCATCTCGGCCATGTCGCAGCGGAAGCCGTCGACACCCTTCGCCGCCCAGAAGAGCAGGATGTCGGTCATCTTCTTCCACGTGGAGGGGACGGGATTATAGTGGCAGCTTCTGCCGCCCGCATCGCAGTAATCCACACCGTAGTTCAGCTTGACCGTCTCGTACCAGTCGTTCTGCTGCGGATGGGCGTCGAAGCGGTCGTTGCCGGTACACTTCGCCGGGAACTCCTCGTAGGGTCCGGCATCATGGGCGTACTCGCTTTCGGAGATGCAGGAGAGGTCGAGCCGTTCGCCCGGACAGTAATAAAAGTTGTTCTGCGCATCGAAATGCTTGCCGGTGTCGTCTCCCTCGCCGAGGTCCTCCACGCCCTGCGGCCGGGCGATGCTTCTGTACTGGCGTGCGACGTGGTTGGGCACGAAGTCCATGAGCACCTTCATGCCTGCCGCATGGGTGCGGCCGACGAGCGCCTCGAACTCTGCCATGCGTGCGTCTACATCCACGGCGATGTCGGGGTCGATGTCGTAGTAGTCGGTGATGGCATACGGCGATCCGGCACGTCCCTTCACGACCCGGGGGTTCTGGCACGGTATGCCGAAAGCGGAATAGTCCGTACACGTCGCATGGCGGATGATGCCGGTAAACCAGAGATGGGTGACACCGAGGTCATGGATGCGCTGCAGCACCTTGCCGTCGAAGTCGTTCATCTTCCCCGCACCGTTCTCCTCCAGCGTTCCGTATGCTCTGCGGGTAAGGTTGCGGTTGCCGAAGGTGCGGGTGAGGACCTGGTAGATAACTAATTTAGTTTTCATTTGAAATCGCCTTTCCGCTCTTCCGGGACGGCGGAGCGGAAAGGTCTGTGCTTACAATTCTTGCAGGTGCGTCGGACATCGGACGAGCCTCCTGTCCTGACAGACCTGCAAATCCATATTCTTGTTCTTGACTTTCCTGCGGCTCCTGCCCTCTCTCCAGAGGGCAGGGTGGGGGATTAATCTATGCCGTGTGCATTGACATTACGGTCGATGCGGGCGAGCATGCCCTGCAGGGCCTTGCCCGGACCGCACTCGATGAACTCGTCGGCACCGTCGGCGATCATGTTCTGCGCGCTCTTCGTCCAGCGTACGCTTGAGGTGAGCTGTGCGATGAGGTTCTTCCGGATTTCGGCCGGATCGGTGTGCGGGAGGGCATCCACATTCTGATAGACAGGGCACTTCGGCGTGTTGAACTCCGTCGCCTCGATGGCTGCCTGCAGCTCGTCCTTGGCCGGCTGCATCAGCGGAGAGTGGAACGCACCGCCCACCTTCAGCGGCAATGCCCGCTTGGCACCGGCGGCCTTCAGCAGTCCGCAGGCCTCCTCGATGCCTTCCTTCGAACCGGAGATGACCAGCTGGCCGGGGCAGTTGAAGTTGGCTGCCACGCAGACTTTTCCTTCCTTGGAGACCGTTGCGCAGACTTCCTCCACCTTCTCGTCAGGCAGGCCGATGATGGCCGCCATCGTGCCCGGGTTCTTCTCGCAGGCCTTCTGCATGGCGTTGGCACGTGCCGCAACGAGTTTCAGTCCGTCCTCGAAGCTCAGCGCGCCGGCGGCAACCAGTGCGGAGAACTCGCCCAGAGAGTGGCCGGCCACCATGTCGGGCTTGAACGCATCGCCTAAGCAGAGGGCGGAGATGACGCTGTGGAGGAACACGGCAGGCTGCGTCACCTTGGTTTCCTTCAGCTGCTCGTCCGTTCCGGCAAACATGATGCCGGTTATCTTGAAGCCAAGAATCTCGTCTGCCTTGTCGAAAAGTTCTTTTGCCAGCGGGTTGTTCTCATAGAGCTCCTTGCCCATGCCGACAAACTGAGATCCCTGTCCTGGGAATACAAATGCTTTCATCTTTTGTCAATTGTTTAATTGTTAATACTCTACAGCGTGCAAAGATACAGAAAATAAAGCAGATAAAGAAGAAATCGTCCTGAAAAGCCCCTGCTTGTCCATCACTTTACGAAGAGAACGCCCGACAGAAAGCCGTTCTCGTCCTTGCCTACAGGATGTCAGCCTCCTCCTTTCAGCCGTTTTACCTCTTTGTCGAAATCAGATACGTACGCTGCATCTTGCTGATGGCGGGAAGGCGACTTCCCTTGTTACCTGACGGGAACCCTCGTGCTGAACTATTCGGATTTTCCGAACAGTTCCCTCTTCGGGTAATTCTCCCGTGCTGAAGACACCTTTCAGATGCTCGTTAACGGTACTGACCGTCACGTGGAAAAGCTCTGCCATGTGCTTCTGTGTCAGCCAGAAAGTTCCCTCTTCATAACGCACCTGTATGCTTACATCGCCTTTGTCGTCAGTATATAATATAATGTTGCTCTCCATCATCAATGCTTTGTCAATACCCGGTCAGTACTTACGTGATTCCTGAACATAGCCATTCATTCCCCCTGGCTGCCCGCTCACTTTAAGAAGAGAATGCCCGACAGAAAGCCGTTCTCGTCCTTCTCTTCCTCGTAGCAGGTCAGACCCGTCAGGTACAGGCAGGTGTGCCGGCCGTAGAAAAGAGCCGGATGCTGTATGCGGCTTTCGTTCAGTTCCTTCAGCTTCGCAACCGGCATCCGGACAGTGTCGGCCGTCTTTCTGCCCCGGTACTGATAAGGTATCGTCACGCTCAAGGTGTCATGCTTGACGTAACACGGCAGGAAGCCCGTTTCATAATCATACCTGACCGTCCGGAAAGCGGCATATCCCTTCGGTATCTCCAGTACACTGTCGGAGGCAGAACACTGGATGTTGAAGTAATACATATCGTTGACTGTTGTGAAGGAAGGTTCGTCGGAAAGAAAGTCCTGCATCGAGACCGTCTTCGCATCAACGACCCTGTTGATGTCTGTTGTGTCATAATGGGTATAGAGATAGACGAGTTTGTCTTCAAGGAGCCGGGACTGCTCGTCCTCCGGACTCTCCCATATCTGTCTCAGCTCCGCATCCCGCATGGGGAAGTGACGGATGCCCTTCTTCTCCGCAAGGCTTCTGATGTCCCGGCACAGCTGGCCGCACGTGAACGAATAGACATTGTAAGGCAGGACCGAGAGGAGCAGCAGCACGCCGGCAAACGAGCCGCCTATCCACCACAGCCGTTTCGCCCTCGTCACACAGAGCCCTATGCAGACAGCATAGCACCAGACGTTGAACGCCAGCAGATAGACACGCAGCACCGACACGCCGTAGTCGCTGAAACGGCGGACGATGCCGATGGTCATCAGCACCAGCAGCGGCAGCACGGCAAGCGGCAGCCAGCGGAGGATCCTCCTGTCGAACCGTCTGTCTTCCGCCTGGAAACGGACAGGATAGAGCAGATGGACAACAATGACAGTAAGGAACATCAGCGCCGTTACCAGCCAGCTTACCCATCCGTCGGGCAGTGTCCATTCGAGGATGATCTTGCAGACGTAGAGATACAGCGTGGCGAGATAGGCGAAGAGCAGGGGGAGGAGCAGGAAATGGATGACGCCGTTCATGAACCTGTGCTGCATCCAGTCGCGGGGCGTACGGTTCTTTTCGGCCGAAGGTGTCTGCACGACGACCAGCGTGGGTGCCAGGAACACGAAGCAGAAGACCAGAAGATAAAGGAAATGGCTGTCGCTGACCTGGGCGCCGAACAGATAGAGAAAAGACAGCACCAGCAGCTCCAGCCCCAGGAACAGGAGTCCCGAAACGGCTATGGCCAGCCCCGCACGCCCCAGGAATCCGATGGCAAAGCGGATGGCGGGCCGGTCGTCCCCCAGCCGGCGGAAAGGAACGATGAAGAGGCTCACCGCAACGGCCACGCAGCAGGCTATGCAGGCGGCCGTCATGGCACCGTCCAGCGGATAGCGGCAGGCGAAAAACGAGCAGACCGCAATCCACACGATGTTCGCCGACAGCATGACGGCGTGCCGCCGGCCTCCCGCACGCCCCTCCATGAACAGATGGAGCATATAGGAGAGTACGATTCCGCCCAGGGTCAGCAGGTCGGCCAGGAAATCGATACAGGTATAATCGCCCCCCGACATCTTCCCGCAGACGAACCAGAGATGCACCGTGGCAAGGACGATATACACGAAAGTAACCGGAAAGCGGCCGACCGTCTCCACAAGACGGCTGCTCCAGTCTGCAAGGCTTGGCTTCTTCAATGGTGTCATACGCTTTTGATGTTTCAGCGCCGGCTCCCTGTCTGTCTGAAGGCAGGTGCGGAGCCGGACTTTGTGTTGATTCCGCAGCAAATTTACATAAAAACCTTGGTTTATGAGCCGATTGGGTAAGGAAACTGCTTTTCTTCAGAGGAAAGTCGGGTAAAGGAAGTGTTTTCCTTATTTAGATCCAAGATGATCATTCCCGATGAATGCGGTCCCGATCAGTCCGTTCTTTAATGGAGGCTGCGTTTTTCACCGGCGTACTTGCTCTGCACCCTGTAAATCCCGGTCTTCCGCTGAATGTATAGGCAGGGATTAGAAAACGGCTCTCCCTCCCTTCTCGCTTCCCCTCCTCCTCTCTTTCCCTCCAGTCCTCCCTTCCTCTCCGCACCGGAGCTGCCTCCTTCTCCGTGTCCTCCGTGTCTCTGTGTGAGCAGGATTCCCGGCGGGGCCGCTGTCGTATTCTCCGGCGGGCTGCCGGGAGCTCGGATACCGGCGGCCGGGAACTCGGGTACCGGCGGCCGGGAATCCTGTTCCCAACCGGTCGGGAACCGTGTTCCCGCCTGCCCGGGGACGTGCTCTGCCCTCCCGTCCGTTTCTTCCCCGCCGTGCCTCTTCCGCCGGAAAAGTGGCCGCCGTCCCTGAAAGGACGGGCCGTTTTGTGCCCTCTGTCTGAATTTTATTGTAACTTTGCACGCACAACGCATTTGCGATGAAGATACAGGATATACGGAAACTATACGCTATGCTGCCGCAGGCAGAAGCGGTACGGAAGGTACAGGAAGACGCGTCGGTGAAGACGGTTTTCCTGCAGGGACTCGTGGCGTCGGCGGCCCCGGTGTTCTTTGCATCGGTCGCTGAACGGTGGAAGGCGACGACCGTCTTCGTGCTGAACGACAGCGATGAGGCCGGCTATTTCTATAACGACCTCAGGACGGTCGCCATGCCGGAAGACGGCGAGGACAGGGTGGCGGATGTGCTCTTCTACCCCTCGGCCTACCGGCGTGCCGTGAAGTACGGGCAGCGCGATGCCGGCAACGAGATACTGCGGACGGAGGTGCTGACGCGGCTCTCCGCCCTGGCTTCGGAGAAGGAGCGCCCGCTGCCGCTCTTCATCGTGACCGAGCCGTCGGCCCTGGCGGAGCTGGTGGTGTCGAAGCGGCAGCTGGACGAACGGCGGCTGACGCTGGCCGTCGGACAGCACACCGGCATCGTAGAGGTGGAAAAGACCCTGCGGTCGTTCGGATTCAGCGAGACCGACTATGTCTACGAACCGGGACAGTTCGCCGTGCGCGGCAGCATCATCGACGTGTATTCCTACTCGAACGAGCTGCCGTTCCGCATCGACTTCTTCGGCGACGACATCGAGACCGTCCGCACGTTCGAGGTGGAGACGCAGCTCTCTGACAGGAAGCTGGAGCGGGTGGAGATCGTACCTGAACTGACGACGCTGTCGGAAGAGAAGGTGCCGTTCCTGCATTTCCTGCCGGAAGACGCCGTGCTGGCTTTCAAGGACTTCCTCTATGTGCGCGATGCCATAGACCGGATTTACCAGGAGGGGTTCACCTCGCAGGCCGTGACGGAGAAGCTGGAGGGAAAGACGGAGATGGAACAGCGCGAGCTGGAGCAGGCCTTCCGCCGGGAGGGACTGCTCGTCCCGGCCTCGCGCTGGATGAGCGACGCCCTGGACTTCCGCCGCATCGAGTTCGGCGCCGGCCGTTCCGTCCCCGAACCGGCCGGGAAGGGCGACGGCAGCCGGGCGGCGGTCGGCTTCGCCACCTCCCCGCAGCCCCTCTTCCACAAGAACTTCGACCTCCTGTCGAAGACCCTCCGCGACTACCTCCTCCAGGGGTACAGGCTCTACATCTTCGCCGACAGCGAGAAGCAGACGGCACGCCTGAGAGATATTTTCGACTCCCGGTCCGGCGGCGGTCCGGCGGCAGACTCCGAGAACCTGTCGGTGGCGGACGGCGTCGCCGCCTCTGCCGGGGCGAACGGGGGCTCCATCCCCTTCACCCCGGTCAACCGCACGCTGCACGAGGGCTTCGTCGACGGCACGCTGAAGGTATGCTTCTTCACCGACCACCAGATCTTCGACCGTTTCCACAAGTACAGCCTCAAGTCGGACAGGGCGCGGCAGGGCAAGATGGCCCTGACGATGAAAGAGCTTCAGGAGATGGAGCCCGGCGACTTCCTCGTCCACGTGGACTTCGGCATCGGCCGGTTCGCCGGACTTGTCCGTGTGCCGGCCGGCGACTCCTACCAGGAGATGATCCGCCTCGTCTATCAGCACAACGACATCGTCGACGTGTCCATCCACTCGCTGTACAAGATCAGCAAGTACCGCCGCGGCGACACCGGCGAGCCGCCCCGCCTGTCGGTTCTCGGTTCGGGCGCATGGGACCGGCTGAAGGAGAAGGCGAAGAAGCGCATCAAGGACATCGCGCGCGACCTCATCCGCCTCTATGCCAGACGGCGGCGGGAGAAGGGGTTCGCCTTCTCGCCCGACTCGTTCATGCAGCACGAGCTGGAGGCTTCGTTCCTCTACGAGGACACCCCCGACCAGCTGAAGGCCACGCAGGAACTGAAGCAGGACATGGAGAGCGCACGCCCGATGGACCGCCTCGTCTGCGGCGACGTGGGCTTCGGCAAGACGGAGGTGGCCATCCGCGCCGCCTTCAAGGCCGCCGCCGACAACAAGCAGGTGGCGGTGCTCGTGCCCACGACCGTGCTGGCCTTCCAGCATTACCAGACGTTCCGGAAGCGGCTGAAGGACATGCCGGTGCGGGTAGACTACCTCTCACGGGCCCGCAGCCCGAAGCAGACCCGGCAGGTGCTGGCCGACCTGGCGGAGGGGAAGATCGACATCCTCGTCGGCACGCACAAGCTGATAGGGAAGTCCGTGAAGTGGCACGACCTCGGGCTGCTCATCATCGACGAGGAACAGAAGTTCGGCGTGGCGACAAAAGAGAAGCTGCGGCAGCTGAAGACGAACGTCGACACGCTCACCATGTCGGCGACGCCGATCCCGAGGACACTGCAGTTCTCGCTGATGGGGGCGCGCGACATGAGCATCATGCGCACGCCGCCGCCCAACCGCTATCCCATCCAGACCGAGATAGCCTCCTTCTCGCACGAGGTGATCGCCGATGCCGTCAACTTCGAGATGAGCCGCAACGGACAGATCTACTTCGTCAACGACCGGATCAGCAACCTGCAGGAGATCGCCGACCTCATCAGGAAGTACGTCCCCGACTGCCGAGTCGCCGTCGGGCACGGACAGATGAAGCCCGAGGAGCTGGAGGAGACCGTGATGGGGTTCATGAACTACGACTATGACGTGCTGCTCTCGACGACCATCGTGGAGAACGGCATCGACATCCCCAATGCCAATACCATCATCATCAACGACGCCCACCGCTTCGGACTCTCCGACCTGCACCAGATGCGCGGACGGGTGGGACGCTCCAACAAAAAGGCCTTCTGCTACCTACTGGCGCCGCCGCTGGCCGCTCTGAACCCCGAGGCGCGCCGCCGGCTGGAGGCGCTGGAGACCTTCTCCGACCTCGGCAGCGGCTTCAACCTGGCCATGCAGGACCTTGACATCCGGGGGGCCGGCAACCTCCTGGGGGCGGAACAGAGCGGATTCATGGAGGACCTGGGCTACGAGACCTATCAGAAAATCCTCAGCCAGGCGGTGATGGAACTGAAGAACGACGAGTTCCAGGACCTTTATGCGGAGGAGATGGGCGAGGGGAAGCAGATCACGGGCGACGACTTCATCGACGACTGTGCCGTGGAGAGCGACCTCGAGATGTACTTCCCCGACAACTATGTGCCGGGCAGCTCGGAACGGATGCTGCTCTACCGGGAACTGGACAACATCGAGAAGGACAGCGACCTCGAGGCCTACCGCCGCCGGCTGCAGGACCGCTTCGGCCCCGTCCCGCGGCAGGGCGAGGAGCTGATGCAGGTCGTGGCCCTGCGCCGCGTGGGCAAGCGGCTGGGCTGCGAGAAGATCATCCTCAAGCAGGGCCGGATGCAGATGCAGTTCGTGTCCAATCCCCGCAGCATGTACTATCAGAGTGCCGCCTTCGGCAAGGTGCTGGACTATATCGGGCAGCATCCCCGCCGCTGCAGCCTGAAAGAGAAGAACGGCAAGCGGTCGATGGTGGCCGGCGACGTGAAGACCGTGGAAGACGGCGTGAAGCTATTGAGGGAGATCGAGAGCGGGACGCGCGTCCTGCCGTCCGCCGGGTAGCGGTATTCTGTTCTGGCGGGCGTGGACAGCCTCCGGATAAGCACGGCCTGGAAAGTCATCGGGCTTCTGGCAGACTGTGCAAGGCGGGCAATGGGAGCAAGGGAACAGGTGGAAGCATTGTCAGTGTCTGCAAGGCGGAAGACAAGCGGAAGCCTGTGTCCTTGTTGGCCCGGGTATTTGAAACTTCAAAGGGAAAAACATACGAATACGGAATAAATTTATTAAATTTGCCCGAAAAAACAGAAACGTATGACACAGCCGCTACCCTCTTTGTTCGGGCAGAAACATTCAAGCCGTGATTACACGCAGAAGCGGAGCTGGGGAAAGAATATGTTCAACAGTTCGTTCCCTGCCTCTCTCATAGCTTATATGTATTCCCGGAACATCAAACCGGTCTATCTGAAAACAGACCGCAACTGCAAGGTCAGGCACGGGTATATAGCGGCTGACAAGCTCTTTGGCATTGACCCGCTCTCGGACAGCGCCTATTACAGCTACGAGGCAGAGTTTCCCTTTTATTCGACGCTTTACACCGGCCCGCGTGAGAAAATGGATCTTGTCATGATGAACAATGTCTCCAAAGAGGTTCTCTCGGGATTTGAGATAAAGCTTACTGCCATGCCCGACAATACCACCGCAGGGAAGAGGGAAGAAGAGTATAGCTGTGAGATCGTGGTGCGTCCGCCGACTGTCTGGAACATCGCCTGTAGTATCTGTTCAGCCTATGACACGGTAAACAGGCGAGAAAGACTGCGTAGGTTTCTCAATCGTGTCCCTATGATCAACAACTGGGCGGAGGCGGGTGAGGTGCTGCCGCATTTCGAGGAAATCAGACAGAGCATCCTCGACATCTGTTCTGACCTCTCGGCCAGGCAGAGGCCCCTTGTCATTCAGCCTGTATGGAAAACGGACGGCAAGAAGATGCGTCTCAAAGACGATTGCATGGATGTGTTTGTCTGGTCGAACCTCGCCGTCATACAGATGTGCGTCAAGGACGCTCCCGTCACGGAGATAGACCGTTTCGACCGTACCCTTGTCTGGATTTTCCGGATGTTGCTGGAGTATGTCGCCCATGGCTGTTTCGACTACCGGCGCATCGTGCGCTTGCAGTCTTACAGCCTGGCCAATGACAAGGCTTTCTCCATTCCCGGCAACCGTTCCTATCACTTTCTGAAATCGGAAGAGCAGCATCATCCGAGAATCCGGAAGGAGGAAATCAAGAACGTCATCCTTGGAGGGGGGCAGAACCTGCTGAGTCCGGAGAGGAGGTTTGATGCGGTCTTGGTAAACAGTCCCGATTTATTTGAAGAATAATAGATGAAAGCAGTTGATTTGTTTTGCGGATGTGGAGGCTTGAGCCTGGGCTTCCAGCAGGCCGGATATAATGTCGTTGCAGCTTATGACAACTGGGATGCGGCGACCGATGTCTATCGCCTCAATTTCTCGCATCCTGTTCATAAAGCCGACCTGATGGATGCAGGCAAAGCTTCGGAAAGCATTGCGCGGTATGCACCGGAAATAATCATAGGCGGGCCGCCGTGCCAGGATTACAGTTCGGCGGGAGGGCGCAACGAGGAAGGCGGGCGTGCCATACTGACGGTGCGTTTTGCAGAGATTGTCGCTGCGGTACGCCCTGGATGGTTCGTCATGGAAAATGTATCCAACATCATGAAGTACGGCAAGGTCTTTGAAGCCATGCAGATACTTCACGATGCAGGGTATGGTCTGTCCTGCCATGTGCTCAATGCCGCCCTGTGCGGCGTCCCCCAGCGGCGCAAGCGTTTCTTCATGGTGGGACGGATCGGTGCCGCCGATGGTTTTCTGGACAGGTATTTCATACGGCATCTTGCAGGCCGGGAAATGACGATGCGCGACTATTTCGGGGACAGGCTCGGCATTGATGCCTATTATCGTCATCCTCGCAGCTATGCCCGCCGGGGCGTGTTCAGCATGGACGAACCGTCGCCGACCGTCAGGGGTGTCAACCGTCCCATGCCTTCGGGTTATACACTTCATCACAATGATCCTGTCAAGACCCTCGACGGCATCCGTCCGCTTACGACGATGGAGCGTGCGGCAATACAGACTTTCCCGTCGGACTATCACTGGACGGGCAACAAGACGGCTGTGGAGCAGATGGTTGGCAATGCCGTTCCTGTAAGCCTGGCGGCTTATGTCGGCAATGCCATCAATGAATATATTGTTGAAAACGAGCAAAGGGCTGCCAGGCATGGCAAACAGGAACCGTCAATGAGGACACATGGACATATTGCCGTCTAAGGCATTCCGTGCGATTCTCCGTCTGCATTCCTGCCGGCCGTCTCTGCATGGGCAGGGATGATTCTGCGGAAATATGCGAAGGAGAAAAGCCCCTTCCGCTACTCGGGCTGAGTAGCGGAAGGGGCTTTTCTCTGTTTTCCGGGGCCGGGCGGTCCTGCGGGGCGGAAGCTGTCAGGCTGCGGTTTCGCATTTGCCGCCTCGGCATCCCTGCCGGCACGTCCGGAAGTCCGGCCTGCCGGAGATGGCCGCGGAGGACGTTTACTGCTTCAGCTTCTCTGCCAGTACGTCCAGCAGTTTTGCTTCCCTGAGATCCATGGCGACGATCCTGCCTTCGGGATCCAGCAGGATGTTGGACGGGATGCTGCGGATGCCGTAGACGGTCCCGGCTGCCGACTGCCATCCCTTGAGGTCGGACATCTGCGGCCAGGTCATCCCCAGCTTTTCCACGGCAGCCGACCACTGCAGCTTGTTGCTGTCGAAGCTGACGCCGATGATTTCCAGCCCCTTGTCCTTGAAACGCTTGTAGGCTTCGACGACGTTCGGCATCTCCGCGCGGCAGGGGCCGCACCAGCTGGCCCAGAAGTCCACCAGCACATATTTCCCTTTGCCTGCCCACTGGCTCAGCTTCACCTGCTTTCCGTTGAGGTCGTCCATGGTGAGGTCCTTGTACAGGGATCCCGGCTGGCGCAGCTTGTAGGAGTCGAAGAGCTGCTTCACCTTCGTCATCTCCGGCTCGTTGTAGTAGCCGGTCCCGGGGTCGCAGAGTGCCTTGAGCTGGTCGTACTCCACGTCGTACATGATGTCCGCCACATACTTTGCCGGGAACCTGGTGTTCCGGAACTTCTCCACGATCTCCAGTACGGTGGCCTTCTGCACCTTGTCGAGGGAGTCGGCCTTCACCATGATCTCGTTCATCCGGGCCTTCTCCGCATCGGTGAATGTCGTGGGGTCCTTCTTCCCGAAAGCCTTGAAATCGGCTTCCAGCGTCTTATACTGTGCCTCGATCCGGGACATTTTCTGCTCGTAGGGTTTCGTGTCCTGCGCCTTGGCCGTCCATGCGGCGGCGGCCAGCAGGGTCATTAAAAAGATCTTTCTCATGTTCTTCCTTAAATTTAGTTCGATAATCTGATGAGGCTACAAAAGTAATGATTTTCCGCTTATCTCAAGGCCTTGTTATGTTTTTTTATGTGTTTTGTCCTGCCGGCCGGATAAAAATGCGTACCTTTGCAGCCGCTTAATTTCAACAGGGGTACTTGCTCAACCCCCTTCAACAAAACAAGACAATGAAAAAGAACAGACAACAGGTGAGTGTGCTGTTTATGCTTTTCAGCATCCTCTTCTGCGTTTGCCTCATTGCGGCAAACATTCTCGAGACAAAGCAGATTTCAGTGGCAGGCATCTCCTTGACAGGCGGTCTGATCGTCTTCCCGATTTCTTACATCATCAACGACTGCGTCTGTGAGGTGTGGGGCTTCCAGAAGGCGCGCCTGCTGATATGGACCGGATTCGCGATGAACTTCTTCTTCGTGACGATGGGTGCGCTGTGCGACTGGATTCCGGGTGCGCCTTACTGGACGAACGACGCCGGTTTCCATGCCATCTTCGGACTGGCTCCGCGGGTGGCGGCAGCCTCTTTCGTGGCGTTCATCGTGGGGTCGTTCGCCAATGCCTACGTGATGAGCCGGATGAAGATCCGCGACGAGGGCCGTCACTTCTCCTGGCGCGCCATCCTGAGTACGGTCGCCGGCGAGAGCTGCGACTCGGTCATCTTCTTCCCCCTGGCGCTGGGCGGCGTCGTGCCGGCCGAGGAACTCCCGAAGCTGATGCTGTGGCAGGTGCTCCTGAAGACCGTCTATGAGGTCATTGCCCTCCCGGTCACCATCCGCGTCGTGAAGGCGATGAAGGCGCATGAGGGGGAGGATGTCTACGACAATGACGTGAACTACAGCATCTGGAAGATATTTGCATTGAACTGAGGGACGCCAAGGGCGTTGGAGGGGACGGGCCGGCGCCGCTGCCGGCTGTCCCCTGCGGATTCCTTTGAATCCCCCACCGCTCAACTCCTATAACTCCTGAAACAGATGGAAAGAAACGAAGAAGGTCTGAAGTCCTTGGGGACGAAGACCGCATACAAGACGGACTATGCGCCCGAAGTGCTGGAGACTTTCGCCAACAGACATCCCGGGAACGACTACTGGGTACGGTTCAACTGTCCGGAGTTCACGAGCCTCTGTCCGATTACCGGGCAGCCCGACTTCGCCGAGATCCGCATCTCCTATGTCCCCGATGTCCGCATGGTGGAGAGCAAGAGCCTGAAACTCTACCTCTTCAGCTTCCGCAATCACGGCGACTTCCACGAAGACTGCGTGAACATCATCATGAAGGATCTCATCCGGCTGATGGATCCCAAGTATATTGAGGTGACGGGACTGTTTACGCCCCGCGGCGGCATCAGCATCTACCCGTACGCCAACTACGGCCGCAAGGGTACGAAGTACGAGAAGCTGGCCGAGCAGCGGTTTGTGAACCACGTGTAGCCGGAGCTGCCCGGTGCGGAGACTGTCTGCCGAACGGCAGCAGCCGCGCATCGCATGGTCGGGAATGCACCAGAAAAAAGGTTCTTCCGTTCAATGCGCGGATGCTTTTCATATAGCTTTGACGGGAGAACCGGCGTGGGTCATTCAACGAAAACATAGCCAAGGCTGTCAGCTGCCTGTTCTGTCGTCATCCTCCGATGCAAAGACCTTTTCAATTTAATATGTCGGGAAAACAGACAGGATTTTGAAAAACCATTACACCGTTTCAGACAGATCATCTGCGAAAATGAAAAACACGTGTAAAAAGCAGATCCGTAACCAGCATTCAATCAATTGGTTATTGAGCCGTTCGGAAAAGGTGCCTGATTGGACTTCAAAAGGGCGTTGGTAACGCCTCAAAAGAGCACCGGTTGCAAGTCAATCAGGCATCTTTCAGAAGCTGAAGGAGCATGTGTCGGCATGGGTTGCATGAAAACAGTTTACAAACACCGATGATATGGGAATAAGTTGTCCGTGGAAGACGGAAAGACATGCCGGTGGACAGGTATCGTATCAATTTGCTTTTTTAGCGTCTTGTCTTGCAGTTTATCCTCCTTTGCAAGGCCATCTGATTTTAGATGGCCATACCTGCAAGTGCATGAGCCTTTATTCCATTTCCCATCTGCGCATTTAACGGAAGAACCATGAAAAAAGACCCTTCCGGCACTCGCTTTTGAGTACCGGAAGGGTCTTTTCCTGTTCGGGGAGGAGCTGTCTGCGGCCGGTGGCCGGCGCATTGCCCGGCAATGGCGCCGCCTTCAGGCGGATGCCCCGTCAGAGGCAGTGCCGTCCCCCCTTATTTGTTCTCGGCATCGATGGCCTTGATCTTCTGCTTCACTTCCTCCATGTCGTCCTTGAGCTTCTGGATGCGGCGGTTCATCTCGTCGATGAGGCTGTTCCCTTTCTTTGAACTGATGTTGAGGAATCCGAGGTTGTTCTCGTAGGTGTTCACCTCCTGTTTCAGCTGTTCAAACCGGCGCATGAGCCTGCCCCGCTCGTTGTCGAGGGCGTCAGCTCCCCGGTCGGCCACCTTCTTGAGGTTGCTGCGGAAGTTGTCCATGCGTCTGCGTGCGGCAGTCACATGGAGGTCTTTGTACAGCCTGTCCAGCACCTCATGGTATTCCTTGTAGAGCCTGTCCTTCTCCTTGTAGGGTACATGGCCGATCTTGCCGTACTGTTCGGTCAGCTGCTGTACCTTCTCCTGAAGGTCGTCGCCTGCATCCTCGAGGAGCTGCTGCAGGCGGGCGATGATGTCACGCTTCCTGTTCAGGTTCTCGTGTTCCTCGTTGCGTGTGCCGGCGTGTACGGCGTTGCGTGCCTCGAAGAAATGGTTGCAGGCCGTCAGGAAGTCGTGCCACAGCTGGTCGCCCAGCTTCTTGGGCACCATGCCGATGGTCTTCCATTCTTTCTGCAGGGCGATGAGCTTGTCGGAGGTCGCCTTCCAGTCCGTGGAGTCGGTCAGTGCCTGCGCCTTCTCCACGAGCGCCTTCTTCTTCTCCGCATTCTCGGCGAACTGTGCCTTGAGCTGCTTGAAGAACTCTCCTTTTCGTCCGAAGAAATCGTCGCAGGCGGCGCGGAAGCGTTCGAAGATCTTGACGTTCATCTTCTGCGGGGCGAAGCCGATGGTCTTCCATTCCTGCTGGACGGCGATGATCTCCTTGGTGTGCTTCTCCCAGTCGGCCGAGGTCTTGTTCTCCTGCCTGGCGATCTCCTCTACCTTCTCGCAGAGTGCGGTCTTCTTCGTGAGGTTCTCCTCCTCACGGCTCCGCAGTTCCTCGAAGTGCTGCTGGTGGCGTTTGTTGATGACGGTGCTGGCGGCCTTGAAGCGTGCCCAGATCTGTTCGCGGAGCTCTTTGGCGACGGGTCCCGTCTCCCGGTATTCCTGGTGCAGCTCCTGCAGCTGGTGGAAGGCGCTGATGACATCCGGCTCGTCGGCCAGTTTCTCCGCCGCCTCGCAGAGGCGGGTCTTCTTCTCGAGGTTCTTCTTGAAGTCGTATTCGCGCGCCTCCCGGTTGAGGTTCAGCAGATCGTAGAACTGCTCGACGTAGAGCTGATAGTTCCGCCACAGTTCGTTCGCTTTCTCTGCCGGCACCATCTTGATTTCTTTCCATTCCTGCTGCAGCTTCTTGAGCTGGTCGAAGTTCTTGTTGGCTTCCTCGGGTGTCGTCACCATCGCCTTGATCTGTTCGATGATGCCCTCCTTCCTCTTGAGGTTCTGCTGTTTCTCCTCTTCGAGGGCGAGGAACGCTTTCTGGCGTTTCTCCTTGATGATGGTCATCTCGGCCTTGAAGGTCTCTTCGTCCTCGTCGGGCAGCACCTGGAATTTCTCCGGGTCGCCTCCGTCGTCGAGGTAGGCCTTCTGCTGTGCTTCCCGCTCGGCGAAGTGCAGCTTGTAGAAGGCCGTCTTGAGATGGTCCACTTCGGCCTTTTCGGGTGTCTCGTCGCTGCCGGCGATTTCCTTCAGGCGTTCTATGATTTCCTTCTTGGAACCGTATGCCTTCGCCGCGGGGTTTTCCTTCCCGTCTTCAGGTTGTGTTTCAACTGGCTGGTCCTGGCTTTCATCAGCCGTGTCAGCCTGTCCGTTCTGTGCCCCGGCCTCTTCTGCGGCTGCGGGTCTGGCAACTTCTTCAGACAGTTTAGCTTCTTCCGTACCCTGGTTCAGGGCATTCTCTTGAGAGTCCATCATTTCACTTGTTGTTTGTGATTCGGGTTTTTCCGCATTTAAGGTTTCCGGCTGCTGTGCTTTCGCGCAGCAGTCGTCCGCCATCTTATATATCAACTGCAAACTTATATAAAAAGTTTGAAAATACCTAATATTACGTTGATTTTTTTCGTTTCTTCGTTCTAAAGCAGGCGTTTGCGGCGCAGGAACCACCAGGAGGCGGCCGAGACGACCACCGACATCAGCAGTGCGATGGGGAATCCCCAGGAGTAGGTTTCCATGCCGTTGATGAGGTTCATTCCGAAGAGGGAGGAGATGAGCGTCGGCAGCATCATCACGATGGAGACCGAGGTCAGCGTCCGCATCACGGTGTTCATGTTGTTGTTGATGATGCTCGAATAGGTGTCCATGGTGGATTCGAGGATGTCCGAGTAGATGCTCGTCGTCTCCCTGGCCTGCGACATCTCGATGTTCACGTCTTCGATCAGGTCGGCATCCAGCTCGTCTACCTGCAGTTTGAATTTCAGTTTCGCCAGCAGGTTCTCGTTGCCCCGGATGGAAGTAATGAAGTAGGTGAGCGAGTCCTGCAGCCGGCTCAGTCCGACCAGGCTCTCGTTGTCCACTCCCTTGTCCAGGTTGCGCTTGGCTTTCTCTATCAGGGTGTTGATCTGCTTCAGCCGTTTCAGGTACCACACGGCGGACGACAGGAAGAGGCGGAAGATCAGGTCGACGTAGTCGGTGAATCCCTCCCCCCGTTTCTGCTGGTAGCTGACGAAGTCGAGCATCATGTTGGTCTCGAAGTTGCACACCGTGATCGTCACGTCCTTCTTGTGGATGATGCCCAGCGGCACGGTGGTGTAGGGGGTGCGCGATCGTATCTCCTTCACGTAGGGGATACGGAGGATGATCAGCATCCATCCGTCGTCGTACTCGTAACGTGCACGCTCGTCGGTATCGCTGATGTCCGAGAGGAAGTAATCGGGGATGTGGAAGGTGTCTTCAAGCTCCTGCTGGTCCTGCTCTGTCGGGCAGGTCACCTGAATCCAGCAATTCGGCTGCCATTCCTTAATGACATTCAGGTTTCCGTTGATGTTCCAGTATGTCTTCATTTTGCTAATCTCCAAAGTTAGGGATGGTGTGGGGATCAGCAGCTCACGGTTGCGGTCCTCACGCCTACAGATTGAAATTCTCCGCGTGATAATCGTCCATTTATGATGAAGTGTTGGTTTGTGCCTGCAAAATTAGACAAAAAAAACGGTTGGGGCAAACAAACGCATAAGTTTTTCGCAGGGGGAAGATTCTTAAGGCTTCTGGGGGGAGGGTAGGCGGGGATAAGCGGTGATAGGCGGTAAAGTGCAGGGGGAGGCGGTGATAGGCGTTGATAAAAAAAGTACCAGGCCGGAACGGCCTGGTACTTTTATGACAGGTGATGGGGCAGGATTACTTGCCTTCCTCCATCTTCTTCTTCAGGTCGGCCAGTACGCCGAGGTCGCCGAGGGATGTGCCGGCAGCAACGTTGTTGATGGCAGCTGTCTCGTTCTTCTGCGGCTTGTTGCTGTTGCGCTGGCGGCGCGGTTCGTCCTTCACCTCCTCGAACGTGCGGGAGTGGGAGAGGATGATGCGCTTGGTGTCCTTGACGAACTCGATGACCATGAACGGCAGTACCTCGCCCAGCTGTGCCTGCGTGCCGTCCTTCTTGACGAGGTGCTTCGGCGTGGCGAAGCCCTCACCGCCTTCGTTCAGCGTGATGACGGCGCCCTTGTCCATGGACTCGGTGATCTTGCCCTCGTGAACGGAGCCCGGCGTGTACTTTGCTTCGTACTCATCCCAAGGATTGGACTCCAGCTGCTTGTGCCCGAGGCTCAGGCGGCGGTTCTCCTTGTCTATCTCGAGTACGACGACATCGATGTCGGCACCCTGTGTGGTGAACTCTGAAGGATGCTTTACCTTCTTTGTCCAGGAGAGGTCGCTGATGTGGATCAGGCCGTCGACGCCTTCCTCAAGCTCTACGAAGATACCGAAGTTGGTGAAGTTGCGTACCTTTGCCGTGTGCTTCGAGCCTACCGGGTACTTCACCTCGATGGTCTCCCACGGGTCTTCCTTGAGCTGCTTGATGCCGAGCGACATCTTGCGCTCCTCGCGGTCGAGGGTCAGGATGACTGCCTCTACCTCGTCACCCACCTTCAGGAACTCCTGTGCGGAACGCAGGTGCTGGCTCCAGCTCATCTCGGAGACGTGGATCAGACCCTCTACGCCCGGCTGGATCTCGACGAATGCGCCGTAGTCGGCCATGACGACAACCTTGCCCTTGACGTGGTCGCCCACCTTGAGGTTCGGGTCGAGCGAATCCCATGGGTGCGGCGTGAGCTGCTTCAGGCCGAGTGCGATGCGCTTCTTCTCCTCGTCGAAGTCGAGGATGACGACGTTGATCTTCTGGTCGAGCGAAACGACTTCATGCGGATCGCTTACGCGGCCCCATGACAGGTCGGTGATGTGTACGAGTCCGTCGACACCGCCGAGGTCGACGAATACACCGTAGGAAGTGATGTTCTTGACGGTACCCTCGAGGATCTGTCCCTTCTCCAGGTGGGAGATGATTTCCTTGCGCTGTGCCTCCAGCTCGGCCTCGATGAGTGCCTTGTGTGAAACGACTACGTTGCGGAACTCCTGGTTGATCTTGACCACCTTGAACTCCATGGTCTTGCCGACGAACACGTCGTAGTCGCGTATAGGATGAACGTCGATCTGGCTGCCGGGAAGGAAGGCTTCGATGCCGAACACGTCAACGATCATGCCGCCCTTGGTGCGGCTCTTGATGTAGCCCTGGATGACCTCGTCGTTCTCCAGTGCCTTGTTGATGTTCTCCCAGCTCTTCTGCAGGCGTGCCTTCTTGTGGGAGAGGACGAGCTGTCCGCGCTTGTCCTCCTGGTTCTCTACATAGACCTCGACCTTGTCGCCGGGCTTGAGCTCCGGGTTGTAGCGGAACTCGGAAGCGGGGATGATGCCGTCGCTCTTGTAGCCGATGTTGACGACTACTTCCTTCTTGTCGACCGAAATGACAGTCCCTTCAACTACCTGGTGTTCCTGGATCTTGTTGAGCGTCTCGTCGTATGCCTTGGTGAGGTCGTCCTTGCTGGCCTCGTTCTTGGCACCGTTCTCGAACTCGTCCCAGTTGAAGTCAGCTAAAGGCTGTACATTCTGGACGTCTTTGAAATTTGTCATAAAGTGTTTAAAAAATAATTGAATTAATAAAGTTCGACTTTATATTGCCTGTGAAATGGGCTGAAACGACCCAAATCGGCTGCAAAGTTACGAATAATATTCTGAACGTCAACGTTTTTGCCGGGCTTTTTTTGTCTTTTTCTTCCTGTGGCCGAAGATGTCGCCCAGGTTGTTGAAGTCTTTTTTCAGGATCAGTCCTATGCCCTGCGTGGTCAGCGAGTTGCGGGTGAAATAGCGGTCGTTGGTCTGGTTGTAGACGCGGAAGGCGACGTTGCCGTTCGGGAAGAGGAGGTAGTGGATGTCGAAGTCGCCGATGAACGACGCCTTGTCCTTCGCCACGTTGTTGCGGTAGCCGAACTGTCCGTTGAAGAGGAGGCGGTTGTTGAACATGCTTCCCGAGAGCATTCCCTCGTATTCGGCGTTGTCGAATCCCTCGTTGCCGGTGGCGATGTTCGCGCCGAAGTTCCAGTTGTTGTCCTTCACGACGTTGGACAGCACGGTGTTGATCTGCTGCGAGAGCGTCCCCGAGAGGAGGCTCTGCATGGCGAGCGACGCGCCGCTGTGTTCCTCGTTCTTCTGCGCCGTGCTGTTGTTGTTGGTCTGCGGATAGAAGCGTCCCACGGCGAGGAGGTAGAGCACCTGCTGGTTGAGTTCCTGTTCGGAGTTGAGGACGGAGCGCACCATCTGCTGCGCGTCGGGCGAGAGGGAGGGGAGGTCGAGCCCGAAGGTGACGGCCGGCGCGCCCGGTGTCCCCCCGATGTCCAGCAGGCAGTTCACCTTCGTGTTGTTGCCTGAGAAGGTGCTGCCCAGCCCGAGGTCGCCCAGCGGGACGGAGTTGATGATGTAGCTGGCCTTCAGGTTCAGGGCGGCGTTGAACGGGTCGCCGCCGAAGGCGATGGTCGAGCCGGGCTGGAAGACGAACTGCTTCTTGATGATGTCCTGGATGGTGAGGTTGTATTGTCCCTGTCCGACGTTGTAGTTTCCGTAGAGCTGGAAGGCCCCCTTATTATAATAGGTGGCGCGGATGATTCCCGATCCGTTCAGGCGGATGTTGTCGCCCGTCGTCTCGTCGAGCAGCACGCCGAGGGTGAGGTCGGGGGTGGTGTGCAGGAGGAAGTTCATGCGCAGGTCGCTCGGTATGTCGTCATATCCCGGGAGGACGACCGCCGCCTTTTCCGGGCTTCCGGCGGCGTCGGCCGTTGCGGCGTCCGGCAGTCCGGTGCTGTCCTTGGGCAGTCCGGTCCACCGGATGAAGTTGTTCGGCCCCGCATCGCCGGCCGCGGCGGCATCGTAGGTGAGGCGGGTGTTCTTCTCCGGCGTGAGTTCTATGTCCATCGTCGTCTCTCCCGGGCCGCCCTTTATGCGGCAGTCGCCGGTCCCGTAGACGACTCCCCAGAACGTCTCCTTTCCCTGTTTCTTCGGGTAGTTGTAGGCCAGGAGATTCTTCGCCTCGATGTTGATGTCGTAGGTGAGGTGGCGCAGGCTGTTGTGGTGCAGTCCGCCGGTGACGACGCCGATGTGCGACTGCGGGTCCGTGAGGGTGTCCCTGTCGAAGAGGATTTCGTCCGGGATCATGCGGATGCGTGCGTTGCGCAGGGTGTAGACGGCTCCCGCCGGCTTGACGAAGACGCTGCCGCAGGCCTCCATGTCGCCTTCGAGGTTGACGTTGCTGAGCGGCCCGACGACCTTGCACCATCCGTTCGCCCGCACCCGGATCCGGTCCATGAACGACCCGCAGAAGCTCCGGAGGAAGTAGAGGTGGGTGTCGTGGGCGTAGACGGGCAGGTTGATGTAGCTGTTGCGGAGGTCCACGTAGCCCTTGATGTCCGTGCGGGCGTCGCCGTCGTCGGCCCGTGCGTCGATGTGGATTCTTCCGTCGCGGCCGTTGTATCCGACGCTGGCGGAGAGCGTGCCCATGTCGCCTTTCTCAAACTGGAAGCCGTTGACCTTGAGACGGGCCTCCATCTGCGGGCGGTGGAAGAACGACCTGACGGAGGCCGTCCCTGTCGCCGTCCCCGAGAAGCTGACGCTGTGGAAGTTGACGAGGTTGAGGACATACGGGATGTCGATCTCCCTGAACCTGATGAGGATGGAGTCCTCGGGGTTGCCGGAGGTCTGTCCGTTGACGATGATGTGCTGGTTGCGGTTCGACAGTTCGAAATGGTCGATCATGAGCCTGTTCCGGTGGTAGGAGAGGTCGGACGGCTGCACCTGCAGGGCGATGGAATCGAAGTGGATGGTCGACGGGTTGAAGTGCAGGCGGGTCTCCAGTCCGCCCCGGCGGCGTTCGAAGGCGGCGGTGCTGCTGATGTGTCCGCGGCCCGGCGACGGCCCCGGCAGCTGGAAGTCGATGTCCGAGTCGATGCGGTTTCCGGCGATGTGTCCCTGTGCCGTCATGCGGACGTGCGGCCCTGTCCCGCCCTCCCGTTCGGCGGAGAGGACGGCATGCAGCCCCTGCGGCCGGCTGCCGACGTCCAGCAGCAGGTGGCGGAGGTGCTGTCCGGCGCAGGTGAGGTCGGGTGCGTCGACGTGCAGGTCCAGGCCGTTGTGCCGTTCGTCCACCTTTCCCTCCACCCGGACGGGGCGGGATGCGTCGAGCGGTGTCCGCAGCAGGCGGTTGAGCATCCGTGTGTCGTCCAGCTGCAGGGAGAAGGCGTAGGCCGCCCGCCCCTTTGCGATGCTGTACTCCGGACGGGGGTAGACGATCCCGGGGAGATAGTGCCCCAGCACCCGGAGGAGGCTCTGCGGCAGCGTCGCCGGGTCGTACTGTCCTGCCAGGTGCGCCTCGCCGAAGTCGGTGCGTACGTCGAGCGACCTGCCGAGGAGGCCGTTGTCCGCCGTCGCCTCCAGCCGGTCGAGGGCGATGTCCTGCCCCTCGCCTGCCAGATTGAATCCGCTGACGGCGAGGCTTCCGGTCAGGTCGTCGGGACCGGCCCCCTGCCCTTTGATCACGGATCTGAACGACAGGGTGCGGTCGCCCAGTGCGTCCGTCAGCTGCAGACGGTGCAGGTTGACGGCCCGGGCGTCGACCGTGAGGTCGGCCTTCAGCTTTCCTTTCCGGTGCAGGAAGGCGAGGAGGTTGGCGGCCCTGCCGTCGATGGCGAGGCTGCCGTTCGGGTCGTCTATCGATGCCTTCCCGCTGAAGGCATCCCCGGCGTAGACACCGTCCAGCCGGATGTTGCGGTAGGTATAGCCTTTGTAGCGGAACGACCGTATGTCGCCCTTCGCAAGGAGGCGGGAGAGGTCGGTGCTCCCCTCCGCCAGCAGGTCGGCGCTGACCTGCCCGAAGTCGGGATTGTCAAGCACTTTCGCCATGTCGAATCCCTGTGTGCGGACGCTCGCCCGGACGTTCTTCCCCTGTACGGCGGCCGTCAGCCGCACGCTGCCCGCTCCTGTACGGAGCTGTCCTTCAGCCGTATAACGGCCTGCATTGTGGGCGAACGAGCCGTGATAGAAGATGTTGCCGAGGCCATCCAGCGGTCCGGGCAGGGGCTTTCGGGCGACTTGGGCGATGCGGCGCAGGGTGTTGCCGCTGATGCGCAGCGGCGTGAAGGAGCAGTCCCATGCCGGCACAGTCCCCCGGAGTCTGACCCGTCCTTTCGCTCTGATGAGCGTGGACAGCGACCGGTCGGCCAGATAGAGCCGTTTCACCCGGAGCGAACGTCTCGTCCCCCGTGCCTCCAGGGCGGCATCGTAGGTCTCCGTGAAGGTCTTCAGGGCGGGCAGGAGAGCGGCGAAGTCGGCCGGCGTGACGGTCGCCTTGAAGCCCTTGACGGCATAGTGCAGCGTGCTGCCGTCCGGCCGTCCCCTTTTCATGCGGTAGCCGGCCGACAGTTCCTTCAGGGCGATGCGGCTGGCGGGGGTCTCGAGGCGGAAGCCGTGCAGCGAGGCATGGCGGCGGCCGGCCTTCAGGCCGAACGTCAGCTGCCGTACCTCCAGGCCTGCCGCTTCCCTGAACGCCAGCGTACGGAGGTCGGCCCACAGGCTGGTGTCCTTCAGCTCGTGGAGGACGAGATAGGCCGAGATGCCGCTCACGCTGATGTGGTCCGCATTCAGCCTGCCGGGCGTGCGGGGCGCATCGAGACGGTCGTACCGGATGCTGCCGTGGCGTATGACGAGACTGTTGATGGAGAGGTGGAGCGGGGTATGGGCGGTGGTGTCTTTCGAGGCCAGCGAGTCCAGGGCGAACTGGAAGTTGGGGCGGGCGTTGCGGCCCGTCTTGTAGAAATCGGCCTGCAGCCCGAATACCTGTGCCGACGAGATGTCGATTTCTCCCGTGCGCAGCAGGTGCCAGAGGTCGACCTTCGCCCCGATGCGCGAGGCGGAGAGCATCCGCTTCTTCTGCTGGTCGTAGATGAGGACATCGTCCAGCACGAAGCGGTTGAAAACGCCCAGGTCGATACGTCCTACACGCACCTCCGTGCCCAGCTTCCGGCCTGCCGCACCGGCCGCCTTGCGGGCGAGGAAGTCCTGTACTGCCGGCAGGTGCAGCAGTACGATGGCGGAGAGGTAGAGACCTGCCACGGTCCACACCATCCACCGGATAAATGTCCTGAGTTTCTTCAATTCGTCTACAAAACTACTAAAAAAACGTTTTATGCTCAAATTATTACATTCAAATATGCCAAATCTATTTAAATTTTGCTACATTTGCAGAAAATAAGCTGCGCTCGGCAAATTGAAAGCACGCTTTCTTTGCGCTCGCCTGCATTGTTTTTGCAGAAAATAAGCTCGCCCGGCAGGGCGGGGCACTGTGCGGCTTGTTCCGAAAGAGGAATCTTAAAGATGAAATAATATAAAAAATCGGATTTATCATTGTTATGGCAAATGTAATTAAGTTGCGGAAGGGCTTAGACATTCACCTTGCAGGACGTGCGCAGGAACAGCTGCTGCCCGTGAAGGCAGCCGTGGAGTATGCGCTCGTGCCCGACGACTTCGTGGGCGTGACCCCCAGGGTGACCGTCCGTGAAGGCGACCACGTCCGTGCCGGCGATCCGCTGTTCGTGGACAAGGGCTGCCCGGAGGTGGGCTTCGCCTCCCCCGTGAGCGGCACCGTCTCGGCGGTCGAGCGCGGAGAACGGCGTAAGGTGTTGCGTGTGAAGGTGACTGCCGATGCGCAGCAGGAGTATGCTGACTTCGGCGTGAAGGACGTGGCGGGCCTGTCGGCAGACGAGGTCAAGGACGCATTGCTGAAGGCGGGGCTGTTCGGCTACATCACCCAGCTGCCGTATGCCGTCGCCACGCGTCCCGACACGGCGCCGAAGGCCATCTTCGTGTCGGCGCTTCGTGACAAGCCCCTGCAGGGCGACTTCGAGTATGAGCTGAAAGGGCAGGAGCACGACTTCCAGACGGGACTGACGGCACTGTCCAGGATCGCCCGGGTCTGCCTCGGCATCGGTGCGCGGCAGACGGCGGAAGCCCTGACCGGGGCGAAGGATGTGGAGGTGAACGTCTTCGACGGTCCGTGCCCGGCAGGCAATGTCGGCGTGCAGGTCAACCACGTCGCGCCGGTCAACAAGGGCGAGGTGGTGTGGACGGTCGATCCCACGGCCGTCATCTTCTTCGGCCGCCTGTTCAACACCGGGCGGGTGAACCTCATGCGCCGTGTCGCCGTGGCCGGCAGCAGGGTGAAGCAGACCGGTTATGCAGACGTGCTCGTGGGCACGCCGCTGAAGCAGATTCTGGCCGGCAACGTCGCCGACGAGGGCCATGTGCGCATCCTCAACGGCAATCCGCTCACCGGTGCCGTCGCCGACGAGGCCGCCGTGCTCGGCGCCCACACCTCGGAGGTGACGGTGATTCCGGAGGGCGACGACGTACACGAGGCGTTCGGCTGGATGCTCCCCCGGCTCGACGACTTCTCCACCTCGCGCAGCTACTTCAGCTGGCTGCAGGGCGGAAAGACGTACGACCTCGATGCCCGCATCAAAGGCGGCGAACGCCACATGATCATGAGCGGCGAGTACGACAGGGTGCTGCCGATGGACATCTACGGCGAGTACCTCGTCAAGTCGATCCTCTCCGGCAACATCGACAGCCAGGAGCAGCTGGGCATCTACGAGGTGAGTCCGGAGGACTTCGCCCTCGCCGAGTTCGTCGACAGCTCCAAGTTGCCGCTGCAGAAGATCGTCCGCCGGGGACTGGATATCCTTAGAAAAGAAAACGCATAGGGGACTTGACGGACCCACAATGATGTCAACTTCAGCTCCCTGTCCGGCCGTCCGCAGCCGTCTGTCCGGCAGCCTGCCGTCATTCCGCAGCGCGGACGGAAGATTCCCGGACGGCCGGGACCGGGATTCCCGACGGCCGGGAACACGGTTCCCAAGGGCCGGGAACAGGATTCCCAAGCGGTCGGGAACAGGATTCCCAGACGGTCGGGAACGGTTCCGCCGGAGAGGAGCTTCAGACTTTAAGAACCCTGTAACAAAAGTAATATGAGTTTAAGAAATTATCTCGATAAGATACGCCCGAACTTTGAGAAGGGCGGAAAGCTGCATGCTTTCAAGAGCGTCTTCGATGGTTTCGATTCGTTCCTCTACGTCTCCAGCGAGACCTCCAGGAGCGGCGTCTCCATCCACGATGCGATCGACTCGAAGCGAATCATGAGCCTGGTGGTGCTGGCGCTGGTACCCGCCATGCTGTTCGGTATGTACAACATCGGCTACCAGAATGCCGCCGCCGCCGGGAAGCTGGCGGAAGCAGGCTGCTGGGGGATGTTCCTCTACGGCCTGCTGGCGCTGCTGCCGAACATCCTTGTCTCTTACATCGTAGGCCTGGGCATCGAGTTCGCCTGGGCACAGTGGAAGGGCGAGGAGATCCAGGAGGGCTATCTGGTGTCGGGCATCCTGATCCCGCTGATCATCCCCGTGACCACGCCGCTGTGGACCCTCGTGCTCGCCGTGGCCTTCGCCGTCATCTTCACCAAGGAGATCTTCGGCGGCACGGGCATGAACATCTTCAACGTGGCACTGGCGGCGCGCGCCTTCCTCTTCTTCTCCTATCCGAGCCGGATGACCGGCGACAGCGTCTGGGTGGCCCGTGACTCCATCTTCGGACTGGGCTACACGCTCCCCGACGGCTTCACCATGGCGACTCCGCTCGGGCAGATCGGCCAGGGCGTGACGGTCGACGCCTCGCTCCAGGACATGATCACCGGACTCATTCCCGGCTCCGTCGGCGAGACGTCGGTCATCGCCATCGCCATCGGTGCGGCCATTCTTCTCTGGACGGACATCGCCAGCTGGAAGACCATGCTCAGCGTGTTCCTCGGCGGGACGGTCATGGGCCTCCTCTTCCAGGCGACGGGAGCGACCCCGGTACAGTGGTACGAGCACCTCGTGCTGGGCGGCTTCTGCTTCGGCGCGGTCTTCATGGCGACCGACCCTGTCACCTCGGCGCGTACCGAGACCGGCAAGTGGTTCTACGGCTTCTTCATCGGTGCGATGGCCATCATCATCCGTGTCCTCAACCCCGGTTACCCAGAGGGCATGATGCTCGCCATCCTCTTCGGTAATATGTTCGCACCGTTGATCGACTACTGTGTCGTACAGTCCAACATCAGCAAGCGCGCCAAGCGTGCCAAATAAACAAGGAGAAACGAAATGAAAACAAACAGCAATTCCTATACAATCATCTATTCCGCCGTCCTCGTGCTGGTGGTGGCCTTCCTGCTGGCCTTCGTGTTCCAGGCGCTGAAGCCGATGCAGGATGCCAACGTGCAGCTCGACCAGCAGAAGCAGATTCTCTTCGCGCTCAACCAGGACCGTGACATGACCGACGCGCAGGCGGTGGAACTCTGGAAGAAGATCATCGTCGCCGACGACGTCATCGACGCCGGCGGCAAGGTCGTCGAGACAGGACGGCCGGGCGGCGTGGAGGCCGGCTTCCGGCTCGACAGCAAGGATGCCAAGGCCGGACGGCTCGCCCTGTACCGCTGCCGGGTGAACGGCGAGGAGAAGTATGTCATCCCCGTCTACGGCAACGGCCTCTGGGGACCCATCAACGGCTTCATCGCCATCAACGGCGACCGGAAGACGGTCTTCGGGGTCTACTTCAACCACGAGAGCGAGACGGCCGGCCTGGGTGCGGAAATCAAGGACAACGCGGCCTGGCAGGCGAAGTTCAAGGGCAAGCACCTCTTCGCCGGCGGCAACGACAGGCAGATAGCCCTCTCCGTGGAGAAGAAAATCTCCGACCCCGGCACGCAGGTAGATGCCGTGACGGGTGCCACGCTCACCAGCAACGGCGTGACGGAGATGCTCCATGCGGAGAAAGGCGGTCTGCAGCCCTACGTGAAATTCCTGAACAGCAAATGAAAATCCCAACCATTCAGAACGTAAAGAAAAATGGATTTATTCTCAAAGCAAAATAGAGAGGTGTTCAGCAATCCGCTGAACCTGGACAACCCCATCCTGGTCCAGGTGCTCGGCATCTGCTCCGCCCTCGCCGTCACTTCGCAGCTGAAGCCGGCGATTGTCATGGGGCTTGCCGTCACCATCATCACGGCATTCTCCAACGTGATCATCTCGCTCATCCGCAACACCATCCCCAACCGCATCCGCATCATCGTGCAGCTCGTGGTGGTGGCGGCGCTGGTGACCGTCGTCAGCCAGATACTCAAGGCCGTGGCCTACGACGTGAGCGTGCAGCTCTCCGTCTACGTCGGGCTGATCATCACCAACTGCATTCTCATGGGACGGCTCGAGGCGTTCGCCATGACCAACCGGCCGTGGCCCAGCTTCCTCGACGGCATCGGCAACGGACTGGGCTATGCCCTGATCCTCGTCACCGTGGGGGCCGTGCGCGAGTTCTTCGGCCGCGGGTCGCTGCTCGGCTTCAAGATCCTCCCGCAGAGTTTCTATGACGCCGGCTACATGGACAACGGCATGATGACGATGCCGGCCATGGCGCTCATCCTCCTCGGGTGCGTCATCTGGGTACACCGTGCTTATTTCTATAAAGAAGACAAGAAGTGATTATGGAACATCTTATCAGTTTATTCTTCCGGTCCATCTTCGTGGACAACATGATATTCGCCTTCTTCCTCGGCATGTGCTCGTTCCTCGCCGTGTCGAAGAACGTGAAGACATCGCTGGGGCTGGGTGCGGCCGTCACCTTCGTGCTGCTCGTCACCACGCCGGTCAACTACCTGCTGCTGACGAAAGTGCTCGGACCCGACTGTCTGGCCGACGGCGTCGACCTGACCTATCTCAGTTTCATCCTCTTCATTGCGGTCATCGCCGGCATCGTGCAGATCGTGGAGATGGCGGTGGAGAAGTTCTCGCCCTCCCTCTACGGCGCACTGGGCATCTTCCTGCCGCTGATCGCCGTCAACTGCGCTATCATGGGCGCGTCGCTCTTCATGCAGCAGCGCATCGGCCTCGACCCCTCGAGCACGCAGTACATCGGCTCCGTGTGGGACGCGCTCGTCTACGGTCTCGGCTCCGGCCTCGGCTGGACGCTGGCCATCGTGGCGATGGGCGCCATCCGCGAGAAGATGGAATATTCCGACGTGCCCAAGCCGCTGCAGGGACTGGGCATCACTTTTATCACCGTAGGACTGATGGCAATGGCAATGATGTGCTTCTCAGGTCTTAAAATCTAAGCGAACAATCATGGGACAATTCATAACAACAAGTATTGCGGTATTCCTGATTACCATCCTCGTGCTGGTAATCCTCCTGCTCGTGGCGAAGAAGTACCTCAGCCCGAGCGGAAAGGTGACGATAACCATCAACGGCGACAGGCAGCTGACCGTCGACCAGGGCAGCTCCGTCATGGCGACGCTGAACGAGAACGGCGTCTTCCTGCCTTCGGCCTGCGGCGGAAAGGCCAGCTGCGGACAGTGCAAGGTGCAGGTGGTGGAAGGTGGCGGCGAGATACTCGACTCCGAACGCCCGCACTTCAGCCGCAAGGAAATCAAGGACCACTGGCGGCTCGGATGCCAGTGCAAGGTGAAGGGCGACATGGCACTGAAGGTGCCGGAGTCGGTCATGGGCGTCAAGGAGTGGGAGTGTACCGTCATCTCCAACAAAAACGTGTCCAGCTTCATCAAGGAGTTCAAGGTGGCACTGCCGCCGGGCGAGCACATGGACTTCCTCCCCGGGTCCTATGCGCAGATCAAGATTCCGGCCTACGACTGCATCGACTACGACAAGGACTTCGACAAGAACGACATCGGCGAGGAGTACCTCGGGCCGTGGAAGAAGTTCAACATCCTCTCGCTCAAGGCACACAATCCCGAACCGACCGTCCGTGCCTATTCCATGGCGAACTATCCGGCCGAGGGCGACATCATCATGCTGACCGTCCGCATCGCCTCGACACCGTTCCTGCCGCGCCCGCAGGTGGGCTTCCAGGACGTGCCGACAGGCATCGGGTCGTCGTACATCTTCTCGCTCAGGCCGGGCGACAAGGTGATGATGAGCGGCCCTTACGGCGACTTCCATCCCAACTTCACTTCCGGCAAGGAGATGATATGGATCGGCGGCGGCGCCGGCATGGCTCCGCTGCGGGCGCAGATCATGCACATGACCAAGACGCTGCACGTGCGCGACCGTGAGATGCACTTCTTCTACGGGGCACGCTCGCTCGGCGAGGCGTTCTTCCTCGAGGACTTCTGGGAACTGGAGAAGGAATATCCTAACTTCCACTTCCACCTCTCGCTCGACCGTCAGGATCCGAAGGCCGATGAGGCCGGCGTGAAGTACTACACCGGTTTCGCCGTCAACTGCATCCGTGACGAATATCTCAGCAAGCATGAAGCACCCGAGGACTGCGAGTATTACCTCTGCGGACCTCCCATGCTCATCAAGACCGTCACCGACTATCTCGACAGTCTGGGCGTAGACCAGGATGCCATCATGTACGACAATTTCGGATAACAGGTCGCCGGTCTTCAGGAAGCTGCCTGCCGGCCGTCGGGCGGCGGTCTGCCGGTTTCCGGGCGATCTGTTTTCCTGATAACGAACAAGCGGGGATGCCACCGGTGGCATCCCCGCTTGCTGTTCCTTCCGCCTTTCCGTCTCTCCTCCGTGCGGCTTCTGCTGCAAAATAATGTCTGTGACTACACGCATTCCAACAATTATTCGTAATTTTGCACCGTGTAAGGTGAAATCATTTATTCCTTTCTACCTATGGCGGAAAAGATCAGAATCAAAGACATCGCGGAGCGCGCCGGCGTAAGCGTCGGGACGGTTGACAGGGTGCTGCACAAACGCCCCAACGTGTCGGCGGCGGCCCTGAAGCGGGTGGAGAAGGTGCTCAAGGAGATGGACTACCAGCCCAACGTCTATGCCAGTGCGCTGGCCTACAACAAGAGCTATACCTTCTACTGTCTCCTGCCGAAGCATGCCAGCGAGACTTACTGGGAGGAGATAGAGACGGGGGCCCTGAAGGCGGTCGAGATGCGCAGGGACTTTGACGTCGACCTGGAAATCATGTATTACAGCCGGCTGGACTCCCATTCCTTTATCACGACCTACCAGAAATGCCTGAAGAAGAATCCGGACGGCGTGATTCTCGTCCCTACGACGCTGGAGCTGACGCGTCCCTTCACCGACGAACTGCACGAACGCAACATCCCCTTCATCCTGCTCGACTCCTATATGCCGTCCCTGCAGCCGCTGTCGTTCTACGGACAGGACTCCATCCAGAGCGGCCGGTTCGCGGCGAGGATGCTCATGCTCGTGGCGGGAAAGGAACAGGCCGTCATGCTCATGCGGCAGACGAAGGACGGGAAGATGGCAAGCCGCCAGCAGGAGAACCGGGAGGTGGGATTCCGGCGTTACATGGAAGAGAACTGTCCGGAAACGGAAATCCTCGAGGTGAACCTGCCGCTGGACGAGGAGCGCAAACGCTACGACCGCATCCTGGAGAAGTTCTTCTCTGCCCATCCGGAGGTAAGGCACTGCATCACGCTGAACTCCAAGGCGCACATCGTGGGCGAGTTCCTCCTGAAGACCGGACGCCGCAATGTGCAGATCATGGGCTACGACATGGTACACAAGAATGCCGACTGCCTGCGTGCCGGGAGCATCTTCTTCCTCATCGCACAGCATGCCTACCAGCAGGGGTTCTTCAGCGTCGATTCCCTCTTCCATGCCATCGTGCTGAAGAAGAAGGTGGAGCCGGTCAACTACATGCCCATCGACCTGCTGACCCCCGAGAACATCGACTTCTACCACCGCTCCTGGGGCTGATCGGTATCCCCTCTCCCCCTTTTGTAATCGCTTATCCTCTCTTATAATCGCCTATCCCCGCTTATTATCTCTTATTATCGCTTATCATCGCCCATCCCCGCCTATCCCCTCCCACAAATATCCCCCCCCAATGACAGAAAACAAAAAAGGCCTCCTCGCCCTGAGTCCGCTCATGGTATTCATCGTGCTCTATCTGGTCACGTCCATCGTGTCCGGCGATTTCTACAAGGTGCCGATCACCGTGGCATTCATGGTCTCCAGCATCTTCGCCATCGCCGTCTCCGGAGGCTATCCGCTCTCGAAGCGCATCGAAATCTACAGCAAGGGAGCCAGTACGGACAACATGATGATGATGCTCTGGATATTCGTGCTTGCCGGGGCTTTCGCCAATTCGGCCAAGGAGATGGGCAGCATCGACGCCACCGTCAACCTGACGCTGTCGGTCCTGCCGGGCAACCTGCTGCTGCCGGGGCTCTTCCTTGCCGCCTGCTTCATTTCCATCAGCATCGGGACGAGTGTCGGGACCATCGTCGCCCTGACACCCATCGCTGCCGGTGTCGCCACCTCGACAGGCAGTTCGCTGCCCTTCGTCGTGGCGGTGGTGGCAGGCGGGTCGTTCTTCGGCGACAACCTCTCGTTCATCAGTGACACGACGGTCGTCGCCACACGGACGCAGGAGTGCAAGATGGCCGACAAGTTCAAGGTCAACTTCTTCATCACCGCACCGGCGGCCGTCCTCATCCTCCTTGTCTATGTCTTCATGGGCGAAGACCTGCATACGACAGGGCAGGCTGCATCTGTCAGCATTTACAAAATCATCCCGTACATGGCCGTCCTCCTCTGTGCCGTCTTCGGCATGAACGTCATGGCGGTGCTGACGATCGGCATCACCCTGACAGGTGTCATCGGTATCGTCGACGGCACTTACGATGTCTTCGGCTGGTTCTCGAGCATGGGGACAGGCATCACGGGCATGGGCGAACTGATCATCATCACGATGATGGCAGGCGGAATGCTGGAAATCATCCGTGAGAACGGCGGCATCGACTATCTCATCCGCATCGTCACACGCCACGTCAGCAGCAAGAGGGGGGCGGAGCTGACCATTGCCTTCCTCGTGAGTCTGGTGGACATCTGCACGGCGAACAACACGGTGGCCATCCTCACCGTGGGCGGCATAGCACGGCAGATCGGCGACCGGTACGGCGTGGACAGGCGCAAGGCGGCCAGCATCCTCGACACCTTCTCCTGCTGTGCGCAGGGCCTGATTCCGTACGGCGCGCAGCTGCTGATGGCTGCCGGACTGGCCAAGATCAATCCCGTGAGCATCATTCCTTATCTGTATTATCCCATGGTGCTGGGCATCGCAGCCCTGCTGTCGATCCTCTTCCATTATCCCCGCCGCTACTCATAGCGTCCCTCTCTCATCCCTTCTTATTAGCGCCCATCATCGCCTATCCCCGCCTATCATCGCCTATCATCATGCAGACAATCGATTCTTCTTCAATGGACATCATACAGCGTAATTTCTTCCGCATCCTCTGCTCAGGAGCGTTCGGCACGCAGTCGAGCATCGAACCGATGTCGCCTTTCAAGTGGCGGAGGCTCATGCAGATGGTGGAGGCGCAGCAGGTCATGCCGGTCTTCATCAACGGCATTGCCCAGCATGCCATGGACGAGGGACTGAACCTCCCGGAGGGGATCATCGCCGACCTCAGGGGAAGGCAGGACGAGCGCAAGTCGCTGGCGGCGAGGATTCCGAAGACCGTCAGGCTCAGCAATGCCTTTCTGAACCGGCGGCTGAAGAATCTCATTTACAGCGAACTGCACAGCATCGACACCTCTGTGGAGGCGCTCGATATGCTGAAGCTCATTGTCTCCAACTCCGAGGTGATGTTCACACGGGGGATGAACCTGGGGGGAATCATCACGATGGGCGAATACCTCCGGACACGCGGCGACAAGGTGGACTTCGTGAAACTCGACAACTGGCTGACGGCTCTTCAGCTGCACGGGATGGCGGAACTGCAGGGCAACGTCCTCATATCGGTCTTCGGCTTCGAGCAGGACGAGCTGCCTTTCGTCACCAAGAGCGATCCGAAGGCATACCGGCTGACCCTCCGCAGTGTGTCGGACCTGGCGAAGGACACGGCGCAGGAGTGGCACTTCAGACAGAACTCCGCCGGCTTCGTGCAGAACAACAATGCCGTTCTCCGTCGCAACCTCAGCCGGAGTCTGCGTTACGTGGGCTATGCCCCTGTCGAGACCACCAGCAACTTCTTCCGCAACTTCGTGAAAAGCCTGTCTGAAATCGAAGAGTAGACCGGCGGCAACACGCCGTGATGTTTTCCTGTTGTCTATCCCCGCCCATCCCCGTCTATCCCCTTCTATCCCTGCCCATCCCCGCTTATCATTGCCCATCATCGCCCCTCCCCGTCCCCCTCTTATCCCCGCCCATCATCGCCCCCTTCCCGCCTATCACCCCTGAAAAACTCCCCCCTTGATTAAACCTTATCCCCTCTCAGACGTCATATTTCACGTTTTAGTTCAGATAATCAGAAAAGACATTTATGGTAAAAAGACTGTTGATACTTGTCCTCCTGCTTCCCGTCACCGTGGCGGTGCTGGCGCAGAACAGGACAATTACAGGAACACTCTATGACGGAGAGATGAAGGAACACGTGCCCTTTGCCGTCGTCCAGCTGCTGAAGCAGGACAGCAGTTACGTAGTAGGAGCCACCTCCGACGAGACCGGTACGTTCAAGGTGACTGCCCCGGCAAACGGCAGATACATCCTGAAGGCATCGTATGTAGGTTACAGGACGATCTTCCAGAACGTGACGATTGCCAATGAGCAGGATGTCTCCGTCGGACAGCTTGACTTCCAGACAGACACACACACGCTGAAGGAGGTCAAGGTAGTGGCGAGCGCACCGAAAGTGGTCGTGAAGGCCGACACCTTCCAATACAACGCCTCGGCCTACCGCACACCGGAGGGCTCGACCATCGAGGCATTGGTGAAGAAGCTGCCCGGGGCGGAGGTGTCGGACGACGGGACAATCAAGATCAACGGCAAGGAAGTGAAGAAGATTCTCGTCAACGGAAAAGAATTCATGGTGGGCGACACGAAGACCGCCATGAAGAACCTCCCCACTTCCATCATACAGACCATAAAGGCCTACGACCAGCAGAGCGACCTCACCCGTGTGACGGGCATCGACGACGGCAACGAGTCTACGGTCCTGGACTTCGGCGTGAAACAGGGGATGAACAAGGGGCTTTTCTCCAACATCGACCTCGGCATCGGGACGAAGCACCGTTATTCCGAACGGGGCATGGCGGCCTACTTCAACGACAAGTTCCGGATGATGGGATTCGTCTCGGCGAACAACGTCAACGACATGGGCTTCGGCGGCGGACCGCGTGGCGGCTTCGGCGGTGTACGGCAGGGACTGAATGCGACGAAGATGGTCGGTCTGAACATGAACTACGACAACGGACAGTCGCTGCAGTGGGACGGCAGTGTTCGGTGGAATCATGCCGACGGCGACCTGAACGCACGCATCGCAGCGGAGAACTTCGTGGCGCAGCAGGGTTCTTTCTCCAACCGCCTCTCACAGCAGTACACCCGGACCGACTCGTGGGACGGCCGGTTCCGTCTGGAGTGGCGGCCCGATTCGGTCTGGAACATCATGTTCCGCCCGAACATACAGGTCAGCAAGAACGACGGACAGACTGTCAGCACGTCGGCTGCCTACAGCGCCGATCCTTACGAGACCGTCGACGATCCCTTGTCGGCAGCGGCCATCGCACAGCTCAAAGCCAGGGGACTGATGGTGAACAGCCAGCAGAATACGACCATCATCTACGGCGACAACACCTCGCTGGGGGCGATGCTGCAGGTGAACCGCCGGCTGGGGAAAAAGGGACGGAACGTGACGCTGCGCATGGACGGCGACTATACGGATGCCGACTCCAGGACTTTCTCGACACAGGATCTCCAGTATTTCCAGCTGCGGGACGCACTCGGCAACGATTCCACCTACCGGGCGTACCGGTTCAACCTCATGCCGACGAAGAGCCGGGATTATGCCGTGCAGGCGACTTACAGCGAGCCGATAGCCCGGAAGACCTACCTGCAGTTCAGCTATCAGTTCAAGTACGGTCTCTCGAAGAGCCACCGCGACACCTACGATTTCTCGGCACTGCCCGCAGCGACATTCAGCGGTGTGCATCCGGCTTACCGCTCGTGGAACAGCTATCTCGGTCTGCTGGCGCAGCCGGTGGACAGTTACCTGGACGGCAGCCTGAGCCGCTGTTCGGAATACCGCACCTACACACACGACGTGCAGGTGATGCTGCGCATGATCCGCAGCAAGTGGAAGATGAACGTGGGCGTGATGTTGCAGCCCCAGCGTTCCACTTACAGGCAGGATTATCTCGGTGTACACGTCGACACGGCACGGACGGTGGTGAACTGGAGTCCGACGTTCGACTTCCGTTACCGTTTCAGCGAGCAGAGCAACCTGCGCATCAATTACAAGGGGACAGCGACACAGCCGACGATGAGCCAGCTGCTCAATATCACCGACAATACCGACCCGCAGAACATTGCCGTCGGCAACCCCGGGCTGAAACCGGCCTTCACCCACCGTTTCCGACTCTTCTACAACACTTTCCGGCAGAGCCATGCACAGGCACTGATGACCTTTGCCAATTTCTCCGCCACACGCAACGCCATCGGCAACAGCGTCAGCTATGATGCGGCGAGCGGAGCACGTACGGTGAAACCCGTGAATGTGAACGGAAACTGGGATGCCGATGCGGCTGTGATGTACAATACGAGCATCGATTCGGCCGGTGTATGGAACATCCATACCTTCACGCGTGCCGGTTTCAACCGATACGTCAGCTTTCTGCAGCCGGACTTCGCAAGCAGTCTGCAGAAGAACATCACGAAATCGCTGACGCTGGGCGAACGCCTCGCCGGCAGCTACCGCAACAGCTGGCTGGAACTGGAACTGGACGGGTCGGCCGACTTTACCCGGACGAAGAACAACCTGCAGAGCTTCAGCAACCTGCATACCTGGCAGTTTGCCTACGGCGGCACGTTGAGCCTGAGCCTTCCGTGGAACATGAGCCTGTCGACCGATCTTCACCAGACCAGCCGCCGCGGTTACAGCGATGCCTCGCTGAACACGAACGAGCTGCTGTGGAATGCACAGCTGTCGCAGAGCCTGCTGAAAGGCAATGCGCTGACGGTCAGCCTGCAGTTCTATGACATCCTGCACCGCCAGAGCAATCTGTCACGGGTCATCAGCGCCGTGAGCCGTACCGACACGGAGTACAACAGCATCAACAGCTACATCATGCTGCGTGCCACCTACCGGCTGAACCTGTTCGGCGGCAGGAATGCCATGCCGAGACCGAAGGATGCGCCGCCTTTCGACCATCGCGGCCCGGGTCCTGGCGGTCGTCCGCCTATGGGGGGAGGGTTCTGAAAAGGGAATCGCCCCCGAGGAGACAGAATGCAAAGCGGCGGCCTGACAGCTTCCGGCGTGTAAGTTGAACTTTCTGAAAACAAGGAAAAGTCCATTTCTCTGCTCACAGACGGGTTTTGAAATGGACTTTCCGGTTTTTCCGGTCAATGCGTAGATGGGAAACAGAAGAAAGGCTTCTACGCTTGCAGGGCATGGCCGTCCAGAATCAGATGGGGTCTTGCAAAGGGAGATGAGCTGCAAGGTAAGATGCAGGAAAGGCAGATTGATACGATGCCGGTCCATCGGCAGGCCTTTCCGTCTTCTACAGACAGCTTATTCCCATACCGCCGGTATTTGTAAACTGTTTTCATGCAGTGCAAAGCAGCACACGCCCTTCTGGCTTCTGAAAGATGCCTG
>ERZ772960.210-NODE-210-length-56930-cov-3.577934_pt1 | contig 56930 bp, 48 predicted proteins | sample MGYA00580678_ERZ772960 | MGnify/ENA primary metagenome ERZ772960 (study PRJEB29015, sample SAMEA2737930) | human oral metagenome | biome: human oral; feature: human-associated habitat; material: dental | place: China | collected 2059 ...
CGCCGGTTGCCCGACCTACACCCTTAGCAGGGGCGCCTCTTCGGCCACTTGAGTATTACTCCTTTTATCCCTGCCAAAAGGGATTCTCTCGGTATCTTTATGCTACCGATTCTTCTCTACAAAGATAGAGAGCACCTTGTGAGGTGCTCTACTAGATTAGCAAATTCATATTTTACTGTCAAGGATATTTCCCGTCGAAATTTTATTTTTCTTCACTTGTTTCCTCGTCCTGCTTCTCGGCTTCCTCTTCCGTACTTTCCTCCCGTACTTTTGCAACGGAAGCAATTACGGTATCGCTATCTTTATCGATATCCATCAGCTTAACTCCTGACGTATTTCGACCGAGAATACTTACCTTATCGAGATTAAAACGAATCATGATTCCTTCTGTTGTAATCAGAAGAATTTCTCTATCTTTGTCACAAAGTTTGAAACCGACCAAATCCCCTGTCTTGTCCGTAATCTTGTAGCAACGGATTCCTTTTCCGCCTCTTGCCTGTGCTTTGAAGCTGCTCTTATCCGTGAGCTTACCGTATCCTTTTTCCGAAACAAGAAGGAAAAGTTCACCCTGTGAGGATTTCTGCATACCGATTACTTCATCCCCCTGATTTAAGCGAATGCCTCTTACGCCCATGGAAGAACGTCCGGTCGCACGAATATCCTCCTCATTGAACTGAATAGCCATACCCTTTCTGGTAACCAGGAAAATATCCTCCTTTTCCGAAATAACCTTCGCCTCTATCAGCTGGTCCCCTTCATTTAAGGTGATGGCAATCATCCCGTTTTTACGGACATTGGCAAATTGGACGAGCTCCGTCTTTTTGATGATTCCCTTCTTCGTGGTCAAGATGAGGTACTTTTCTTCATTCGTATCTCTAAGACAAAGGGTTGCCGTGACTTTTTCATTTTCCTGTAAAGAAAGTAAGTTCACAAGGGCTGTTCCCCGAGAAGTTCTGCTTGCCTCCGGAATCTCATATCCCTTAATCCGGAAGACCCTTCCCTGGTTCGTGAAAAACAGAATATGATGATGATTGGTCGTCATAAAAAGGTCTTCAATGTAATCATTTTCTATAGTTTGCATCCCCTTGATGCCTTTTCCGCCTCGATTCTGCTGATGGAAATGCTCCGGTGACATCCGCTTAATATATCCGAGACTGGTAGACGTAATCACCACATCATCATCCGAGATAAAGTCTTCCGCCTGAAAATCTTTATCAAAACTAAACTGTGTCTTCCGGTCATCCCCATACTTCTCTGCGATGGCATCTAACTCTTCCCGAATCACAGAAAGCAATTTATTTTCATTTCCCAATATCTCTTTATAGTAAGCAATCTTTGCAAGAAGATCCTTGTACTCATTCTCCAGTCTTTCTCTTTCCAAACCGGTCAATGCACGAAGACGCATATCTACTATTGCCTGCGCCTGTACGTCCGTGAAGCCGAATCGGGTAATTAAATTCTGCTTCGCCTCTTCCACATTTTTCGCAGCACGAATCATGGCAACGATTTCATCGATATGGTCAAGCGCCTTTAACAGTCCCTCTAAAATATGCGCTCTGTCCTCACACTTTTGGAGGTCATACTCTGTTCTTCTTCGTACTACATTGATCTGATGCCCTAAGAACTCTTCCAGAATCTGAAGGAGATTCAGAATCCGTGGTTCCCCGTTTACGATACAAAGCATAATCACACCGAAAGTTTCCTGTAACTGTGTATGCTTGTAAAGCTGGTTTAAAATGACCTGCGGATTCACATCCTTTCGGAGTTCAATGTTGATTTTCGCCTGCGAGTTTTTTCCTGCCGCATCATGGATATAGGTTATTCCATCGATTTTCTTGTCTTTCACCAGATCAGCAATCTTCTCGATGACCCGGGAACGATAAACCAAATAGGGAAGTTCCTTCACAACAATCCGGTTTTTTCCGTTTGCCATGGTTTCAATTTCGCAAACGGCGCGCATCTTCACCTTTCCTCTTCCGGTACGGTATGCCTCTTCCACATCCCTTTTTCCGAGAATGGTTGCGCCGGTTGGAAAATCAGGTCCCTTCACAATGGGAAGAAGTTCCTCAATTTCCGTCTTTCTTCCTTCAATACGATTGTCAATAATTTTATCCACGCCGGCAATGACTTCCCTAAGATTATGCGGCGGGATATTGGTGGACATACCGACCGCAATACCGGTTGCACCGTTTACAAGGAGGTTCGGAAAACGTGCCGGAAGGACCGTCGGCTCATCATACTCATTAGAAAAGTTCGGCATGAAATCAACTGTATTCTTGTTGATTCCGGAAAGCATCTCCGCTGCCATCCTAGACATCTTTGCCTCGGTATAACGCATTGCGGCGGGACTGTCTCCATCTTCCGAACCGAAATTTCCCTGCTTATCAATCAAGACATAGCGCATGGACCATGGCTGTCCCATGTATACAAGAGAACCGTAGATGGAAGAATCTCCGTGCGGATGATACTTACCCATCGTCTCTCCTACGATGGTGGCACACTTCTTCGTCTTCTTATCCGGTGTTACGCCGAGCGTTTGTAAAGCATAGAGCACCCTTCTCTGTACCGGTTTCAAACCGTCCCGTACATCCGGAATCGCTCTGGATACGATAACACTCATCGCATAGTCGATGTAGGAATTCTCCATCGTTTTCTTTAAATCAACATCCTGCACCTTATCGAAAATATTCGGTTCCAAACTCTACCTCCTATACATCGAGATTCTTCACATAACGGGCATTTTTCTCAATAAACTCTCTTCTCGGTTCTACCTGATCTCCCATCAAGGTAGTAAAGGTAATATCGAGCTCCGCCTTGTCATCTTCTTCCATGTTGACACGAAGAAGGGTTCTTGTTTCCGGATCCATCGTCGTTTCCGCGAGCTCTTCCGTATCCATTTCTCCCAAACCTTTGAAACGGGATACATCCGCACCTTCCGCACCGATTTCCTTCAAGATATTCTGATACTCCTCATCAGAATAAGCATAGTAATGCTTTTTATTTTTCGTAATGTTGAAAAGAGGAGGTTGCGCAAGGTAAACGTGCCCTTCCTTAATCAATTCCGGCATGAAATTGTAGATGAAAGTCAACATCAAAGTCGCAATATGTGCACCATCCACATCGGCATCCGTCATAATGATAATCTTATGATAACGGAGTTTCGATAAGTCAAAGTCCTCATTGATTCCTGTTCCGAAGGCGGTAATCATACCCTTGATTTCTTCATTGGCATAAATTCGATCGAGTCTTGCTTTTTGCACATTCAGGACTTTTCCGCGAAGAGGAAGTACCGCCTGCGTTTCCGGATTTCTTCCCTCTTTCGCAGGTCCCAGTGCGGAGTCTCCCTCTACGATAAAGATTTCACAGCGTTCCGCATCTTTACTGCTGCAATCGGCAAGCTTTCCGGGAAGTCCCACTCCGTCCAGTGCCGACTTTCTCCTTGTTAAATCCCTTGCCTTTCTCGCTGCGGCTCTTGCCCTCTGTGCCATGATGGACTTCTCGCACATCACTCTTGCAACAGCCGGATTCTGCTCCAAATAATAGGTCAACTGTTCGGAAACGATACCCTGCACGGCAATCTGGGCTTCAGAAGTGCCCAGTTTCTGCTTCGTTTGTCCTTCAAACTGAGGATCTTCAATTTTTACGGAAATAATACAGGTTAATCCCTCACGAATATCCTCTCCGGATAAATTCGGTTCACTCTCTTTCAGAAGCTTATTCTGTCTTGCATAATCATTAAAGGTCTTGGTTAAAGCATTTTTAAAACCGGTGAGGTGTGTTCCTCCTTCCGGCGTATTAATGTTATTGACAAAGGTATAAATATTTTCCGTATAGGAGTCGTTATGCTGCATAGCGACTTCAACAAGAATTTTCTCTTTTTCTCCTTCACAATAGATTACATCCGGATACAAAGCTTCCTTCCCTTTGTTCAGATAAGAAACGAATTCCTTGATACCGCCTTCATAGTGGAATGTCTCCTCTACAGGCTCCTCTTCCCGTAAATCTATAAGTTTTATACGAAGATTCTTCGTCAAAAACGCGGTTTCTCTGAGTCGAATCTTCAAAGTCTCAAAATCGTAAATATGTTCTTCGAAAATATCGCTATCCGGAAGAAAATGCACTTTCGTACCGTGTTCTTCTTCTCCGCAGTCTCCGATGCATTCAATTTCCTTCGTTACTTTTCCTTTGGAAAAGGACATGGCATAAATCTTTCCGTCCTTACGTACCGTAACATCCAGAAAACTGGACAGTGCATTCACAACACTGGCTCCCACACCGTGCAGTCCGCCGGAGACCTTATATCCGGATCCGCCGAACTTTCCGCCGGCATGAAGTACGGTAAATACAACTTCAAGTGCCGACTTTCCGGCTTTCTTCTGGATATCTACCGGAATTCCTCTACCGTCATCCTCTACGGTTATGGAATTGTCTTTATGTATGCTAACGATGATACTGTCACAAAAACCGGCCAGCGCTTCATCTACGGAATTATCCACTATTTCATAAACAAGGTGATGCAGGCCGCGAACAGAAGTACTCCCGATATACATTCCGGGACGCTTTCTAACCGCTTCCAATCCTTCCAGTATCTGAATCTGATCCGCACCGTACTCCTTCGACGCATGAAACTGCTCATTCAGATCCTGCTCTTCTCTCTCTATTGCCATGAACCCTCCTCTATTTACTTGCCGGTAATTCTTCCGTTTTCTACAAAATACAACTTGTCAATAGGAAAACGATTTTCTACCAAATCCTCCAAACCGGTACAGGTAATCATACTTTGTACTTCTTTTATTTCCTCCAAGAGATAATTCTGTCTCTTTCTATCCAACTCGGAAAACACATCATCTAAAAGCAAAACCGGATAATCTTTGATTTCTTCTTTTACTTCTTCAATTTCTGCAAGCTTCAAAGAAAGTGCGGCAGTTCTTTTCTGTCCCTGTGAACCGTATTTTCGAATATCCTCTCCGTTAATCCGAAAAAGGAGGTCGTCCCGATGAGGACCTACTAAACTTATCCTTTGCTTTTTCTCACTTTCCCTTGCTTTTAACAGGACGTCCATAAAATCGTCTTCTTTTACATTTTCCTCATAAAGAAGTTCCAGCTCTTCTTTTCCTCCGCTGATATTCTTATGAATACGGCTTAATTTTTCCTGTAAAGAATGAATGAATTCTCTTCTTAAACGAATAATCTCCTTTCCGTACTGAATCAATTCTTCATCCCATACAGACAAACTTTCTTCCAATTTTGCCTGAAAAGCAATCTCTTTCAGCAACTTATTTCTTTGTAATAAAACGCGGTTATACCTTGTCAGATTATATAAATAAATCTTATTTAACTGGCAAAGCTCCAAATCGATGAATCGCCTTCTTTCTTTCGGACCGTCTTTTATCAAACTAAGGTCTTCCGGAGAAAAGATAACGATATTCAAAAGTCCGAATAAATCGGAAGCCTTCTTTACCGGAAAGCCGTTTATCGCAATCCCTTTCGACTTATTTCTCTTTAAATGGATATCAATGCGGTTACGCACATCCTTCTTCTTCAGAATCATCTTGATATGCGCTTCTTCCTCGGAAAAACGAATCACATCTCGGTCTTTACAGAAACGAAAGGACTTCGTACTTCCCGCGAAAAAAATTGCTTCTAGGAGATTCGTCTTTCCCTGTGCATTATCTCCGTAGAAGATATTGTTCTTCTCTCCAAAGGAAAGTTTCAGATTCTCATAATTTCTGTAATTCTGTAGTTCTATGGACTCAATAATCATTCTACTTGATCCGCATTGAAATTTACCGGCAAAATCATATAAATGTAGCTCTCCTCTTTATCCCGAATAAAAACAGGAGAACGGGGAATCGTAAAGTAAAGAGAAACTTCTTCTTCCTCGATATTCTGCAAAGCATCCATCAGAAAGTTCGGGTTGAAACCGATCAATAAATCCTTTCCTTCCTGCTGTACCGGAATCTCCGCGTCCATCCTTCCGAGGTCGGAAACAATTTTAAGAGAAAGCGAATCTTCCTGAATTTTCAAAATCAACGGTTGCTTATCATTGTCCCTTGCCATAATTCTTGCTCTGTCGATATCTTCCAGAAGCTGTTTTCGGTTTACAACAATCTTCGTTTCATAATCTGTGGAAAGCATCTGCTTTACATGGAAATACTCTCCTTCAACGAGCTGTGTTACCACTGTCGTATCCTCATAATGCAGAAGGAGATACTGTTTGGAAAAATACATTTCCACCATATCATTCAAGTCGCCAGTCATGATTTTGGACAGGTCGGATAAAACTTCTTTCGGTACAATCGCACTCTGCTCACTGTAAGACTCTTTCAAACAACTTCTTCTGATGGAAATACGATGTCCGTCAAGTGAGGTAATGGAGAAAAGATTATCCTTGATTTCAAAATACTCTCCTGCCATTTTTTTGTTATTTTCACCGCTTGCAGTAGAAAAAATAGTTTGGTTAATCATATTGCGAAGCGTAAATTGCGAAACGGAGATGGCTTCCTGCTTTTCCACAGTAGGCAAACTCGGAAATTCATCCGCGTTTCTTCCCATAATCTTAAATACGGATTTTTCACAGCGAATGGTGCAGTTTCCGTTATCTTCCGTCTCAATGGAAAGATTACGATTCTCCGTCTGTGGAAGTCTCTTGACAATTTCCTGGAACAACTTTGCTTCTAAAGCGACTTTACCGGGTTCAACGATTTCTCCCGGGCATATCGTCTCTATTCCGAATTCAGATTTGTTTCCGGTCAGTGTGATTTTTCCTTCTGTCGCATCCAGGAGAATACACTCCATAATACTCATCGTTGTTTTTGAAGCAACGGCACGTGCTACAATTTGTATCGCTGAAACAAGGTCATTTTTTTGAAAATGTAATTTCATGTTTTTCCCTTCTTTCTTTTTCTTTTTCTTTTAACCTAGTGGTAATAGTAGGGCTTGTGTAAATGTTGGAAGCCTGTTTTTTTCAGGTTTTACGCCCTTTACGGACGGAAATGCAATGTGGACTAATCCTGAATAGAGTTGGGATTTACTTTTCTATCTTTTTTCGTAAATTCTCTATTGTGGATTGCAATTGTTCGTTTGTGTGTAAATCTGTGGATATTCTGTCGCATCCGTGGATGACAGTAGAGTGATCTCTTCCGCCGAGGAGTTCTCCAACAGTGACGAGCGGTACATTTGTCATTTCCCTACAAAGATACATGGCAATCTGTCTGGGATAAGCGATGTTTTTCTTCTTTGTGGGGGAAGATAAGTCGGAGACCTTTAAGTTGTAGTGTTCTGCCACAATCTCAATGATAAGCTTTGGTGTAATTTCTCTTTTTTCACTCGGAGTGATGTGGTCTTTCAACAATTCTTCTGCCAGAGACAGGGTAATCGGTTGTTTTACGAGCCTGGATTTAGCGACAACCTTCGTAAGGGCACCTTCCAATTCACGGACGTTGGACTTGATGTTATCCGCAATGTACTTGATGACTTCATTGTCGATATTGTAGCCTTCCAATTCTTCTTTTTTTCGAAGAATAGCCATACGGGTTTCCACGTCCGGCATCTGGATGTCAACAATTAGGCCGACTTCAAATCGGGAACGAAGTCGTTCTTCCAGATTGTCAATGTCTTTTGGCGGTTTATCGGAGGCAATGATAATCTGTTTCCGATTATCGTAGAGCGTATTGAAGGTATGGAAAAATTCTTCCTGTGTTCCTTCTTTTCCTATTAAAAATTGGATGTCATCAATTAAGAGTACATCGAGTTCTCTATACTTTTTTCGAAATTCCGCCGGGGAAATGTTGTTTTTATTTCGGATACTGTCAACAAATTCATTGATAAAAGTTTCCGATGTAACGTAGCGAATCTTTGTGTTTCGATTCTGTTCCAGAATAAAGTGCGCTACAGACTGCATAAGGTGGGTCTTACCGAGGCCGGCTCCTCCATAAATATAGAGGGGATTGTACTGTTCTCCGGGAAGTTCCGCTACGGCAACACAGGCTGCGTGAGCGAGGTCGTTGGAGGAACCTACGACAAAGGAGTCAAAAGTGTAGCGGGAATTCAGATTGGCATTCTTTAATGCATCGGAAAAACTCAGTTCTTCTTCCTTATCCTTCTTATAAATCGTGTCCAATCCGGCTTCATCGATAAAGAGGAGATCTTTATTGATTCCGGTAACCTCCATGATGGCAATACGAAGGGTCTGGTCGTATCGCTTTTCTATCACGGGAATAAATTGTTTTTTGTCTACCAAGAGAACCAGCTTATCCTCCACGATATCGTATGGTTTCAAAGGAGCAATCCAGATATCATAGGTAACATCCGCAATCGGTTCAATTTCTCTAACCGTATTTAATATTTCGCTCCATTTACTTTTTATAATTTCTAAGTCTTTTGTCATACTCCGCCCTTTATAAATCGATAAACAGATAGAAGATAAAGCCTATCTATTTTACAGCATGGAGGGGTCTTTATCAAGGTACAAAGCGGAAAGGATAAATCAGTTAAAAAGGAGGAAAAAAATATTTAAAAGATTTCTCCATACTTTTTGTGGATAGAAAAGGGAAAAGATAAACATAGTTTGTTGATGATTTTAAAATGTTTAAATGTGGATTAACTTTGTCCACATTTAAACATCGATTTATTCTCTCTTTTTAAACAAGATAGTGTATAAAACGCAATTAAATCCACAGTATAGGATTAATTTGTGGATGAAATAGAAAAATGTGGATAAGTGGATAAATTTGTGGATAAAATCAAACAACTATATTCTTTTTTGCGATGGAAAATTTTCTATTGACGTGTTCTTAGGCTTTCATTATAATACACACGATGTTTACCCAAAATTAGGAGTTTATTCGGGACCTTCGGATAAGGACGAATAATTCCCGGAGAAACGATCGGTGGCGTAGCCATACACTAAAAAAAGGGGGTGTCCGTATGCATAAGGGAAAAATGACTTTCCAGCCGAAGACAAGACAAAGAGCCAAAGTGCATGGATTCAGAAAGAGAATGTCCACGGCAAACGGCAGAAAGGTATTGTCTGCGAGAAGAGCTAAAGGTAGAGCAAAGTTATCTGCATAAATTTTTAAAAGTTAAGATTTTTTAAGGCCGCTTTTTAGCGGTCTTTCTTCAACCATGGAGTTAATTTAATGAAGCGTTTTCCATCTATAAAATCCAATGATGACTTTCAAAAGGGGTATAAAAGGGGAAAATCCTTAGCAAATTCTTGTTTTGTCATGTATGTTGCGGATAATGCATTGCCGCATAATCGCTTGGGAATATCCTGTTCCAAAAAAATAGGGAATTCTGTGATAAGACATGGTATAGCAAGAAAACTCCGTGAAATATTTCGATTACATCAAGAAATTTGTTTGGGTAAAGACATCATTCTTGTAGTAAGACAGGGCGGGAAGAACTGTACTTACTTTGATTTCGAGAAAGCGTATCTGGAACTATGTAGCAGGCATCATATACTGGACGGGAAAGGATAAGTTTTTGGGCTTCTTTCTTTCCTGCTGAAGAGCCGATTTTACGATTATGACTTTTTATCTATTCAGAATAGGATACTACTTAATAGGAAGAAAGTCAGTTTTAAAATATGTTTATCCTAGAAAAAGAGGTATTTATGAAAAAAATTTTTTTGGGAATGATTCGGTTTTATCAGAAATATTTGTCCCCTTTAAAAGGACACGGCTCTTGTAAATACACACCTACTTGCTCTCAATACGCCTATGAGGCAATACGAAAATATGGTTGTGTGAAAGGTTTATGGTTGGCAATCTGGAGAGTGCTTCGTTGCAATCCGTTTGCTAAGGGCGGATATGATCCTGTTCCCTAATGATGAAGGGAGAAAAACTTGAATTATCTTATTTTATTGACGAAAAACACGTCTAGTCTACCTATTTTTGGACCGATTTGGAATCTGATTGTGACCTTTTTAGGTTTAGTCATGAATGCAATCTACAGCTTTCTGGCGCAAATCGGTATTCCTAACATCGGTTTATCCATCATCCTTTTTACCCTGGTAACAAGAATTATCTTGGCGCCGACTTCTATCAAACAGCAGAAGTCTTCTCGGATGATGCAAATTATGCAACCGGAAATTAAAGCAATTCAGGAAAAATATAAAAATCAAACGGATCAGGCTTCCGTCATGGCACAGCAAACGGAGATGCGTGCGGTTTACGAAAAGTATGGGACCTCCATGACAGCCGGATGCTTGCCTCTGCTCTTACAGATGCCGATTATTTTTGCCTTATACCGTATCATCATGAATATTCCGGCTTATGTACCGGCTGTAAGAACCATTTATGAAACGGTTTCTACCGCTATCGGTGGAAATGATGCGGCAAAAACACTGCTGAGCTTTGGACAAAATAATGGAATGACTTCCGTTTTAAAGACTTTACATAATTTAGGTTTGGATGATCCGCAGAAGTATGACAGTACTGCCGTGCACAATTTTGTGGTTGATTTTCTGTATAAATTAAATCCGCAGCAGTGGGCGAAGCTTCCCTCCGTTTTTCCGGATGCGAGTGCCGCGATTCAGACAGCTTCCAGTAAGTCGGCGGAAATTAACAGTTTTATGGGATTGAATTTATCGACTGCACCGTCTGCATTCGGATTTGTGCCGAACGTTTACTGGCTGATTCCTATTCTGGCAGGTCTTACACAGTGGGCATCTACAGTTGTTATGCAGAAGCAGTCTATGCCGCAGACCGGTGAGGAAGGAGACCAGTCTCAACAGATGATGAAGAGCATGAATGTGATGATGCCTCTGATGTCGGTATGGTTCTGTTTTTCCTTTGCGTCCGGTATAGGTTTGTACTGGATTGCCTCCTCTGTTTTCATGTTGATTCAGCAGTTGATTATGAACTGGTTCTATGGAAAGAAGAGTGATGAAGAGCTTTTGCAGGAAGCTATGGCAAAGGCGAACAGTAAGAGAGCGAAAAGAGGGCTTCCGCCTATTGACGAAAAATCGGTAGAAAACCGTTTGAAAAATATGCAGGAAAAGGTAGATTCAGCGGAGAAAAATCGACTGGAGCGTATCGCAAAACAGGTGCAAAAGACGAAGGACTCAACAGAGTATTACAACAGGAATGCAAAGGAAGGTTCTTTAGCAAGTAAGGCAAATATGGTGCAGCTGTACAATGAAAAACAGGAAAAGAAGTCATAAAGCTTGGGGGGAAGAGCTATGGATAAAATTAGAGTATCCGCTAAGACGATGGAAGAAGCCATAACAAAAGCGAGTATCCAGTTACAGACGACATCCGATCGAATTTCCTATACCGTACTGGTACAGGGGAGTAAAGGAATCCTGGGAATCGGTGCAAAGCCGTGGATTCTGGAAGCTTTTGTAAAGGAGGGCATCGAAGAAGAGCCTGAAGAAAAGAAGACTGCTCCTCTTCCAAAGGGAGAAGAAAAGAAAGAGTCTACAGAAAAAGTCGGGAATAAAACGGTAGAAAAGCAGAGCAATGCCGATTTTTCCGCAAAGAAAGAGGACAGAAAAAAAGAGAGTTTTTCCAGAGAGAAGAAGCAATTTGCAAGAAATACGGCAGAAAATTACAAAGGATTCAGTCGCGGAGGGTATGACCCGATTCCTCCTGTAAGAGAAGAGCTGACGGAGCAGAATAGCTTTAAGAAGACGAAAGAAGATACAAAGCAAAGATTTAGTGCAGAGAAGATAGAATTTAAAGCGCTTTCAGAGGACGAAATTCTGGAAGTGAAGGATAAGGCAAAACAGTTTTTGGATGCGATTTTCTCCAGAATGGAAATGCAGGTAGAAATGCAGATGGATTTCCATGAGGAGGCGAATGAACTTTACGTCAATATCGAAGGTCCGGATATGGGAATCTTGATCGGAAAACGCGGACAAACACTGGATTCTCTACAATATCTTTGTTCTTTGGTCATCAACAAAGATCACAAAGAAGATTATCTTCGTGTGAAACTGGATACGGAAGACTATCGGAAGAGACGGGAGCAGACACTGCGCAGTTTAGCGAAGAATATTGCGTATAAAGTAAAGAAGAGCAGAAAATCGGTGAACTTAGAGCCGATGAATCCGTATGAGAGACGAATCATCCATTCCGCTCTGCAAAATGACGCCCAGGTTGCGACGAAATCAGAGGGCGATGACCCCTTCCGTCATGTTGTGATTTACTACAAGAATAACGGAAAGTTCCGTCAGGACAGAAAGTTTAAGAATCGATATAACAATAACATGAAGGATAACCGCGGCGAGAAACAACAGTAGCTCATCCTTCTATATAAAGAATGGCTCTTTTTGAAAGAAAGCCTTCCGGAGCGGAAGCCCTTCTTTCAGAAAGGGCTGTTTTTTTCAGCTTTTATGATTTTCCTGTATCTCTATGTTTTGTTTTCGGTTTTATTTTTAGAAGGGAATCGCATTCCCTTTTCCGATAGATTGCAAAGTCTTTGGAATCTTAGTAAAATACAGCTTTTAGGAGGTAGTACTTTGGATACAATCAGTGCCCTGGCCACCGCATTGGTGGAGAGTGGAATCGGAATCATTCGTATCAGTGGTGAAGAGGCCCTTCCTATTGCAGAAAAGATGCTTAGAACAAAGAGCGGAAAGCCTCTCTCTATTCGAGAAAGCCATCGTATTCGCTATGGCTTTGTTTTTGATGGGGAGGAAGTTGTAGATGAAGTCCTGGTTTCCACTTTCCTCCATCCGAAGTCGTACACGGGAGAAGATGTGGTGGAAATCAACTGCCATGGGGGCATTGTCCTCATGCAGAAGATTTTTCATCTTACGCTGCAAAATGGAGCAAGAGCGGCGGAACCCGGAGAATTTACGAAGAGAGCTTTTTTAAATGGAAGAATTGACCTTTCCCAGGCGGAAGCAGTAGCGGAATTGATTTCTTCCAAGACGGAAGCGGGAGCACGTGCCTCCCTATCCCTTGTGCAAGGGGCATTGAAAGATAAAATTACCGCGTGTCGCAGTGTTCTTTTAGAAGATACTGCCTTTATCGAGGCGGCGCTTGACGATCCGGAACACATTTCTCTGGACGGATTCTCTGAAAAGTGCTTAAAGGATGTCGAACATATCCTTTCCGTCATTGAACAATTGCTTCGTTTCCGGGAAGAAGGAAGGATGCTCGAAGAAGGAATCCGTACGGCTATTGTTGGGAAGCCCAATGCGGGAAAGTCCTCTCTTTTGAATGCTTTGGTCGGTGCGGAGAAGGCAATCGTAACGGATATTCCGGGAACCACAAGAGATACAGTGGAAGAAAACGTGCATTTGGGCGGTTTATCTCTGCATCTGATGGATACTGCCGGGATTCGCAATACAGCCGATTTTGTGGAAGGAATTGGTGTAGAAAAGGCAAAAAAGGCAATTTCCGATGCGGATTTGCTTCTGTTTGTACTGGATTCCACACAGGAATGGGAAGAGCAGGATGAAGAGATACTCTCTCTTCTTCAGGGAAAGAAAAGCATCGTTCTATTAAATAAGACGGATTGCGAAACGGTTCTTACAAAGGATGCTGTAGAAAAACGCAGCGGATTTCCCGTGATTCCGATTTCTGCAAAGGAATGGACAGGACTTCCTCTTCTTTCGGAGAAAATCAAAGAGATGTTTTTTGCGGGAAATCTTTCTTTCTCGTCGGAAGTTTTTGTGCATAGCGAAAGACAGAGAGCGGACTTGGAAGAAGCGAAGACAGCACTTCTGGAAGTAAAGAAGGGTATCGCCCTTTCTCTTTCCGAAGATTTTCTAAGCATTGATTTGATGGGAGCGTATCAGGCGCTGGGAAGAATTCTCGGGGAGGAAGTTTCCGAAGACCTGATTAATGAAATCTTTTCTAAGTTCTGTATGGGAAAATGACGGGTCAAACCCATAATGAGAGGGAAAAAATGGCTTTTTTGGAAGAACGATATGATGTAATCGTGGTAGGAGCAGGGCATGCCGGTGTGGAAGCCGCGCTGGCCTCTGCCCGAATGGGGATGGAGACAGTGCTCTTCACTTTAAGCCCCGATGCAATCGCAATGATGGCTTGCAATCCGAATATAGGAGGAAGTTCTAAGGGACATCTGGTTCGAGAATTGGATGCGCTGGGTGGAGAGATGGGAAAGGTCTGTGACGAGTCCTTCATTCAGTCGAGAATGCTGAATCGTTCAAAAGGGCCGGCAGTTCATTCCTTGCGTGCACAGGCGGATAAGCAGCTTTACTCGGGAAATATGCGAAAAGTGGTAGAAAATCAGGATCGGCTGCATTTGCGACAGGGTGAGATTGTTTCGATTTTGACCGATGAGGAAAAGAGGGAAGTAAGCGGCGTCGAGAGTAGTACCGGCGCAAAGTATTATGCTTCTGCCGTAATTATTGCGACTGGGGTTTATCTGAACGCACGATGTATCTATGGAGAGGTTTCCGAAGAAACCGGACCGAACGGGTTGCGTCGTGCCGAACATCTCAGTGACAGTCTTCGGAAGTTGGGATTTTCTCTTCTTCGTTTTAAAACCGGAACGCCTGCAAGAGTAGACCGCAGAAGTCTGGATTTTTCACAGATGGAAGTACAGAAGGGAGATGTGCCGGTAGTGCCCTTTTCCTTCTCTACGGATCCGGAAACGGTACAGATCATGCAGGAAGACTGCTATCTGACTTATACGACGGAGAAAGGGCATGAGCTGATTCGGGAAAATATATCCCGCGCGCCGATGTACAACGGAAGTATCAAAGGAACCGGCCCCCGCTATTGTCCCTCTATTGAAGATAAGGTGATGCGCTTTCCGGATAAGGAACGGCACCAGATTTTTGTGGAGCCGGAAGGAAAGTACACGAATGAAATGTATCTTTCCGGACTCTCCTCTTCTCTTCCGGAGGATGTACAGCTTGCCGTTCTTCGCACTATGCCCGGTTTCGAGAAAGCGGAGATGGTGCGTCATGCTTACGCAATAGAGTATGATTGCTTAAATTCCCTGGAACTGAAGAATAATTTAGAGACCAAGAAGATTGCAGGACTCTTTTTTGCAGGACAGATGAATGGTTCTTCGGGGTATGAAGAAGCCGCGGTGCAGGGCTTTATGGCAGGGGTAAATGCGGTAAAATCTATTCGAAAAGAAGAGGCTTTTGTTTTAGATCGCTCGGAAGCCTATATCGGTGTCTTGATTGATGACCTTGTCACTAAAGAAAATCGGGAGCCTTATCGTATGATGACGAGCCGTGCGGAGTATCGCCTGCTTCTTCGGCAGGATAATGCCGATATGCGTCTTCGCGAGAAAGGCTATGCACTTGGTCTCGTTAGCGAAGAAGAAATCCGAAAAACCAGAGAAAAGAAAGAGAGAATCAAAGAGGAAGTCGAAAGACTGAAAAATACGTTTATCGGGGCAAACGAGAAAAACAATGCCGTTCTTCTCTCCCTTTCTTCCGCTCCCATTCAGTCCGGTATTTCCCTTCTGGAACTTCTGAAAAGACCGGAGATGAGTTATCGGAATCTTGCTTTGCTTGATCCGGAAAGACCTGCCCTTTCTCCTTTTATACAGGACGAGGTGGAAATAGAGGTAAAGTATGAAGGCTATATTAAGAGGCAGATTCAGCAGGTAGAGGCTTTTAAGAAAATGGAAAAAAAGAAGCTGCCGAAGAATATGGATTATCTCGCGATGCAGAATCTTCGTCTGGAGGCAAGACAGAAGCTGGACCGCATACGTCCGGAAAATATCGGGATGGCTTCCCGTATCAGCGGAGTGAGTCCTGCGGATATCTCCGTGTTGCTGGTTTATCTGGAACGGGCTAAAGCTGCACAGAAAGAGCCTTCTTAAAACATCGAGAATGCGCCATTTCAAGGAATTCTGCCGGAGGCAGAAAAGATAGGGATATAAGACGATTTATAGTAGTATTTTTATAATGAGGAACGGTATTATGGCAAAGGAAACATTTTTTCCCCGCTTATCCGCATTGGCATCGCAGTTAGGCATCACGCTTTGCGAAAAACAGCTGGAACAATTCTATACGTACTATACTTTTCTGGTCGAAAAGAACAAAGTCATGAATCTGACGGCAATCACGGAGGAAGAAGATGTGATTGTGAAGCATTTTGTGGATTCTCTTGCCCTTCAGAAGATTAATGTTTCACGTGAAACATTTTCCGACTGGTGTAAAGGAAAGTGCTGTATGGATGTCGGAACAGGGGCGGGATTTCCGGGGATTGTTTTGAAGATTGCCTTTCCGGAGATTCTTCTTTCCCTTTCGGACTCTTTGCAAAAACGAATTCATTTTTTAGAGGAACTGGTGGAGAAACTTGGTCTTTCCGGAGTGGAATTCTATCACGGAAGAGCGGAAGATCTTGGACGGAATCCGATGCATCGGGAACGATATGATCTTGCAGTATCCCGTGCGGTTGCGAATCTGTCCACTTTGAGTGAGTATGATCTTCCTTTTGTAAAACAGGATGGTTATTTTATTGCCATGAAATCCGGGAATCTCGATGCGGAATTGGAGAAAGGGAAAAAAGCAATTCATCTCCTCGGAGGGAAGCTGGAAGCGATAGAGGAATACACGCTTCCGGAAACGGATATTGCGAGGACGCTTCTCCTGATTCGAAAAGTGGAAAGTACGGCAAAGAAATATCCGAGAAAAGCGGGGATTCCGGCAAAGGAACCTTTGGGCTAAGAAAAACGGGAGAAAGAAGAGAAGATAACAAATGCAAAAAGAGATCAAACGAAAACTGCCGGTATTCGGTGTTGGACCAATCTATGTCGTCGTGTGTTTCCTCTTCACTACTACAGCTGTTCTTTTAGATCAATGCGGATATTTAGAAAAAGGGAAAATTCCCGGTGCGAAAATCGGAATGACTCTCCTGGGCATTCTGTTTATTCTGGGTGGTCTTGGCTTATGGATTAAAGCAGTGCTTTTGCAGAAAATTGGCGAGGAAATCAAAAGAGGAACGTTGATTACGGACGGCGTTTATTCTTTTGTAAGAAATCCGATCTATTCCGCTTTTCTCTTTGTCTTTACCGGTATTCTATGTTTGTTTTATAATTTGTATTTGTTGCTTCTCCCCTTTTTATTTTGGCTTTTTTTAACGGTACTCATGCAATGTACGGAAGAAAAGTGGCTGAAAGAAAAATTCGGAGATGAGTATACGGAGTATGCAAAAAAGGTCAATCGGGTAATTCCTTGGTTTAGAAAAAAGTAGAAAAACAGGCGTGTACGCTATAAGCCTTGCATGATAAAACGGGATATAGTATAAATGTTTCACGTGAAACATTTGAGAAGGGAAGTGTGTGAGTGGGCAGAATTATTAGCATTACAAATCAAAAAGGCGGTGTGGGGAAAACAACTACCGCATTGAATCTTTCGGCTTCCCTTGGCGAAGCAAAGCAGAAAGTACTGCTTCTGGATTTCGATCCGCAGGGCAATGCCGGAAGCGGAATTGGCGTACGCGATGTAGAGAAAAGCATCTATGAAGTTTTGAGCGGGGAACTTTCCGTTCAGGAGGCTATCCTGGAAAATCGTATTGAAAATGTAGACTTCCTTCCCGGAAACCGCAATCTTGCTGCGATGGATGCAGAATTGGCAAATGAGGAAAACAAGAATTATCTTCTGAAGGAAGTGCTGGACAAGGTGAAAGAGGACTATGATTATATCTTTATCGACTGTCCGCCCAGCCTTGGAACCTTAACCATTAACGCTCTTACCGCTTCCGATTCGGTGCTGATTCCTATCCAGTGTGAGTACTATGCTCTGGAAGGTTTACAGCAGATTCTGAATACCATTACGTCGGTCAGAGAAGCACTGAATGAGGACTTGCGGATAGAAGGCATCCTTTTCACGATGTATGACAGTAGAAATCTGCTTTCACAGGATGTTGTGGCTGCGGTAAAAGGACATTTTCCGGTGCACCTTTTTGAAACGATTATTCCTCGAAACGTACGACTTGCAGAGGCACCCAGTCATGGTCTTCCCATCAATCTTTATGACAGTTCCTCAAGCGGCGCAGAGGCCTACAGAAGGCTAGCCGGAGAGGTTTTGGAAAGAGAACTGTAGTCTTTGCTATAGAAGCGGGATGAGAAAGAGAAGCGTGTTGAAAAACGTGTAGAACGAAAGGGCAGGGAGTGTGTATGGCAAAGCATGGTTTAGGAAAAGGGGTGGACAGTTTATTCACTGTGAATCCTCAAAAGACGGAAGTCGCGAGAGGGGAAGAAGGAAGACTCGTGAAGATTTCCCTTGTTCAACCGAATCCGGAACAACCCAGAAAGCGTTTTTCAGAGGAAGAACTGAAAGAACTTTCCGAGAGTATCAGGCAGTACGGTGTGATTCAACCTTTATTGGTAAAGAAACAGGGTCCGATTTATGAAATTATTGCCGGAGAGCGGAGATATCGTGCGGCAAAGATGGCAGGACTCACGGAAATCCCCGTGCTTATACGGGATTATGATGAAAAGCGCAGTAAAGAGGTTGCTATCATCGAGAATATCCAGAGAGAGGATTTAAATGCGGTAGAAGAGGCGCTTGCCTATCAAAATTTAATCAATACCTATCAACTCAGCCAGGAAGAACTTGCGGAAAGGCTTTCCAAGAAAAGAACAACCATTACAAACAGTTTGCGTCTTCTGAAACTCGAGGAGGAGATACTCCGCTATATTCGGGAAGGAAAGTTGAAGGAGGGACACGGAAGGGCGCTCCTACAGTTTCCCGAAGGCGAGAAGCGTATTCAACTTGCAAAGGAATGCATCGAAAAGAATCTGAGTGTGAGGGAGATAGAGAGAAAAGCACAATCTTTGGAGAAAGGAAAGGGAAAGGAAAAGAAGAAATCCCTAAATAGGCAATTCAGCAGCATTTTCAAAGATTTGGAAAATAAAATGGGAGAAAGTCTGCAAACGAAGGTGAAGATTATCCCGCAGAATGAAAATAGAGGAAAGTTGGAGATTCAGTATTATTCCAAAGAAGACCTGGAACGGATTTTTGAAATGGTAGAGGGAAAGGGTAGAAGATAAAATGGGTGTTGTGAGCAAGTTGATTGAGAATGCGCTTCCGCTTTTTTTGATTCTCAGTTTGGTTTTATCACTTATTTCTCTTATCTTTGCCATCCATGCGGAGGCAAAGTATAAGAAGCTGTACAGGCAGTATGATTATTTTATGCGAGGAAAGGATGCAGAGACGCTGGAGGACTATTTTGTTGAGTTACAGCGTCATGTGGAGAAGTCGGAGGATCTCCTGGAAGATCAGAGGGAAATGTTAAAGGTACTGCATAACAACAACCGCTCCGCCTTTCAGAAGATGGGCATGATTCGATACAATGCCTACAGCGGTTTGGGAGGAAATCTTTCCTTTGCACTTGCCATTTTGAACTATGACAATTCCGGTTTCGTTTTAAACTCCGTTCACTCTAATGAAGGGGGATTCCTCTATATTAAGGATGTGGAAAAGGGCAGCACAACGGTGGAACTTGGTGCAGAGGAAAAGCTTGCTTTGGAAGAAGCGCTCGGTTACAGAAAGAAAAAAGAATGAGCGGGTAGGAGAGCATGCACGAAGTAAGCGAAGCGGAAACGGCGGATGAAGGAGAGTCCTTTCGTGAATATTGGATTTTATAAGAAAAAAAGATTTTGGACAAAAAAAAGAGGGAGAGCTTTTCTATTGGGCGGCATTTTTCTTGTCGCTCTCCTTTTTTATTTTCTCCATGCCTATCAATCGATGGACAAGAATAGTCGTGTGTATGCCAATATGGGAGAGTCCAGACTTCCCTACCTTTACACCATGATAGGGGGAAAAAAGCGGAATCCGCTTCATGCTTATTTTCAGGAGCTGGAAGGAGCTACCGTAAGAAACAGCGTGGCGGTGCTTCCGGAGGACAGAAAACTCTCTTTTTATGTTGATGCAAAAAAGAACGGCATTACCGCAGCAAAGTATACGATACGGAGTCTTGACGGTAAGGATCTCATTGAGAAGGACGGAACGGTGGATATCCGGAAAGAAGGAGAGGGATTGCAGCTCACCTTGCCGATACAGAACCTGGTGGAAGAGGGAAAAGAGTATCAACTGCGCCTACGCCTGGAAATGGGGGAAACGGCAGTCTATTACTATACCCGTATTCTTGCCGGAAAAGAAAAGATGGCGGAGGATATGCTTTCGCTAGGGGAAGACTTCACGCGGAAGAGCTTCTCCAAGACGGAGGCAAAATCCCTTACCACCTACCTGGAATCGGATGATACGATGGATAACCAGGACCTGTCCCATGTGAATCTGCACTCTTCGTTTCAACAGATTACCTGGGGGGATACCGGGATGAGTCTGGACGGGGAGCCGGAAATCAGTTTGAAAGAAGTAAACGGAATCATGGGGATGGTACAGGTACGCTATGCATCGAAGGCAACGGACAGTGACGGAAACACCCACCGCTTCTTTAATGAAGATAACTATGTCATGCGCTATGACAGCCAGAGAATTTATCTTATGGATTTTGACCGAAGGAGCACGGAAATCTTTGACGGACAGGCATTTCGCTTTAAGGATAAGAAGATTCTCCTCGGGGTGGATCAGACGGAAGATATCCAGTTAGCTTACTCCGATACAAAGAGTTTTTATGCCTTTTCGAAGGGCAATGCGCTTTATCGATTGGGCAGTGAGCGAAATCTGACCCGTATTTTCACCTATCTTACCGAAGAAAACAATCATTTCCGGGGAGACTTCCTGGATCACGGTATTCGCATCATGGATGTGAAGAATAACGGAGATGTGGACTTTCTGGTATACGGATATATCAGCAGAGGAAGTCATGAAGGCTATACGGGAATCGTTTTCTACACATACAACAGTTCGGAAAATACGGTCGTAGAAAATTTCTTCTTACCTCTTTCGGAAAACAAGGCGGAATTGGAAGAAAGCCTGAATCGACTGGTATATCAGGCAGGCAGTAAGATGTTCTACTTGTATTATCGTGGAAATGTATATGGTATTGATACGAACAGTTTTGAGGTCTTAACCCTGGTGTCCTCTGTCTCTATGGATGAGATTGCTTCCAGTGATAACGGACAATACCTTTCCTACGGGGAAAATGAGAGAAACACCGAGCTGAAGAAGAGCGTTTTGCTTCGAAACTTAAAGATGGACAGGACGGAAAATATAGCGGAAGAGAACCGTTTATTTAAGATCATCGGTTTTATAGAGCGCGATCTCGTTCTTGGCGTGGCGGACAGTAAGGAAAGCACGGAATGGGATCCGCAGGGAGAAATTCCGGTTTCGGAAATTCGTATTGTCGCTCCAAACGGAGAAGTGAAGCTCTCCTACAAGAAGGAGAATTTATATTATGCGAACTTCTCCATCGAAGCGAACCAGCTCCGTTTCGATGAGTATACACATGATGAAAACGGGTATCATTATGCCGGAAAGGATAGCGTCCTCTCCAATAAGGGGAAGGAAGAAGAGCAGAGTATAAAGCCGGAAAGTAAAGTTTCAGGGACCTTTGGAAAGCAGTTCTCTCTTCCGATGCTTGGAAAAGGGGAAGGAAAAGTGACCGTGCTCAGTCCGGAAAAGTTTTCCATAGAAAAGGCAGGTTCGATCGAGTTGCAGGAGAATCGTGATTTGAAGCAGGAAGGCTTCTTCGCCTACTCTCTCGGCAGCTATCGGGGGTGTTTTAGGAATATGGAGATGGCTATCTCTTCCATCTATGATAATTTCGGTTATATTCTGGACGGGCAGCAGAGAATGATATGGAACAGGACGGATAGACCAAGCGTGATGGTTGGAAAGGCGCGGGAAGATGAAGTAACGAACTTTATTTCGGAAATTCCGGATGTAAGAAGCAGTTTACAAACCGATCAGGGAAAGATTTTGAATCTGTACGGGGTGAGTCTGAATGCGACCTTATATTATACGGCGAAAGGTTATCCTTTGATGATTCGACTGGATAACCGTTGGGAGCTGGTTACAGGATACAATGGAAGTCAGGTCACGGTCTACACACTGGGAGGAAACGGAGCGCCAATGCTCATGAAGAAAGAGGACGCCGCAGCGCGTTACGACAAAGTGCATAACGCCTTCTTTGCCTTTCTTCCTTCGTAAAAGAGCGTACCGTAAAGGCGTGTAGCGGGGTGATTACTGCATTGAAATTCCTTCGAACTTATGATTTTTCTTTCAGTAATTCTCCGATTCCGTCGCTCACTAAGGCGAAGTCAGAGAGGCTGAGCGTTTCTCCGCGGACGTTTTCGGGAAAAGAGAGGGAGCTGAGGAGTTCCTGCAATGCCTTTTTCTCTATCCGGAAGCCGGCAGAGAGGGCATTCACCAGGGTTTTCCGTCTTTGCATAAAAGAGAACTTGATTGTTTTGAAAAGAAGCGCCGTGTCAGCAACTGCTACCGGTGCTTTTTGATGGAGTTTCAAGGAAATAACCATGGAGGAGACATTCGGCCTTGGAATAAAGCAGTGTGGCGGAACTTCCTGTACGATTTCAGGCCGGGTATAATACTGTACGGCAAGGGAAAGAGCGCCGTAGTCCTTCGTTCCCGGAGCGGCTTTCATACGAAGAGCGACCTCTTTTTGTACCATGACGGTGATGGAATCCAGAGGGAGTTTTTTCTCAAGAAGGGAGAGCAGAATCGGAGTGGTGATATAGTAAGGAAGGTTCGCCACGACTTTCACATGGGGGAAAGCGGGGTGGGCCGCAATGATTTCTTGAAAGTCCACCTTCAGTGCATCGGCATGGAGCAGCAGAAAATTATCTTGTGCCGCAAGATTTTCTTCCAGGATAGGAATCAGCTTATCATCAATTTCGACAGCAACAACGAAGCCGGCTCTTTCACAGAGTGCCTCCGTGAGAGTGCCGATACCCGGACCGATTTCTATCACCAGATCTTCTTTTCCAATCGCGGAAAAATCTAAAATATGTTCCAAAACGGAAGGATCGATTAAAAAATTCTGCCCGAATTGTTTCTTGAACTGGAAATTGCTTTTCTGTAAAACGGCAATGGTTTCTTTGGATTGAACGAGCTTTGCCATGCATTCCCCCTTCTTGCACAGTTTCTTGGAATATTGCCATAGTTTCCGCAAGAAAGCAAGTATGGAAGGAAAAAGCGTTCGTGCGCGAGCGCTTTTTTTCTATAAAAACTCTTCGCTAACCACTTCCGCTTTTATAGGCTTTCCGTTATACTAGGAATAACGATTTTTTTTATCCCGAGTGTCGCATATCGGGCGGGACTCGTTTGCAATAATATACGGAGGAATCCATGTTTTCACTGATTTCAAATGATATAGGAATAGATTTAGGTACTTCCAGTATCCTTGTTTATATAAAAGGGAGAGGAGTGGTTCTGAAAGAGCCCTCCGTGATTGCCGTAAACAAAGAAAACAATGATGTTGTAGCATATGGAGAGGATGCGCGCCTCATGCTCGGGCGCACTCCGGAGAATATTTCCGCGGTTCGTCCGCTCAGGCAGGGTGTGATATCGGATTATACGCTGACGGAGGAGATGTTAAAGTATTTTATCAACAAGGCGGTAGGAAGAAGAACACTCAGAAAGCCCAGAATCTGTGTGTGTATTCCGAGCGGTGCAACAGAGGTAGAGAAGAAAGCGGTGATGGATGCGGCAAGCCATGCCGGAGCAAGAGAAGTCAGCATTATCGAGGAGCCTGTTGCCGCTGCCATCGGAGCCGGAATTGATATCAATAAGGCGCAGGGAAACATGATTATCGATATCGGCGGAGGGACGGCGGATATTGCCGTGATTGCCCTCGGAGGTCCGGTGGTTTCCGAGTCCATCAAGGTTGCCGGTGATGATTTTGACGAAGCGATTCTCCGTTATATGCGAAAGAAGCACAATCTTCTCATCGGAGAGAGGACTGCGGAAGACATCAAGGTCAATATCGGCTGTGCAAGTAAGCGGCCGGAAAATGTGACGATGGAAGTCAGAGGACGAAACCTTGTGACGGCATTACCGAAAACCGTTGTAGTGAGTTCGGATGAAATGATGGATGCGTTACTGGAGCCGGCAGGGATGATTGTGAATGCCGTACACAATGTTCTGGAGAGAACGCCGCCGGAGCTCGCCGCGGATATCTATGAAAGAGGCATCGTCATGACGGGGGGAGGCGCCCTTCTCTACGGTCTGGATAAGCTCATGCAGGAGAAAACAGGCATTACGACGATGCTTGCAGAGGATCCGCTTACAGCAGTAGCGATTGGAACGGGTAAGTCCATTGATATGGCAGGCGATGATGATGACTTCTAATCCCGAAGGGGTCAAGAGATGGAAGAATTAGAGGGAAGCGTCAGCCACATCGTATTTCGAAGCGAAGATAGCGGATATACGGTTTTTACGATAGAGGATAAGGGAGAAGAAGTCACTTGTGTAGGCAACTTCTCCCATATTGCGGTGTCTGAAAGAGTAAAGATGCAGGGCAGGTGGAAGGAACATCCCGTTTACGGGAAGCAATTTTTTATAGAGTGCTTTGAACTGCTTCCTCCGGATACCCTGACAGGGATTGAGCAGTATCTTGCTTCCGGTGCGGTGAAAGGGATAGGAAAGACCATTGCGAAAAGGATTGTGAAGGAATTTAAAGAAGACAGCCTGCGCATCATGGAGGAAGAACCGGAAAGGCTTGCAGAGGTACGAGGCATTTCGGAAAGAATGGCAAGAGATATCGCGCATGAGCTTGTCGGAAAGAAAGACAGGCAGGATGCCGTGTTTTTCCTACAGGGACTAGGCATCGGTCCACAACTGTCCTACAAGATTTATCAGCATTTTCAGGGAGAAATCTATACGATTCTTCGGGAAAATCCTTATCGTATTGCAGAAGAGCTGGAAGGGGTAGGATTCAAACGCTGCGATCATATTGCAAAGCGGGTCGGCATTGCGGAAGAGTCCGCCTTTCGCATTCAGGCCGGAATCAGCTATACCCTGCTTCAGGCTGAGTTGCAGGGGCACTGCTATCTACCGCTTGATCTTTTAAAAAGAGAAGCGGAACGCATTCTCGAAATGCCGATTCCCGATTTTCCGGGAATGCTCGCGGACTTACAGCTTTCCGGTAGAATCAAGATATTGGGAGAGGCCATCTATAGAGCGTCAACCTATTACAGGGAAAGGCGTGTTGCATCGAAACTGTACAGTTTAAATGTTTCGGAAGAGGAAGGCTATTCGGAAGGCTGGAAGACTGCCATAGAGAAGCTTTTTACGAAAGAGAAGCTGGACTTGGATCCTTTACAAAAGGAAGCGGTTTACTTTGCGGCGAAGTCCGGTATTCTTGTCCTTACGGGAGGTCCCGGAACAGGAAAGACGACCACCATAAAAACGATTCTGCATCTTTTTACGGAGCGGGGAAAAAATATTGCACTTGCCGCACCGACTGGAAGAGCGGCAAAGCGGATGGGAGAAGCAACGGGATATCCCGCGAAGACCTTGCACCGTCTCCTCGAGTATATGGGGAGAGAAGGCGAGGAAGAGGACGGAGAGGGATTTTCCAGCCTCTTCCAACGAAATGAGGACAATCCCGTCGATGCCGACGTGGTCATTGTGGATGAGATGAGTATGGTGGATCTCTATCTTATAGATGCCCTTTTAAAGGCACTGCGTCCCGGGACGAGACTGATCTTAGTAGGAGACAGTAATCAGCTGCCCTCCGTCGGTGCAGGAAATGTCCTTCGGGATATTATCGACTCCGGCTGTGTCAGTACCGTTCAGCTAAAAAAGATTTTCCGTCAGGCGATGGAATCGGATATCGTGGTCAATGCGCATAAGATTAATGAAGGGATTGTGCCGGACCTTACGAAGAAGTCCAAGGATTTTCTCTTTATCAGAGGAACGAAGCCCGAAAAAATCATTTCGGACATTGTCGTTCTGATGAAAGAAAAGCTGCCGAAGTACTTGCAGATCGATCCTCTTTCGGTGCAGGTGATGTCCCCCCAGAAGAAGGGGGCGCTCGGCGTGGAAAACTTAAACCGTTACCTGCAAGAGCACCTTAACCCTAAGGACAAGAACAAGGCGGAGAAAGAGTTATACGGTACACTGTTTCGTCTCGGAGATAAGGTGATGCAGGTAAAAAACAATTACCAGTTGGCCTGGGAGATTCCCGGAAAGTACAATCTGCCGATAGAGGAAGGAGAGGGAATCTTTAACGGCGATATCGGTCGTATTGCGGAGATCGATCACTATGCAGAAACGATCACTGTTTTTTTCGAGGAAAGAAGAGTGGTTTACGCCTTTAAGGACTGTGAAGATCTGGAATTGGCCTATGCCATCACGATTCATAAGTCACAGGGATCGGAGTATGATGCCGTGCTTCTTCCGATGTATCGGGGACCGCAGATTTTGATGACGAGGAACCTTCTCTATACTGCCGTCACACGTGCAAAGTCTTGTGTCTGTCTTCTCGGAGATCCGCACATCTTTCAAGCGATGGTGCGGAATGAGACGGAGCAGAAACGGTATTCCGGACTCAGTGCGGAACTGAAACTGGTGAAGGAGCAGATGGACGGGCCGGGATGAAAAGGACGGAAAGGGTTACGTATGGCAGAGTGGGAAAGATGGAAAGAAGGAATTCTTAATGCGGTTTTTCCGAGAAGGTGTATCCTCTGCGACGAAGTGTTGGAGGAGGAAGGTGCCTTCTGCTCTTCCTGCGGGAAGAAAGAGCCGCTGACGGGAGAGCCTGCTTGTATCCGTTGCGGAAGAGGGATTTTACGGGATGAGGAGAGCCTCTGTAAGAACTGTAAGGAACATCACTTTTCTTTTCAAGGCGGGATGATTCTGTATCAGCTTAGTGAAGAGGTGGAGGATGCCATAGCGGAACTCAAATATAAAGGAAGAAAAGATAAAGGAATTTTTTTTGGAAAGCGTGCCGGGGAGATTTTTTGTAAAAAACTGCAAGCCCTTTCCATAGATGGAATCTTCCCGGTTCCGATTCATCGGGATAGAAGAAAAAAAAGAGGGTATAACCAGGCGGAGGTCATCGGAGAAGCGCTTGCGAAGGAATGCGATATCCCCATCTATAGTGCATATTTGACGAGAGACAAGAAAACAAAGGCTTTGAAAGAGTTGAATCCGATAGAGCGGATGCAGAACCTGCTTTCCGCGATGGCGTGCGAGAATCTCCCGAAGGAAGTTAAGAAAGTACTGCTTGTGGACGATATCTTTACGACAGGAGCGACGATGGAAGCCTGTGCAAGAAAACTACTGGAAAAGGGAGCGGAAGAAGTGTATATTCTTGCCATTGCCGCAAGAGCAGATCGATAAAAGAAACATTGTTTTTTCCGTTTAGGAAGAAAGTTTGTGTAGAGCTTGAAAGAAAGGGAAGAAAATGAAAGAAAGAGAACGGTCAGCGGGTGTCCTTATGCCGGTATTTTCTCTACCGGGAGAATACGGAATCGGGACATTCGGAAAAGAAGCAAAACAGTTTATTGATTTTTTGAAAGAAACGGGGAATAGCGTATGGCAGGTTCTCCCGATGGGGCCGACAGGGTACGGAGATTCTCCTTACCAGTCTTTCTCCAGTTTTGCCATTAATCCGTATTTTATCGACCTTGAGACGCTAGAGGAGGAGGGGTTTCTCACAGAGGAAGAACTGCATGAGGAGAAGCTCGCTTTCGCGTCTTCAGAAGAGAAGATTCGATACGGCTTACTTTACGAACGACGTTTTCCGCTTCTTCGGAAAGCATACGAGAGATGGAAGGCGGCAGGGGGGAACGCTTCCCTGCTTCTTTCCAACTTGCAGAAGGAAACGCTGGATTACTGCCTGTTCATGGCATTGAAAGAGGAGTATGCGTCTTGTCCCTGGCAGGAATTTCCGGAAGCGTTACGGAACAAAGAAGCGTCCGCTATGCAGACATTTTTGGAGGAACATAGAGAGGACGTCGCCTGCTATGCTTTTATGCAGGAAAAGGCGGAGAAACAGTGGTGTGCGCTTCGAGACTATGCGAAGGAATGCGGTGTGCAGATTCTCGGGGATCTTCCGATATACTGCGCGATGGACAGTGCGGATGTCTGGGGCAATCGGAAGATGTTTGACTTTAGCGAGGGAGAAAAGGGCTATCCCGGTTTCATTGCCGGTGTTCCGCCGGATGCCTTTTCAGAGACAGGACAGCTCTGGGGAAATCCGCTCTATGACTGGGACACACAGAAGAAGGAGGACTATCTCTTCTGGTGTAAGCGGATGGAGTATTGTTTCCGCCTCTATGATATTCTTCGGGTAGATCATTTCCGCGGCTTTGCGTCATACTATGCCGTACCTTTTGCTGCGGAGGATGCGATTCACGGCGAGTGGAGAAAAGGGCCGGGGAAGGACTTGTTTTCCGCTTTTCACCGCTATTTTCAGAAAGAGAGCCTGCCTGTCATTGCGGAAGACCTGGGCGTCATTACCGACGATGTGAAGGAGCTGATGCAGGAAGTAGGGTATCCGGGCATGAAGGTTTTACAGTTTGCCTTTGGTTCCGATTATGAAAATACCTATCTTCCCCATACGTTTACGAATGACTGTTCCGTAATGTATACCGGAACGCATGATAATGACACTCTTACACACTGGTTTCAGACCATCGGGGATTGGGAAAGAGGACGGATTTATCATTATCTTTCCCGTTCCGCAAACGATTGGAATGCCATGCCCGAACTTCTGATTAAAGAAGCGATGTCGAGCACTTCCTATCTCTGCATTATTCCGATTCCGGACTATCTGAACTTACAAGAGGAGGGGAGAATCAATGTTCCGGGAACAGACCAGGGGAATTGGCAGTGGAGAATGAAGAAGGAGGCTTTCTCGGTGGAGAAAAAGCAGATTATTCGGGATATTCTGGAGACTTACGGAAGAAATCGTAAGGAAAGGGAGAAATAAATTTATAGATTAATTAAAAAAATTCGATATAATAGAATATCTTTATAGTTTATAAGCAGATTCGTGTCATAAGTGGATTCTTGTAAAGAGCGCGTACATTTTCTTTGGAGAAGAGGAAAGCAAAGCCGTTTTGTCGATATAAGGTTGGAGGAACAGGTGGGGAATAAAAGTCTATTTTCGAGAATAGGGAACGGTCTTTTTCCGGTATTACTGGTATTTTTTATCGCACTCTTCTCTCTCTGGTCACTGATGGAAGCGAATGGAAAAAAAACGGATAAAAATTACAAAATCCTAAGGGACATGACGGTCGAAGTGATGCATCCGGATGGTACGGAAGACCGCTATGACAGCAAGCTTTTTACCTATCATTCCAAAAAGGATAAGATTACGATACACCTCCCGCTGAAAGAGGAGTGGAAGAAAGAAAATCAGTCCCTTAATTTCTTCTTTTATGGAGGAATTGTGAAGGCATACTATAAGGACAAGCTCATTACTACTGCCGGAGAGAATCTGAAGCGGCACATGATCGGGCATCTTCGGGTTTTCATTCCGGTTCCGACGGAAGCTTTTGGCGATGAGATACGGGTGGAGATTCAGCCGAAGATGGACTTTATGGAAGATACCTTCCCTGCACCGGTTTTGATGCCGGTGCAGGATGCCCTGTTTTTCCCGATTTTACACAATGAATCTTCCTTCGCCTTCTTCTATATGCTGTTCATAGGTAGTTATGTCGGCATCATTATCCTGGGGTACTTTTATTTTACGGAGGAGTATGCCAAAGAAGGCTTTTGGTTAATGCTTTTGATCAATAGCATTATCGCCTGGTATATGGGAAATTCCGGGATGATTTACGCGGTCAATGCAAATGAAGACTTTAATGCCGTTGTGGAATATATCGGGATGTATATGCTATTTTTTAGTGCGCCCCTTTATAGTAGCTATGAGACGACCCGTCCCGGAGTAAAGCGGTATCTGCGAACGGCAGGGACTCTTCTTTGCCTCGTATTTTTCATCTGTCTGATTCTGTATCTTCTTCCGACAGGCTATACTTTTGTACATCACTTGAGAGTTGCGCAAGGCGTGCAGATTGTCATGGTTTTTTCTTCGCTCCTCTCTCTTCTTTTCCCTGGAAAACGGAATAAGAGAACAGCGGATTACATCATGCAATATGGCTTAATTTTTGTTGCTTTTTTAGGCATCTTAGAACAGTTTCGTATCATCGTTGCGACGCGTATTACGGAAAATTTCCCGAGGATTCTCCGCTGGTTTGCCGCAGCGCCATTTGCAAAATGGCTTTTGTTCATCCTGGTTCTGACCTTCCTTTCTTCCTATGCTTTTAAAGTGAGTTATATCGTTGAGAATACCCTGGTGGAAAAACAATTAAAATCACTGGCGTATTCGGATAATTTAACCAAGATGGGAAATCGGCAGTATTTACAAAAAGAGTTGGATAACTTGGATAAAGAGAAGAACCCGGATTATGCGGTCATCTTTATGGACGTCAATGATTTAAAATATACGAATGACCACTTCGGGCATGAGGCGGGAGATCAGTTGCTCCGCATGGTATCTTCCGCTATCAAAGAAGCGATGAAAAACAGGAAGGGCTTTTCCGGACGAAACGGAGGAGATGAATTCCTGGCTGTGCTGCAATCTTCAAAAGATGCAACGGAAGTTTGTGCCGGCATCTTGGAATCGCTGGAAAGGATGCGGATAGAGAAAGAAGTACAGTTCCCCGTAAGCATTGCTGTGGGAATTGCTGCATATCATGAAGTTACGGAAGAAATCCGGAGCGAGGAAAAGGGAGAAGCGGCGGTGACCAGTGATGTGATTCGGACGGCGGACAAACGGATGTATGAAGAGAAATTAGCGACGAAAAAAAGTTGTTACCTTGATGAAGCGTAAGGAGAAAAATTTATTAAAAATATTTGTTATATTACAAAATTCCAAGCCGATATTAATAATTGAATAGGATATTTTTCCTCTTCCATACTGTAGAGACTGGGGTATAGAGATGAAGCAGAAAGATTCGTTTTGGAGTAAAAATAAGACTTTTAATTTACTCTTTGTTTCCGTTCTAACGGGAATCTTTTTGTTACGCTCTTTTTTAAGCATTATGGCGAGGGTTCCGGAGGAGAATTACCGGGTTCTTAACCATATTACGGTAGAAGTGGAAGATAAGCAGGGAAAGGTAGAGACCTTCGACAGCCATCTTTTTAATTTTACTTCTTGTCAGGATAAAATTACGATGCACATTCCCCTGGAAAAGGCCTGGGAAAAAGAAAATCAGTCCATTGATTTCTTTTTCTATAACAGTGTAGTGAAAGCATACTACAAGGATCAATTGCTTGCGACGTATGGAGAGAATCTGAAGCGGCACATGATCGGAAAGCTCTTAGTGAGTATTCCGGTTCCGACGGAAGCCTTCGGAGAGGAAATTCGCGTAGAGATTTTTCCCAAAATGCATTTTATGGAAAATAATTTCGATGAACCTGTTCTGATTAATGATAGAGAAACTCTGTTTTTCACGGTTATAGGACAGGAGACATCCTATGCCCTCTTCGTGATGACCCTGATTGCGACATTTCTCGGCATGGTCATCTTCCTCTTCTTTTCTCTCAGGTATCTCTATGCAAGGGAAGGTTTTTGGCTTATGGCGATTATTTTTGCTTTGACTTTATGGCATCTCGGTAATTCGGGTATGCTTTATAAGTTGAGTGACGATGCCGATCTAAATGCCGTGGGAGAGTATGTCGGGATGTATCTTCTCTTTCCTTCCGCACCGATTTATGCCAGTTATGAAACAGAACGTCCTTTGGTGAAGAAATATCTCCGGATAGTCGGAAGTATTTACTCCGCGATATTTGTTCTTACGCTCGTCCTATATCTTCTTCCGACGGGCTATACCTATGTGTGGAATTTACGTTGGGCACAAGCTTTGCAACTTGTGGTACTCCTGTCTTGTGTACTCAGTCTGATCTTCCCCGGCAGGGCGACAAAGAACAGTTCCGACCGTATCCTGGGGAAGGGGCTTGTCGTTGTAGCTTTACTGGGCATTTTGGAACAGCTGCGGTTGATTCTCTCAGCGAGCGTGACCGACAGGTGGCCGTCCTTTATGCAGACCTTTGTGAAAGTCCATTTCTCTAAGGTCCTGATTATCGTGATGGTTTTCGTCTTCATTACGTCCTATTCCTTCAAGCTCATTCTGATTTTGCAGAAAAGTCTGGAAGACGAACACTTACGGGTTCTCGCTTTTTCAGACAGCCTGACCTTGCTTGGAAATCGGCAGTATCTTCAGAGAAAGCTCGATCTGATGGATAATCAGAAGGCGGAGGATTACGGGGTGATCTTCATGGATATCAATGACTTGAAGCTTACCAATGACCACTACGGGCATGACAGCGGAGATAAGTTAATCCGCATGGTTGCTTCCGCAATTAAAGATGCGGTCGACCCGGTAGGAGGATTCTGCGGAAGAAACGGAGGCGATGAGTTTATCGCGGTAGTTTCTCCGGAAGAGTATATCTTTAGCGTAGCGGAGAAAATTCAAGAAAATCTGGAAGCGCTGAAAGAAAAAGAGAGAGTGAAGTTTCCGGTCAGTCTCTCTTTAGGTGTGGCAACCCATAGCGAACTTTCCGCAGAGGCACATCTGCAAAGGAAAGACTATGTTACGTCAGACTATGTGATGCGCAAGGCGGATTACCGTATGTATCAACATAAGTGTCAGATGAAGCAGGCGAGAATCGCAAAGAGTCGTAAGTAAGACCTAGACTATTTCTTTGCGTTTCCGCTTTCCTTTTTTGTGCTCTTTGTTTCTTCCTGTTTTTGTTTTTTCTCCTCCGCGTTTTTCTGTTTCTGTTCTTCTTTCTGTTTCTGTTCTTTCTCCTGTTTTTTCTTTTGCTCTTTTTCTTCTTTTTGTTTAAAGGCGGAATCTTTGTCAATCGCACCGAGCTTTACCATAAAGTCGGAGCGCTTTTCCAGCTCTTTCTTTTCTTCTTTCTTTCCGTATTTCTCCGTGAGGGTCTCTTCACCGGAGAATAAGTTGGTGCCCAGTCCCAGACGTTCGCCCGGGATTTCTACGCCAAGAGCAGAGAGGGTTGTCGGAAAGTCGTCAAAAGTGGTATATACCCGTTCTTTCTTTTCCTTCACCCTTGCAGCGGCGTTCAGATAGCAGGTATATACCTTTCTTTGGTAGGATTTCGGGACGTCGTTACAGAAATCATGATCCATCGTAGGATGGTCACCGGAGATGACGATGCTTGTGTTGTTATAGAAATCCTGTGCCTGAATCCAGCGTACAAATTCGCTGACCTGCCGGGAAGTGCAGTTAAAGACATTCGCATATTGGTTATCCGGGTAAGTATTCTTGCAGAGGCGGCAGACATATCCGTCCGGAAAGTGTGTATCTACCGTAAGCAGGGTCAGGTTGAAAGGGTTGTTCTCTTTTGCAAGTGCAGTGAGTTCCTCTCGAGCATAAGTGAAAAGCTTTTCATCTTCAAATCCCCAGTTTACCCAGTAGTTTTTCGGGAATTTATTCTTTCGTTTCCAGTAACTGTAGTCTTCAACCTGGACATCTCCGTGGTCTTTCATAAAGAGTTCTCTCCCGCCGAAGTAACCGACGGAACCGAGGAGGAACTTCTGTGTGTAGCCTTCCTCTGCCAGAATGTCTCCGAGTGCAGTGACGGTGGGAAAGAAATGTTCCTGACTGTCCATCGAGTTCTGTTCGATGGAAATCTTTAGGGGAAGGCCGGTACTCTGTCCGAACATCGCCCCCATCGTCCAGGTTGCGCCGGGCATGGAGATACCGCCATTCCGCTTTTCTCCGGGTCCGGAAAAGTCTTCCCCTTCTTCTTCCGAAAGCTGGGTCAGCTCCGGGAGAAGATTCTCGGGAAAGGCTCCGCCGTGCGCTTTGTCCATAAAGGTCATTTCCGTCGATTCCATATAGATATAGATGAGATTTCTTTTCTTTTCGGGAAAATGAAGAGATTCCGTCTTCGGATCCACGTAGTTTTCCTCAATAAATTTGGAAGAGGAAATCTGTGAGGAAAGATAGCTGCCCAGAGAAATGCTATCCCAGGCGTTCGCAATAGTCACAGAAAAAAAGCCCAGTCCGAAGAGAAAGAAGAGAAATAGCGCGTGCTTTCTAATAAAAAGAGTTACGCAGCGGAGTTTCGGAAATTTTGTTCCGTCTCCTCCCTTTTCGGGTCTTTTTAAGAAGAGGTAGAGCAGAAAAGAAAGCACGGTGAGAAGAAGGGCGGGGAGCAGAACCGTGAGGAGAAAAAGGTGAACCAAGTGCCCGTTTGCGCCGCCCATCGGTGCTTTGATATGATACAGAATTTCATCGACAGTCAGTTCGCTCCAGTTTTGAAGGAGATACTGCAATGCGAAGTATAAAAGGATAGAAAAAAATAAAAAAAGAAAGATAAAAAGGGAGAGGAAAATTCTCCACGCTCCCCTTTTCTTTTTTAATTCCGTAGCGGTTTCCTGTATAGTTTCCATTATATAATGCCTCTTTTCTTCCGATTAATAAAACATAAGAATCATACTTCTTTTTGAAAAAGCTGTAAAGGAAGAGGGAAACCTCATATTTCAAAAAAAGCCGTAAAGAAAGGGAGAAATCCTGCATTTCCAAGATATGCAAAGGAAGAGAGAAATCCTACATCTTTTTTAAAAATGCATAAAAACTATTGCCAGAAAAGAACAGGAAACCGTATTATATAAAAGTTATAAAAGTTTGTCTTAACAAAGTATAGATAGAGGAGTTTGCAGACAGATGCGAGTAAAAAGAGAACAGCTGGAATTTCTGAAGAAATTCAGATATATCGTAGAGAATGAAGAATATAAGAAGTTAAAAGAAGTTCCTAGACACGGGAGTACCAATACGTATGCGCATAGTGTAAGGGTTGCTTTGATGGCGTATCGACTTGCAAAAAAGTGGGGAATGGATGCGGACAGTGCAGGGAAAATTGGCCTGCTGCATGATTTTTGTATGATTGATTATCATAAAGATGACGGAACGTCACACGATGGAAGATGGTATTGCTTCTATCACGGAGAGGATGCGCTGGAGAATTCGGCAAAGCAAAATTTCTATTTAAATCATACCGAAAAGAGAGCGATTCTTACGCACATGTTCCCCCTGTCCACCAGAATACCGAACAGCAGACTGGCCTATCTTCTGACCTTGTCGGACAAGACGGTGGCTTTGCAGGAATCACTTCAGAATATCGTGATTGCCTTCGCCCGTTTGCGCTATCGTACGGCTTTAACCCAGAAAAAGGCGGTTCATTTTCTGAGAGCCATGCTGAGCTTTTCATAAGAATGTGCAACTTGCAGAGGAACATGCTAAAGCATCAGTGAAGAGCATAATTTCTTTTGCCGAAGAGGAGAGTACCCACACGGACGATGGTGGCCCCTTCTTCTACGGCAACCGTATAATCTCCGCTCATTCCCATGGAGAGTTCTTTCAGGGGAAGAGCGGGGAATTTTTTTTGCAATTCTTGCAGTTTAAGTCGCAAAGCCCGAAATACCGGACGGTTTTCCTCCGGATTCTCCGTAAAGGGAGCAACGGTCATGAGTCCTGTAACTTCGATGTGTGAGAATGTTTCTATAGCGGAGACAGCCTCTTCCAGCGAGTCCAGCATAAAACCGGATTTGCTTTCTTCTTTCGCAACGTTTACTTCCAGGAGTATTCGTGCCGTTTCTCCCTTTTTGCCATATTCTTTCTCTATGCTTTCTGCGAGAGAGACAGAGTCTACGGAGTGAATGAGACAGACTTTCCCGGGAAGATACTTGACCTTGTTCTTCTGCAAGTTTCCAATCATGTGAAAATGCGGACGGTCTTCCTGCATGAGAGGGTCTTCCGTCATCCTCTCATATTTTTCGCGAATTTCCTGCACTTTATTCTCTCCGAAATCCCGAATACCGCACTGATAGGCTTCCCGGAGCATGGTGTATGGCTTGGTTTTGGACACGCCGAGGAGCAGAATTTCCTCTTCTTTCCGGCCGGCTTTCGCTGCGGCACGCCGTATATTTTCTTTGATACTTTGCAGTTCTTTTTCCATAAGACTGTTCTCTTTCCAAAAGACCTTTCTTTTTCGACTTGCAGCAGGCTATCCTTCTTTTCGATTTAAATCCAAGATGAAGTCAACGGCCTTCGGCAGTCCGTCAGAGAGGATATGTTCGGTGATGTGCTTGGCAACCGCTTTTGCTTCCGGCTTAGCGTTACCCATCGCGATACCGAGTCCCACCGACTCCAGCATTTCTACGTCGTTCCACCCGTCTCCAATGGCAGAAACTTCGTCCATGGCAATGCCGAGGCGGTCGATGATTCTCTGAATACCGTGAATTTTCGCGACGCCCTTCTTCGCGATATCGTAGGACAGGCCGTCGGACCAGCGGATCAGGTGGCAGTCCGAGAGTTCTGTTTCCACCGGAGCAACCTGTTCTTTCTTTAGAATCGGAATCAGCATGAGCTGCTCTTTCGTCTTCACTTCGGATAAGGGCAAAAGAGGGGGAACCCCGGTATGGACATAAGCAAGGGTGCGCAGCAGGTCCTCATTGATAAAGTTCGCGTAGAGTCTTCTTTCTTCCAAAAATAAAACAGGGAAGGGATCCTTTTCGAGAAGGGCGAGGAGTCGCTCTACCATCGCTTCCGGAATAGACTCTTTGAGAAGAACTTCCGCAAATTTCGGATCGTAGTAAGGGAGTTCCTGTTCGGGAAGTTCCATCAAGAATTGATACTCTTTCGGTTTGTATCCGGAATTCACAGTGAACTGTGCCTTGGCCCTCTTTGCATCGGGAATATAGTTGTATCCCCCGTCCAGAGTGACAAAGGCATCGAAGTACATCCCTTCTACCAGTCCTTCGTTGTAGATTTCCACCCAGTGCCGTCCGGTTGCAATAGCGCAGTATAAGCCCGCTTCCTGTGCTTTACGGATGGCAAGTTTCGTGGACTCCGGAATCACACCGGTTTCAAACGGGCGCAGTGTCCCGTCTATATCAAAGAAAATCATTTTTATCATCGTGCTTACTTCCTTACTGCTCTTTTATATTGGTAGATAGTGGTAGCCGGAGGAGAAGGAAGAAGGGACTTACCCTTCTTCATTTTGTGGAGCGGATTCCGTTTCTTCCGTAGCCGGAAGAGAACTGCTGCTCTCCTTTAAAGCATTCAGTAAGCCGCTCATATTCTGGAGATCGGAAGGAATGATGATCTTCGTCGAGCGACCGTTTGATACCTTGGTAAAGGTTTCCAATGCACGAATCCGGAGAACCGCTTCATCGGCATGGGCTTCCCGCAGGAGACGGATTCCCTCGGCTTCCGCTTTCTGTACATCGAGAATCGCCTGTGCCCGACCTTCCGCCTCACGGATTTCTTTCTCTTTCTGCGCTTCTGCGGCAAGAATGGTTTTCTGCTTTTCCGCTTCCGCGTTCAGGATAGCGGCCTGTTTGTTTCCTTCTGCGGTCAATACGGCAGATTGCTTCTTCGCTTCTGCAAGAGTAACGGACTCTCTCTTTTCCCGTTCCGCTTTCATCTGCTTCTCCATTGCTTCCCGGATAGCGTCCGGCGGAAGAATGTTTTTCAGTTCCACACGGTTTACTTTGATTCCCCAGGGGTCGGTTGCCACATCCAGTAAAGAACGCATCTGGGTATTGATCTCATCACGGGAAGTCAGAGTCGTATCCAAATCCATAGAACCGATGATGTTACGAAGGGTAGTCGCCGTTAAGTTTTCAATGGCGGCGATGGGGTTTTCTACACCGTAAGCATAGAGTTTCGGATCCGTGATGACGAAGAAAACAACGGAATCGATCCGCATAGTCACGTTATCTTTTGTGATAACCGGCTGTGGAGGGAAGTCGGCAACCTGTTCCTTTAAATTGATGCGCTTTGCGATACGGTACATAAAAGGAATCAGGAGGTGTACGCCGGGTCTCCAAACGGAGTGAAAACGGCCAAGACGTTCTACAACCATAGCGCAGGCTTCCGGAACGATACGAATCGTAGATAAAAATAGAAATAAAAGAATGATAAAAAATAGAACAATGAACGGCATGATTTTCTTCCTTTCTCTCTGTAAGAATCAGTTCATGGATAAAATGCAGGCTTCTTTTCCTGAAAGTCGTTTTTCCCGGAAGCGCGCACAAGCTACCTCCCTTTCGGATAATTCCCGGGCTTTGTCTTTGTAAAAGCATTGTGGAAGGCGGAACCCGCCGGAGGGGAAGACAGCCTGGAAGGGGAGACGCCGTATCCCGGAGCGGGAGTGATGCGCCTTGAAGCGGAAATGCTTCCGTTTGCCTGCTTTAAAGGATTTACTTTTCCCGAAATCACCGGAGAAGTTCGTTCCGCTGTTCGATTCAAATAGGTAACTTTTCTGCCGTTTCCATGGTATTCGCAGAAGTCATCCGGAAGGGAGTGGGAACGATTGATAAAGATGCGGTCATCCAGTACCCAAGGTTCTTTCACGATTGTTTTGCAGACAGGACAGAAACGACCGTTTAATCTTCCGTCGCAGATTGGACATATCAGCATAGAAACTCCTTTCTTCTCTACACTTTTAACTTATTCATCATAACATGATTTTTAAAATAATTAAACAAGGAGAGGCGGAGAAGAATCCCCGTATTTTCTTGAAAGAAAGGGGCGAATCTGCTACTATGTTCAGATAAAAAAAAGGAAGTGAACCAGACTCCGGAGAGCGGGAAAGCACGAGTGAGGGGGAGCGGTCATGGAGAGAAGAGAGTGGTATAGGAAGGCGAGCAACGGGCTCGGAAAGATTTATGAACAGCTGTGGCAGGATGAAAAACGGCGAGAGAAGAAAGGCATCGTCTGTATCATCCACGGAATGCAGGGGCATCTCGGCAGTTATGCGTATCTTTTTCGTGCCTTGGCGGAAGAGGGGTATGTCGTTTGCGGGCAGGATCTGCAAGGGCATGGCAGGAGCGCGTCTGTTCCGGGATACTTTGGAGAAAGAGACGGCTTTACCTCGATTCTCCATGACGTGCACAGGATGTTGATTGAAGTAAGAAGATGGTATCCGGGACTTCCTCTTTTCCTTTTCGGGCATTCGATGGGGTCTTTTGTGGCGAGGGACTACGCGGCGACGTATCCCGGGGAAGTTTCCGGCCTGCTCCTCTCCGGCACCGCCGGCCCGAACATTTTTCTAAGAGGAACGGCAGGCTGCCTTTCGGTGCTTAAGCGGATACGGGGAGGAAAAGCCGAAGGAAAGCAGGAAGGGGCGCTTATGGCGAAGTATTTCTGTAGGGGGATTCGCGAGCCGGAAAGCCTTCTGGATTGGGTGTGCACGAAGAAGGAAGTGCTCTATGGAAAGGTACAGGACCCGCTGCAGGTAGGGTTTACAGTCGGAGCCTATAAAGACCTGGTAGAAGAACTGATGAAGGTCAATCGTGTAGAAGAGATTTTGAAGTTAAAGGCGACACCGATGCTTCTTGTTTCCGGAGGAGCGGATCCTGTAGGAGAGGATGGAAAAGGTCCGGCGACCGTTTACGGCATCTTGCATGAGGCGGGAAACCGGGATGTCACGATGCACATCTATCCGGGACTTCGGCATGAAATCTTAAACGAGGATGTACGGGAGGAGGTTATCGCAAGAATGTTGCGGTTCTTGCAGGAACAAGTAGAAAGGGGACAAAATGGAGAAAAAAATACTCTACATCAATAGGAAGGATCCTTCGAAAGTGAAAGCCGTGCATGCGGTTGCGCTGGTTCGGAAGGTGAAGATTCTGCCCGCTCCGGAAGAGGAAGTACAGGAGCTTCCGGAGGACGCGGAGATCCTCAAGTTTATCGGGTTCGGCAGTCAGGAAGTTGGGTCGTTTTTACAGGATTTAAAGAAAATCGGCATTCGTGTCGATTTAAAGTGCATGGAGACGGAGCACAACAAGGAATGGAGACTTTCCGCACTCCATAAAGAATTGCAGGAAGAGCACGAGTATATGATGAAGGAGTTTCAGAAGACAAAGTAAGGAAGGGAAGAAGGATGCCTTCGGATTGGAGAGGATAAACAATGACTGAAGAAGAAAAGAAGAAGCGGAACAGCAGGAAGAAACCGCAGACCTTTGTCGGAGAACTTTTTGAATGGGTAAAGATTTTCTTTGTTGCGGGGATTGCCGCATTTTTGCTGAATAACTTTATCATCGCAAACTCCACGATTCCTACCGGTTCCATGGAGAATACGATTATGGCAGGCAGCAGGGTCTTCGGCTCCCGTCTCGCCTATCGTTTCGGCGAGGTGAAGAGGGACGATATCGCTATCTTCCTTTATGGCTATAAGTGCAGGAATGACGGGCAGCAGTACCGGGAGACGGATAAAGGGGTGTGCCCTTATGACGGAAGAGAGGATAAGCGGAATCAACCGATTTACTATGTAAAAAGAGTGATCGGTATGCCCGGGGATCATATTGAAATCAAGAAGACGGGCGAGGTGGAAGCGAGCTATATCACAAAATTAAATGTTCGCTCCGCAACAGGGAAGGTTCCGGTCGGAACCGTTTATGTCAACGGAAAAGCCATTCAGGAAAACTATCTTCCGGAACCGATGATTGTAGACGGGAACCAGTTTCCGGAGTTGGATGTTACGGTACCGGATAACTGCTATTTTATGATGGGTGACAATCGAAACAATTCCGCAGACGCCAGATTCTGGGGAGAGAACCGTTTTGTGAAGCGGGAGAAAATGCTTGCCAAGGTTTATATTTGTTATTGGCCGCTAAACCGTTTCGGTATGGTGAAGTAGAAGAGCGAAGGAGTGCCGGGAAAGAGGAAAGGGAATATTCTTTACCCGGTACTTTTTTTTCACACTTTCAACACAAGAGCGCGGTAGGCTACAAACTGTTTTCTTGTATCCGAGGAAGTGATACAATAGTCCCTGTTTACGCCGTTTCATGGTGAGAAATAGGATTCGTATTTTCATAAAGAAATAGAAGAGGGCAAGAAGGAGGGTTCCATGAGTAAGACAGAAGGACAGAAGTTGGAAGAGCGGTTATGCTTCAAACCGGAGCATATCGCAAAAAAATACCCGAAGGACATGGAGAAGGCAATGGAGTTTGCTGAGGGATACAAGACATTCCTGGATCATTCGAAGATTGAAAGAGAGTGTGTATCCTACAGTGTTTCTCTTGCGGAGAAAGCAGGGTATAAGCCGTTTAAGCGCGGTGTGAAAGGAAAAGCGGGAGACAAACTTTACTTTGTCAATCGGGGAAAGAACCTCTTTCTCGTAACACTGGGAAAGAAGCCGTTGAATGAGGGAATTCATTTCAATATTGCCCATATCGATTCTCCGCGAATCGATTTGAAGCCGAATCCGCTCTACGAGACGGATGAGCTTGCTTATTTTAAGACCCATTACTATGGCGGAATCAAGAAATATCAGTGGGGAACCATTCCTCTTGCTTTGCACGGCAGAGTGATGTTCTCCGACGGAAAGTCCGTGGATTTACATTTCGGAGAGGAAGAGGGCGATCCGGTTCTGGTTATCACGGATCTCTTACCGCATCTTGCAAAGCAGCAGAGTGAAAGAAAGCTCGCAGAAGGACTGAAGGGAGAGGAACTGAATGTTCTTCTGGGTTCCCTTCCGGTGGAAGACAGTGAAGTGAAGGAAGCCTTTAAGTTGAAGGTTCTGTCAATTCTCCATGAGAAGTACGGTATAGTGGAGAAAGATTTTATGCGTGCGGAGTTGACGCTGGTTCCGGCACAGAAGGCGGTGGATGTCGGTTTGGATTCCTCTATGATAGGGGCTTACGGACAGGATGATAAGGTTTGCGCTTATACGGCACTTATGGCGGAACTGGACGGAAAGAAGCCGGAATACACTTCTTTTACCGCTCTCGTGGATAAAGAGGAGATCGGTTCTACGGGAAATACGGGTATGGAGTCGGATGCTCTTCGTCATTTCGTAGAGGATCTCGCCGAGTGCGAAGGAGAAAGGGTACGGGATGTTCTTCGGAATTCCCTCTGTCTCTCTTCCGATGTCAATGCAGCGTATGATCCGACATTCCCGGATGTTTATGAAAAGCGGAATTCCTCTTTCTTTAACCACGGTCCGGTACTGACCAAATATACCGGCGTGAGAGGAAAGGGCGGTTCCAACGATGCTTCCGCGGAAACTATGCAGAAAGTGATTCAGTATATGGATGACGCCGGAGTTCCATGGCAGATTGGAGAGCTTGGAAAAGTCGATGAGGGCGGCGGAGGAACCATTGCAAAGTATATGGGCAATATGGATGTTGATACGGTAGACCTCGGCGTAGCCGTGCTGTCCATGCATGCGCCTTTTGAACTTACAACAAAGCTCGATGTGTACTATACATACAAAGCATTTCTTGCTTTTAATCGTTAAAGAAAAATAGAGTGAGGAGTATTATGAGAAAAAAGAAGTTTTTACTGAGTACGGCGATTCTTGCCATGACGCTTTTTGCCGCATCTTGCGGAAAGAAAACGGCAGACAGCACAGAGAAGAACAAGGCATCCGCATCGGAGGCGTCCTCCTCCAATGCCAGCCCTTCCACGCTGACAGAGGACAGTCCGGAAATTAAAGAGTTGGAGAACATGAAGGTTCCCGAAGAGCCGAAGGTTTCTGAAATGGGAAAGATTACGCTTCCGGATATCAAGAAGATCAGCGTAACGGTGGCACCGATGAAGGAAGTAACGGATGCGGATGTGACCGCAACGATTAATCAGGCTTTGCAGCAGGATCTGAAGACCGTTGAGGAGCCTGCGAAGGAAGGCGATACTGTAAATATTGACTACAGCGGTACGATTGACGGAAAGAAGTTTGACGGCGGTACAGCGGAAAAGCAGGATTTGCAGCTTGGCTCCGGACAGTTTATTCCGGGCTTTGAAGACCAGCTGATCGGAAAGAAGGCCGGAGAAAAGCTTACCGTGAAGGTCACTTTCCCGAAAGAATATAGTCAGGCGCCGGACCTTGCCGGAAAAGAAGCGGAGTTTGCCGTTACGGTCAATGCCGTAAAGCGTGCCCCGGAGTTGACCGACCAGTGGGTCAAGGACAACAAAGATACGACCGCGGAGACCGTAGAAAGTTATAAAGATCAGATCAGAGAGCAGCTGAAAGCCAAGACAGAGTTCCGCTATCATTCCACCATTCAGAATGATGCGATGCAGCAGATTTTTGATGAAGCGAAGGTAGAGCCGTCCGAGAAGCTGATGGAGTATGCGAAAGCCTATGTTCTGAATGCACAGTTAACGCAATATAAGCAGTATGGTATGGGCGCGGCGGATGTCATCAATATGTCCGGAAAGTCTGTCGAGGAGTTCAAGAAAGACGCCTATGCCAATGCAGACAGCTACGCAAAGCAGATTTTTGTCATGAGAAAGATTGCGGACGACCAGAAGATTCGTCCGACCGATGCTCTTCTGGATAGTCTTGCCGAAGCGGAATCCTCTCTCACCGGGCAGGAAACGAATCGAATCAAACTCATCGAGCAGTACGGAAAACAGGTTGTAGAGGAAGCGGCTGTTCGAAATGCGGTTATGGAGTACATCGAGTCCCAGATTACGGTGAAGGAAGAAGAGCCGTCTATCTCGACCGAGATAGATACGCAGAATAAGACCGGCGAGAGCAAAGGTACGGAAAAGCAGTCGGAAGAGAACAAAGAAACAGAAACGAAGGAGAGCCAGAGTAAGGCGGAGGAAAAGAAGTAAGAGAAGAGAAAGCGGAAAAAATGCTTTCTTTCTCGTCGGAGAATTGCAGGGTCTCTCTATGTGAAACACAATAGAGAATAAAAAGAGCGCGGAATACGAAAATCGTATTCCGCGCTCTCTTTTTATTCATAACGAGTATTGCGCGGAAAGCTTGCAATATCCCATTTCTTAACAAGTGGAGAAGACGAAGCCGGAGACGTCTTGTTGTGCCTACAGCAGGATTGACAATTTTTACGTTTTTCTTAAAATTAAAGTGAGACACGGAGAAGAGAAGGGACAGAAGAATGCGAAAAATCTGCCAGCGGGATATCTTTTATTATATGAATGAGGAACTTCGGGTTCCGCAAAAGGAAATGTGCCTGATCTTTAATAAAGTACGACAGGGAAATATGGTGGAAACCAGAGTCAGTGAGATTAAGCAGGGAAAGCGAAAAGGGTATCGAGGACTGAAGGATGCGGCACTGCCCTGCTTTTTACAGTGTTTTCAGGGAAAAGAGGAAAAGCTGCAATTTCAGAAGTTACTTCGCTTTGTAAAAGAAGAACAACTCTATTTCCCGGGAGTGGAAGATGAGGATGACTTTCAGACCTATGCTTTACGTTTTTTGGAGTACGGGCTCGAGAATTGCGAAATTCCGGTCGAGACAGGAGGGGGTTTACCTGAAGCGACGCCTCTGATGAAACTTGCGCTCTTTCCGCCTGTTTTGGAGAACCGGACAGTGCCGGATACACCTGCCTCATTACAGGAGAAGCTTCGAAATCATCCGCGGTATCTGCTTCTTGTTTCCTTGCAAAGTATGGGGAGAAGGACTCCGTTATACAGGGCAGGGGACGCTATGACCTGAATCCGCGTCTTATCTTCTATTCCATCGCTTGTAATCTGACCGGTTCGTTTTCCGCGATTGCCCTTTATCTTTTTTTACATACCTTAGCCGATTTTGCAGCATTTGCAGAGAATCCGCATTTTGTTGCGATGGCAAATATTGTGGTCTACTTTAATATGCTGACCACATTTGCACAGACCTTCTTTCTATTTACGAGGGAGCCGATGTGTGTTTTCCGGGAAAATGTGGAGAATCCCGATACAAAACGTGCTGACCGTCTCCATGTCATTGTAAACAACATATACATGGTTTACAGCATGAGTTTTACAGTGATTGGCATTGCGCTTGCCCTTCTCTACAGCTATGACCATGCAATCATGGGGAAAATGCCTTTGTCTCCATACTTTGCGCTGGCCATTTTCACATCGCATCTCTTTCTCTGGTTCTCTTCTTGCTCTCCCTTTGCAGTGCAATTCAATGCGGAGTGCGCCGGTTCTTTTATTTTCCTTTCTCCCATTGTCGTCATTTTAAGTTCTCTTTGCAGTGTGCTTTGTTTTGATTCCGGAATGGGAGTCCTGCTCTTAAATCTGGTGAATTTTGTGGCGATTCTTACCTGGCTATGCTGTTTTTTGCGAAGCGGAGTGGAAAAAGGAATCTTTCATTTTATTCGGGCGCATCGAGCCTATTTTGCGCTCTATGTCATTTTGTTTTTTCTTTTTTATATCCTGTCCGTCCATTTGTAGCGGACTTACACTGATTTACACTTCCCTTCGGTGTAAAAAAATGGTAATGAGAAAGCTTTCTTTTCCCCTTAAGATGATTTTCAGTCATTTGTAAACTGTACACGAAAGGAAGGGGATTTCCCGAGAGATTCGGAAGAGGAAGCGGAAATTCCCAAGTCATTCGAAAAGGGAAGGGGAAGAAAATGAAGAGAAGAAGCATTTTGAAATGCAGTGTAGCGACATTACTTTGCACGGGGATTTTAGCGATGAGCGCATACGCCGGCTCCTGGATTAAGAACGCCACCGGATGGTGGTATGACTATGGAAACGGCACCTGGCCATCCAGCAGTTGGCAGTGGATTGACGGAAACAACGATGGTGTTGCGGAGTGTTACTATTTTGACCGTTTCGGCTACTGCATGATCAATGCGACAACGCCGGATGGCTATCAAGTAAACGGAAGTGGTGCCTGGGTAGAGAACGGCATCGTGCAGACCAGAAATGTCGGCGGAAGCAAAGTAAGCGGTGCGGGAGAAGAAGCAATGAATGAGGCGATTTACACAGCCGGACGAAAAAATAAGCTCTCCCTCTTTAACACAGACCCCATTATTAGTTCTGGTGTTCGGAAGATGGATAGCCTGGCAAGCAATCGGGAAAACAAATCCTTCACCAATTGCTTAATGTTTATAAGTGACGACCGCGGGGAATATATAGAATTTGACAATTCCGCAGGCTATACGCATCTCAAGGCAACCGTTTTCCCGGTTAAAGATTTTTGGGGAGAAGGAAACCGTATGCTCTTACAGGTTCTTTCCGGGGAGGATAACGAGATTTATTCCACGCAGGATATCTACTATGATACGAAGGCGTTTGACATTGATGTGGATATTACGGGTTATGAAAAGGTAAGGCTGAAAGCAGTCAGAGTAAGCCAATATAGGCTAGATATCGCGGTAGCCAATGCCCGCTTTGAGTAAGCAGAAAAGATTTTTCCGGAAATCGTGAAAAGAAAGGAGCTGCGGGGAGAGAGCGCAAAAAACTTTGCAGCTGTCTTTTCCGCAGCTTTTTTCTTAAAGAAGATATAGAGGTGGAAATATGGATTCAACCACATGGATAGCAGGAATTCTTTCCATACTATTCTTTGGGGTGGTGCTGTATTATTTCCTTTCAAAGTAGTGTAGTATTGGATGCAGAAATAAAGAAGTAGAAACAAAGAAGAACAGTGTTTTACCCGTTCCATAAAGGCTATCCAGAAGAAGGAGTAGAAAATGTTTTGTGGTCATTGCGGTTTTAAAAATGAAGACGGCGCCGTATTTTGCGGAAATTGCGGAGAACGCTTAGAAAGCAGCGCGGTCAATCCTATACCGAAGATAGAGAAGTCGGTGCGAGAGGAGCCGGTATAGGAGATTCCCAAAGAGGCCATCCCGGAAGCCCCTGCCCGGAAGAAAAAGGGGCATCTCGGCTGTATCTTTTTTTTGATTTTCTGTTTCCTTCTGCTTCTTGGAGCAGGCGGTGTTTGGGGATATTTTCGTTTCTTCCGAAAGCAGACTCTTCCGCTCGACGCTTACCTGAAAGTCGAGTTCACGGGGCCGAGCGGATATGCGAAGGCCGGTGCGGAACTGGATTGGGATGCGATAGAAGCGGATTATGGAAAGAAATTGCACTTTACGTCGGAGGCAAAGGAAGACGGCATTGCCAGAAAATATGCCACACCGATAGACTATCTGAAAGAGGCGGTCAGCGCGCCAAGCTTTGACGAGGACAGCGATATTGAAGACGGGGAAAGCATAGGATACAAGTGGTCCGTCAATGAAGAGGAGGTTGCCGATTACCTGAACTGTAAGATTAAAGTGAAGGATCAGAAGGTCAAAGCGCACATTAAGGAAAAGGCGGAAGAAAAAGACCTTCTGGAGGAGATTACCGTTGAGACAGCAGGCACGGCAAACGGAAGCGGTTATCTTGTTCTTTCCGATCTTCCGAAAGGACTCAGTGAGGAAGACTTCACGATTGAGCCGGACTCGGGACTGAAAAATGGAGACAGGGTAGAAATCAGTCTGGCGAAGGATTCCGCTTATTATATGGAAAAGTGTGGTTTCTTACCGAGTAAAAAGAAGAGAACTTATACCGTGTCGGGACTACAGGAAGAGAGTGCTGCACCGCAGAATCCGACAGAGTCTTTAGAGAATGGTTTCGGGAATGCAGGAGAGGCACCGAGCGGTACAGCCAATTCTTTCCGAACGGATACCGTCCCGGAATTCTTATGTCCCTACAGTTCCAACCGTCTCATCACGAGGCAGGACGTAGAGAGCCTGATGACACAGTATCCTGCAACGATGTTCCCGGGGCAGAGAAATATCACGCAGATGGTTGTTAATGAGATGTATGCGCGTTACGGTTATGCCTTTAAGGATCAGGGATTGACCGATTACTTCTCGCAGTTTGGCTGGTATGCGAATAACTGGAATAGAACAAGTGATATGGACTCCATCTATCCGCGGATGTCACAGATTGAAAAGCAGAATATTGATTTTCTAAAAACATTCCATTAAAAAAAGCCGGTAAAAGAAAATATTTTGTATGAATTAAAGGATTTATCCATGAATTAAAAAGCATTGTCTCCATCTTTGAAGTAAAACTGAGATTTCTTCTTATTTTATTTGCACAGCTTGACGAAAGTACTTGCAGTTTGTGCATTCGTGGTCAAACAAAGGAGAAGAAGAAATGGAGAAGAAAAGCGAAGAAAGAAAAACATTTAGAGAACCCGGAAAGAAGAGCGGGAAAGCGATGAAGCTTTCCGTACAGTTAACCCTCTTTCTGGGTTTATTAGCGTTGATTGGGATGTCCATTGTCAACATTGGAACGATTCATCTGAGTTGGGTCTCTTTTACGGATGTGATGAATCAAAATATGGAGGACAAAGCCAGAGCGACGGGAGAGGAACTCTCCGCGCTGATTTCCAGGATGGACGGCGTCTCTTCCATCATTGACAGCGGGATTCAGGAGATGACGGATAAAACAGCAGCATGGACGATTTTGGATATCAATAAGGAAAAACAGTCCGTTATTCCCATGAAGGAATCCAGTTTTCGCTCCCGTGTTGTAAACCAGGCAGTCAGTTCTTCGCAATACAATGCGGAAACCGTGCTGCTTGAATCACTGTATGGTGTCATTGCGGCAAATGATCATGTCATCGGAGCAGGTGTCTTCTTTGAGCCGAACACCTATCTTGACGGGGTAGAAGATTACGCCCCTTATATCGGAAAAGAGGGGTTTCAGAACCGCAGTATCGTAAATTATCCTTATACGGAGTTTAAGGATAAGGCATATTATACGGAGACGAAGGCGAGCGGAAAGACGGTCATTACCGATGTTTATGAGACTTTACTGGATAAGGCGAAGGTCATCACGATTTCCAGACCGGTGATGCAGCAGGGAAAATTCGTTGGTGCCATCCTCTTAGACCTGGATGTCAGTATCTTTTCTTCTACAGAGCAGAAAGACACGCGTTACCCGAGTTTGGATACCGTGATCCTTAATGAAGATGGGGAAGTCATGTATAGTAAGAAGGGAGAACGTATTGGAAAATCAGTAGAAGAGGAAAAGGGAGAGAAGGAATATAAGAGGATACGGACCGAGATGGAGAAAGGGAAGGCTTTCTATCTCTTAGAAAAGGAAAAGAGTGGGGTAACAAAGCGAACCTATTATGTTCCAACGGATGTGATGGGAAATACCTGGTGGATTATGCTTTCCCTGAATAACGGAGAGTTTATGCGTCCCATTCTGCACATTCTTCTGCTGTGCTTTTTCCTTGGATTTATCGGCTTGCTTTTGATTGTGAGCGGAATCTATTTCTGTGTACGAAGGACGCTGGCACCGTTGAGCGGAATGGCGAGAATTGGCGCAAAAGTGGCGAAGGGTGATTTTAGTGAGGAAGTAAGCTATCGAAAAGAAAATGAGATCGGACAGATTGGAAGCGCTTTCCAGAAAGTGATGGATACGGTTCGGGGAATTACGGAGGATCTCAGGGAGAAGTTGGAAGGCCTTTCGGAAGGAAATTTCCGGATCAATCTTGAGGAAGAGGACAAATATCGAGGAGCCTATCTCCCGCTCTTGCAGGCGCTTCGGAATATTCGGAGAGAGTTGAACGGTACTGTATTGGAAATTCAGAAGTCGGCATCCGGCGTCAGTGCTTCTTCCGAGCAGGTATCCGCCAGTGCACAGTCTCTTTCTCAGGGAGCGACCGAACAGGCTTCTTCTGTAGAAGAGATTTCCGCAGGCATGAACGAGATATCCGATTCGATAAAGAGCACGACAGAGAAGGCGGAAGATGCGGCGCATCTTAGTCGGAAAGCGGGAGAAGCAGTGGAGGTCAGCAACCGGAAGATGGAAGAGCTGTCCAAGGCAATGGCGGAGATTACGGAGAAGTCCGGTGAAATTGGAAAAATCATCAAAACCATTGATGATATCGCCTTCCAGACCAACATCCTTTCCCTGAATGCCGCGATAGAGGCGGCAAGAGCGGGAGAAGCGGGAAAAGGCTTTGCCGTGGTTGCCGATGAAGTCGGAAACCTTGCCCAGAAGTCTGCGAAAGCGGCACAGAACACCAGTCTTCTGATAGAAGAAACGAAAGATGCTGTTTTAAGAGGGGCGAAGATCAGTAAAGAAACCGAAGAGTCTCTGTCCACCGTAGTACAGCATACCGGAAAAATCAATGACATGATTTTGGATATAACGAAAGAGACGGAGCGGGAGTCGGAAGGCATGAAACAATTAACCGTCGGCATGAATCAGATTTCCGCTGTAGTGCAGACGAACTCCGCGACGGCGGAAGAAAGCGCCGCGGCCTCGGAAGAGCTTTCCGGTCAGGCGGGTGTCTTAGACGATTTGGTTTCGAAGTTCCGTTTGCAGGAGGAATAAAGCCGGCGGATTATTTGCACGTTCCCGGGGTACTGCAAAGTTCCGCCTAAAGGAGGAAAAGAAGGATAGTTTTTAGCGAAGGAGAATAGCAGAAGTTTGAGAGGAGCAACGAGACTTTTTGAAAGTCTCGTTGCTTTTTTGACGGAAAAAAATTATAATGAAGAGGTTCGCGGATATAGTACATCGGTAGTACCCTAGCTTCCCAAGCTAGTGAGGCGGGTCCGACTCCCGTTATCCGCTTTTTTTTGTGCTTATAGACGTACGCCGGAGAGGTCGTGAAAAGGAATGCCGCGGTTTGTATAGTCGGCATTCCTCTCATCTTCCTTGATTTCCCGTATGATGTTTTGTAGATTCTTCTGAAATGACATATCCCTTGCTCCTCTATTCCTGTTTCCTCTGTTTTGCAAAGAAAACTGTGCTTTTCAGTATAGTATAGAAGGCAAGTTTCGTTTATAAGGCATCCAATCCGTTACAGGGTAAACTGTTTTAAAAGGGTATCCATCGTTTCTGCCTGTTCGGAGAGTTTCTCGCTCGTTGCAGCGGATTCTTCCGCTGTTGCGGAGTTCTTCTGTACGACGGAGGAAATCTGCTCTAAGCCTTGTGCAATTTCCGAGACGGAGTCGGATTGCTTATGAGAGTAGAGGGTGATTTCCCGGATTTTACCGTTCATTTGTTTCGAACTCTTTACCAATTTCTGGAGAGAGGAAGCGGCAAGGTCCGCTTTCTTTGTGCCCTCCTGGATAGAGCGAACGGTGTTTTCAATCAAAACAGTGGCATCCTTTGCCGCCTCCGCAGACTTCCCTGCGAGGTTCCGCACCTCATCCGCGACAACGGCGAAGCCCTTTCCGGATTCTCCCGCTCTTGCGGCTTCTACTGCGGCATTCAGCGCCAGGATATTGGTCTGGAATGCGATATCATCGATGGTTTTAATGATGTTACTGATTTGCTGTGCCGTTCCGTTGATCTCATTCATGGAAAGGCTCAGCGCGTTCATTTCCTCACTGCTTTCCTTTAACGCCTCTTCGGTGATGCGGGATAAATCGTTTGCATTTTCCGCATTTTCCGCATTGCTCTTTATCTGCTCGGAAGCGGTGCTTACGCTCGCCGTAAGTTCTTCCAGAGAGCTTGCCTGTTCCGCAGAGCCCTGAGAGAGTGCTTCACTGCTGTGGGAGACTTCCTTTGCGGAATGACTTACCGTTTCAGAAGCTTTTTCGATTTCTTCCAAGGTTTCTTTCAACTTAGACTGAATTTGACCCAGTGCAAGGTAAAGATCCTTATATTCCCCGACGTACATTTCTTCGGAGCTGCTGCTTACCTGGAAATTCCCGTCCGCCATTGCAAAGAGAAGATGGTGCATATCGTGGATAATCGTTTTCAAGCGACGGTTCATCTCTTTTATCGCATTGACCGTCTGTCCGACTTCCGCTTCCCCCTTCATATAGTCTTCACTGTACATCGTCTCCGTCGCTCTCTTTACATCGCCTTGTGCCGCATAGGAGAAGGCTTCGGTTTCGAGATCGGCAAGATGGGCGGAGCTTTTTTCCATCATTTTCATGGCATTGTTTTCGGTTTCGTTGATGCCGTAACGATCCATGGTTTCTCTTGCCTTTTCCCGGTTTTTATAGGTATAGATTTCGTTATTATATTTGTCTAAAAAAGCGGTGTTTAGCGTGGAGGCATAGGAACGCGCGTGTCTTGTGAGATCCACGCTTGCCGTAGAGAATTGCTTCGCTGCCGTCACCAGGGCGAAACGCTTTTCCGCATCCTGATCGGCCCGTCTGGACGCTTTGATGCTCACGACGGTCGCTACGGGGGTGTGAGCAGAAGCATGAAAATCACCGTTACCGTATAAAATTTCAGTCTTGTCGATTGGTTCCATTTCTTAAACATGAATTCCCTCCTTGGATTTGCGTACAAAAAAGAAAACCTTTGCAGATCCGTTTTATGTCGCTATAAATTGTTTTTCCGTTTTATAGCTACTATCGACAAGAAGACGGAGTGTTATATCCGGAATTCCGGATTCTCTATAGAAAAAGAATTTATGCAAGAGTATACTATTCGTTAAAGCATAGGAATCCGGCTTTATGATGCTTGAAAGAGTTTTGCTCTAAGCCGGGAAAGACAACTATAGCTTATGACAATAGAAAAAAGGAGGAAGAGATGGCTTGTACAACGATTTTAGTAGGCAGAGAAGCAAGTTTTGACGGTTCGACAATGATAGCCAGGGATGAGGATTCCGGTGGAGGATCCTTCGGCCCGAAGAAGTGGCTTATCGGGGAAGCGAGGAATGGAGACTTCACTTATACTTCCGTTGGGAGCCATGTGAAGATTCCTCTTCCGAAGAAGGGGCTTCGCTATACCTATATGCCGGATGCCATAGAAGGCGGTGGCGTCTGGGGGGCAGCAGGAATCAACAGTGAAAATGTTGCCATGACTGCGACGGAAACGATTACCAATAACGAGCGTGTGCTTGCCGCCGATCCGCTTGTCGAGTATCGGCCCGCAGAGGACGGAAAGTCGGAAGTGATTGGAGGAATCGGAGAAGAGGACTTTGTTACACTCGTTCTCCCGTATATCCACAGCGCGAAAGAAGGGGTAGAGCGTCTGGGAGAGCTTCTTACGAAGTATGGCACGTATGAGACCAACGGTATTGCCTTCTCGGATGAAAAGGAAGTCTGGTGGTTTGAAACCATCGGAGGACACCATTTCATAGCACGCCGTGTTCCGGACAATTCCTACGTCGTGATGCCGAATCAGCTGGGGATTGATTACTTTGATTTTGAAGATGCCTTTTCCGAGCAGAATGAGTATATTTGCTCGAAGGATATGAAAGACTTTATTCAGAAGTACCACCTGGATCTGCGTTTCCCGGATGAAATCGAGAAGACGGAGGGAGACTGGATTAATCCGCGGGAGTGCTTCGGTACGCATACGGATGCGGATCATATCTATAACACGCCGCGTGCCTGGTTTATGGCAAGATATTTTAATAAAAATACGTTCAACTTCGATGGACCGAATGCGGAACTTCATCCGGAAGACGATGACCTTCCCTGGTGCTTATGCCCGGAAGTGAAGATTACACCGGAGGATGTAAAGTATGTGCTTTCTTCGCACTATCAGGGAACGCCGTATGATTGCTACGGAAAGCATGGAGAAGAGAAAAACAGAGGGCAGTACCGTCCGATTGGCATAAACCGGAATAACTTCCTGGGACTCCTCCAGATTCGTCCGTATGTACCGAAAGAGTATGCGGCAATCGAGTGGTTGGCACTGGGATCGACTACATTTAATGCGCTGGTTCCCTTCTACGCGAATGTCAGTAAGACTCCGGAATACCTGCATAGTGCCGGTGCAAGAGTCACGACAGAGAATTTCTACTGGGAAAATCGAATCATTGCAGCGCTTGCAGACAGCCATTTTAATGATTGTAAGGCGGATATAGAGAGTTACCAGAGCAGCGTACTCATCAACGGGCGCCGCATGGTGCAGGAGCTGGAAGAGAAGCTCGCGAAGGAAAATGCGAAGAATAAAGCTGCGGACATCCAGACAGCGCTCGAGGACTGCAACGAAAGAATCGCGAAGATGGCCAAAGAACAGACCGATGCCCTCCTCGACAAAGTCCTCTTCAAAGCAAGCCTCAAGATGAAAAACGGCTTCAACCTGAGTGATGCTTAGGCTTGTCTTTTCATAAAGAAAAGACAAGCCGTACCGACCAGTTTTCGAAGAAAACTGCTTTGTGAAGCAAAGTTTCGTGAGGGGTACCTTGCCCGAACGAAAGTCCTGAATGGAATGCAAAAAGAAAAGAAGGAGCTAAGTCTCCTTCTTTTCTAGTCTGTCGAATACCAAGCTGTACCCATCTTCTCCGTAACTTAGGGAGCGGTTTACTCTGGAAATGGTTGCGGTGGATGCTCCGGTCAATTTGGCGATGTCGATATACGTTTTTCCTTCCCGAAGCATTTTGGCAACTTCATAGCGTTGTGCGATGGCGAGCAGTTCGTTGATGGTACAGACGTCTTCAAAGAAACGGAAATATTCTTCAATTCCCTTCAACTGCTGTATTCCTTCAAAAAGGTGTCGAACTTCCTCCGTATCCAGTTTTTTATTCATTCCGTCCTGCCTTTCTGTATTCCTGTTCTCCTAAGTAGTGCAGTGTAAAGGGAAGTATTTCTTTGCAAATCTGAATAAACTGCACCTACTCTTTGTGCTATAAGGGCAGTAAAATAATACAAAACTGTACTGTCTTTATTTTAGCAATTTAGTGTGCGAAAGTCAAATGATAATAGGAGTCGCTATGGATTTTTTAGAGAGAGCAAGAAAATACGAGAAAGAGAAGGAAGTGGAGATTACGAAAGAAGAAAGACCTGTCTTTCATCTCAGCCCAAGGGTGGGGTGGCTGAATGATCCGAACGGCTTTTCGTATTTTTCAGGGGAGTTTCACCTGTACTACCAGTACTACCCTTACGATGTGCGCTGGAACAGTATGCACTGGGGACATTGGAGTTCGAAAGATCTCGTGCATTGGGAATTTCAAAAAGCAGCCATGGCGCCGGAGGAAGCGTACGAGAGTGGGTGTTTTTCAGGAACCTGTCTTACGGAAGAGGGGAAGGAACCTTTATTTTTCTATACGGCACATAAAGAAGAGAAGGATGAAACAATGCAGAGCCGGATTGTCGAAACCCAGTGCATCGCTTCTTATCGGGATGGGGAGCTTGTGAAGTTTCGGGGGAATCCGGTACTTTCTGAGAAGGATTTACCGGAAGGTTTTCTGCCGGCGGATTTTCGGGATCCGAAGGTCTGGAAAGAAGGCGAGGCGTATCATGTTCTTACCGTAGGAAGAGGAGAAGATGGACTGGGCGCCGTGCTTCATTTTCAGGGAAAGAGCCCGGAAGCACTTCATTTTCGAGATTTCTTCCTGAAAAATGAGGGAAATCTTGGAAATATGTGGGAGTGCCCGGACTACTTTCAGTTGGACGGAAAGCGGGTTTTACTGCTGTCCTTGATGGGGGTGAAGGACTTATCTCCGGACTTTCGGAATGGCTACTGCGGAATGGCTTTCCTTACGGAAGAAGGAGAAGCTTTTTCTACGGAAAAGAAACAGGCGTTGGACCTGGGATTTGATTTTTATGCCCCGCAAACGATGGAATATCGGGGAAGGCGCCTGCTGATCGGATGGATGCAGGCTCCTGAAACAGGAAATACCGCGCCCTTCCGCAGCAAATGGTTTGGGCAGATGACCTTCCCGAGAGAGCTCCGTATCGTAGAGGGGAAGCTCAGGCAGAATCCGATTCCGGAAATCCGGCGCTTGTATGGGAAGGGAAAGAAGGAGAGCTTCTTTGTAAAAGGAGGAGATTCGTCTTATCGGGACTTAGGGCATCTCGCTTTTTCGACAATGGATATTCGCTTTCGGATTCGGAAAGAAGAGGAGTCCTATTGCGGCTTTACCTTGCTTTTTGCTGTCGCGGAGGAGCGGTATATCAGAGTGTCTTATGATAAGGACAGCGGCGTATTTGTCGTGGATCGTTCCCACTCGCCGAGGTCTTTTTCTATTCCTGACCGAAGAGAGGTGCAGATAGGAAGGGGAAGAGACGCGACGGAGCTTCGACTTTTACTCGATCGTTTTTCTTTTGAACTTTTCTTGGATGACGGAGAGAAGGTCTTTTCCGGCACGATGTATGAGCATCCGAGAGAAGCAAAAGGAATGCTCCTTCGTGCAGAAGGAGCACAGGTGGACGTGGAGAGTTGGGAGATAAAAGAGAGTATGGAGTGAGTATGCACAGCTAAAAGTCTTATTATGTGAAAGTACTTTTTTGCAGAGGTGAATTGTTATTACTCACATTTTACATCTTTAAAAGTAACAGTATAGAATTTATACAGATTTTCATCTTGAATCGTGTATTCCCCTTTTTTGATGTTGAGGTTACTTTCACTAGCCTTAGAGAGAATCTCTTCTATGCTTTGTTGGGCTTGTTTTTCGATTTCTTGTGGAGGAGCAGATTCATCCTTTGTGTTTTCATCAGTAGTAAAATCCATAAGCAGAAGTTGATTATCCTTGTGTAGAATTACGACTTTTAGGTTGGAATCGGAAGCAATATTAGAGCCGGAAATTGGTTCTACTATTTCGTATTGTTTTTTTCCTGAGTAATACGTTTTTCCAGAGGATAAAGGAAGCGCAATGGTGCAGATGCACGGGATTAAGCACAAAACTGTAAATATAATCCATGTATTTAAGAAAAATTTGTTTTCATCAAGAAAGAAATAAAGAGTTGCAAAAAAAACTGGACATTTTTTAGCAAACAAAAATAAAAAGATGCAGGGACTTCTTAAAGTGCTGAATTTAGAATATTTTACCTTCTCCATAGAGGAAATGAGACTTATTGAAACAGCATATAATCAAAAAGAAATTCCATATGATTATATCTATATATATAGGAGAAGCTGTCATTAATATTTCTAAAGGATGGTGGTCCATTGGAAAATTTAAAAAAGATGAATCTATTATGCTAATAGTGATGATGAACCATCTTCGATACTAACAAATCTTATCTTTTCTTATGTCTTAGATACAAATTCCCATCCTATGTTGAATACCTTATATTTTGACAAAGAGTCTGTTCTAAAGCCAGTGAAATTTAAGGAGCTGAGAACAGATTTAGATTACGATGTAACTGATGACCAAAAAGGGTTTTATCGTGATTTGGTTCAAATTAAAAAGGAACTAAAGTATAATCCCAAGACAGAGAAGTATGAAGCGTCAGCAGAGGACATAAAGAAATTGAGAAAGGATATGATCCGATTATCAGAAAAGTATGGAGCTCAATTGAATTTGTATCTCAATCTGGAAGGTGATATTCCTGAAGGAGCGAGTCTAACTGACTATGTTGATTTTACTAGCTTACCCAAAAATGTTCATGTAGTTGTTTGGGGAGAAAATGGAAAATTAGATAGCAATGGTTTTCAGGCAGAATAATTGAGATAGATTTATTCAAGGAGAAAAACAAATGGCCATCACAATCAAACCAATGGAGACTCCTGA